>TARA_R110002051_G_scaffold192409_1_pt1 | contig 44227 bp, 39 predicted proteins | sample TARA_R110002051 | Tara Oceans TARA_R110002051 (sample SAMEA4397023) | marine metagenome | biome: Polar Biome; feature: [MES] marine water layer (ENVO:01000295) within the mesopelagic zone...; material: water (ENVO:00002006), including particulate matter (ENVO:01000060) such... | reverse complement strand
TGTAGGGTTGCATAGGTGTGTCTTGCACAATGGAACGTGATGTTTTTAGTAATACCTGCACGAAGTACCCATTGAGCTAATTTAACATTGTGCCAAGCACTATATTTTAAGCCTTTAAAAACACGCTCTGTTTTTTCTTTTTCTTCTCCTAACATATTACGAGCTTGCTCGGATATTGGTAGGGTTTCCGCTCCTTTGGTTTTTTGTTGTCTGAAACGAATGTAGTAGCCCATTTCATCAGAATGTTGCACCTCTGACCAAACCAACTTATTTATATCTGACCATCTTAAACCAGTAAGACAAGCGAATAAAAACGCAGTTTTTAGCTGCTTGCTTTCGCAATCTGCCTTTACTAATGCTTGTACTTCTTCTAAGGTTAAAAACTCTCTTTGTGGTTCTCCTTGTTTGAATCCCTGGACTTGCTCCGCGGGATTGTATTTTAAAATGCCATCTCTAACCGCTTGCTTTAATGCTGCCTTTAGTTTGTTGAAGTAGGAGTACTTTGAATTTTGAGATAATTCGTTTTCACTTTTGGTTTTAGCTTCATTGTCTAAATAATCTTTAAAGCCTTGTACCCATTCACGATTTACTCTATCAAATGAAATATCTCTTGGACTGTATTTTCTTAGATGCTTACCAACACTATCCCAATTACCATAATTACCTAAACTGGCTTTTCTCTTTTCTGTGAGTGCATCAAAGTATAATAAGAAACTGCCTTTTAGCTTCTCCTTGTCTTGAAAATCATAAATATTATTCTGAATTTCTAAATGTCTTTTGGCTCTGATACTTTCAGCTAATTGTAGTATCGTTTTATTTTGGTCTTTCTCTGCCTTAGTAAGTGAACCTTTTTCTGGGTCAGGTTTTAGATACAATTTTAAATATTCATATTCTCGCTTACCATTGGCATAGTAGTCTAAATACAAACTGATTTTGTTTCCTTTCTTTCGTTTTCTTAATGTTACTTTCATAAGGCTAAATTTTAAAGAGATTATCGATTTCTGTCCGTTTTATAATAGTACGCCTACCTAATTTTGCAATGCTCAATTGGTTGCGTTTTATCATCCGCTGAATAGTCCATCTGCTTGCACCTAATAAATTGGCAGCTTCAGTAATACTTAGAAATTCTTTATCTCTTAGATTGATATGATTTCCTGCTTGTGTAGGTAAGGTTTGCAGAGTTTGCAAGTTTTCGGAAGATGTAGGCTTGCTATTATTTATTTGCTCGGATAGGGTGGATTGTACTTTTTCTTCTCGCTTACGTTGTTTGTAGGCTCTACTTGCACACGTATGACCGCAATACTTAGTGGTGGTCTTTTGTGCAACAAAAGCCATTCCACAGAATTGACAGAATTTCGGTATTTTAATTGTACTGCTCATTTGGTGCTACTTGTAGCTCAATGTTGCTTGGTGGTGCTATATGGTGCATCATTTCGCTTTGATTTGTTGCTTTATGATTTGGGCAACAGATAAGCTAATAGGGCAACAATTGAACAACAAATATAAGAAATAAAGAGCAATTGGGCAACAAAAAAGAGATACTAAAAACTTATAAAGTCAATAAAAACAAGTAGTTAGAAAACAAAAGAAAGATAATTACTTTCCGATACAGAAATTAGCGAAAATATTACCCAACAAATCGTCATTAGTAATCTCGCCTGTAATCTCACCAAAGTGATACAGTGCCTGGCGAATATCTATGGCCAATAAATCGCCCGAAAGATCAGTTTCTAGACCAAAATGTACTTTTTGTACTTCTTCAAAAGCTTTTAATAATGCATCATAATGACGAGAATTGGTTACAATGGTTTCGTTATTTCGTAAAGCACCTGTGTTTATTAAATCTAAAAGTTTTATAGTTAACCGCTCTATACCAACGCCTGTTTTTGCAGAAATAGGAATAAGGTTTGAAGCATGAGGCGCTAAATTTATGGTTAAATTTGCCAAATCTAAATCTGTAATGTGGTCAATTTTATTGAGAATAACCAGCAATTGCTTTTGAGGAAATCTGTTTTTTATTTTTTCGATTTCTACAATGACAGATTGAGACTTCTCAACCGTGCTCGAAGTGACAGCTGCATCTAACAAATAAATAACCACCTGCGCTTGCTCAATTTTCTCAAAGGTCTTTTTTATCCCTATGCTTTCTACAATGTCTTCGGTATCTCTAATACCTGCGGTATCTATAAACCTAAAACCAATACCACCTATAGATATTTCGTCTTCTATAGTGTCTCGCGTGGTGCCTGCTATTTCAGAAACAATGGCGCGCTCTTCGTTTAATAAGGCATTTAACAGTGTAGATTTGCCAACATTGGGTTCGCCTACTATGGCTACAGGTATGCCGTTTTTTATAACATTACCAACAGCAAAAGAGTCTATTAAACGTTTTAAAACAAAATTAATACGTGCTATTAAAGCTTTAAATTGTGATCTGTCTGCAAATTCTACATCTTCTTCTGCAAAATCTAATTCGAGCTCAATTAACGAAGCAAAATTTAGTAACTCTTCGCGAAGCTTAGCAATTTCTGATGAAAAACCGCCACGCATTTGCTGCATTGCAATTTGGTGAGAAGCTTCATTATCGCTTGCAATTAAATCGGCTACTGCTTCTGCCTGACTTAAATCTAACTTGCCATTTAAAAACGCACGCAATGTAAACTCACCTGCCGATGCCATTCTACATCCTTTCTTTAAAAACAACTGAATAATTTCTTGTTGTATATACAAAGAGCCATGACAAGATATTTCTACTACATTTTCACCAGTGTAAGAGTTAGGGTTTTTAAAAACCGAAACTAAAACTTCATCTATGGTACGGTTTTCATCTACAATATGTCCTAAATGTATAGTATGTGTCGCTTGTTTATGAAGTTGCTTACCCGAAACGGACTTAAATTGAGCTGCTGCAAAATCAATAGCTTGCGCGCCAGATAATCGTATTACGGCTATGGCTCCATTACCTGCAGGTGTTGCTAGTGCAACAATTGTATCATTGTAAATCTGTGCTTTCATAATTGCAAAAGTAGAGCAAAATTAATAATGATAACCTCTAGATAATTAAATATATTAGTATCAATACCTTACATTATAATAATGGCGATTTAAGTCTGGTATGACGTAGAAATTTTTAATTTTGAAGCACTAACTTTAAAATCTATGAGCAATTTTATAAAAAAACACGAAATCTGGATATTTCTATTTCTTGCGCCTTTACTTAATACGCTTTTTGTTTACTTAAGAGCACAAGAGTTTATGCCAAGTTTTGTTTATAACCATGGCCGTTTTGGACTTCTTTTATTAATTCTCGTTGTTATTGTAAAATACACAAGAGGTATTGAAGGAATAAAAGAAATTTTTAAACCAATGCTTGTATGGCGCGTAAAACCAAAATGGTATCTCTTTAGTTTTATGTTTGCATTTACCATTGCAACAATTACATTGGTATTAAAAAATATTTATAATGGTGTAGAATGGGTGTCAATTTTTAATTTTGATATCTCTATTAAATCTCTAAGACTCACCTTTATTATATTAATTTGGGCCTTTATGGGTGAAGTTGTTTGGGTTAGTTACTCTATACGCGAACTATCAAAAATGATGAAACCATTTCTTGCGAGTCAAATTGTTGGTGTTGTTTGGACCATTTGGTGGATGCCTATAGTTTATCTTGGTGAAGGTGTAATTCCTGATTTTCCGTTTTGGTCTCTATTAGTTGGTATGATGGGTACTGCTGGTATGTGCGCTGTAGTTTACCACTACAGTAAAAGTGGTGTTTGTGTCTGGCTATTACAATTTATGCTAAACATGTCACTTTTAATGTTAGCTGTATCACCAAGACGTGGTGGCATACCAACATACACTGCATTTGTTGTTATCTATTACATAACCATGTTAATATTTATGTATGGTATTCGTAAAAGAAAAAGCGTTGTTTTAAACGTTTAAAAAAACACCTACTACACCCTATTTTTATGATATTATTTAAATTTTTATAAGCTTATATTAAATTATCTGTTTATATATTTGTTGCATTATCAGAATTAAGTTTATTAAATAAAATTTCAGAATATGAAAAAAATAATAGTTGCCTGTTTAGCACTTACACTAATGTTTAATTGTAATAAAAATGAATTTACAATTAAAGGAATTGCTAAAGGGTTTACTGATGGTACAGTTATACAACTCGAAACTATTGACGAAAACGGCAAGCCTATTATTAAAAATAAGGCAACAGTAAAAAACGAAGCCTTTACAATGAAAGGCCAAGTTATGTACCCTGAAGTTGGGTTTTTAAAATTTGATGATTCTGGAAGCAACCTAACATTTATGCTAGAGAATAGTGACATTACAGTAGATCTTATAAAAGAAAATCTAATGGTATCTAAAGTAACAGGCTCTACTACACAAGACGATATGGATAGGTTTCAAAGTGGCTTTAGAGTTATTATAGATAGTAGCAGAAGAGTTGCTATGCAATATAGAAAAATAGATTTTAGAACAAAATCTAAAGAAAGAGACTCTTTAGCGCAACTAATAAGTGCTTATGGTGAGCAGATAATTGAGCATCCTTTAAATTTTGTAAAAGAAAATAACAACTCGTATTTTAGTTTAAACTTAATAGGACTACAAGCCAACAAACCAAAATTTAATGTAAAAGGATTTGTAGAAGCTTACAATAACTTAAACCCATCACTAAAAGAAAATCTAAGAGCAAAAACCATAAAAAAGACCTTAGATAGCATTTATACCGAATATAAAAAAACAGAACATTTAGAGATAGGTCGTGTGGCACCAAATTTTGAAGCACCAACACAAGATGGCTCACTACTAAGTCTTAATGCTGTAAAAGGAAAAGTAACTCTAATACATTTCTGGGCAGCATGGAGCTTGCCTAGTCGTGAAGAAAACCCAAACATTGCTAGAATATATAATAAATACCACGACCAAGGTTTAGAAATAATAAGTGTGTCTTTAGATGGAATTAGCAACCAAGATAACCCAAAAGGAGCTTGGTTAGAAGCTATAGAAACTGATCAATTAATTTGGAATAATGTTTCTTATTTAAACAACGCTGAAGATCCAATTATAAAATTGTACAATCTTAACGGAATACCTTCTGTATACATTTTAGATAAAGATGGAAAAATTGTTGCAAAAGACTTACGTAATTACACCTTACAATCTAAAGTCGAAGAATTACTTAAAGACTAATACTTACTTTAGTTTACCCGTTTTGTATAAAACATAAAGAACTATAATAGGTAAAGCTAATAAACCTACGTGCCACAAATCGGTTTTAAATAAGCTTGGCATAAGCAATAATGTTACAGCATAACCACCTACAGCACCACCAAAATGTGCATCGTGACCAATGTTACCTATTTTGTTTTTCATACCGTAAATAGAATAAGCCAAATAACCAATACCAAAAATATAACCAGGTATAGGTATGGGTACAAAAAACAGATACAAGCTCATATTAGGATCTAGTAATATAGCAGCATACAAAACACCTGTAACGGCTCCACTAGCACCAATAGCACTATACCAATAGGTATCTTTATTAAAGTATAATGATAGTAAGTTACCAAACACTAGGCTGGCTACATAAATAATAATAAAATTAAAAGTACCTAAAGGTGCAATAACATAGCTCGCAAAAAAGTAAAGTGTAAACATGTTAAACAAAAGGTGTGTAACATCTGCATGTAAAAACCCAGAACTAAACATTCTTATATGCTCACCGCGTCTTATGCTACCTACATTAAATTTAAAACGTTCAAAAAACTCACGATCATCAAACCCTTTTAAGGACACTAAAACATTTAGAGCTATTATAACTCCGGTTGCTATATCTAAATTATTCATATAAGCTAAAGTATTAAATCAAATATAATATATTTGTGCCTCAAAGCTAACATAGTTTAATGCAACTTATTGCCTACATTCTTATCTACCCTTTTTTATGGTTAATCTCAATTTTACCATTTAGAATACTTTATGCATTTTCTGATTTTTTATACCTTTTTACATACAAGATTTTTGGTTACAGAAAATCTACAGTAAAAACTAATTTAAGATTAGTGTTTCCTAATAAATCTGAACAAGAAATCGCTAAAATTACAAGTCAGTTTTACCACCACCTTTGCGATATGATTGTTGAAGCCATAAAGTCTTTATCTATTAGTGAAGCTGCAATGAAAAAACGGTACAAATTCACAAATATTGATGTTATAAAAGACTTCGAAACTAAAAATAGAAGTATCATCTTAATGTGTGCACATTATGGCAGTTGGGAATGGATATTTATTTTACAAACTTATGTAAAACATAAAGGTTACGCTATTTATAAACGTTTAGCTAACAAGTATTTTGATAGGCTAGTTAAACGCATAAGAGCTAAATACAACTCACATCTAATAACAACAAAAGAAACACTCGCTGTGCTTAACGAGACACAGAAAAAAGGAAAATTAACGCTTAATGGTTTTGCATCAGACCAATCACCAAAAGCCAATAAAGCCTTTCATTGGAATGAATTTATGGGTATAAAAGTCCCGATGTATACAGGTGCCGAAATGCTTGCAAAAAAACTAGATATGGCTGTGGTGTTTTTTAGTGTAAAACGCATTAAACGCGGCTATTATGAAACCACATTTAAAACAATTGCTGAAACACCAAAAGATTTTAAAGACTACGAAATCACAGATATCTTTTTTAAACTCGTTGAAGAGCAGATTATAGAAGCACCACAATATTATCTATGGACGCACAAACGTTGGAAACATAGAAATAGAGTCCCCGATAAATTCAAATAAAGTTAATTTTAATTATAAATCAAACCAAGCATCAACATTTGTTGCTGTGCAAGGTTTATCTATTAAAGATTTATGTACAAACTCATTATTACATTTAGAATATTCATAATCTTCAGCCCAAGTTTTATGATGTTTTGCTAAAGCGATAATACTATCGCAAACAAAATCAATTTCATCATTAGTTGTTGTAGGGTGAATAGACATTCTAATCCAACCGGGTTTGCGCACCAAGTCTCCTATAGAAATTTCATTTGTCAATTCATTAGACATTTTTTGGTCTACATGCAATAAGAAATGTCCGTAAGTACCAGCACAACTGCAACCACCTCTAGTCTGTATTCCAAATTTATCATTTAATAATTTTACTCCAAGATTAAAGTGTAAATCATCAATATAAAAAGAAATCACACCTAGCCTATCTTTATGCTGACCTGCTAAAATATTAATATGAGGTACAGCGTCTAATTTCTTAAAGATAATAGCAACTAACTCGTGCTCGCGTTTTAAAATATTAGCGACTCCCATTTGCTCTTTTAACTTAATTGAGAGGGCTGTTTTTATAGTTTGAAGAAAACCTGGAGTACCGCCATCTTCTCTATCTTCAATATTATCTATGTATTTATGTTCTCCCCAAGGGTTTGTCCAACTTACAGTACCACCACCAGGACAATCTGGCACCATGTTTTTATAAAGTTTTTTATTAAATACCAAAACACCAGACGTGCCAGGGCCACCTAAAAATTTATGTGGCGAAAAGAAAATGGCATCTAATTGTGCCTCTTCATCTTCTGGGTGCATGTTAATATCTACATAAGGCGCAGAACATGCAAAATCTACAAAACATACACCACCATGCTTGTGCATTAATTTTGCAACGTCGTGATGAGGCGTTTGTATTCCTGTAACATTAGAACCTCCTATAATCGAAGCTATTTTAATTGTACAGTCTTTATACTGTATTAATAATTTTTCAAGATTTTTTAAACAAAATAAACCCTCTGCATTTGGTGGTACAACCTCAACTTTAGCCATAGTTTCTAACCATGAGGTTTGGTTAGAATGGTGTTCCATATGAGAGACAAAAACGACAGGGCGCATTTCATCGGGAATATTGGTGTAATTCTTTAAATTTTCGGGAATCTTTAAACCAAGAATACGCTGAAATTTATTTACCACACCTGTCATACCATTACCAGAGACAATAAGTACATCATCGTCGTTAGCATTAACATGGTGTTTAATAATATGCTTGGCTTTATGATAAGCTTTAGTCATAGCTGTACCAGAAACCGTAGTCTCCGTATGTGTATTAGCCACAAAAGGGCCAAAATCGTTAACTAAACGGTCTTCTATAGGTCTGTACAAACGACCAGATGCCGTCCAATCCGTATATATTATTTTTTGTTCACCATAGGGTGATATAAAGGTTTGATTCTGACCAACAATATGGGCTCTAAACTGATTAAAGTGTACTTCTAATTCAGTTATATCTTTTGTAATAGTGTCAGAAATCAAAGTCATAAATAAATAATTAGTTTAGGTTGAAAGATACTAAATATTAGCGACAGCCTGTATTTCTCCTATAATTCTGTCTGCTAAAGTATCTGCAGCAACTTGCGATGGTGCTTCGGTATAAATACGTATAATTGGTTCGGTATTACTTTTACGTAAGTGCACCCAACTGTCTGCAAAATCAATTTTTACACCATCTATTGTTGTTAATTTTTCGTGACTATAATTTGAAGCCATAGTACTTAAAATACCATCTACATCTAACGTTGGTGTTAATTGTATTTTTTTCTTACTCATAAAGTAACTTGGGTAAGAGGCTCTTAAAGCGCTAACTTTAATTTGCTTTTCTGCTAATAAACTTAAAAACAAAGCAACACCTACTAAAGCGTCTCTTCCGTAATGAGAATCTGGATAAATAATACCTCCATTACCTTCGCCACCAATAATCACATTGTTTTTTTTCATTAGTGTCACTACATTCACTTCGCCAACAGCACTAGCTTCATACGTACCACCATGTTTCTCTGTAACATCGCGTAAAGCTCTAGTAGAACTCATGTTACTAACCGTATTACGTCCAGGGTTTTTACTCAAAACATAATCAGCACAAGCCACAAGCGTATATTCTTCTCCAAACATTTCACCGGTCTCATCCATAAACGCTAAACGGTCCACATCAGGATCTACAACAATACCAAAATCAGCACGTTCATTTACAACAGCTGCTGCTAGATCTCCCAAATGTTCTTTTAAAGGTTCTGGATTATGAGGAAAATGACCTGTTGGCTCGCAATATAACTTTACAGCTTCAACACCAAGACGTTCCAATAATAGAGGAATTGCAATACCACCTGTAGAATTTACACCATCAACAACTACTTTAAAATTGGCTGCTGCAATAGCATCTTTATTTACTAACGGTAAATCTAAAACTTCATCTATATGAATATCTATATAAGCATCATTCTTCGTTATTTTTCCTAAATCATCGACTTTAGCAAACATCATATCACTAGATTCTGCAATTTCTAAAATTTTCTGACCTTCTGATCCATTCAAAAATTCGCCTTTAGCATTCAATAATTTTAAAGCATTCCATTGTTTTGGGTTATGGCTTGCAGTTAATATAATACCACCTTCTGCATGTTCCATAGGCACCGCAATTTCTACAGTTGGTGTTGTAGATAAACCTAAATCAATAACATGTATTCCTAAACCTACTAAAGTATTCATCACTAAATTCTGAATCATTTCGCCAGAAATACGTGCATCACGACCAACTACGACTCTGTAATTGTCTTTATTACGCTGTTGCTTTAACCATGTACCGTAAGCTGCTGCAAATTTTACAGCATCAATAGGTGTTAAATTTTCTTCTACTGCACCACCAATAGTACCGCGAATTCCTGAAATAGATTTTATTAAAGTCATGTAAATATCATTTTTAGCAAATATAATATCTTAATCTAAGTTTGTGATTGCAGTCACCTTTACTTTTGTCACTTAACCGAAAAAATGAATGATTTTCTAATAGTTACTATCATTTTAAAGGAAATTATAAAAATTTAAGATGAATTGCGTATGAATTTGTAAATTAGGACTATGAATTTCCTAGCACACATTTACCTCTCTAGCGACAACGCATTATTAACTATCGGTAACTTTGCTGGTGATGGTGTTAAAGGTGGTGATTACACCCATTTTCCTGTGGCTATGCAAGCAGGTATTCAGTTGCATCGCGAAATAGATACTTATACTGATGCGCATCCTATTGTAAGACAAAGTACAAAACGCTTGCATAAAACGTATGGGCATTATAGTGGTGTTATTGTAGATATATTTTACGATCATTTTTTAGCAAAAAATTGGACTGACTATTCTCAAATTCCCTTAGAAAAATATATACAAGACTTTTATAAAAGCTTAAACATATATTTAGAAGTTTTACCAGTACGCTTTAAAAAACTAACCCCTTACATGATAGAAGACAATTGGCTCTTAAGTTATGCGACTATTGATGGTATTCAGTTAGTTTTAAACGGAATGAACCGAAGAACAAAAGACCGTTCTAAAATGAATGAAGCTACAAAAGAACTCAAAGAGCACTATGAAGCTTTTGAAGAGGACTTTACTATATTCTTTAAAGAACTGATGCTATTTAGTACCAAAAAACGTTTAGAAATTGAAAAGAAATTTAAACTATAAGGCTATCACATCTTATAATTTCACTTTTAATAACTGTTTTTTTAGTTGCAAAAAACAAATTACAATAGTAAAACGGATCACTAACAAAAGAGGTGTTATTACAAAAAAACAATGGTAGTTAGTGCACTTGAAGAAGCTTCAATATTAGAAACAAGGCGATAATGTTTTTAATGCTATAATGGTTACAGAAATGGCTTTGGCTCTAGCGTATCCGTATGCTGGCAATTTAGGTAATGGTAGTTTTCTAGTTTACCGCATGGCAGATGGCGAAGACCTGCGTGTTGATTTTACTGCTGTTAGATTTTAATTACTAATTAAAACAATGCTGCACTAATGTAAAAACTTAAGTTAATTGTTTAATTTTTATATTTGTAAATAACATTGTAATACGTTTTATAGTACCCAATTTTATAGCATTCATTCTAAAACTAACAAATGGCAAAACAACCTAAACTTAAAAAAATACTAAAAATTATTGGTGGCATTACTATATTCTTAACGTTACCAACCCTTCTATTATTTGGGGGTTTGTATTTTAAATATAATGAAGACTTGCCTACAGGGGAACAAGGCAAAGCAGCAGATTTACTTGCTATAAAAATGTTACAAAACCTAGATGAAGCTGCTTATTTAAATACCGATTATTTAGAATGGACCTTTAAAGGCAGACACCATTACAAATGGTATAAGTCAGATAATACTTGTGAAGTTTACTGGCAAGATTTTACCGTTTTACTCGATTTTAACACTCCAAAAAACTCAAAAGTATTTGTGGCAAAGCAAGCTTACAATGGTGTAGAAAAACAAGACTATATAAACAAAGCCGAAGCCTACTTTAATAACGATTCTTTTTGGCTGGTAGCACCTTATAAGGTTTTTGATGCTGGCGTAGAACGTAGATTGGTAAAAACTAAAGATAATAAAAACGCTCTTTTAGTTACTTTTAAAACTGGTGGCACAACACCTGGAGACTCTTACTTGTGGCATTTAGATGATAACGGCAAACCAAAAAGTTACCAAATGTGGGTAGATATTTTACCTATAAACGGATTAGAAGCCACATGGGAAAACTGGATAATTACAGATAGTGGTGCGCAATTACCAACGTTTCATAAATTGTTATTTTTAGGCTTAGAACTAGATGGTGTTAAAGGTTTAAATTTTTAAGAGACTTTACAACACTACAAATAGAAACAGAATTAACACACACGTATATAGTATACCAAAAAATCATTAATGCAACATATTTGTTTTAAATAGCTGGTCTCATACCTATCTAAAGCGTCAGACTGAATATAAAATTATGAAACAAACGTATGCAATAAAGTATCATCTCGTTGCGCTATATTTTTTCATTAGAAGAAACAAACTTAACCCAAAACACAGATACAAAACAAAACACCCACCAGCAACATTCACACCATTTTAACATCTAAAAATTGTACCTTTGCAACTTTGCCAAAACAAAGACCGATTTTATACTATTTATGAGCCAATTCAACGATTCTATTGAAGTAAAAGGTGCACGCGTACACAACTTAAAAAACATAGATGTTACTATACCTAGAGAAAAACTTGTGGTTATTACAGGTTTGTCTGGTAGTGGTAAATCATCTTTAGCTTTTGACACCATATATGCCGAAGGGCAACGCCGTTATATTGAAACATTTTCGGCTTATGCGCGTCAGTTTTTAGGCAGTTTAGAAAGACCAGATGTAGATAAAATAGACGGCCTATCTCCTGTTATTGCCATAGAGCAAAAAACAACTAGTAAATCTCCACGATCAACCGTTGGTACAATTACAGAAATTTACGATTTCTTACGCTTGTTATACGCAAGAGCCGCTGATGCTTATAGCTTTAACACAGGCGAACAAATGGTTAGCTATAATGATGAACAAATTAAAACGCTTATTTTAGAAGCATACAAAGGCAAACGAATTAATATTTTATCGCCTGTGGTACGCTCTCGCAAAGGGCATTATCGCGAATTATTTGAGCAAATTGCCAAACAAGGTTTTGTAAAAGTCCGTACAGATGGTGATATTGTTGACATTGAAAAGGGTATGAAACTAGACCGTTACAAAACCCACGATATAGAAATTGTAATAGATAGGCTAAAAATTGACGATACCAGCGATAATGAAAAACGCTTAATGGAATCTATAAACACAGCCATGTATCATGGTGATGATGTGTTAATGATTATAGAACACGAAACTAACGAACCACGTTATTTTAGTCGTAATTTAATGTGTCCGTCTTCTGGTATTTCGTACCCAAACCCAGAGCCCAACAACTTCTCTTTTAACTCACCAAAAGGAGCCTGCCAAAATTGTAATGGTATTGGCGAATTGTATGTCGTTAACGATCAAAAATTAGTGCCAGACGAATCACTTTCTATAAAAAATGGTGCGTTAGCACCTCATGGGCCTCAAAAGAAAAGTTGGATTTTTAAACAATTTGAAACTATAGCGCAACGTTTTGAGTTTTCTTTAAATACTCCTTGGAGAGACATTCCTAATGAAGCAAAACAAATTATACTTAATGGCGGCAAAGATAAATTTACCGTAGAAAGTAAAATACTAGGTGTTACACGCGATTATAAAATTGATTTTGAAGGTGTTGCAAATTTTATTGAAAGCCAGTACCACTCTAACTCTACCTCTTTAGTCCGTTGGGCAAAAGAATATATGGATAAAGTAGAATGTTCGGTCTGCGAGGGATCACGTTTGCGTAAAGAATCACTTTATTTTAAAGTAGATGGTAAGAGTATAGCAGATTTAGTTAAAATGGATGTCATTGAGCTTGGCAATTGGCTAGACGGCTTAACTACTCGTCTATCTAAAAAGCAACAGCAAATTTCTATCGAAATTATTAAAGAGATTAGAAACAGAGTACAATTTTTGCTCGATGTTGGTTTAACATATCTAAGTCTTAACCGAAGCTCTAAATCACTATCCGGAGGCGAAGCACAACGCATAAGACTCGCCACGCAAATTGGATCGCAATTAGTTGGTGTACTTTATATACTAGACGAACCTAGTATTGGCCTACACCAGCGCGATAACGAGAAATTAATTAATTCTTTAGTAGCGCTAAGAGATGTTGGCAATTCGGTTATAGTCGTAGAACACGATAAAGATATGATAGAACGTGCAGACCATGTTATTGATATTGGGCCTTATGCAGGAAAATATGGTGGTGAAATTATAAGTGAAGGCACACCAAAAGAACTACTAAAACAAAATACATTAACTGCTGCATACCTCAATGGAGAAAAGGAAATTGAAATACCAAAAACACGTCGAAAAGGCAATGGTAAAAAACTAGTCTTAAAAGGATGCACAGGTAATAATCTAAAAAATGTAGATATTGCACTACCACTTGGTCAAATGATTGGTATTACAGGTGTTTCGGGTAGTGGTAAATCTACTTTAATTAACGAGACGCTCTACCCTATTCTTAATGCCTATTACTTTAATGGTGTTAAAAAACCTATGCCTTACAAAAGCATAAAAGGCTTAGAACATTTAGATAAAGTTATAGACATTAACCAATCACCAATTGGTAGAACACCTCGAAGTAACCCAGCTACATATACCAAAACTTTCGACGAAATACGAAGTCTTTTTTCTAAGATTCCCGAAGCATTAATACGTGGCTATAAACCCGGTCGTTTTAGCTTTAACGTAAAAGGTGGTCGTTGTGAAACCTGCCAAGGTGGTGGTTTGCGTGTTATAGAAATGAACTTCTTACCAGACGTTTATGTAGAATGTGAAACCTGCCAAGGCAAACGTTTTAATAGAGAAACATTAGAGATTAGATACAAAGGAAAGTCTATTAGTGATGTGTTAAATATGACGATTGAAGATGCCGTTGGCTTTTTTGAGCATATTCCTAAAATTCACCGCAAATTGAAAACCATAAAAGATGTTGGTTTAGGCTATATTACTTTAGGACAACAAAGCACAACGTTATCTGGTGGAGAAGCTCAACGTATAAAATTAGCGACAGAACTAAGTAAACGCGATACAGGTAACACCATTTATATTTTAGATGAACCTACCACAGGCTTGCATTTTGAAGATATACGTGTTTTAATGAAAGTGCTAAATAAATTAGCCGACAAAGGCAATACTGTTTTAATTATAGAACATAATTTAGATGTTATAAAAACCGTTGATTACATTATAGATATAGGTTATGAAGGCGGTAAAGGTGGTGGCCAAGTAGTTGCTAAAGGTACGCCAGAACAAATTATAAAGGATAAAAAGAGTTATACAGCCAAATTTTTAAAGAAAGAACTGAATTAGTAATATATTACGATGTTTACTAATGTTCGGTTAAAAGAATTATATTGGTAGATGCACGATGAAAAGTTAAAGTTGAGACGGTAAATTGGTGTTATATAAAATTACGAAACCGATTAACTGAGTTTAATAACTTAAAAAAAAAAAGACTAAAGAAATGAGAAAAGAAAACAAACATAAACGCTGGAATGAAATTAAAACAAACGACTCTTGGGCCATTTTTAAAATTATGGGTGAGTTTGTTAATGGCTACGAAAAATTAAGTAAAATTGGCCCTTGTGTTTCTATATTCGGATCTGCAAGAACAAAACCAGACCACAAATATTACAAGTTAGCAGAAGAAGTCGCTAGTAAAATTGTAGAACATGGGTATGGTGTTATTACTGGTGGTGGTCCTGGTATTATGGAAGCTGGTAACAAAGGTGCACATATTGCTGGTGGTACTTCAGTAGGTTTAAATATTGAGTTGCCTTTTGAGCAACACGACAACCCTTACATTGATAACGATAAAAGCCTAGATTTTGATTACTTTTTTGTGCGTAAGGTAATGTTTGTAAAATACTCTCAAGGATTTGTAGTAATGCCTGGTGGCTTTGGTACTTTAGATGAATTGTTTGAAGCAATGACTTTAATACAAACGCATAAAATTGAAACCTTTCCTATTATATTAGTGGGTAAAGATTTTTGGGGAGGTTTAATGGACTGGGTTAAAACTACACTTTTAGACGCAGGTAATATAAGCGCTAAAGATTTAGATTTAATTCATCTTGTAGATACTGGAGACGAGGTTATAGATATCTTAAATGCTTTTTATAAGGAATCTGGCTTAAGTCCTAATTTTTAAACCATCCTATACAATTTATTTTCAATGCTATGAAAAAGAAGATTATTGGATGCTTATTAATAGGTTTATTCTCCTTTATAAATGTCTCTGCACAAGAGACCTTTAAAGTGATGTTCTATAATCTTCTTAATTACCCATTAGAAGATGCAGTGGCTAACCGTGAAGCAGATTTAGATTTTATATTATCAGACTATAAACCAGATTTGTTTTTAGTGTGTGAATTAAACAATAGCACTGGTGCAGATAATGTGCTTAATATTACTAGAACAGCGATTAACTCTAGTTTTGAAATGGCAACTTATATCTCTAATACTTCAGATGATTTTGGCGGTAATCAAAATGATTTACAAAACTTACTGTACTATAACGGTTCTAAATTTATTTTAGAAGATCAAATCATTGTGCCCACAAACTTAAGAGATTTTAATATTTATAAACTTTTACTAAACACGACACAACAAAACACAAATCCTGTAGAGATTTATATAATTGTTTGTCACTTAAAAGCATCTAGCGGTACTCTAAATGCCCAAAGACGTTTTGAAATGGTATTAGAATTAGAGACTTATTTAAATACATTACCAACAAATAGTAATGTTCTTTTAGGTGGTGATTTAAATATTTATACAGCTTCAGAATCTGCTTTTCAAGAACTCTTAGAAACCACAAACAGCATTACATTTGCTGACCCAGCAGACCGTGTGGGTAGTTGGAATAATAATCCCAATTTTGTAGACGTATTTACACAATCTACACGTACTCAAAATGGTTTTGGTGGTTCTACGGGTGGTTTTGATGATCGCTTTGATTTTATTTTAAGCTCACAAAATATGCTTGGCACTTCTACTATAAATTATGTAGAAGACTCTTACCAAGTTTATGGCAATAACGGACTAGCAAGTTGTTATAATAGACGTATTAACTCATCAGACTGTGGTAATACCAATTCTCAGTTTTCATTTGCAACAAGAAATGCACTGCACAATTTCAGTGATCATCTTCCCGTTACTGTATCTTTAGATGCCAATGTTACCTTATTAAGTACAGATACAGTTTTGCGTTTAGAAAAATTCAGGATAGAGAAAACTATAATCAATAATTTACTTACTATCTATATTAATTCGTTTGAGTTATTTAACCAAGAGTTACAAGTTTATAATACTATTGGACAAAAGGTAAAAACTTTCAAAATAAATAATGCAACTAAGCAAGAATTAGACATGTCAGATTTAGAACAAGGTTTGTATTATTTACACATTTCTAATTTAAGTATCAACCCTATTAAATTTATAATAACACATTGATAAATAAAGCACAATTAAGTATCGTTTTTACACTGTTTTACGCAGTTTTATTTGGTCAAAACCAAATAGATATAGCTGCTGTTGTAAATATCGATGACCATTCTATAACTATTTCTCAAACCATAATTTATAAAAATGAATCTAATACAACTTGGTCTGAGATTTATTTAAATGATTGGAATCATAGTTACGCATCTAAATCTACACCATTAGCAAAACGATTTGAAGAAGAATTTACAACCAAATTTCATTTGGCTAAAGACAGACAAAGAGGCTATACTAAAATAACGTCTTTAAAAGATAATGCACAACAAGATTTAGAGTTTTCGTATTTAAAAAAACATCCCGATATTATTAAAGTATCATTAAAAAATACGGTAAAACCTGGCGAGACATACAAGCTTACTCTAAATTATAAACTGGTATTACCAGACGCATCGTTTACAGATTATGGTATTACAGAAAGTAACGACCTAAAATTAAAGTATTGGTACATTACACCAACTGCAAATGATGGTAAATGGAATTATTATAGTAATAAAAATATAGACGATTTATTTGTACCACTTTCAAATATAAATTTAAGTATAGCGCACCCACGTAATTATAAAGCAACTTCAGAATTAAATCTAATTTCTACTGGTCCGGCTGATGGTGACAACATGCAACAAACAGTTTTTAGTGGTAAAGACAGAGTAGATACATTTTTATCTGTTGCCAAGTTTCCGGGTTATAGTTTTGTGCAAACAGATGATTTTATTCTTTTAACAGATATCTATGAGAAAAAATTAGGCAATGCAGAAAAAGCCATTATTACAGATAAAATAACACGTTTTTTAACCAAAAACTTAGGAGACTATCCGCACAAACAATTGTTGGTTACTAATATAGATTATAACAGAAACCCATTGTACGGCCTCAACCAACTTCCAGATTTTTTAAGACCTTTTCCAGACGAGTTTCAATTTGAACTCAAACTTTTAAAAACAGCAACTAAAAAATATCTAGACAATACATTACTTTTTAATCCACGTAAAGATTATTGGCTAAATGAAGGACTTCAAATTTATTTATTAATTAAATATGCTGAAGAAAATTACCCAGATATGAAGCTCTTAGGAACGCTTTCTGAAGTTTGGGGCATAAGGGCATTTCATTCTGCAGATTTAGATTTCAATTTTCAATATTTCTTATACTCTATGGAAATAGCCAGAAAAAACAGAGATCAACCGCTAACCACTTCAAAAGATTCCTTAATAAAATTTAATGCCAATATTGCAGGAAAATACAAGGCCGGTATTGGTCTTAACTATTTAAATGAATTTACTGAAGATTTAGACTTAGACTCAGCTATAACAGCATTTGTAAAGCAACACAAACTTAAATCTATTAGACTTTCAGAATTTGAAACTTTCATAAAAGACAAAACCTCTAAAAATGTAGATTGGTTTTTTGAAGACTATGTTGCAACACGTAAAAAAATAGATTTCAAAATAAAAACTATTGAAACACTAAAAGATTCTATTAGAGTAACGATTAAAAATAAGCGGAATAACAATATGCCTATTTCCTTATTTATGGTGAAAAACGATAGTATCTTAGATAAAATTTGGGTAGAAAATGTCAGAGATACAAAAACCATTACCATACCAAAAGGCGAAACCGAAAAATTAGTCTTAGACTTTGATAATGTGGTACCCGAGTTTAATCAGCGAGACAACTACAAATCTGTAAAAGGCTCATTTTTAAATAACAAACCTTTACAGTTTCGCTTATTTAAAGACATTGAAGACCCCTATTATAATCAGATATTCTTAATGCCTTTGGTAGAATTTAATAATATTTATGACGGCTTAACTTTGGGTACAAAATTTTATAATAAAACCATTTTAAGAAAACGACTTAATTATAGATTCTCACCACAATACGCTACTAAATCGAGATCTGTTACAGGAAGCGTTAGTGCATTTTATACCCATAATATAGAAGACAGTGACCTTTTTGATATCTCTTATGGTATAGCAGCTGGTTACCAATCTTTTGCTCAAGATGCTTTTGTAACTCGTATAAGACCGTCTATATCGTTTAGTTTTAGATATAATTCAGACTTTAGAAAAGACCAAGTAGACAGAATTACTGCTAGATACGTAAGTATTAGTAGAGAATTAGGTAACAATGCTATTATAGATGCATTAGACGAACCCGATTATGGTGTTTTTAATTTGCGCTATACCCATTCTAATCCTGGACTTATAAATTTTTCGAGTTTTAATGCCGATGTGCAATTTGCTGAGCGTTTTAGTAAAATATCATTAAGCTACGAAACTAGAAAACTAACAAAAGGCAATAGAAACATTAACTTTAGATTTTTCACAGGACTCTTTTTAGATAATAACACAGACCCTAATTCTAACTTTTTTAGTTTTGCATTAGACAGACCTACAGATTATTTATTCGATTTTAACTATTTAGGACGCTCTGAAGCCGCAGGTTTATTTAGCCAACAACTAATTATAGCAGAAGGTGGTTTTAAATCGCAATTAGAAACCGCATTTGCTAACCAATGGATAACAACAGCTAATTTTAGTACCTCTATATGGCGTTATATACATGCTTATGGTGATCTAGGTCTTGTTAAAAACAAATTTAGTAGTGCTAATTTTGTTTACGACTCTGGTATTAGACTCAACCTTGTAGAAGATTATTTAGAGCTCTACTTCCCTATTTATTCTAATCGAGGTTGGGAAATTGCACAGCCCAACTACGATCAAAGTATACGCTTTATAGTTTCCGTAGATCCACAAGTATTATTAGGCTTGTTTAGACGTAAATGGTATTAGAAGATTCTTATTGAAAAGTTAATTTTTGAACTTTATTTGTGTTATTCTTTATTATGAAGCTATTTTATTAAACATTACGCAATATTATAACACTTTTACCAGTTGCACAAAATCGCAAAATTTACTAATTTTACGTTCTTAATTGTTAACATATATGAAGCCTAACACCAATACAAAAACCGAAATTACATTCGAAGATTTTAAAACAGAAGTTTTAAATGACTATACACTCGCAGTAACGAGTAGAGAATGTAGTCTATTAGGACGTCGCGAAGTCTTAACAGGCAAGGCTAAATTCGGGATTTTTGGAGATGGTAAAGAAGTGCCTCAAATTGCTTGGGCAAAAGCCTTTAATAATGGTGATTTTAGAAGCGGTTACTACCGTGACCAAACTTTTATGATGGCTATTGGTCAACTTTCTATAGAGCAATTTTTTGCTGGCTTATATGGTAACACCGATTTAAAAGAAGAGCCTATGTCTGCCGGTCGCCAAATGGGTGGCCATTTTGCAACACATAGTTTAGACGAAAACGGAGCTTGGAATAACCTAACCGAACAAAAAAATTCTAGTGCAGATATTTCACCAACCGCTGGCCAAATGCCAAGATTACTTGGTCTAGCCCAAGCGTCTAAAATATATAGAAATGTTGCTGGTATTGATACCACCAATTTTTCTAAAGAAGGAAATGAAATTGCATGGGGAACCATAGGAAACGCAAGTACAAGTGAAGGTTTGTTTTTTGAAACCATAAATGCGGCAGGTGTTTTACAAGTACCCATGGTCATTAGTGTTTGGGATGATGAGTACGGAATTTCTGTACATGCCAGACACCAAACGACTAAAGAAAATATTTCTGAAATTTTAAAAGGTTTTCAACGTGATGAAGACAACAACGGTTATGAAATTTTTAGAGTTAACGGTTGGAATTATGCAGAACTAATGGACACCTATCAGCGTGCAGCACAAGTGTCTCGTAAAGAGCATGTACCTGTATTAATACATGTACAAGAATTAACACAACCACAAGGGCATTCTACATCTGGCTCTCATGAGCGTTACAAAAATGCAGAACGTCTAGCTTGGGAAGCTGAGTACGATTGTAATGTACAAATGCGCAAATGGATTTTAGAAAATAATATAGCGACTGAAGATGATTTGGTAGTTATAGAAAAAGACATAAAAAAAGCGGTTAGAAATGGTAAAAAAGCGGCTTGGTCTGCTTTTATAAATCCTATTTTATCTGAAACTGAAACGGTAAAAACGTTATTAACAAAGGTTGCAACATCTAGCGCAAACAGTGCATTTATCTCTAAATTGAAAAATGATTTAGATAAAATTGATGAGCCTTTAAGAAAAGATTTATTAACGGCTACCCGTAAAGCTTTACGCTATGTGGTTTCAGAAAACACACCTGAAAAAACAGAACTTCAGCAGTGGATTACCAATTACATAGAAAAAATTCAACCTAAATACAGTTCGCACTTATATAGTGAGTCTAGCCAAAAAGCACAAAACCATTTAGAAATAGCACCTACCTACGCTGATAATGCAGAACTTGTAGATGGCCGTGTTATATTGAGGGATAATTTTGATGCTATATTTAACACCTATCCTGAGGCGTTAATTTTTGGTGAAGACGCTGGACATATTGGTGATGTTAACCAAGGTTTAGAAGGTTTACAAGCAAAATACGGAGAATTAAGAATCTCAGATACAGGTATTAGAGAAGCCACTATACTTGGCCAAGGTATTGGTATGGCTATGCGAGGTTTAAGACCAATTGCAGAAATACAGTACTTAGATTACATCTTGTATGCGCTTCAAATAATGAGCGATGATTTAGCAACACTGCAATACAGAACTAAAGGCCGCCAAAAAGCACCATTAATAATAAGAACACGTGGACATCGATTAGAAGGTATTTGGCACTCTGGCTCGCAAATGGGTGGAGTCTTAAATTTAATACGAGGTATACATGTATTAGTACCACGAAACATGACCAAAGCTGCTGGTTTTTACAACACATTATTGCAAAGCGATGAACCTGCTTTAATTGTAGAATGCTTAAATGGCTACAGACTAAAAGAAAAAATGCCAACTAATATTGGCGAATTTAAAACACCTCTTGGTGTGATTGAAACAATTAAAGACGGTAATGATATTACTTTAGTTTCTTATGGTTCTACTCTACGTTTGGTAGAGCAAGCCGCTAAAGAATTATTAGAAGTTGGTATTGATGCAGAAATTATTGATGTACAATCGTTATTGCCTTTCGATTTAAATCATGATATCGTGAAAAGTGTTGCCAAAACTAACCGCTTAATGGTTATTGATGAAGATGTAAAAGGTGGAGCTTCTGCTTATATATTAGACCAGATTTTGAATGTACAAAATGCATTTCAACATTTAGACAGCCAACCACAAACATTAGCAGCAAAGCCACACAGACCAGCGTATGGTACTGACGGAGATTACTTCTCTAAACCTTCTGCCGAAGATATTTTTGAGGCTATTTATGATGTAATGCACGAGGTTAACCCTAAGGATTTCCCAAAATTAAGATAATCATTTTGTATTAACATAACGGTTGCTTCAATAAGCATATTAAACCTTTTTAGTTTGCTAAGGTCATACTATCTGAAACTAAACAATCAGATAATCAATCAACTTATGCAAAAATCGCTTATTGCAGTACTCGCGCTCCTTATATTTGGATGTGCTTCAGAAGACACATCATCAAACCCAGCACTAGAAGCAGACATTTTAGATTTAAGCACACTATTAAGTATCGATTTTAATGCCTTAGACAATTATTCAGATCAGTTAATTCCACCTTACATAACCCGAGATAATACACCTAGTGATAACTTTATTACAGATGAAGGTGCGACTTTAGGACGTATTTTATTTTATGACACTAATTTATCTACAGACAATACCGTGTCTTGTGCAAGCTGTCATAAACAAAATTTTGCTTTTGGAGATAATCTTAGCGTTAGTGTTGGCTTAGATGGCACAACCGGCAGACACTCTATGCGTTTAATTAATAGTCGATTTTCTGATGAGAACAATTTTTTTTGGGATGAACGTGCTAACTCTTTAGAAGTACAAACCACAATGCCAATAAAAGACCATATAGAAATGGGCTTTAGTGGTGAAGATGGGGATTTAGATTTTACAGATCTTATTGCGCGCCTAGAAAACACAGACTACTATCCGCAATTATTTAATTTAGTGTATGGTGAAGCGCTTATAAATGAAACTAAAATACAGAATGCATTAGCCCAATTTGTAAGGAGCATACAGTCTTTTGATAGTAAGTATGATGAAGGTCGTTTATTATTAAATAACGATAACCAACCGTTTCCAAACTTTACACAACAAGAAAATTTGGGTAAACAATTGTTTTTACAACCCCCTGTTTTTGATAATCAAGGATCAAGAATAAATGGAGGAATTGGTTGCGCTGGTTGCCACCAAGCACCTGAGTTTAGTATAGACCCAAACTCTTTAAACAATGGTGTTATTGGTACAGCAAGCCAAACCGGAACCGATCTTACAGTTACAAGATCACCAAGCTTAAGAGATGTGGTTAAAGCTGATGGTACAAGTAATGGGCAATTTATGCACATTGGCGTTAGTAATAATTTAGCAACAGTTATGAATCATTACGATGAAATAAACTTAGCTGGTAATACAAATTTAGACCCAAGACTACGGCCAAATGGTGTTGGTCAGCAATTAAATCTTACAGATAACGAACGTAATGCTGTTATTGCATTTATTAGAACATTAGCTGGTAATGACGTTTATACAAATACAAAATGGAGCACGCCGTTTATTAATTAGAGTAAAACAATTAGCGTCTTAAAGCACTTAGTTAACTAAGTGCTTTTTTTATATCTTTAATCCATCTTTACACTTATTAAATCTAAATTAATGTCACAAAAAACAACAGACAAAGAAAAAACACTCATTACTAGAGATTGGCTCGCTATAGAACGTACAAAACTTGCTAATGAGCGAACATTTTTAGCCTACTTTAGAACCTTTTTAGTTATTCTTGGCACAGGTTTAACTGTTTTAAAATTAGAGTTTTTTTCAGACTTAAAAGCCTATGGTAGTATTCTTATTGTTATTGCCTTAGTTATATTAATCATTGGTATATATAGATTATTTAAAGTGAAAAAGACCATAAAAAAGCACTACAATTGTTAAACTCATTTACATTAAATAAATTATTAATGTATTTTCACAGCCTCAAATAACTATTAAAACTTAAAAATGAAAAAGTACATTTTATTAACACTTACTTTTGTAGTAGTCTCTTCTGCAAGTTTTGCACAAAGAGCTTTATCAGAAAAAGTAAGTTATTTTGATGTTAGAACACCCAACAATCTACTGGACGAATCTGTAAAAACGTATAATGTTGATGTTACAATACCCTACACAATGACTGCTGAAGAATTAAACGCACAGTCATTAGCAGATTTTGAAATAGAAAAAGCAAATTATGACAACGTCGTTAAAGAAAGTGAATTAGAGTTTGAAGAACGTCTAGCTGGATATAATGATGATTTAAAAGCTGCTGAAGCGCGTTACGACAAAGAAATGAAAGACTTTAAAGATCTTACATTATTAGAACGCTTAGCGCTTACAGATCAGGGTAAAAAGCCACAGCTTAAAGTACCTGCAAAACCAAGATATGTACTACCAAGAGAGCCTGTTTATGTACTTCCAAACTATAACGATCATCTTATTTTTGATAATAAAGTATTAGCAGATGGTATAAAATTACTAGGGTTTGAGCGTGGAAATGATATACTTATAGCTATAAATATTTCTAAAATGGTGTTTCAGGATAACGGCGGACAAACGTTTTACAGTCAGCCAACATCATTAAGAGTAATGAAAGGTACTGAGACACTTACCGAAAAAACATTTGATGATGCGTTTAAATTTTTGACTTCTTCATCTAGTAATACTATAAATCTAGAGCGCTATGAGAAAAACAATGTTCTTAAAATAATGCGAGAAATTAACACATTTCTAAATGAAGAGCATGGCTTTATTCCGATAGCTTCTACTATAGAAATTGAGTTTCCTAAAAACAAAAAAAGAGAATATGACATTTTAGAAAACGCTAAAATAAAGGCAATCTCTGCTTACCGAAGATTAAAAAAGGATGCGAGTTCAGAAACTAGAGTAAGATCTAACGCAGAATTGTTAGAACTTAGAGAGATTTGGTTATCAGAACTTTCAAAAATAGATTACAAGGATAAAAAAGCAGTAATGAACAAAGCGGTTGCTAAAATGATTTTTGCTAATTTATTACGTGTAGATATTAGTCTAAAAGCAAAAGCATTAGCTGAAGAAACTCTAGAGTTAATGCAAGAACGTCGTATAGACCTAGACTTAGGTTACGACGATAAAGCAAAATTTACAAGACTAGAAGAGCAAATTTATAAGTTGTAATTTTTATGAAGAAGTCAATTATTATAATTATTGCTTGCCTTACTTTAGGACTTGGTTTTGCTCAAGAATTTAAGACAGAAACAAGTAAATCTTTTACAAAAGAAAACGAAAAAGAGGTTTACAAAATCGTGTTTCCGTCTGCATACGGGTTTATGACTTTACACCATTTAGATAACGTAATGATGGATAATACCAAAGCTATGGTATTAACCAAGTACGATCAATCCATGGCACCTCTTGAAACTAAAACGTTTAATTTACCTAAATTAGGTTTACGAGCTTCAGATTTACAAGAGGTTATAGAGCTAGAAGATGAGCTCATATTTTTATCTACAGTTATGGATAAAAAAACGGCCAAGCATCAATTAAATGTACAAGTATATTCTCTAAAGGATAATACCGTAAGTGACAATAGAATATTGGCTTCATTTCCTATAGATGGGTATTCTAAATCGGGTTTCTACCAAATTGCTATATCGCCAGATAATTCTAAGATTGCTATAGTAGCAAATATGCCTTTTGTAAAAAAGACACAAGAAAAAGTAAAAGTATGGGTTTATAATACACAACTAAACTTACTTTGGGAACAACAAGAAACCTTAGCATACGATAGTGAAAGAGCATATAAAGAAACTATTTTTTTACAGAACTCAGGTGTCGTTATAATGCATAAAACTACAGATGCTTATAAAAAAACACGTCAATCTGAATTATTAACATTTAACGGAAGCTCGGTAACAACTAAAGCCTTCTCTTCTGAAGGTTTTATGCCAATGCACATGGATTTAATAGATGTTAACGGAAAAAACAGACTTGCTGGTTTTTTCTGGAATGGTAAAAAAGCAGTCGTTAAAATAAACAATAAAGAAGGTCAGGATAATGATGGTGTTTTCTTATACGATTTAGATGCCGGAAATCTTATTGGGTTTCATGAATGGAGCCAAACTTTAAATGCAAAAGATTTAAAGAGTCTTAAAGTTGTAGATGTAATTATAAATGAAGATGACATTTTTATACTCGGTGAAAAATATTTATACGATAGTGAGTTTAGAAAAGTAGGTGGTAAACCATCTATGGATCTCGATTATTTATACACCTACGGATCTAGTGTTATTGTAAATTTAGATACCAAAGGCACTCTAAAGAGTTTTACACCTTTATTAAATTCTCAAACTTTCAAAAATGCTCAAAAAGAAAAAGGATCGTTTTCGGCCTTGTATTTAGAAAACGGATTACGTGTTTTTGCTAATAATAGTAGCCTAACTTTTAATACATTTTTTACAAAAAACAAAGAGACCTTTAATTATCCTAGAGTAACACAATCTACCATAATACCTTATATTTTACCAAACACAGTAACAGCGGTAAAAGATTATGGCATGGTATATTACATAACCAATTACGGTGATCGTTATTGGTTTAACAAAATGATCTGGTAAACTTTTACATCATACTATTTTAAAATGGCAATCAATTGGTTGCCATTTTTTTTGTGGATTAGTTTTTAAAGACATAGGACATATAGACTAGAATTTTAAAAAACATTTAAGTAAATTAGTGACTCTAAACACAAAGTATTAGTACATGTAAATGATAAATAAAAATTTAGATCAATTCTTTAAAACACTATATTATGAAAACAAAAGGCACTCTTATAATCTTATCCTTAGTACTTTTTAGCTCATGCATAGTAAAATCGCTACAGCCCTTTTACACAAAAGACAGCCTAAGTTTTAACAAAAACCTAGTTGGCAACTGGGTAGATAATAAAAACGGTGAATGGATGGTTGCGTCTATAAAAACAAAGTTTAAAGAAGATACAAAAGAGGGTGTTACGATGTCTAAAGAAGAATTAGAACTCTACGAAACTTATAAAAAAGGCTATTACATTACCTATTTAAAAAATGAAAAAGAAGCTAGTTTTATTGCGATGCCCTTTAAAATAAACAACCACTTTTTTATAGATTTTATTCCTTTAGAAATTGAAGATGATGACATAAATAGCCTGGCTGCCAAACACTTAATAAAGACGCATTCTGTCGCCAAAATAGATATAGATTCAAGTAGCAATATATCATTTTCATGGTTAAGCCAAGAACGTCTTACAGACTTAATTGATACTAACAAAATAAGACTGGAACACGAAAAAATTGGTTTTGAAGCAGATTTACTACTTACAGCTACCTCTAAAGAACTTTACGCTTTCTTAAAAAAATACATGAAATTGGAAATAGAAGATAAATGGAAAAAAGCAGACATGATTACATTAACAAAGACAAAGCTTTAGTTACATAGTTCCTTTAAAAGAACAGCTAAAGTAACCACTTAAAAAGCTTTAAATTTGTAGTATGAAAATTGAGTCTATCGTTACCATAAAAAAAGAACTTAAGCACCTCTCACAAGCAGAGCTATTAGAATTATGCTTACGCTTGGGTAAGTTTAAAAAAGAGAACAAAGCACTACTCACCTACTTATTATTTGAGTCTCATGATGAAGACGGTTACATAGCAAGTGTAAAATCATCTTTAGATGAATTGTTTGAAGGCATTAACGCAGACAGTTATTTCTACATGAAAAAGACAATTCGTAAAATACTAAGACAAATACGTGTTTACAGCCGTTACTCATTACAAAAAACGACAGAAGTAGAGCTACTACTCTATTTCTGCGAACGCTTAAACGAGCTCAAACCTTCTATTCATAAAAATATAACATTAAGCAATCTCTACGAACGCCAAATACTATCTATAAAGAAAAAAGTGTCGTTATTACATGAAGATTTGCAGTACGATTATAATTTAATGTTAAAATCTTTAGAGCAATAAATAGATAAAATATAAATAACTATTTTCAAGACTTTAAAAACATATAATCATGAAAAAATTAAGCTACCTCTCTTTTATCGCCATAACACTTTTAACTATAAACCTATCTTATGGACAAGACACTACAGATATGTCTTATTCTAAATTTAGTTTTATTGCACAAGGTGGTATTGGTTTTGCTAAAGTAGAAAATGATAACCAAGCTAATTACGACTTAAATGTTAATACAGGTGAGTTTCTACTTAACTATAGATTTAATGAAAAATTTGGTGTTTTTACAGGTGTGGCACTAACAGAGTTTAGTGGTTCTGGTTTTAATGAAGAAAGTGTTTTTTACCACGAAAGAAGCGTCTTAAAAATTCCTTTAGGTATTAGTTCTACATATCAATTATCTGATAAGATTAAAAGTATTATGAGTATAGGTGCTTTCGCACAAACGGTTACAAGCGACGAATACAGGTATTTTGACAGAACTGTAAGTGATCTTTATGAAGGCTGGACATTTGGTCTTCAGTTTAACTTAGGCATGACTTATAAATTTAATAAAACTTACAGTGTTGGTATTATATTTTCTGGACAATCAGATTTAAGTAAGCTAGAAACCACTAATAATGCATCGTTTAATGACGAACAAAAAATTACAGGCTTAAATACTTTAGGATTTCTATTTATTTGGGATCTGTAGAAATAACTAATTATTCTGCTTCTTAGTTTTCTTACTGCCTTCGTACATTTCATACTTTACCAAGCGTGCTTCTAATTTAGCATTAAAAACTTTAATTTTTCGAGAAGGACGCAAACCAACAAACTTTAAAGCTTCTAGGTTAGACGTTATAAGCCATGCGTTAGTATTAGGGTAACCATGCTTTAATGTGGTGCCTATGTCACCATAAAACTCTTCTACATTAAGATTCTCTAAACGCTCACCATAAGGTGGGTTAAAAACCATATGCAACTTATCGTTACCTGCTTTTTGTGTTTTAAAAAAATCTTCGTGCTGTATATGCACAAACTCATCTAAATGTGCATTTTTTATATTTTCTGTGGCTTTTGCAACTGCAGAGGGCGACTTGTCGTAACCTAATATTTTATGATGAAAGTCTCGTGTTTTCTTTAATAGCGATTCTTCAATCTTTTCAAACAACTCAACATCCCAATCTTCCCAACGCTCAAAAGCAAATTCTTTTCGCATTAAATTTGGTGGTATATTACATGCAATCATAGCAGCTTCGGCCAACATAGTACCACTACCACACATAGGGTCCATAAAATCTGTTTGTCCGTCCCAACCACTCATTATAATTAAACCAGCAGCAAGTACCTCGTTAATTGGTGCAATATTAGTGGCTGTTTTATAACCACGTCTGTGCAACGACTCACCAGAGGTATCTAAAGAAATAGTACAGCGTTGACGGTCTATATGCACATTAATTTTTACATCTGGGAAGCGTAAATCTACATCTGGCCGCACACCATCTGCTTCTCTAAAACGATCTACAATAGCATCTTTTGTTTTTAAAGCGGTGTACTGCGAATGTGTAAACACACTATTATGTACCGTAGCATCAACAGCCAATGAGCCTGTGGGCTTTAAATAGTCTTCCCACTTCATGCTTTTAACGTTCTTATAAAGATCTTCTTCTTTATTAACTTTAAACGTTTTTATGGGTTTTAAAATTTTAATGGCTGTACGCAAACCAAGATTCGCCTTGTACATAAAACCTTTATCACCAACAAAACTTACATTTCTTACTCCCTTCTCTACTTCTAGAGCACCGAGTTGTGTAAGTTCGTTAGCTAAAATATCTTCAAAGCCAAATAACGTTTTGGCAACCATTTTAAAATTATTGTTCATGTGCTATATAAAATACCTTCGCGCAAGCTCAGTAGTAATTAGTTGAAAAACAGCATCAATTTTAGATCTGTCTAATTTCTATTCAAATCTCATTAAGCGAGCAAATAGATTACAAAAATACAGTATTTTTGCAGGACATTTAACATTATGACTAAATCAAAAAAACAATGGTTCGCATCGTGGTTTGATACACCTTACTACCATATTCTATATAAAGACAGAGATTATTCTGAAGCGCAAGTATTTATGGATAATCTCACCAATTATCTTAACATACCAAATGGTGGTAAAATACTAGATTTAGCTTGTGGTAAAGGCAGACATTCTGTCTATCTTAACAAAATAGGCTATAATGTAACTGGTGTAGATCTTTCTGAAAAAAGCATTACACATGCCAAACAGTTTCAAAACGATACCCTAAAGTTTAATGTACACGATATGAGTAAGCCCTATCTAGATACATTTGATGCTGTTTTTAATCTGTTTACAAGTTTTGGTTATTTTGATGATGAAGAATGTAACCTAAATACTATAAAATCTATAAAAGCAGAACTTAACGACTATGGTTTTGGTGTTATAGATTTTATGAACGTTAATTATATTATTGAAAATTTAGTTTCAGAAAATATAAAAACGGTTGACGGTATTGATTTTCATCAAAAGCGCAGTGTTAAAGATGGCTATATTATTAAAGATATTAGTTTTAACGTTGATGGTGAACAGTACCAATTTCAAGAGCGCGTTAAAGCCTTTACACTTAAAGATTTTGAGATGTTATTCGAAAAAGCAGGTGTTTATTTATTAGATATTTTTGGTGATTACAAATTGCACCCTTACCATGCTAAGACATCAGAACGTTTGATTATGATTTTTAAGTAAATTGCACGTATGATTAAGTATTTACTTCCGGTTATTGCCATAGTTATTGGTGTTGTTATTGCTTTTTTAACACGAAAGCAGAAATCTATTGGTACAAAGCTGCTTTTGTCTTTTAGTGGTGCCTTTTTATTAGCACTTACCTTATTCGATTTATTGCCAGAAGTCTACGACCATCTAGATCCTAAACAAACAGGTTTATTTATAATGTGTGGTATTTTACTGCAAATTATTCTAGAGTTTTTCTCTAAAGGTGCAGAGCATGGCCACATGCATATTCACAAAGAAGATACCGTGTTTCCGTGGTTGCTTTTTGTAAGTTTATGTATTCATAGTTTTTTAGAAGGTTTCCCTATTCACCAGCATAACGATATGGTGTATGGTGTGTTAATTCACAAAATACCTATTGCAACATTAATCACTGCTTTTTTACTACAGTCTAGCTTCAATAAAATACAGATTGTAAGCTTTTTAGTCGTATTTGCTGTAATGACTCCTTTAGGTACTTATATTTCTAATAATACGGCTTTTGTTACCGACTATATAGACGCTATTAACGCTATTGTTATTGGTATATTTTTACATATTTCTACCACTATTTTGTTTGAAACTGGCGAAGGTCATAAGTTTAATTTATCAAAATTAGTAGCTATTTGCTTAGGTGTTTTAATTGCTTATTTTATTTAAATGTTCTCAAAAGAAGAATCGCGTTTATTAAGACAAGAATTTTGGACAAGCTTCGGAAAATCTTTCCCCACAAAATGGCTTTTGTACAATACCAAAACAAAAGGGTTGTCGTTTAAATTTCATTTAGACACAAAATCTGCATTAGTAGCTCTAGACTTAGAAGACCATTTAGAAAACCGAATTAAGCACTGGGAAAAACTATGTGCACTAAAAAACATTTTACTAAGCGATTATCTCCCAGATGCTATATATAACGAAACCTATTATTTAGAGAATGGTAAAGAAATATCTCGTATTTACCTACCTTTAGAACATAAAGTGTCTATTTATAATAAAAACACATGGCGTGAGGTTATGGAGTTTTTCAATAAAAATATGACCTTATTTGAAGCCTTTTTTGAAGACTATAAAGATTTTATAAAAGATTAATATCAGCGGTTAATCTACCCACGACAACGTTCTACTTTTAACTTTAGTTTAGTACTTAGTTTATAGAGTCGTTACTACCTTTAGGCTATTAATTCTAAAAACATGAAAAAGCCTTTAATATTGCTATTAACACTTAGCTTAACCCTACCTACATTCATCGTTTTTGCACAAAACGAAAACCAAACTAAAGGATATACCTATAAAAAAGGTGATCCCAATGGTATTGGCAAATGGTATATGGGTCGCGAAATTGCATATGTTATGGGTTTTCAAGGCATAGATTGGTTAGAACGACCAGAGCGAGAAAAAGAAGAGAACACCAAAAAACTCATTACTAATATGGCTATTAAACCAGGTGAAACTATAGCAGATATTGGAGCAGGTTCTGGCTACCATGTGTTTAAAATGGCTCCAAAAACTAAAACAGGTGTTGTGTACGCAGTAGATATACAAGAAGAAATGTTAATGGCACTTCTTACCCACCCTAATTATAAACGTAATACCAATATAGAAACTATTTTAGGCACCGAAAAAAGCGTAAATCTTAAAGCTAATTCTATAGATAAAATTTTAATGGTAGATGTGTATCACGAGTTTAATTACCCTTATGAAATGATACAATCTATGAAAAGTGCTCTCAAAAAAAATGGTGAGATTTATTTAATAGAATATCGTGGTGAAGATGATACCGTACCTATTAAAAAAGTCCATAAAATGACCCTAGCACAAGCCGCAAAAGAGATGAAAGCTGCTGGTTTTAAATTAGATAAAAACATAAGTAACTTGCCTTGGCAACACTGTATGGTGTTTGTAAAAGAATAACATAATATGCTTAAACTTTATGCTACAATAAAGACTTAGCTTCTCTAAAAGATGTGTTAAATATTAGCTTACATATGCTAATTGCAGTATTTTAGTTGCTACTAAACATATTGCTATGACCGCTAAAATATCTTTTAACAACCGTATAAAAATTGGCTTTGCCTTCGCTATAGTATTCTTACTTGTTATAGCAACCAACAGACTAGACAAAAAACGTTTTGATACACTAAACACCTCACTAACTTCTGTTTACGAAGACCGTTTAGTCGCAAAAGGCTACCTCTATGAGTTAAATAATATTTTTCATGAAGAAGAAAAATTATTAGCAGGCAACTACAATGCTAAAGACCTAGCTAATTATCATAATAGTGTACAAAGTATTATTGAAGAATTTAAATCTACTAGATTAACCAATCAAGAAAGAACAGAATTTAACAACTTGCAAGATTCATTTAAAGAATTAAAAGGTTTAGAAAATTCGCTAACAGCTTCTAATACTGATAGTGTATTACCGAGAATAAAATTAAAACTAAACAGAATACAAAACAACTTAGATGACTTGGCTCTAATTCAGCTCTCTGAAGGTGAAAGCTTAACAAAATTTGCACAAAACTCTTTAAACATGTCGTCTACCATGTCTAAAATTGAAATTGCAATAATAATTATTATAGGTTTTGTAGTGCAGTTTATAATATTCTATAAATAGCCTAAATAACGTATAAGTATATCATAAAGAAATGGCAAATAGCACCACCCAAAACAAATAAGTGCCAAATGACATGATTGTAGGGTATCTTATGAATAGCGTAAAAAATAATGCCCACAGTGTAAAATAAACCACCAGCAAATAACCACAACACACCATCTGATTCCACAGCTTCTGAAAGGTTAGAAAAATCGAACACAATTAGCCATCCCATTACTAAATATAGCAATGTAGAAAAGGCTTCAAATTTACCTGTAAAAAAGAGTTTTAGAATAACCCCAAAGGCTGCAATACCCCAAACGGTATAAAATAGTGGCCAGCCCAAACTGTCTGACAAAATAATAAGCAAAACCGGTGTATATGTACCCGCAATTAGCAGGTAAATACTTATATGATCTACAATTCTAAAATAATGTTTTCGTTTTTCGCCACTTACGGAATGATATAATGTTGAGGCTGTAAAAAGTATTATAATTGATACCCCATAAACAACCACACTAAACAAGTGCCAAGCATTAGAAGTATCTATATTACTAATAAGCATAACTAAAGCTACTATACCAAACACCGCACCAATACCATGAGACCAGGCATTAAGTTGCTCTTCTACTATAGATTGTGTTCGCATTAGTCTTTAGTTTTTGGTTTAGACCACTTGTTAACACAAGCATAAAAATCGATATTAAAAGCTGGGCGTTGTCGTTCTATTTGAAGATTCTGAAAAGCCCTTTGTAATATATCTTCTATAAGATAATCTTCTTCTTCATTTATGGGACTAAACTCTTTTTTAAGAGAAATATTGAATAGTTTGGCCGTACTATTAAACCAAAAGGCGCGCCAACCACTTCGCAATTCTTTAATAAGCTCAAACGTTGTTCTACCTGTTTGCCTATGAATTAGTTTTACTAAAATCTGACCTTCAGTTTTGGTTAGTTTCTTTAGTTCTGCAGAAAACTCATCTTCAATATATTTCTGAATCACTTTAGCATAGCGCTTCTTGTCTCTTTTGCGTTCTAATGTGTTTAATCTATTTTGTAACGCTTCTAAACGTTGAGACGCAAGTTTAGCATAAGGATATACTTTAAGTGTTTTTCGTCTTAAAATAATATACCGAATTCTGGCATCTCTATCTTCAAATTTCAAATTAGGTAGTAAAATAACTTCGTCTAATTCTACAGAAGTTACACCTATAGAATCGCCTTCAATATACAAGTAATGCACATCGGTAGAATCTTGTTTTACAGGATCTACTTGTGCACTAACTAGTGTAGAGAAAATTAACGCTATGTAAAAAAAGTATTTCATTAGTTGTTTACCCACTAAAACCATTCCAGATTTATGATTTAAGTACTCCTCAAAATTAAGAATTAATACCACCATAACCCTTAAATTCATATTAATATTATTATTTTTAATGAAAATTATACACTCATGGCTAAAAAGCAATTACTCACTAAAAAGTCTATGGACTTTTTAGAAAAATATTTAAACAATGCCTCACCAACAGGCTACGAATGGGAAGGGCAAAAAATCTGGATGGATTACTTAAAACCATATGCAGATGAGTTTATTACAGATACTTATGGCACTGCAGTTGCTGTAATTAATCCTAAAGCAAAATTTAAGGTCGTTATAGAAGGGCATGCCGATGAAATTTCTTGGTATGTAAATTATATTTCTGATAATGGCTTACTTTATGTGATTAGAAATGGCGGAAGTGACCACCAAATTGCACCAAGTAAAATTGTAAACATTCATACCAAAAATGGTATTATAAAAGGTGTATTTGGCTGGCCTGCAATACACACTAGAAATAGAGCAAAAGAAGAAGCACCTAAACCCGACAATATTTGTATAGATGTTGGTGCAAAAGACAAAGCCGAAGTAGAAAAAATGGGTATTCATGTGGGTTGCGTTATTACCTACCCAGATGAGTTTCATATCTTAAACAAAGACAAATTTGTGTGTCGTGCTTTAGATAACAGAATGGGTGGCTTTATGATTGCTGAGGTGGCACGCTTGCTTCACGAAAACAAAAAGAAACTTCCTTTTGGACTTTACATTACAAATTCGGTACAAGAAGAAATAGGATTACGTGGTGCAGAAATGATTACACAAACCATTAAGCCTAATGTTGCTATTGTTACAGACGTAACACACGATACAACAACCCCAATGATTGATCCTAAAAAACAAGGCTTAGCAGAAATTGGCCAAGGTCCTGTTATTGCATACGCGCCAGCTGTACAACAAAAATTAAGAGATTTAATTACAGAGACTGCCGAAGCAAACAAAATACCTTTTCAACGTGCCGCTTTATCTCGTGCCACTGGTACAGATACAGATGCTTTTGCGTACAGTAATGGTGGTGTCGCTTCTGCCTTAATTTCATTACCATTGCGATATATGCATACCACAGTAGAAATGGTGCATAAAGATGATGTAGAAAATGTGATTAAATTAATTTACGAGACATTACTAAAAATCGAAGACGGTGAAACGTTTAGTTATTTTAAATAATAATTTTAAAAGACCTACTAAATCTTAAAGATGGCGTAGGTCTATTTTTTTTATGGACGAATATATAGACATTATTGACCAACTTGGTCACCCAACAGGTAAAACAGCTTTAAAATCTGAAGCCCACAAAAACGGCTGGTATCACAACACCATACACCTATGGCTGTACACAAAAAAAGGTGAGATTTTATTACAACAACGATCGCACAAAAAAACCATATATCCATTACTTTGGGATGTGTCTGTTGCCGGCCATATTGATGCTGGCGAAACTTTTATCGCTGCTGCATTAAGAGAGACCAAAGAAGAAATTGGGTTACGACTACAACCAGAAGACCTCATAAAAATAGGAACAAAATTACACGAATCGTCGTATAACAACGGAGCTATTAATGACAATGAGTTTCATAAGGTTTTTATAGCCGAATTAAAAGTAGATTTAAAAAGTCTAATACCACAACCTAGTGAAGTTGAAGCACTAAAACTAGTAGACCTAAGTACCTTTAATTATTTACTTTCTAATAGCGCTAAAAACATGCATTTTATAGAAAGTAACAGTGCATATTATCACTTTGTAGCTGCAGAAATACTTAAGAAACTTAATCTTAAATAAATTTAATTGTATTGGTTAGCTGGTATTAAAAAATCCTAAAACCACTAAAAACAATCGTTATAATTTTATAAAATTGATAAATTATACCTTATAAATTTCATATTTTGCATTCTGAATAGCCACATTTTAGTAATGACCTAAAAACACTCAATTTATGTATAAAGCAAAAGTCAATGCATTACACAATTTCAATATATCACAAGACGTTGTAAACACCTTAGATGTTGTTGAAACATCTTTAAACAACTACCATGTTCTACAAGATAATACGTCTATAAAAGCAACAATAACAGCTTCAGATTTTAATAAAAAAACATACACCGTTAAAGTTAATAGTAATAGTTACGACGTTGTTATTAATAATCAATTAGATCAACAAATTGAAGCTTTAGGTTTCGAAATTGGTGCCACCAAACAAGTCAATGATGTTAAAGCACCAATGCCTGGTTTAATATTAGAGATTAATGTAAAACAAGGCGAAATAGTTAATGAAGGTGATTCACTACTAATTCTCGAAGCCATGAAAATGGAAAACGTTTTAACCTCACCAAGAGAAGGTGTTATTAAATCAATAGATGTAAAACAAGGAGAAACCGTTGACAAAAATGCGTTGTTAATAACCTTCGAGTAAAAAAACCAATATCACCTTGAGCGCAGTCGAAAGGTCTATGGTAAATTAAAGTTTAATTAAAAGATATTCCGTTTTCACGGAACACAAGATGAAAAAATTACTAGTAGCAAATAGAGGTGAAATTGCCATAAGAGTGATGCGAACAGCCAAGAAAATGGGTATTAAAACAGTCGCTGTATTTTCTGAAGTAGATCGTAATGCACCACATGTAAAGTACGCTGATGAAGCGGTTTGTATTGGACCTGCGCCTTCGAACGAATCGTATTTACGAGGCGATAAAATTATAGAAGTTGCCAAAAACCTAAATGTTGATGGTATTCATCCGGGTTATGGATTTCTTAGTGAAAATGCCGATTTTGCAGAATTGTGCGAAAAAAATAACATTCTATTTATTGGCCCACGCTCGCATGCCATTAGGGTTATGGGGAGCAAATTAGCCGCAAAGGATACGGTTAAAGATTACAATATACCAATGGTGCCAGGTACAGATGAAGCCATAACTGATATTTCTGAAGCTAAAAAAATTGCTAAAGAGATTGGCTTCCCTATTCTAATTAAAGCCTCTGCTGGAGGTGGCGGAAAAGGGATGCGTATTGTAGAAAATGCAGCTGAATTCGAATCTCAAATGGACAGAGCGATTAGTGAAGCCACTAATGCATTTGGTGATGGATCTGTTTTTATTGAAAAATATGTGGCCTCACCACGCCATATTGAAATTCAAATTATGGCCGATAGCCATGGCAACGTATTACATTTTTTTGAACGTGAATGTTCCGTGCAACGTCGTCATCAAAAAGTAGTTGAAGAAGCTCCTTCTGCCGTTTTAACTCCAAAATTACGTGAAGAAATGGGACAAGCAGCAATCAACGTTGCACGTTCTTGTGACTATATTGGTGCTGGTACCGTTGAATTTCTTTTAGACGAAAACCTGAATTTCTACTTCCTAGAAATGAATACAAGACTACAAGTTGAGCACCCAGTTTCAGAATGGATTGCGGGTGTTGATTTAGTAGAACTTCAGATTAAAGTCGCACGAGGCGAAAAATTAGATATTAAACAAGAAGATTTAAAAATTAACGGTCATGCTTTAGAACTTAGGGTATATGCAGAAGATCCTATGAACAATTTCTTACCAAGCGTCGGTAATCTTGAAGTATATAAATTACCAGAAGGAGACAATATTAGAGTTGATAACGGCTTTGAGGAAGGTATGGATATTCCCATTTATTACGACCCAATGCTATCGAAGTTAATTACATATGGTAAAACACGTGAAGAAGCCATAGAATTGATGATAAAAGCCATTGAGAATTATCATATTAAGGGTGTAGAAACCACATTACCGTTTGGACGTTTTGTTTGCGAGCACGAAGCTTTTAGAAGTGGCAACTTTGACACCCACTTTGTAAAAAAGTACTACTCACCTAGCCTTTTAGAAGCACAACATAAAATCGAAGCAGAACTCGCGGCAAAAATTGCATTAAAACGTTATTTAGAAGATCAGAAATTATTAAGAGTACCAAACTAAGACAAGATGGATTCCAAAATAAAAACCCTAAACGAAAAACTAGCCCTAGCTAAACTAGGAGGTGGACAAGCCAGAATAGACAAACAACACCAAAAGAAAAAACTAACCGCAAGAGAACGCGTAATGTATCTTTTAGATGAAGGGTCGTTTGAAGAAATCGGTGCGTTAGTAACACATAGAACCAAGGACTTTGGTATGGCCGATCAGCAATTTTATGGTGATGGTGTGGTTACAGGTTATGGTACAGTCAACGGAAGATTAATCTACGTATTTGCACAAGATTTTACCGTTTTTGGTGGGTCACTATCAGAAACACATGCTGAGAAAATCTGTAAAATTATGGATATGGCTGTTAATGTTGGTGCACCAATAATAGGACTCAATGATTCTGGTGGAGCACGTATACAAGAAGGTGTGCGTTCTTTAGGAGGTTATGCCGACATCTTTTATAGAAATGTACAAGCTTCTGGTGTGATTCCTCAAATTTCTGCTATTATGGGACCTTGTGCTGGTGGAGCAGTATATTCTCCTGCCATGACCGATTTCACCTTAATGGTTCAAGACACGAGTTATATGTTTGTGACAGGTCCAAATGTGGTAAAAACGGTGACTAATGAAGAGGTAACGAGTGAAGAACTTGGTGGTGCTAGTGTACATTCCTCAAAATCTGGTGTCGCGCACAAAACATCCACTAATGATGTGGAGTGTTTAGAAGATATTAAAAAACTTTTGAGCTATCTACCACAAAGTAATAAAGCAAAAGCAGATGACATTCCATTTGAATTAAAAGACGAAGTTAGAGATGTACTATCGTCAATAGTTCCTGAAAATCCTAATAAACCTTACGATATGCATGCCGTTATTGGCGGTATTATTGATGAAGATTCATTCTACGAAATTCATAAAGATTATGCAGAAAATATCCTTGTTGGTTTTGCCCGTTTAGGTGGTAAATCTATTGGTGTTATTGCTAATCAACCTATGTTTTTAGCCGGAGTGTTAGATGTGAATAGTTCTAAAAAAGCAGCCCGTTTTGTACGTTTTTGCGATTGTTTTAATATTCCGTTACTCGTGCTAGAAGACGTGCCAGGGTTTTTACCAGGTACCGACCAAGAATGGAATGCGATCATCACAAACGGCGCAAAATTATTGTACGCGTTTAGCGAAGCAACCGTTCCAAGAATTACAGTAATTACTAGAAAAGCCTATGGAGGTGCTTATGATGTTATGAATTCTAAACACATTGGTGCGGACATGAATTTTGCGTGGCCAAATGCCGAAATTGCTGTAATGGGAGCTAAAGGCGCTGCGGAAATTATCTTTAAACGTGAAATTTCATCTGCTGACGATAAAGACGCCAAATGGAAAGAAAAAGAAGCTGAATATGCCGAATTATTTGCCAATCCGTATAGTGCAGCCGAACGTGGTTTTATAGATGAAGTCATTTTACCTCAAAACACACGACGTAAATTAATAAAAGCATTTAGCATGCTCGAAAATAAGGAAATTGTTAAACCTCAGCGTAAGCATGGGAATATTCCTCTTTAATTAAGTTTTAATACCTTTTAATGGACCTGTCAGTTTTTTCAAAATCTAGCAGGTCTTTTTGTTTAGCCTAAAGACACCTGTCTATTTATATCTTAGCCTGAAACGTATACAAATCATAATAACGCCCTTCTACTTTCAACAACTCGTCATGTGTACCACGTTCTACAATACGACCAGCTTCAATAACTAAAATCTGATCTGCTCGCTTTATAGTACTTAAGCGATGTGCAATAACTATAGTAGTTCTGTTATGGGTTAATTCTGATAAACTTTTCTGAATTAAACCTTCACTCTCGGTATCTAAATTAGACGTCGCTTCATCGAGAATTATAATTTTAGGGTCTGCCAAAATAGCTCTTGCTATAGCTATTCTTTGGCGTTGTCCACCAGATAATTTCACACCACGCTCACCTATCAACGTTTCTAAGCCATCATCAAAACGATCTGTAAACTCATTAACATAAGCTGCTTTTACCGCATTTTGCAATTGGGCTTCAGTGGCATTTGGTCTCGGAAACATTATGTTTTCTCTAATAGAACCTTCAAACAAAAATTCATCTTGCAGCACCACACCTAAGTGCTTTCTAAAACTATTCAATTTTACTTTAGAAAGATCTTCACCATCTATAGATATAGTCCCAGACTTTGGATTTAAAAACGTAGCAGATAAACCCGCAATCGTCGATTTACCAGAACCAGAACTACCAACTAAAGCAATTACAGAACCAGATGGTGCCGTAAAACTAATATTATGCAATACCTCTTTATCTTCCTCATATTCAAAAGATACATCGTTAAATTCTAATTCGCCTTTAAAGTGTTCTATTTCAATAGTTCTATTTTCATCATCATCTTCGGCTGTCATATTCATTAACTCTTCCGTACGATCTAAGCCTGCTAAAGCTTCGGTAAGTTGACTCCCAATATTACTCATCTGTACAATTGGTGCAACCATAAAAGCCAAAAGGAATGTGAATTGAAGAAACTGACCTGGTGTTATTTCTTCTTGAATCATAAAGTAACCGCCAATTCCCATAACACCTGCTGTTGCCAACCCAATTAAAAAAGTTGAAGAACTTGTCATTATGGCCGTTGCCGTTAAACTCTTTTTTACATTCTGAAAAATTTCATCGACACCTTTTTCAAAAATTGTAGATTCCTGGTCCTCGGCATTAAATGCTTTTATAACACGGACACCAGCTAAGGTTTCAGTTAAACGTCCTTTTACCTCTGCATTTATTTTACCTCGTGCTCTAAATATTGGCCTAATATATTTGAATGCTTTTAAAGCTATAATTCCAAAAATAGACAAAGGCACTAAAGTAAAAAGCGTCATCCACACATTAATATCGAGTAAATAAACTAATGATATTATAGCAGTAACTGATCCGCCAACCAATTGCACTAACCCTGTACCAATTAAATTACGAACCCCTTCAACATCGCTCATAATTCGAGAAACTAATGCGCCAGACTTATTGTTATCGAAAAAACTAATAGGTAATGACAATACTTTTTTCTGCACTTGTGCACGTAGTTCGCTAATTAAATATTGCGCTTGTATGCTTAATACTTTAGTCAATAAAAAAGAAGTAATAGCTTGCACTAAAATTGCACCAACTACAAAAATTATTAGTGTATATAATAAATCTATATTTTTACTTGGTACCACTTCATCTAGCAAAACCTTGCTCTGAAGAGGAAGCACAAAACCAGACAAACTGCGAATTATTATTAATAATAAGCCTAAAAATACCAAGTTACGCCTTGGCCAAATAATGGTCTTAAACGCCATAGCCATAGTAACTTTTGGTTTATCGCTTTTTATTTTTTTTGTAGTCTCTTTAAAATGCTGCATTTCACTTAAATATTTATGCAAATATAAGCTGTTGTTAGTCGTTAAGTCAAATTTAAATACGGTTGAAATTTCAATATTTATGAGTCATAGATATTATATAATTTTCATGTTACAGCTCATGTTATTTCGTTTTTAATTAGACTACTTTTGCACCATGGAAAACAAAAAACAGTCGCAATTAGAATTTGTTGTCTTAATGGCAGCATTAATGTCTATTGTAGCATTATCAATAGATGCTGTTTTACCTGCGCTCCCAACAATTGGCGACTATATAAGTAGTGTTAGCACCACAGAGAACCAAAAACTTATTACAACCATATTTTTAGGACTTGGTGTTGGCCAGCTTATTTTTGGACCTTTATCGGATAGTTTTGGACGTAAACCTATGGTATATTTTGGCTTTGGAGTTTTTGTAATTGCGTCCGTAATTTGTATTACCACGCGTAGCTTTGAAATGATGCTTTTTGGACGTGTGCTACAAGGTATTGGTCTGTCTTCACCCAGAACTATGAGTATTGCAATTGTTAGAGATTCTTACAGTGGCGATCATATGGCTAAAATTTTATCTATAGTAGTAATGACGTTTATTTTGGTGCCGGTTGTAGCACCTTTATTAGGACAATTTTTATTATTTAGATTTGGGTGGGAATCTATATTTACATTCAATCTCGCTTTTGGTTTCTTAATTATGATTTGGTTTTGGAGACGCCAACCCGAAACACTACACATAGAACATAAAAAATCATTCAGCCTTTCCATTTTTAAAACAGGTACAATTGCCTTTTTTAAAATTAAATCTGCTGTAATCTATACCCTACTCTCTGGTTTTATAACAGGGTCTTTTATGGTGTATTTAAGTACGTCTCAACAAATCTTTCAGGTACAATACGATTTAGGTACTTACTTCCCTTACATTTTTGCTAGTTTAGCTATTACCATTGGGTTTGCAACCTATATTAATAGCACACTGGTGATGCGTTTTGGAATGAAAAATATGGTGCATATTGCAATGCTTGCATTTGTATTAATAGCATTTTTATATGTCATCATTTTTGGGTTTGATAAAAACCCACCAGTAGAAATATTACTCGCTTTCTTCTCGTTACAATTTGCCAGTGTTGCCTTTTTATTTGGTAATCTTAGAGCATTGGCCATGCAACCTATGGGACATATTGCAGGTATTGGGTCTGCTTTAAATGGTTTTATCTCTACTGTAATGGCTGTACCCATTGCAAACTATATCGGTGGCTTTGTAAAAGACTCTGTAACTCCACTTTTTGTAGGTTTTATGGTCTGCGGACTTATATCTTTAGTGCTGTTTTATAGTAATACTCGTACTATAAAAACGCTGTTTAAGAAAATCTAAAAAATCTCTAAACTTCCCTTACCTTCTCTAATTTAATATAAAAAACATATAGCTTTAGCTACGCTGATTCTTAAAGTCTATCTTATATGTTTTTAATATTTTTAGTCCTAACAATATTATTAATTATTTTAAAGATTAGCCTTAGAATGCAGTACCTTATCTCTTGTCTTAAACAATATCGGAGGCTAAAGTTAAAAGTCGATACAACTTGGCTTAATCATTTACGTTATAGTTGTGAAAGCGACTTTTGTCGCTTCACGAGTTCTTTTTTATATCATAGAAACCTCGCGAGTAATTGCTTTGGCTACGCCGAACCTTAAAGACTGTTTAAATACAATTAAGTACATTACCTTTAATAATTATATAACTACGAAAATATGCAGAAGTTAGGTTTCAGTTCCTTAATTTTATGGATAATTCGCAGGATCTATATTTAAATTATAAGGTATGCTTATGTTGTGAATTGCTTTCAGTTCCTTAATTTTATGGATAATTCGCAGGGTGTTCCCACTTCCATACTTAACACCAATAGTTGTAAATTGCTTTCAGTTCCTTAATTTTATGGATAATTCGCAGGCGCACCACCTGGGCTTAAATCCATAATAGTGTTGTGAATTGCTTTCAGTTCCTTAATTTTATGGATAATTC
>TARA_R110002051_G_scaffold14460_6_pt1 | contig 44264 bp, 40 predicted proteins | sample TARA_R110002051 | Tara Oceans TARA_R110002051 (sample SAMEA4397023) | marine metagenome | biome: Polar Biome; feature: [MES] marine water layer (ENVO:01000295) within the mesopelagic zone...; material: water (ENVO:00002006), including particulate matter (ENVO:01000060) such as...... | reverse complement strand
ACGCTACTCCGCATTCGCCGTCGCCCGCGAAGCCTTCCGCCAGCATTCCGGCTGGGACCGCGCGTGGGCCAAACGCGAGCCCAAGAAAAAATACGATGTTATCATCGTAGGCGCAGGCGGGCACGGATTGGCGACGGCTTACTACTTGGGTAAGAACTTTGGCATCACCAATGTCGCGGTGATTGAAAAGGGCTGGCTTGGCGGCGGCAACACAGGGCGCAACACGACGATCATCCGCTCCAACTACCTGCAAGACCCCTCTGCCGCGATCTACGAAAAATCCCGTTCTCTCTACGAGACGATGTCCCAAGACCTCAACTACAACGTCATGTTTAGCCCCCGCGGCGTCATCATGCTGGCGCAAACCCAATCGGAAATCCGCGGCTATCAGCGCACCGCTCATGCCAACGCTTTGCAAGGCGTGAAAACCGAATGGATTTCGCCCGCCCGCGTCAAGGAACTGGTGCCGATCATGAATATCGACGGGCCACGCTACCCCGTCTTGGGCGGTCTGTACCAATCTCGTGGCGGCACCGCGCGACACGACGCAGTCGCTTGGGGCTATGCACGCGCATGTTCCGACATGGGCATGGACATCATCCAGCAATGCGAAGTCACTGGCGTGCGCAAGAACGGCGACAAGGTCGTCGGCGTCGACACCACCAAAGGACCCATTGATTGCGATAAACTCGGCATGGTCGTTGCAGGGCATGCGTCGGTCTTGGCTGAAAAAGCAGGCTTCCGTCTGCCAATGGAATCCGTGGCCTTGCAAGCCCTCGTCTCCGAACCCATCAAACCCTGCATGGATGTGGTTGTGATGGCCAATACAGTGCATGGTTATCTGTCTCAATCCGACAAAGGCGAAATGGTCATTGGCGGTGGCACGGACGGCTACAACAACTATACCCAACGCGGCAGCTTCCACCACGTCGAGGAAACCGTGCGCGCATTGGTGGAAACCTTCCCGATGCTGGGGCGTCTCAAAATGCTGCGCCAATGGGGCGGCATCGTCGATGTGACGGGCGACCGCTCTCCCATTTTGTCCAAAACACCCATCGACGGTATCTTCGTGAATTGCGGCTGGGGCACCGGCGGTTTCAAAGCAATCCCCGGATCAGGCTGGGCTATGGCCGAGTTGATCGCCAAAGGCCACTCGCCGCTGACCGAAGAATTCAACATGTTCCGCTTCCGCGAGGGCAAGTTCATCGACGAATCCGTCGCAGCAGGGGTTGCGCATTGATGTGCTCTCATTTTCTTTGGAACCTTTTGGCGGCTCCCGGTGTTGGTCTCTTATACAAGTTTAAGAAGGACCAAAAACCATGGCTGATCAAATCAACACAACTAACACCCCTGAAAAATCCGGTGGCAACGGAATCGCGTTTGTCGTTGGCATCCTTGTCGTTGTTGTCGGCATTCTCGCCTACGTTATTTATGGTGGATCTTCTGGCTCAGACGGGGGCGATATCAACGTCACCGTCGAAGGTGCAGCTGACGCTGTCGAAGGTGCTGTCACTCCCGAATAGCCAAACGTTGTTGGTAACGAGTGCTCGGGCGTTCACTTTTAGGGTGGGCGCCCTTTTTCGTGTCCGCAGTGGTTTGAAATCTTGTGGTGATCCGCACACACCGTGGACGTACGCGGGCGTACGCTCAAATGCGATGAACTTAAAAGCCCGCCAAATTATGACATACGCGGATCATACGCCGATCATACGCCGATCATACACCCCATTTTCGACCCTTTCAGGAGGCACACCATGCTGATCCTACACTGCCCGAACTGCGGCGTTGATGCCGACGAGACCGACTTGCACGCCGAAGGCGAAGCGCATCTGAAACGTCATGGCCCCGACAGCACCGACGACCAGTTCCACGACTACCTGTTCCAGCGGCAAAACCCCAAGGGCGTGCACTTTGAACGTTGGAAACATGTCTATGGCTGCGGCAAGTATTTTCTCGCAGCGCGCTGCACCGCCACCTTGGAAGTTTTCGGCACTTACGCGGCCCAAACCCACGAGCCGCCACAAGCCATCAAAGACGCCATCACAGCTGCGCGACCCGGTTGGTCGTGGGGAGATTTCTCATGAGCACACGCCTCGCAACCGCTGGCCGATTGGTCAATAAAAACAAAGCGGTATCGTTTAAATTCAATGGAAAAAACTTAACCGGTTTTGCTGGCGACACGCTAGCTTCGGCGCTGCTGGCGAGCGACCAGATGCTTGTTGGGCGCTCGTTCAAATACCACCGTCCGCGCGGCGTCATCGCCTCTGGATCAGAGGAACCAAACGGCCTTGTGAACCTTGGAACTGGCAGCACATTCGAGCCAAACCAACGCATCACAACCACCGAATTGTTCGACGGCCTGACCGCCACATCCCAGAACCACTGGCCGTCACTGGAATTCGACGTCGGTGCCATCAACACCCACCTGTCACGCTTCCTGCCAGCGGGTTTTTACTACAAAATGTTCATCCACCCACGCCCGTTCTGGAAATACGTCTACGAGCCGATCATCCGCCACTCCGCAGGCTTGGGGAAGGCCCCCAAAGAGCGCGATAGCGACACCTACGAACACTACCACGCCAGCTTCGATGTCGTAGTCGTTGGCGGTGGCATTGCAGGTCTGGCAGCGGCGCTTTCTGCGGGTCAATCAGGCGCGCGCGTGTTGCTCGTCGAGCAGACCGCTGACTGGGGCGGCCGCGCGGTTGTGGACATGCCAACCGTTGATGGGTTGCCTGCGCAAGATTGGGTTAAAAATACCGTTCAAGCGCTTGAAACCATGGATAATGTTACGCTTCGATTGCGCACACAAGGCAGCGGTGTTTACGACCATGGCTATGTTTTAGCCTACGAGAGGCTAACCGATCACGCCCCCGAAACCGAGGGCCCACGGCACCGGTTATGGCGCATTCGTGCCCGCCAAATCGTCACCGCAACAGGGGCAATCGAGCGCCCGCTTTCCTTTGCAGGAAACGATATTCCTGGTGTGCTGTTGGCCGCTGCTGTGCGCGATTATGTGGTCAATTTTGGCGTCTCTGTCGGTGACCGCACGGTGGTTGTCACCAACAACGATGACGCCTACCGGACAGCGATTGTGCTCAAAAAGGCAGGGCTCGATATTCCCGCCATTATCGATGCCCGCCCCGCCCCTGAAGGTGCGCTCGTTGACGAAGCGCGCGCACTTGGTATCCGCATCGAATTTGGCAAAGGCATCGCAAAAGTTAAAGGCGGCAAGCGCGTCACTTCGGTTGATATCTGCAATCAAGCGGGCGAAGGCGCTGTTTTAGAAGAGATTTTGTGTGATTGTGTCGCCATGTCTGGGGGCTGGTCGCCTGTCGTGCATCTGTGGTCCCATTGCGGCGGCAAGCTTATTTGGGACGCCGATCAGGTCATGTTCCGCCCCGATCCAGAGCGCCCGCCGCTCGGGTCGGACGGGCATGGGTTCGTGATCACCGCAGGGGTTGCAAACGGGCACTTGTTCACCGCAGAAGGTGTCGCCGACGGCTGCGCAGCGGGTCGGGCCGCCGCTAAAGCCGCTGGTCACCAAGGCAAAACCGGCATCGCGCCTATGGGCGAGGACGCACATGAGGGACCAATTTCGCCGGTCTGGTTGATGCCACAGGGGGCAAGCCACGCGCTACGCTCGAAAGCATGGCTCGATTTCCAAAACGATGTGAAAGTAAGCGACGTTCAGTTGGCCGCGCAAGAAGGTTATGAAAGTGTCGAACATGCCAAGCGCTACACCACAATTGGTATGGCGACGGACCAAGGTAAATTAAGTAATATTAATGGCTTGGCCGTTCTTTCCAAAGCATTAAATGCGGAAATCCCTAACGTTGGAACAACCACATTCCGCCCTCCCTATACGCCGATTTCACTGTCGTCGATTGCGGGCGTCGCAAGGGATGATTTGTTTCAGCCGATCCGCAAAACGCCTATGTCTGATTGGCACAGCGAAAATGGCGCTGACTATGAGCCGGTTGGCCAATGGCGCAGGCCCTATGCCTATGTGCGCGGCGAAGAAACTGTGCATGACGCAGTTAACCGCGAGGTCGTTAATACCCGTGAAAAGCTGGGCCTGCTCGACGCCTCTACACTTGGTAAGCTGATCGTCAAAGGACAGGACGCAGGCAAGTTCCTTGATATGATGTATACTAACATGATGTCGAATTTGGCTGTGGGAAAATGCCGTTATGGGCTGATGTGTTCCGAAAACGGGTTCCTGTCAGATGACGGCGTTGTAGCGCGCATTGATGACGAAACATGGCTTTGCCATACCACAACTGGCGGGGCCGAGCGCATTCATGCGTGGATGGAAGACTGGCTGCAATGCGAATGGTGGGACTGGAAAGTCTATGTTGCCAACGTGACCGAGCAATTGGCCCAAGTTGCAGTTGTTGGCCCTAACGCACGAAAAGTATTGGAAAAATTGGGCGGTATGGATGTGTCGAAAGAGACATTGCCGTTCATGCAGTGGCAAGATGGCGCGCTTGGTGGCTTTGACGCGCGGGTTTACCGGATTTCGTTTTCGGGTGAATTATCTTACGAGATTGCGGTGCCTGCCAGCCAAGGGCGCGCGTTCTGGGATACGCTTTTGGAGGCGGGTGAAGAGTTTGGTGTGATGCCCTACGGCACCGAGGCACTGCATATCATGCGCGCCGAAAAGGGCTTTATCATGATCGGCGACGAAACTGACGGCACGGTTATTCCGCAAGATCTAAACTTGCAGTGGGCCCTGTCGAAAAAGAAGACTGACTATCTGGGTAAACGCGCGCATGAACGGTCCCATATGGCCGATCCGAACCGCTGGAAACTGGTTGGACTGGACACGCTAGACGGGTCGGTCATTCCTGACGGGTCTTATGCAATTGCCGAAGGCGTCAACGCTAATGGGCAACGCAATACCCAAGGGCGCGTGACCTCGACGTATTTTTCGCCGACTTTGAAGCGCGGGATTGCGATGGGGCTGGTGTTGCACGGACCGGATCGCATGGGCGAAGAACTTCAGTTTAACAAAGTTGACGGCACCACGGTGACTGCGAAAATTGTCGATCCGGTATTCTATGATAAAGAAGGGGCAAAGAACAATGTATAACGCAGTCAGCACGTTACAAGGGAAAGTTGCCGCAGGAGAGGTCACGATCCGTGAAGGTGGATTGCGCGGAATGATCACCTATCGCGGCGATTTGTCCAGCAACAAGCTCAAATCGGTGTGCAAGGCATTGACCGGATTTGCCGTTCCCGAGATGGGCAAGGTGGCTAGCGTAGGCGATAAAGGCGTGGCGTGGATGTCGCCCGATGAAGTGTTGATTTTGGTCCCGCATGACCAAACCAAGGACGCCTTGGAGAAAATCGCAAAAGCCATGAAAGGCCAGCATTATCTGGCCGAGAACGTGTCGGATGCACGCACCCATATCATCGTCGAAGGCGCATTTTCGCGCGAAGTGATTGCAAAGCTTGCGCCGGCTGACCTGCATCCTGCACATTTCCAGATAGGAGACTTTCGGCGCACCCGTTTGGGTCAGGTAGCTGCAGCATTTTGGATGACGGATGAGGAAACTTTTGAAGTCATTTGTTTTCGCTCTGTCGGGCAATATGCTTTTGATTTGCTGGCCGCATCGGCCAAGGCTGGCCCAGTGGAACACCTCTAGGGGCTTGACGTTCACGGGCCTTGTGACATGTATCAGGACAGTAGGTCCTTAATTATAAGAGAGAGATATCATGGCTTTTACACTTCCTAATCTTCCATATGCGCACGATGCCCTTGCTGGTAAGGGTATGTCCGCAGAGACGCTAGAGTTTCACCACGACCTGCACCACAACGCCTATGTGACCAACGGCAACGCGGCGATTGCGGGGACCGAGTGGGACGGCAAGACGCTGGAAGAGATCATTGTTGGCACGTATGACAAGTCGTCCGTGGCTCAGAACGGTATTTTCAACAATATCTCGCAGCTTTGGAACCATAACCAGTTTTGGGAAATGATGACCCCGAATGACAGTGCAATGCCATCCGAATTGGTCGCCGCATTGAACGATAGCTTTGGTTCTGTTGACGAGTTCAAAAAGCAGTTTTCAGCGGCAGGTGCGGGGCAGTTCGGCTCTGGCTGGGCTTGGCTGGTAAAAGACACTGACGGTGGCTTGAAAGTGACGAAAACCGAAAACGGCGTGAACCCGGTTTGTTTTGGTCAAACGACATTGTTGGGCTGTGACGTTTGGGAGCATTCCTATTACATCGATTTCCGCAATAAGCGCCCTGTGTATTTGACCAATTTCCTTGATAACCTGGTCAACTGGGAAAATGTTGCATCACGTATGTAATTGTCTTGTTTGATGAAAATTAAAACGGCCCGTTCAGAAATGAACGGGCCTTTTGCTTTTGGGCTTGTCAATATCATCTAAAGTGCGGCCAATGGCCCGTAAGAGGAATAACGCATGACTGATGGTACCAAGGGCGTATTTGCAATGATCGTGGCCTGCACGGTTTGGGGTTTGTCTCCGCTATATTACGCCTTGCTTCGCGATGTGCCGCCGATGGAGGTGCTAAGCTACCGCAGCCTTTGGTCGCTTGCGTTTTTCGTGCTGATCTTGGGGGTGCAGGGGCGTTTGTCAGAGGTGCGTGTTGCCTTGTCTAACCTACGACAAGTTGTCACGATCTTTATCGCAGCGACCATGATCGCGGGCAACTGGTTCGGTTTCATTTTTGCAATTTCAACCGGGCAGGGTATCGAGGCCTCTTTGGGGTATTACATTTTTCCGCTTGTCGCTGTTGTTATCGGTAAACTGGTGTTTTCAGAGCGTCTAAAGGCTGCGCAGTGGATTGCGGTTGCGATTGCCGCATTCGGCGTCGCGGTTTTGACCTTTGGATTGGGGGTCGCCCCATGGATCGCGCTTTGGCTTGCGGGCACGTTCGGGGCGTACGGGATGATAAAAAAGCAACTGCCATTGGGACCGGTAGTATCGGTCACATCAGAGGTTTTGCTTTTGGCGCCGCTAGCGATTGCGTGGATCGCGATCAAAGGCACCGGCGTGGGCGGCGGAAATGATATCGGCACACATGCACTGTTGGCGTTGTCGGGGCCGTTGACTGCCAGCCCGTTGATTTTATTCAGCTTTGCGGCCCGTCGCGTGCGGATGTCAACGGTTGGACTGGTGCAATACCTGAACCCGACCTTGCAATTTGGTGCAGCAGTGTTGGTTATGGGGGAGCTTGTCACTCCGTGGCACGCCGTATCTTTTCCCGTTATTTGGGCTGGCTTGGTGGTCTATACTGTGTCGCTGTGGCGTCAGGATAGAGCAGCGGCCAAGGCCTCCTCTAGGGTGGTGATGTCGGGTACGGTCTGAATGAAGTCACGCAAACTAGGTGATGCAAAACCCTGAGTGATGAAGTGGTCGATCAGCGCGAGTAGCGGATCCCAAAACCCTTCGGTGTTGAGGATGAAAATCGGCTTTGAGTGCAGTCCTAGCTGGCGCCATGTAAGCGCCTCAAAGAGTTCGTCGAGCGAGCCCGCGCCACCTGGAAGCATAACAACCGCGTCGGCGTTCATGATCATGACTTTTTTGCGCTCGTGCATGGTTTCGGTGATGATGAATGTGTTCAGATCACGTTTGCCGACCTCTAGGTCGAGAAGATGCACAGGGATCACGCCAAAGGTCACCCCACTGGCCGCTTGCGCAGCAGATGCGACCCGCCCCATCAGCCCCACGTCGCCTGCGCCGTAGACGAGGCGCCACTTATTGCGTGCGAGCATGGTTCCCGTATCTGACGCGGCGGTAGCATACGCAGGGCGCACCCCATCGCGTGAGCCACAATAGACGCAGACAGATTTTTGCATATTTACCATGTTTTTGGCCCTCTTGGATTGATCCTTTGACCGCTCATACCCCTGTTGCTATGCTTGCTCAACCCGCAGCCACAGCGGGTACCGTGGGGGTAGTTCGCATCATGAAGCTTTCGAATAACAAGCAGCTTGGCCTTGGGGCCGCAGCCGCTTTGGCCCTAGCGATCGGACTGATTATTCTTATTGGACCTGCACCGGTTAGAGACCCAATAGTGAGTGTGCCCGCGCAGACTGTGGCGGCGCCAGTCAAAACGGACGCGGCGCAGCCAGCTCCTGTTTTGGATACCTTTCGCGTCGAGCCTGATGGTGTGACCGTCATGGCCGGGCGGGCGACCCCGCTTGCCATGGTGGATATCATGCTGAACGGCACGTCAATTGCCACAGCGACGGCCGATGCCAATGGCGCGTTTGTTGCCTTTCCGGTGCTTGATTATGCTGATACCTCGCGCGCGATTTCGCTGGTTGAGAACCCGCAGGCAACGGCTGTTGCGTCCTTGGAGACCTATCTTGTTGCGCCTTTGCCCGCGCCTGCAACGACTGAGAACAGCGATGAAGATGCACCGCCCTTGACCGCACCCGCGATCATTGTTGCCAGCGAGGCGGGTCTTCGTATCGTGCATTCGAATAGTGACACAGCGCCCGAGGTCCTGTCATCTGTCGCTTTGGACACCATCACCTATGACCCGAGCGGTGAGGTGTTAATCGCCGGGCGGGCATCAGGGGTCGGATCGGTTCAGATATACATTGATAATCAACCAGTTACGACTTCGAGAATTACACAAAACGGGAACTGGCGCACAGATTTGCCCCAGATCGATACAGGGGTCTACACCCTGCGTGTGGATGAATTGGACACCACAGGCGAGGTTATTTCGCGAATTGAAACGCCGTTTCAGCGTGAAGAGCCGCAGGTTGTCGCACAGGCCTTGGCCGAACAAACTCAGGCAGACAATTTTCAGGTCGCGATGACAACCGTTCAGCCCGGAACGACACTATGGGCGATTGCAGAGCAACGTTACGGCGATGGTATTCAATATTTCAAGGTTTTTGAGGCTAATCGGGACCGGATCCGAGACCCGGATTTGATTTATCCGGGGCAAGTTTTCCGGATTCCCGAGGGCGATCAATAGCAGGCAAGCTCTGGTCATTATCACCCCAAAGGCATTAAGGTGCGGGGCTGATATCCGGAGATTGAGATGCGCAACCTTACCAAAACTGATGCAAATATAAGCCAGACCCGTGTCCAGGGCTGGAATGTAATCCGCCGCGTCATTCCATATCTTTGGCCCGAGGGGGATAGCGGTGTTAAAATCCGCGTTGTGACCTCGTTAATAGCACTGTTTTTGTCGCAAATTATTGCCGTAATCACGCCGCAGTTTTTCAGCCAAGCGGTTGATGCGTTAGCACCTGAAGATCCGACAGGTGCTACATTGTTAGGGCTAGGTGCGGTAGGGCTGGTGCTGGCATATGGGGTTGCGCGAATATTATCTGTCGGATTACAGCAGCTTAGGGATGCTATCTTTGCTCGGGTGGGGCAGGGCGCGCTACGGGCGTTGGCGCTGGAAACATTCACGCATATCCACCGCCTATCTATGCGTTATCATATTACTCGTAAGACAGGCGGCCTAAGTAGGGTCATTGAGCGCGGCGTGAAGGGCGTCGATTTCTTGTTGCGGTTTATGTTGTTTTCCGTGGGCCCGCTGATTTTGCAATTACTGCTAATTATGGGGGTTTTGTTTTTTGAATTCGATATATGGTATCTGATTGTGGTCGCGGGCACGATTGGAATTTATGTCTGGTTTACGTTTGCGGTGACCGAATGGCGCGTGCGCATCCGTAAGGAGATGAACGAGCAAGATACCGATGCCAACCAAAAGGCTATCGATAGTTTGCTGAATTTCGAGACTGTTAAATATTTTGGCGCCGAGAAGTGGGAAGCCGACCGATATGATAGTGCGATGGGCAACTATATGGTTGCTGCGATCAAAACCAACTACACGCTGGCATTTCTGAATTTTGGCCAAGCGCTACTGATTACTTGTGGCCTTGTGGCAGTAATGGTGATGGCAGCGATCGGTGTGGAAAAAGGCACCTTGTCTGTTGGTGATTTTGTCTTGGTGAATGCGTATATGATCCAGCTGACCTTGCCGCTGAACTTTCTTGGCACCGTCTACCGCGAAATTAGACAAGCGCTGATTGATATGGGTGAAATGTTTGATTTGTTAGGCCATCCTGCAGAAGTTATAGATAATTCGGATGCAAATGTTCTAAAAGTGCAAGGCGGCGAAGTCGTGTTAGACAATGTACACTTTGGATATGACCCTGAACGCATGATCTTGAAGGGTGTAAGCCTGACAGTAAAGCCGGGTCAGACGGTTGCGATTGTCGGATCATCAGGATCAGGGAAATCGACGATTGGCCGGCTTTTGTTCCGCTTTTATGACGTCGTCGGCGGGGCGTTGCGTATCGACGGACAGGACATTCGTGACGTGACGCAAGAGAGCCTGCACACCCAGATTGGGGTCGTTCCGCAGGATACGGTGCTTTTTAATGACACGGTGCACTACAACATTGCATATGGTCGCCCTGACGCGCCTGAAGCTCAGATTATTGCGGCTGCGAAAGCGGCCAAGATCCATGATTTTATCGTCAGTTTGCCCGATGGCTATGACACGACGGTTGGTGAACGCGGGTTGAAGTTATCGGGCGGTGAAAAGCAGCGGGTTGGTATCGCGCGGACCTTGTTGAAAAACCCCCCGATTTTGCTGTTGGATGAAGCGACCTCTGCTTTGGACACCGAGACGGAGATGGAAATTCAAGCCGAGTTGAAGGCGATGGCGCAGGGCCGCACAGTGATTACCATCGCCCATCGGCTATCAACAATTGCTGACGCGGATCTGATTGTTGTGTTGGAGGACGGCGTTATTGTCGAGCAGGGCAATCATGATGCGTTGTTGGCCGGGGCCGGGCGCTATGCACAACTGTGGAACCGTCAATCCGAGGATGAGAACGCGTCTGCTTGATATCGTGGTGCTGATTTATTCCGCGGCCCTCTCGGCCTGAAAGCTCTGGGCTTGCGCAGTGAAGTCGTCATCGGTCCAGATAATTTGTGTTGATGTGACCGTTTTCGCCTGTTTGCGTAGCGCCCAGTCTTGCGCCGCACGGCTGCCGCGCCCGAGTGATAGTTTTGCCAGCAGACGCGCAAGCCAAGTCGCATAGGTTGAAACCCAGACCCGCACTGCCAGCATCGACGGTGTAAAGACCAACGTCAGAACGGTTGCGATACCGAGACCGAACACGACGGCCGTGGCCAGTTGTTTCCACCAAAGTGCCGTTGGGCTGTCGATAGAATAGCCGCCGCCTATAAAGTCCAACGATAGTCCGAACATCATAGGTGCGAGCCCTGCCATCGTTGTAATCGTGGTTAACAGGACTGGCCTAATGCGGTCTTCGGCTGTGCGCGTTATCGCCTCTGTACGGGGCATGTATTGGCTGTACTCTTGGTAGGTGTCGATCAGGATAATGTTATTGTTCACGACAATACCGGCCAAAGCGACGATGCCGGTGCCCGTCATGATGATAGAGAATGCTTGATCCATCACCAGCATTCCGACCAAAACCCCTGCTGTTGACATCACCACAGCGACCAGCACAAGAACCGCGTTATAAAAGCTGTTAAACTGGGCCAGCAGGATGATGAACATCAAGCCGAGAGCGCCCGCAAACGCCTTTACTAGGAATGCACCGGATTCCTCTTGGTCCTCCTGATCACCTGTCCATTCCCATGTCAGCCCTGAAGGCAAAGGATTGCTTTTCAACCACTGTGTAAGGGTCTCGATACGTTCGTTGGCGTTGATGGGAACGGTGCGCAGGTCAGTGTCGACCAACGTCCCGCCGTTTTTGGTTGAGATCACAGTATAGGCGGTACCGCTGATAGTAAGGGGGCCGTCCGGATCTAGTTTTGCGATGCCCATGGTTTCGTTTTCAAGGTTTCGTAGCTTGACCAAGCCCGCGCCGACGTCCGCCTTCACGTCAAAATAACGTTTTTGATTGATCCGGTCGATCTGCGCCAATTTTGGCACCGGTGTGCGCGTGATGAAGTTCGACAAAGGCACAAGCCCTTGGGGAGTGCGCATTCGCAGCGTGTCGAGCGTTGACAGGACACGGTCGTCTGCGGGAAAGCGCATCCGAATTTCGATCTCTTCGTCGGAACTGTCGACGCGCATTGTATCAAGCATAATACCCCTCGTTACCATTTGAACCATCGCACCGACGGTGGCCACATCTGCGCCGTAACGCCCTGCTTTTTGTACATCAACATCGATTTGCCAGTCGATTCCCGGCAAGGGCAACGTATCTTCGATCTGGATTAGCCCAGCGGTCGCCTCGAATTGCGCGCGCGCGGTTGCGGTCGCGGCCTTGAGGGTTTCCATATCATCACCCATGATCCGCAATTGCACAGGTTTACCTGATTCAGGGCCGAGTGCTAATGTCAGTATTTCGGAACGGATGCCGGGGATTTTGTCCAATTCGGTTTGGATTTCAGCCAAGACCAGATCACCATCCAGTTCGGGCTTATCGGCGCGATCTTTCCAAGGAATTGTTTCAAGTTGCACCTGCCCAATGCTGTCTGAGGGTGCAGCGGATTCGCCGGTATTGGCATCCAGTCCGGCCGTCGCCCGCAAAGGAGAATGCGGTGATGACACCGGGATGCGCGAGCACCACCTCTTCGGCTTGGCGCACGAGATCGTCTTTTTCTTGCAAGGACAGATTACCGCGCGCGCGCACATAAACGAGGGCTTGTTCCGGCTCGGACGCGACAAAGAATTCGACACCCTTGTTATTCGCGCCGTAGTAGCCAAAAATCGAAACGACAATGTAGATAACGGCGGCGATTGTTACTAAAGGCATGATCGGATTGCCTGTTATGAAGGCCATCACATGGCCGAATTTACTGCGCCGGTATCCCGCTTTGACGCGTTTTGGCCGCCGGTTGATTTTGGCGGCGCCCATGGCGATTGACATTAGAACCGTGCCAAGAAGAAATAGGATCATGCCGGGCCAACTGGCGGACAGTCCGTCGGTTTGAGTTGCTGCACCTGACAAATAACTGGGGTTGAGTGTCAGCATGGCACCTGTAAAGACCACGCCGATTGCAGGCAGGACGAGGGCCGCGCGTGCGCCCCAAGGCAACAGCCGCCTAAGTGTGTCTGACGCGCGCCCGAATATTCGCCCCATGCGGCCCGTAACGCCGCCCATCACGGGCAGGTAGATCAATGCAACGACCAAAGATGCCGAGAGCACGAAGATCAATGTGACAGGTAACATGCCCATGAACTCACCCGGAACCCCTGGCCAGAACAGCATTGGCAAGAAGGCGCTAAGGGTCGTGGCCGTCGAGGAGATGATCGGCCAGAACATGCGTTTGGCGGCTTCAGTGTAGGCCTCCATCGGCCCTGCACCATTCGAAATACGTCTGTCGGCATATTCGACTACCACGATGGCGCCGTCCACCAACATGCCAACAGCCAAAATTAGTCCAAACATCACGATGTTTGAGATGGTGATCCCCATGATTGCCAAAAGCGCAAAGCACAAAAGGAACGAAGTCGGGATTGCAAAGCCGACCAGTAGCGCGGGGCGCGTGCCCAATGTGGCGAGCACGACGATCATGACCAAAGCGATTGCTGTCAGGACCGAGCCTTCAAGTTGGCTGACCATCGAGGCCACAGCGCGCGATTGGTCGTTCGAGGTACCTATTTGCACCGCTGCTTGCAGTTCTGGTGACCATTCAGAATGCGTAAGGTCGACTGTCCGTTTGACCAGTGCGGCGGTGTCAATCAGGTTATATCCTTTGCGTTTGGTCACCTGCAAAGCCACAGTATTGACGCCGTTGAAGCGCGCGGTGCTAGAGCGGTCTTCGAAGGTTAGTCGGATCAGCGCAAGATCACCTAATGTGACTACGCTGTCGCCATTGGTCTTGACGGGCAAGTCGTAAATATCTTGCGGCTTATTGAACGAAGACGGGATTTTGACCGCAAATGTTCCTTGCGCGGTGGTGACTTCACCTGCGGCGATCAGCAAGTTATTTTGCGTCACCACTCCGATCAATTCACCTGCTGTGATGTTATATGTCTCAAGTTTGATGGGATCGATCACGACCTCGAGCATTTCGTCTCGTTGCCCGGCAAGGTCCGCATCTAGGACCGCGTCCAACTTTTCGATTTTGTCTTGTAAGTCTTTGGCAACGCTAAGCAAAGTTCGCTCTGGCACATCGCCCGTCAAGTTTACAATAATGATTGGGAATTCGGAAAAGTTGATTTCATTTATTGAATATTGATCTGCGCCTGACGGGAACTGCGCCTCGGCTTTGTTCATCGCGTCGCGGATGTCGGCCAGCACTTTAGTCTTGTCCCAGCCGAATTCAAATTCCAGAGCGATGCCCGCATAGTTTTCCGCGGCGGTACCACTGATGTTTTTAAGCCCGTCAAGATCAGAGAGTTCGGTCTCCATCGGCTTGACGAGCAACGTTTCACTGTCAGCCGCAGAAATACCGGGGAAGGGGACCGAGACAAAGATCGCGGGGATCTCGATATCCGGTTCGCCTTCTTTTGGCAGGCTGACGTAGGATAGGCCGCCTGCCAAAAGCGACAGCACGATAAATGCAATGACCATGCGGGCGCGGGACGCGGCCCAATCAACGATACCTGTCATTGGATCGCCTCGCGGTAAGTCGGCGTGACTTGCACCCCGTCGATCACAAATTCCTGTCCAACCACAATGACGCTAATGCTGGCAGGTAAATCAGCGAGCCAGACGCCTTGGGCCGTATCACGCAGTAAGGTCACGGGCATGAACACGGCACGGTTGTCAGAGTCTATGGTCCGAATGCCCAAGGCGCCATAATTATCCAAGGTCAAAGCGGATTGTGGCAGTAAATGCGCGCGGCGCCCAGCGGCGGACACATTGATTTCGACTGTTTGCCCGTCACGGATCGCGATGTCGGCGTTTGGTATTTCGATTTCAACCCGAAACGTCCGCGTACTTTCATCCGCACTTCGCGACAGGAACGTTACCCGACCTAGCACTTTTGCCCCGGACGACAATCGCGCGCTTGCGGCGGCCCCAATGACAACTTTTTCGACGTCGGCTTCGGGAGTAAATCCGATTAATTTCATAGGGTTAAGTTGGACTATTGTTGCACATGAAGATCCGGGTTGCATCAAGGAACCCAGTTCAGCGGTGTCGGTTTCCAATAGGCCCGCAAAGGGGGCTCTAATTTCCAAGCGCGCGATTTCGCGCGTTGCTACCGCAACGGCGGCAGTGGCAGCTTCGATCCCCGCGCGTGCCGAGGCCACGCTGGAGGCTGCGCGTTGCACACCTGCGGTGGCTGCCTCGGATCCGGCCTCGGCGCTGACAAGGCGGGTTTCAGAAGCAAAGCCCTCAACACTTAGTTTGCGCGCCGCATTGACATTAATTTCTGCCTCACGCACTCGTGCGCGGCTTTCAGCGACAGCGGCTTGGGCTTCGGGGACGCGGCCCTGTGCCTCGGTCAGACGTGCTTTGGCCTCCGCCAGCGAGGCGTCCCGGGTACCCGGGTCAAGTCGGCAAAGCAGGTCGCCCGCGTTCACATTTGCACCCTTTCGGATCGGCTCTGATATGATCGTGCCGCTGGTTTCAGCTGCTACCGTCACCTGCCGAGCAGCCTGCGTGCGTCCGCGCATCAGCACCGCACTGTCGATCTCCTGTGAATCGGAGGCGAGGGCGACAACGCGGATTGCGGTATCTGCGGTGGCTGGCAGCTCTGTGGCTTGTGCTGTGGATGGGACCGAGGTCGAAGTGTTACTTGCCGCAAATCCCACTAACCTATCGCGCTCGAATACCAGCAGATATAAGAAAGCACTTACCAAAATGGCAGTCACAATTGGGACGATTTTCATGCGAGCAGTCTTTCTCGTTTCGGACAATTGGGTGTTCGGCTAGGGAGGCGTCGCCGATTTTGCGGTGTGGTAAGTCAAAACGCACGGTGTCTGCCTTATGGAACCTTGCAGCGAAGGATTTAGCGTAAGCCTGCAACTTATGCCCGCAAGGCCTTGGCAATTGGGCCAGCTTCGCGATATGAACCTGCAACAACAGCCGTAAGATCCGCAAAAATAGGGGCCAGCCGTGAGCGATACAGACAGCTTTATTGATGAAGTCACCGACGAGGTGCGCCGTGATGCGTTATATCGCTACATCCGCCGATACGGATGGCTTGCGGTGACGGCGGTTGTGGTTCTTGTGGGCGGGGCTGCTTATAACGAATATACCAAAGCGACCAAAGTGGCGGCGGCGCAGGCGACCGGTGACGGAATTTTAGCCGCGATGAGTGATGATGACCCGGATGCGCGCGCGCAGGCTCTGGCGGGTGTACAGGCGGAAGGCGCGGCAGTTGCGGTGACCAAACTATTGACGGCCGCCGCACAACAAGAGGCGTCTGACTATATTGGCGCAGCGGCAACTTTGCAGGCTTTGGCGACCAATATGGATGTGCCGGAGATTTACCGCGACTTGGCGGCGTTCAAATCGGCGACGTTGCCCAACGATGATGCCGACGCTCGCAAACTTGCCTTAGAGACGTTGGCCCAACCGGGCGCGCCATTCTACCTTTTGACCCTTGAGCAGATTGGCTTAATGCAGGTTGAAGAAGGTGATACGGAAGCTGCGATTGCTACCATGAAAACCATCTCGGAGGCCGCTGGTGCATCGCGGGGCTTGATTGAGCGGGCGCAAACATTGATTGTGGCACTGGGTGGCGAGATCGTCGTGCCCGTTGCTGAATAAACCGACCTAAGGGGATCATGATCGTGAAAGCCAAGACAGCAATTATTGCAGGCCTTTTGGCGGCGCTGACCGCAAGCTGTGGTGAGCGAGATGTGATCCTCGCAGGTGAGAGGTCTGATATTCGTGAAGGCGTTACCCCTTTTGCGAACCAAGTGGCCCCTGTGAATTTCGTAGCGCCGCGGGTGAATTCGGATTGGACACATCGCAATGGCGGACCTGATCATCAGATTAGCCATCCGGCGCTTGGGTCGTCGTTGACCCAAATTCTTGCGGTAAATATTGGAGAGGGCGACAGTCGCCGTGCCCGTATTACTGCCGAACCTGTTGTGTCAGGCGGCGTAATTTATACGTTGGACGCGCGCGCGCGAGTTACGGCAACTGCGATTTCTGGTGCGCCTATCTGGGCCGTGGATGTGACACCGGGTCGCGATAGCGCCAGTGACGCCTCTGGTGGTGGCGTGTCGGTCGCAGGCGGTCGTGTCTTTGTGACCACAGGGTTTGGCGAGCTAACGGCGCTTGATGCCGCGACGGGGCGTGAAATTTGGTCACAGGACCTAGATGCGCCGGGCACTTCTGCACCGACAATTCTAGGTAACTTGGTTTACGTTGTGGCCCGCAATAGTGCCGCTTGGGCGCTGGATGTGACGACTGGCCGCACCCAGTGGCAGATTAGCGGCACACCTTCGATTGCGAATTTCGGTGGTGGTGCAGGTGTTGCCGTGAATAGTGATATTGCCCTGTTCCCGTTTCCGTCAGGCGAGGTTATTGCAACATTTCCGCAGGGTGGCACCCAGCGTTGGTCGACCGTTGTGTCTGGTGAGCGTAATGGTCAGGCCTCGACAGTGGTCAGCGACATCTCGGCGGATCCGGTCATTTCCGGTAATCGGGCCTATGTCGGAAATTTTGGAGGCCAACTTGCGGCACTTGATTTGGCTGACGGCGAGCGCATCTGGACGGCCCGCGAAGGCGCGATGGGGCCTGTTTGGCCCGCGGGGAATGCGGTGTTCTTGGTGAATGACCTGAATGAACTGGTCCGTCTTGATGCGTCTACCGGCGCACCTGTGTGGCGCATAGATTTGCCGCAAACCGAGCAGAGTAACCGCAAGCGCGTCAAGGCTGCCAACTATGGCCCGATTCTTGCCGGTGGCCGGTTGATCGTCGCCTCGTCGTTGGGCCGTCTGCTACAATATGATCCGACGTCTGGCGCACTTGTTGGAAGTGCCCCCATCGCTGGTGGCGCGGCCACAAATCCTGTTGTTGCGGGTGGCACACTCTACGTCATCTCCAAGGAAGGCCAACTGCTGGCTTTCCGTTAGGCTATAATTGGTGTAACGGCTGCGCTTGAACCTTTCAGGAGCCTGAAACCGATGTCATTTACCCTTGCCGTAGTGGGCCGTCCGAATGTCGGCAAATCCACGCTGTTCAACCGTTTGGTTGGCAAAAAACTGGCGTTGGTTGACGACCAGCCTGGTGTGACACGCGATTTGCGTGAAGGGGCGGCGCGACTTGGCGATCTGCGGTTTACCGTGATTGACAGTGCGGGGCTGGAAGATGCGATGGACGACAGTCTTCAGGGGCGAATGCGCCGTCTTACCGAACGGGCTGTAGAAATGGCCGATGTCTGCCTGTTTATGATTGATGCGCGTGTCGGTGTCACACCGACCGATCAGGTGTTCGCGGACATTTTGCGCAAGAAGAATGCCAATGTGATTCTTGCGGCGAATAAATCCGAGGGCCGAGCTGGCGAGGTGGGTTACCTTGAGGCGTTTTCACTTGGCCTTGGGGAACCTGTGCGACTTTCTGCTGAACACGGTGAGGGCATGGATGAACTATACCATATCTTAATGCCGCTCTCCGATGCTTTTGAAGAACGTGCAAAAGCCGACGCGCCCGAAACTGATGTGGATGTCGGTGAGGATGATGAGGATGCGCCGCGCGTCCCAACCAAGGAAAAGCCGCTGCAAATTGCCGTGTGCGGCCGCCCTAATGCAGGGAAATCGACGCTGATCAACAAAATCATTGGTGAAGAGCGTCTTTTGACGGGTCCCGAAGCGGGGATAACGCGCGATGCGATTTCGGTCCAGAAGGACTGGGCGGGGCCTGACGGTGTCCCAATACCAATGCGGATTTTTGACACGGCGGGGATGCGCCGCAAGGCGAAAGTGCAAGAAAAGCTAGAGAAACTGTCAGTTTCTGATGGATTGCGAGCCGTGAAATTTGCCGAAGTTGTTGTGATCCTTCTGGATGTTGAAATTCCTTTCGAGCAGCAAGATTTGCGCCTTGCCGACCTAGCTGAGCGTGAAGGCCGCGCGGTCGTGATTGCGGTGAACAAATGGGACGTGGAAACCGAGAAGCAAGAGAAGCTTAAGGAGCTCAAGGAAGAATTTGCGCGGCTATTGCCCCAGCTAAAGGGTGCACCATTGGTGACGGTATCTGCTAAAACGGGCAAGGGGCTTGATCGGTTGCAAGAGGCCATCATGCGTGCCCATGAGGTTTGGAACCGCCGCATCACTACTGCGCAACTGAACCGTTGGTTGACGGGCATGTTGGAGCAGCATCCGCCCCCCGCACCGGGTGGTCGCCGTATCAAAATGCGTTACGCGACCCAAGTTAAGACGCGGCCTCCTGGTTTTGTGGTGATGTCGTCGTTTCCCGATTTGGTACCTGCCAGCTATACGCGGTATCTGGTGAACGGATTGCGCACCGACTTTGACATGCCTGGCACGCCGATCCGCTTGACCCTGCGAGATCAGGGCGACAAGAACCCGTACAAAGACAAGAAGAAAAAGCAAACTGGGCGTTTGTCAAAGCACATTAAAAAGCCAAGTGGCGACTGATATCAGGAGGGGCTGTTCCATTTGAAAGCAGCCCCTGCCACGACGACGATACCAACGACCGCAATGACAACGACGCCTACTTGCCCGCTAATGTTCGCCACGATGATGCCGACCAATGCCCAGATGACAGTCAGCCCATATTCAGGTGCCGCAGACTTGCGCGATAGGACTGTCAGCGTGACCGTAAGGGCCAATATGATTGCTAGGTAAGCCCAGCCGAGGCTGCCCAGAACGATCCCGTAGCCTGCCGCGGTGCTGCCAAGTGACACGAATGATGCGGCTGTCAGCCAACCTGCGTAGATACCGACAGGGGCCTGTAACCACCAGCGATCCTTGAAAGGCGCGCGCATTAAAGCGACAATTGCAGCACTCGCCATAATGAAAATCGCTAGCGTCGCCCAGATCGCCGAATTGTTTGCAATTGCCAACCACGGAGTGCCGACTGCGACGCTGATGATCAAAGGCTTGCGCATATTGTCCCACTCGGCGTCATCGACGCGTTTCCAGACCCCGAAAACTGCTGAAACAACCAACCAGCTATAAATTAATCCCCAAATCGCGAAGGCATAACCCGCGGGCTGCACAGGCGGGTCAATTTGCGGGTAAGGTAGTTGATCCGCAGTAAATCCCATAAATGGAGATGTGAAAAAGGGAGAGACGACAAAAGTCGCGGTGACCAGGAGCGTTAGCCATGCATAAATATTTTTCATATGGTTGCTACGCATCAGACGTAGGTTTGGTTCAGTTAAAAAGTCATGAATCACTTACTTGACGTTACGTCTCTAAATCGCAACCCTAAGGTTTTAGGGAAACGTTGCGATGAAACGCATTGCCATATTTATCGATGGAACGTGGAGCCGCCCTGACGCAGGAAACCCGACGAATGTGGTGCGCTTGTCGCGCTGCGTAGAGCATTTTGATCGTGAGACTGACACGCCGCAGATTGTGATCTATTCCCCAGGTGTTGGCTCTGGACGCGGGAATACGGCGCTTGGCCGGCGCTTGGACCGGTTGTTTGGAGGGTCGCTGGGTTGGGGGTTGTTGGATATCATAGAGGAAACCTATCGAAATTTGGTGATTGCCTATGAACCGGGTGACGAGGTTTTCATTTTTGGATTTTCAAGGGGCGCATTTGCGGCGCGGTCACTTGCGGGGATGATAAGGTCGTGTGGCATTGCGCCACGTCGTCATTTGGGGCGCATTCCAGAGGCCGTCGCGCGCTATGTCAGCCGCGCCCCTGAGACCCATCCGGAGCACCCGCAAAGCTATGGGTTTCGCGCCAGTTTCGCTCCCGATACGGCGACAAGCCGCGCCGAATACAATTGGCGCCGCAAAACGGGCAATACTTCCGCCATTCAACTGACCCTGCCTTATCTGGGGGTTTGGGACACGGTTGGCGCACTCGGGTTGCCCGAGTTTTTGCCACTATCGCGTGAGTTTAATGAGCAATATAAATTTCACGATACGATGCTGTCGTCGTCCGTTTTGTCTGCGCGGCACGCCGTTGCGTTGGATGAAAAGCGCAGGACCTTTCCGCCGCACATGTGGTCGAACTTAGATAAGTTGAACGCCAGCTATGCGGTTCTGGACGGCCCGCAACCTGCGCCCGCATATTTACAGCAGTGGTTTGCGGGTGATCACGGTTCAGTGGGTGGGGGCGGGTCACGCATTGGCCTGTCGTCGATTGCGATGCATTGGGTGGCAATGGGCGCAGAGGATGCGGGACTTTCGATCAATTGGGAAGACTTTGATCGTCAAGCGCACCGTTTAAATTACACCTCGCCCACGACTAATAAATTTGGACCTGTCGGGTTGTCGGGGCTATTGCTGGGCTGCGCTATAAAGGACCGTGCAGGACCAGTGGATAAGGCCGATCTATCGCTCTCTGCCTTGGACCGGTTTCAGGGGGATAAAACCTATCGCCCGCAATCCTTGGACGGTGTTCTGCATGAGCTGTATGCACTAAATGACAAAGAGTGGGGAAATTTACGCAGTTTTATGATTGCTCGCGACCGTGGCGCAACGCATGATCTTGACACGCAAATGCGGCCCAGATCACGCAATTTTTAGCAAAGCTTACCTTCAGAATTGATGGTAGTTTTGCCGCGCAGATAGGGGTGGAGGACCGCGGGTAGAGCGACAGACCCGTCCGCTTGTTGGCCGTTTTCTAACACAGCAATCAGACAGCGCCCCACCGCAAGGCCGGACCCGTTGAGAGTATGTAGATACGCAGGTTTGCCGCCTTCGGTAGGTTTGAAACGCGCGTTCATGCGGCGGGCTTGGTAGTCGCCACAGGTCGAGATGGAGGAGATTTCGCGGTAGGCGTCCTGACCGGGCAGCCATACTTCAATGTCGTAGGTGCGCCGCGCGCCCGCGCCCATGTCGCCGGTGCATAGCTCAACGGTGCGGTATGGCAGGTTCAGTTTCTCCAGAATACCCTCGGCACAGGCGGTCATGCGTAAATGTTCGGCGTCGGATGTGTCGGGATGGCTGATCGTAACCATCTCGACCTTTTCAAACTGGTGTTGGCGTAGCATCCCCGATGTATCGCGCCCAGCAGAACCAGCCTCGGAACGGAAGCAAACTGTGTGCGCGACAAATCGGCGCGGCAGGGCCGCCTCGTCGACGGTTGTGTTGTTCACGATATTGGTGAGCGTCACTTCGGCGGTGGGGATCAACCACCAGCCGTTGGTGGTCTGATAACTGTCCTCGCCGAACTTAGGCAATTGACCAGTGCCATACATCATCTCTTCGCGCACCATCACCGGCGTGTTGGTCTCAATAAGGTCATTTTCCTCGACATGGGTATCGAGCATGAACTGGGCCAGCGCTCGGTGGACACGAGCCACGGCGCCCGAAAGCAGGACAAAGCGGCTACCAGACAGTTTGGCTGCGGTTTCAAAATCCATGCCGGGCACAACCGACGGAATTTCAAAATGCTCGACTGGTTTGAACGCAAAATCGCGAGGGCTGCCGTATCTTTTAATTTCTACGTTGCCGGTCTCGTCGGCGCCATCAGGCACGTCATCATAGGGCAGATTCGGGATTGTCAGCAAAAGCGCGGTCAGTGTGGCGTCGGCAGTTTTGGCCTCGTCGTTTAGGGTGGCGATTTCGGACTTTTTGGTCGCAACGAGAGCCCGCAAACGCTCGAATTCGGCATCATCGCCGTTTGCCTTGGCGGCACCGACCTGTTTTGCGGCGACATTGGCATCGGCTTGTGCCGTCTCGGCGGCCAATATCTTGGCACGGCGCGCTTCGTCAAGATCAAGAATCTGTGATGAGATCGCAGCGAACCCTCGGCGAGACAGGGCTGCGTCAAACGCTGCTGGGTTGTCACGTATCAGGCGAATATCATGCATCAGATTGGTCCTTAGATTTGGCAAATTCAGTACTGTCCCCCATATGCCGTAAACTAAGGTGGCTGTGAACCTCTCAATTGGGGGGTAGGCTGTTGCCATTCCACAGGTGCATACGTAATGTGCCGCGACTTTGGCTCTCGCATTGAGGGTCAGTTACCCACTTTAACGGAGGCCAACATGCAGGGCATTCAATCACTTATTCCACTGATCCTGATCTTCGGGATCATGTATTTTCTACTTATCCGCCCGCAGCAAAAGAAACTGAAAGAACATCAATTGATGGTCGAAGCGTTGCGCCGCGGTGACCAGATTATCACGCAGGGTGGAATCTTGGGTAAAGTTGTAAAAGTGAAAGACGACAGCAACGAGGTTGAGGTCGAGATTGCTTCAGGCGTCAATGTGCGCGTTGTGCGTTCAACGATTGCGACAGTTGTGAACAAAACAGAGCCGGCAAAATCCTGAATTTTGCATTACTTTTCGTACTGGGGCGTCATTTATGCTAAACATCTCACCGCTTAAACAAGCGCTGATCTGGCTGACCTGCGCAGTTGGTCTTTTCCTGGCCATGCCAAACGGATTTTACAGCCGTGTGGAGGCTCACAATGATGCCATTGCGGCGGGTCAACCGGACACCACATGGCCGTCGTACCTGCCATCGGGGCTCGTGAACCTTGGGCTGGATTTGCGCGGGGGCGCGCAATTGCTCGCCGAAGTGCAGGTGGAAGATGTTTACAAGTCGATCATGAATGAAATGTGGAACGATGTGCGCACAACCCTTGTCGCAGAGCGTGACGTGGTTGGGTTTGTGACACGCGAAGACGGGCCTGACGATGTTTTAAGGGTCCGTATCTCGGAGGCCGGAGGCGCGGATCGTGCGTTAAGCGTGGTGCGTGGGTTAGCGCAGCCCGTTGCCTCGTTGGCCGGGGCCGGACAGAACAACATCGATGTGACAATGACAGGTCAGGTGCTTACGGTTGAACTTACCGCAGTGGAGCGCGCCGCGGTTGACAACCGGACAATGCAGCAGTCGCTGGAAATTATCCGGCGCCGGATCGACGAAGTTGGCACACGCGAACCTTCTATTCAGCGTCAAGGAACAGAGCGAATTTTGGTTCAGGTTCCGGGGGTTGGGTCGGCTCAAGAGGTCAAGGATATTATCGGTACTACCGCGCAGTTAACGTTTAACCCGGTGGTTGGACGCACTAGCGATGCAGGTGCTTCGGCGGGAACTGGTAATATTTTAGTGCCTTCTTTGGAGGACCCGACTGTCCTTTATATTCTTGAACGCAGTCCTGTTGTAACGGGCGAGGAGCTGACCGATGCGCAGCCGGCGTTTGATCAAAACGGTCGCCCCGCGGTAAACTTTAGGTTCAATCCGACCGGTGCGCGAAAATTTGGCGACTATACGGCCGACAATATCGGCTCTCCGTTTGCTATCGTGCTGGACAATGAAGTCATCAGTGCGCCCACCATCCAAAGTTATATCCCGGGTGGGTCGGGTATCATTACCGGTAATTTTTCGGTTGAAGAATCGACTAACCTTGCAGTCTTGCTACGGGCCGGAGCCTTACCTGCAAGCCTGACGTTTTTGGAAGAGCGGACCATTGGGCCAGAGTTGGGACAAGATAGTATTGATGCGGGCAAGATTGCCGCGCTTGTTGCGGGTTTTGTCGTGTTGGCCTACATGTTCCTAAGCTATGGATTGTTCGGTGTTTTTGCTAATGTGGCGCTTGTGATCAACGTTGGCTTGATTTTCGGGTTACTATCGTTGATAGGCGCAACGCTTACTTTGCCCGGCATCGCAGGGATCGTGTTGACGATCGGGATGGCGGTGGATGCCAATGTGATTGTTTTTGAACGTATCCGTGAGGAGCTTAAGACCTCAAAAGGACCAGCCCGCGCGATTGAGTTGGGTTATGAGAAAGCGATGTCGTCTATCATTGATGCCAATATCACCACATTTATGACGGCTGTGATCCTTTTTGTGATGGGCTCTGGTCCTGTGCGCGGTTTCGCGATCACTTTAGGTCTTGGTATTGTAACTTCTGTTTTCACTGCTCTATTCGTGACCCGCGTGCTGATTGTGATGTGGTTTGCGCGGCGACGCCCCAAGACGATTGAGATTTGATATGCGCCTGAAACTAGTTCGTGACGACACGAAAATCGACTTCTTTTCCAAAGCCCGCATCTGGTTGGGTATTTCATTGGTGATGATGGTGGCGGCTTTGGCGTCATTTTTGATTCAGGGTCTGAACTACGGGATCGATTTTCAGGGTGGTACAAACATTCGTACCGAGGCCTCGACCCCGGTAGATATCGCATCCTACCGCGGCGCGATAGAGCCGCTTGGCTTAGGGGATGTTTCGATAACGGAGGTGTTTGACCCAACCTTTAGGGACGATCAAAACGTTGCAATGGTCCGGATCCAGGCGCAGGACGGTCAAGAAAGCGTAAGTGTGCAGACCATTGCTGCCGTAGAGGCAGCACTGACAGCGGTTGCTCCTGATATCACGTTCCCATCAGTTGAATCTGTAGGGCCCAAGGTGTCAGCTGAATTGATCCAGACCGCGTTTATTGCCGTTAGTTTGGCGGTTGTCGCGATCTTATTCTACATCTGGTTGCGCTTTGAATGGCAGTTTGCCATTGGTGCCGTTGTGGCCTTGACCCACGACGTGGTTTTGACGATCGGAATTTTCTCGGAATTGCAGATCAAGTTCGACCTCGCGATTATTGCGGCCTTGCTGACGATTGTTGGGTATTCAATCAATGACACGGTGATCGTGTTTGATCGGGTGCGCGAAAACCTACGCAAATACAAAAAGCTCCCGCTGAAAGACGTGCTAAACATGTCGATCAACGAGACATTAAGCCGCACCATCATGACATCATTGACCACGATGCTAGCGCTTTTGTCGCTATTCGTTTTGGGTGGGGACGTGATCCGTGGATTTGTTTTTGCGATGATGTGGGGCGTTTTGATCGGGACCTATTCGTCGATTTTCGTGGCCTCCGCGATTTTGCTGGTTCTTGGGGTCAAGCGGGACTGGACCAAGACAGACACAAAAGTAGGCAACCAATTTGGAAATATTGACGCCTAATTCATTACGGAGACAGCCATTATGCGCTTGAACGAAGTCAGCTATAGCGACGGTCGTCCAATTGATGGCTATGGGCCGGGCTTTTTCCGGATAGGTGGTCAAGTGTATCAGGGGGCGATTATTGCACATCCGGGTGGTGTGCTCACTTGGGGTGGGTTTGATGATGCGCAAACTTTAGTTGAATTGGCGCCCTTGATTGATGTGATATTTGTCGGCACAGGCGCCGAAGTCTCTCATTTACCGCCCGTATTCTGCGAAGTATTGGAACAGGCAGGGATTGGTATCGAACCGATGGCGTCACCCACCGCGTGCCGCACCTACAATGTCCTATTGTCGGAAGGGCGTCGCATCGCGGCCGCTCTGATACCGGTCTAGCGCGATGTTAACCGTTCGCGATCTTGCTATTGCGCGCAGTGGGATGCCTGTTTTGGCGGGACTGTCGTTTGATGTGGCTGCAGGCCAAGTGCTTATTTTGCGTGGCCCAAACGGGATCGGGAAAACGACTTTGTTGCGCGTTTTAGCGGGCCTGCAAGATCCCGTTGCTGGCACAATCGATTTTCCGAGTGACGAGGGCGCATATGCTAGCCATGCAGACGGGATCAAGTCTGCGCTGACGGTTCAGGAAAACCTAGCATTTTGGGCGGAAATTTATCGCAAACCGGTCCCAGAAACGATTTGGGATCAGTTTGATTTGGCTGATTTGCGCGACCGTTTCGCGGGCACGTTATCGGCTGGTCAAAAACGTCGCGTCGGACTAGCGCGATTGGGCGTAATCGGGCGCAAAGTTTTGTTTCTCGATGAGCCTACGGTGTCGCTGGACGGGTTTTCTGTGAAGCATTTCAGTCGCTTCATCCGCGATGTGCATTTGGCGGCAGGGGGGGTAGCTGTAATTGCGACCCACATCGATCTTGGGCTGGACGGCGCAGTTTCACTTGATCTTACACCCTTTGCCGCAGCCAAGAACAGTGGATCGACCGATGGTGACGAGGCATTTTTATGAACTCATTATTGCGGCGCGACTTAAGGCTGGCGACCCGCGCGGGCGGCGGATTTGGTCTGGGGTTGGTGTTTTTTTTGATCGTCGTCGTATTGGTGCCATTCGGAGTAGGGCCCCAAACCACAATTTTGAGCCAGATCGCGGCTGGCATTTTATGGGTTGCAGCGCTTTTGGCGGCATTGCTGTCACTGGATCGAATTTTTGCACTGGACCAAGAAGATGGCGCACTGGCGCTACTTGCAACCGCGCCGATCCCGCTTGAGATGGTCGGAGTGGCAAAGGCCATTGCACACTGGCTGACAACTGGCCTACCGCTAAGTATAGCGGCGCCGGTTCTGGGCGTTTTGCTGCAACTTCAACCAAGTGCTTATGTTTTTGTCGCGGCCACACTGTTATTGGGTACGCCCGCCTTGTCGATGATCGGTACCTTTGGTGCGGCTTTGACCGTTGGTATTAGGCGTGGCGGCTTGTTGTTGTCACTGCTTGTTTTGCCCCTTTATGTGCCGACATTGATATTCGGCGCAGAGGCAGTGCGACGTGGCGCGCAGGGGCTGGATGCGACTACTCCATTGCTTATGCTAGGGGGGATCACGGCGGGATCGTTTGCATTGTTACCCTTTGCAACTGCGGCAGTATTGCGCATCAATTTGCGTTGAACTGGGATTGAGGCCGCGATGCGGGAAGGATACACACGGGCTATGTCTTTATGGGAATACGCAAATCCGAAACGATTTATGGGCTGGACTGCGCCAGTTATGCCTTGGATTTTCGGGGCGGCGGCACTGTTTTTGGTGACAGGGTTGGCTTGGGGCTTTTTCTTTACCCCTGATGATTACCGCCAGGGTTCGACGGTAAAAATTATATATTTACATGTGCCATCGGCGTTCATGGCGATTAACACATGGATCATGATGTTGGTCGGTTCATTGATCTGGCTTGTTCGCAGGCAGCATGTCTCGGCATTGGCGGCCAAGGCTGCGGCGCCCATCGGGTTGACCATGACGTTGATTGCTCTGTTGACGGGCGCAATTTGGGGGCAGCCGATGTGGGGAACATACTGGGCGTGGGACCCGCGTTTGACCTCATTTCTGATCCTCTTTTTGTTCTATTTGGGCTATATGGCGTTATGGGCGGCGATAGACGACCCTGACACGGCTGCAGATTTGACAAGCGTTCTGTGTATTGTGGGATCGGTTTTTGCAGTCTTGTCGCGCTATGCCGTGAAATTTTGGAACCAAGGACTGCACCAGGGCACATCCGTCCCGCTTGCGACCGGTGAACGTACAGTGTCAGATATCTTTTTTGTCCCGCTTGCCATTTCGTCAGTTGGGTTCATTCTGCTGTTTATCGCGCTGGTTTTATTGCGCACGCGAACAGAGATTCGAAGCCGTCGCCTACGCGCCCTTCAATTGAGAGAAAGCCGGAGATGATCCCAGACTTAGGAAAATATGCCGCCGAAGTTGGTTTGGCCTACGGGGTGAGTATCGTCCTTTTAGCGGGTATCATTTTTATAAGCTGGCGGCAGTCTGTCACCCAAAAGCGCGCGCTGGATGCCGTGGAGGCGCGCAAGGATGTCTAGATTTTTGAAAATTGTAGTGTTGCCGCTGTTGGTTTTTGCGGGGCTGGCGGGCGCTATTGTGGTTGGCATTGTACAAGACGCGGGTGACGTGCCGCCGCCGATGGTAGGTCAACCCGCCCCTGATGCGGCTCCCGAGCCTGTGCCGGGGACGATGTTGTTGACCGGAGTGGATCTACGCAGCGGCGAGATTTCGGTTGTGAATTTTTGGGCGAGTTGGTGTCCGCCGTGCCGTGCTGAACACCCTACGTTGCTGGCATTGTCGGCAGAGGGCGTGCGTGTAGCCGGAATTAATTTTCGCGACGAGACTGATGCCGCAGTCGAATATCTTGCGGAAGAAGGAGACCCGTTTTTTGCCACCGGATTTGATCCGCTTGGGCGTACTGCTGCGCGTTGGGACGTTGCCGCACCGCCCGAGACATTTATTGTCGCAGGTAATGGCACCGTGTTGTTTCGCTTCGCCGGACCTCTGGTTGGATCAGACTATGAACAGCGCTTTTTGCCGCAGTTGAGGGCGGCACAGGGCCGCTAAAGCGCGGACATATAGAGATATAACAAAGGCCCGCGTATGATACGCGGGCCTTTGTTGTTTTAGGACGCTTTTGCCAAGTTACGCAGCACATAGTGCAGCACGCCACCGTTTTCGATGTATTCGATCTCGACGGCTGTATCGATGCGACACTTCACTTGAATATCCTTCACGTCGCCATTGGGATAGGTGATTGTTGCGGTGACTGTTTGCAGCGGCTTGATCGTGTCGAGACCCGAGATGGACACGCTTTCGTCTCCTGTCAGGGCAAGTGAATTACGGTTGTCGTCACCTGTGAATTCGAACGGAACAACGCCCATGCCTACAAGGTTGGAACGGTGGATGCGCTCGAAGTTCTCTGCGATGACTGCTTTCACTCCCAACAGCGCCGTTCCCTTGGCCGCCCAGTCACGAGATGAGCCCGCGCCGTATTGTTCGCCAGCGAAGATCACCAGCGGCGTACCGGCCGCCTGATGCGCCATTGCCGCGTCAAAGATCGAGGTTTGCGCGCCATCAGGGCCTTTCGTATAGCCACCTTCGACGCCGGCGAGCATTTCGTTTTTGATACGGATATTGGCGAATGTGCCGCGCATCATTACTTCGTGGTTGCCGCGGCGCGAACCGTAAGAGTTGAACTCGCGCACAGGCACCTGACGCTCGATCAAATACTGGCCCGCAGGAGTGGTGTCCTTAAACGAACCCGCGGGTGAGATGTGATCTGTTGTGACCATATCGCCAAGGATTGCCAGAACTTTCGCATCTTTGACGTTGCTTATTGTACCTGCTTCTTTGGGCATGTCGCGGAAATAGGGTGGATTTTGAACGTAAGTAGAGGCTGCCGGCCAATCATAGGTTTCAGAATCGGTGGTTTCGACGGCTTGCCACTTTTCGTCGCCTTTGAAGACGTCAGCATATTTTTTCAAGAACGCTTCGCGGGTTACAGTTTTCTCGACAAGATCGTTAATTTCTTGATTGGTGGGCCAGATGTCCTTCAAGAATACGTCGTTGCCATTTTGGTCTTGGCCAAGAGGTTCAGAATGCAGATCGATATCCATCGTTCCTGCCAATGCGTAGGCCACGACCAGTGGCGGGGAGGCCAGATAGTTGGCGCGCACATCAGGCGAGATGCGTCCTTCAAAGTTGCGGTTTCCCGACAGGACAGATGTCGCGACCAAATCGCCCTCTGCAATAGCTTTGCTAAGTGCAGGCTGAAGCGGGCCAGAGTTGCCGATACACGTCGTGCATCCGTACCCCACAAGGTTGAAGCCAATCTTATCAAGGTCTTCCTGCAAGCCTGCGGCCTCAAGATACTCGGACACAACCTGCGATCCGGGGGCCAATGATGTCTTGACCCACGGCTTGCGGTTCAGGCCCAAGGCGGCGGCTTTGCGTGCGACAAGGCCTGCGCCTATCATGACGTAAGGGTTAGATGTGTTGGTGCAGGATGTGATCGACGCAATCACAACTTTGCCACTTTCCATGGTGTAATTTTCGCCGTCCACAGCCACTTCTTTGCCCATTGGGCGCTTGAAGGTATTGACCATCTCGTTTGCAAAGGCTGACTTTGCGCTGGTCAGTGCCACGTAGTCTTGCGGGCGCTTGGGACCTGAAATTGCCGGAACAATTGTGCCCATGTCGAGGTGCAATTTGGCGGAATAGATCGGGTTGTAGTCCGCGTCGCGCCAGAATCCGTTCGCCTTGGCGTAAGCTTCTACAAGTGCGATCCGGTCTTCGTCGCGGCCTGTATTGCGCAAGTAGCGTAGCGTTTCACCATCGATTGGGAAGAAGCCGCAAGTTGCTCCATATTCCGGTGCCATGTTCGCGATTGTCGCTCGGTCTGCCAGCGGCAAGACATCCAGACCCGCGCCGAAGAATTCGACAAATTTGCCAACAACGCCGTGCGCGCGCAACATTTCAACGACTTTCAACACAAGGTCGGTGCCTGTTGTACCCTCGACCATTTGGCCGGTGAGTTCGAAGCCGACAACTTCCGGAATCAACATCGACACAGGTTGACCGAGCATCGCGGCTTCTGCCTCGATGCCGCCAACACCCCAGCCCAGAACCGCAAGGCCATTCACCATCGTGGTATGGCTGTCGGTACCCACAAGCGTGTCGGGATAAGCAACTTTGTCGCCATTTTGGTCAGTATCAGTCCAGACCGTTTGGGCAAGATATTCGAGGTTCACCTGATGGCAAATACCGGTGCCCGGAGGCACAACGCGGAAGTTGTTGAACGCGCCTTGGCCCCATTTGAGGAACTGGTAGCGCTCCATGTTGCGCTCGTATTCGCGGTCGACGTTCATTTGGAACGCGCGCGGGTTACCAAATTCATCGATCATCACTGAATGGTCGATGACCAGATCAACAGGGGCGAGAGGATTAATTTGCTGGGCATTGCCACCGAGCGCCTTGATGCCGTCACGCATGGCAGCCAAATCGACCACAGCGGGCACGCCGGTAAAGTCTTGCATTAAAACGCGGGCCGGTCGGTAGGCGATTTCACGGGGGTTTTGACCGCCGTTGGTGGCCCATTCCGAGAATGCTTTAATGTCGTCAACCGATACCGAGAAGCCACCGTCTTCATAGCGAAGCAGATTTTCTAGCACCACTTTGAGTGCGGCAGGGAGTTTTGAGAAATCGCCCAAGCCTGCATCTTCTGCTGCGGCAATTGAATAATAAGAGACCGACTGCGACCCGACGGTAAGCGTCTTGCGGGTCTTTGCGGTATCGTGGCCAACTGTAATGGTCATAGCTGTTCCTTTGAAGGTCTGGTGCAGGGATGGTTGAATGACTTTTGCCCCATGTTCCTATGTGGTTCAAGGGGTGGATTACGTTCTGTATACCATTGCACACCAAAAGTTGCCAGCCTGAGGTGTGCCCGTTTGGAAATTTGAAATATGAGGCGCTCGCGGCTCGCAATTGGTTGATTGGTCATTTCAGCAATATATCAATAGACCATAAACAGCAGGATAAAAATTGGAAGTGACATGCGGCACTTATTGACGGCGCTGGCCTTGATCGGCGCGATATTTGGCGGTCCCTTGTTTGCGCAGGAGGAGCGGGTTGTTGTTGAATTATATACTTCTCAAGGCTGTTCCTCTTGTCCGCCCGCGGATGCCCTTCTGGATGAACTGGCCAAACGCAATGAGGTCATCGCCCTTGCCTTGCATGTGGATTACTGGGACTATCTTGGATGGAAAGATACTTTTAGCTCCGCTGAATTTTCGGCGCGGCAAAACGGCTATGCGAGGGCCGCAAACTCGCGCACTGTCTATACCCCCCAGATGATTATTGGCGGGGTGGATCATGTGGTCGGGTCGAAGACGATGGAAGTGATGGACCGCGTCGCTCAGCGACGCGACGCCGAAAATCTAGTGGGTTTAAAGGTCGTTCGGAACCTGGAAACGCTTGAAATCGAAGCAGAACCTCGGCGGGCCGGACTAGGAAATATGGTGGTGCAGGTTGTGCGATATGAGCCAATAGAAACTGTTGACATTAAACGTGGTGAGAACGCTGGTAAGTCTGTCCGATATGTAAATATCGTTACGGCTTGGGACTTGATCGGCCCGTGGGACGGCGTCGGAACCATGAAAATGATCGCTCCCGTGGCAGGCGATGCGCCGGTGGTGGTAATTGTGCAGAAAGTCGGATTTGGACCGATTGTTGCGGCAGTTGAGTTGCGCTAGAGGCGCATTTTCCACCGACGATGGACCCAGAACCATTGTTCTGGGGAATCGTTCACCATAGCGGCCAGTCGATCGGTCATTTCTTGCATCATCTGTTCTGCTGGTCCGGCCGTAATCGGCGCTTGAATCGTGACGTCAAATGACAAACCGTCAGCGGCCCGCTTGCCGAAATAAGGCACAACCAGCGCGTCAAATTTCAACGCGAGATCAGCGGCGGAAGTTGCGGTATTCGCGGGATGACCTAAAAAGTTTACCGGTTTCCCTGAACTGATGGCGACATCAAACAGAAGGGTTCCCATGCCGCCGCCTTTAAGGTGGCGGGCAAAACCAATCGTTCCTCGCTTGCCTTGGGCGAAAACCGGCCCGCCCCAATCCGTCATCGTTTTGGCGTAGTGATCGTTGAAATAGGCGTTGGTCATTGGTCGATAAAGCCCGCCGACGTCATATCCCAAATGCGACAGCACGTGGCGTGGAGCTTCGTGATTTCCAAAATGCCCTGTCACGAAAATTACGGGTCTTCTGTCGGTCTTAGCCTTCGCGACAACATTCAAACCTTCGCCTGTCGGATGAGTGCCGCAAAGGCGCTTTCCGAATTCTTTCCAACTATAATTCTCGATCAGGGTTCTGCCAAAATTGTCACAAACTCCATCAGCGACGTAGCGTCGGCGTGTAGCAGACATTTGCGGATAGATTATTGCCAAGTTAGCTTCCGCGCGACGGCGATACCCGACAAGCGGGCCGATACCCCGTTTCAACACCGCGCCCATGAAAACCACACGCTTCTCATACGGTATACGCATGGCTGCACCTATCAGCCCGCGCAGTGCACGGTCGGTAAGCCAGTCGGCAGTGCTGCCAGAGGGTTGTTGTTCTATCATGTTATCAGACAGATACGGGTGCAACGCCATTCAGGCAAGGGGTGGGTCCAATTTTGCCGCAGCTTTAACCAAAGGTCTTGTTTCGCGCGAATTTGCACGGGTCAGTGGAGCCGATACTGTGAAGACTATGTGTCATCTTCGTCGTCAGACGCCAGAGTGATAGCACCATTATCAACCAATTCGCGAATTGCCGATGACAGCGCGCGCATTGCCTCTTCAGCGACCTTTGGTTTTACGTTGCCCTTCTCTGCGGCATCTTCGCGAATTTGGCCCGCCATCCGCTGCGAAATATTGGACAGAATAAATTCTGCGCTGGCGGCAAGCTCAGGATCGCCTGCGAGAGCTGCTGCAATTGCAGTGGAAAGTATTTCGGCATCGACCCCGCGAATACAGGCAGGTATATCCGTTGGTACCAAGCGGCTCGGGATGTCTTTGAAAGTAAAAATTGCTTTGCGCACACTGTCCGCAAAAATAGGATCATCTACGCCGAGACCTTCAAGGACACTTTCCCGGGTCAGGGCAGGGCTCGAGTTCAAGATTGCGCCGACTCGTGCGACAGGTGCCTTGTCAAAGGCCACGGCTTTTTTGGTGCAGTATTCTTTTACCAATGTTGCCCCAATCCGGCGCACGGAATCTGGTGCAATTTTCTCGGTTTGCGAGATCGCATAGGTAATGCGGCGCGCCTGATCGCCGGGTAGTTTCTCCAATACGATCGCTGCTTTTGTGACGGTCAACTTGGATAAGGCGACGGCGGAAACCTCGGGGCTTTCGCGGGTCATGATCAGCAAAAGCACCTCATCGGGAAGAGCCAGAACCATCGCCCATGGGGCACCATTCTTGGCGCTAGCAAGTTCGGCCCGCAGCCGGTTCGCCAATTCAGGCGAGAGATGTTCGGAAAGTGCGTCAATCGCCCCATCGGCACCGCCTGGAGAGGATAAACCAATCGCAGTCAGGTCGCGCGCAAATTCAGCGGCAACCTGATGCACGGTTTCGCGGTCCACCAATCGGATTGCGCCCAACTCACGGGCCAACAGGACCTGCATTTCCTCGGGGAGTTGCGATAGCTTTAGCTTACCACCGTCCCCAATCAGAAGCTGAACGATCATCGCAGCCTTGCGTTTGCGCGAAAGCGGTGGGGTGCGAGCACTTAATGGGGCAAGGGATGAAGTTTCCATACCACTATCTTTGGCATGGAATTGCTAAACGAAGCGTGAACGAAGTCGTTTACGTATGCGTAAATTGCACTGACATCGTTCGCAAAGCGGCTGCGGTCTCGGGCGACAGTGCGCGCATATTCTCGGTTGCCGCATGCAACATCTTGAGCTTTTCCATAAACATCGCGCGCTCATCTTCGGTAAAGTTGCGATCCGACCGAGCAAAGCTACCGATGCTGCGGCTTTCATCCGAGCCTGTGGCGCAAGTGGCACCATGTTTGAGGCCGAATTCGGCGGCTTTGGCGAGGACCCCCTCGCTATCCGAGGGGGCCAGACCCGACCATCCGATTGAGCCGGTGTTCTCGAAGCCCCAAGCGACGGTTGGGTCGGACATGACCAAACTGTTTTGAGAATAGTAGTCGAGCCAGTCTTTAGGATAGGTTTGGAACAGAAAGCTGGGGGTTGTGAACCGCACATGAAATGCCAAGGCGAAACCTGCCGTTGCGGTTTCCTTAAGATCACCAAGTATATGGCGGATTTCAAGCTGGGCTGCCATTACTGTAGACTCTCTTTCTGGTTGCCAAAGTTCACGTAAACGAAATACTAGTGCAGGACACCTTAAGACCCAACTCTAGGGGTGTTTTGCAAGATGCAATATATGTTTTTGTATAGTCTGTCGCGAAAATAGATAAATGACGCAACAAATCGAACCACATGATGTGCAGGCGCTTGCGCCGGCAGGACACTATATCGCGTTGCGAATAGGGTTTGCGTTCCCTGTGGAAGAAGTAAATGCGTTGCCCGCGGATTGGGTTGATCACTACACGCAGCACAGATTTATGCTATTTGATCCAATTATTCGCTGGGCCTATGGCAATGTCGGGATGGAGCGTTGGAGCAATTTGGCGCAAGATGATCCGCGCAAGGTGATTGCGCAGGCGCAAACCTTTGGGCTGCGTTTCGGAGCGGTGGTGTCTGTATTTGATGGCAATCCTGAAGGGCAGCGGTCGTTTGGATCATTTGCCCGTAGTGATCGTGAATTTACGGAGCTGGAGATGCGGGTGTTGCAGACCTATGTCTCGCGGCGACATTTCGAGATGGCACCACCCAAGAACCTGACGATGGCCGAGCTGGAGGCGCTTGGAATGGTACGCGATGGCAAACGGTTGAAGGAGGTTGCGCACGAATTAGGGGTCTCGGAGGGGGCTGTAAAGCAACGCCTGAAAAATGCTAAACTCAAGCTTGGCGCAAAAACCGGATCACAGGCCGCAGCAATGGCCGCGCAATACGGATTGATCTAAGTTAAAGCGTTAACCAATCCTTAAAATGTAAAATGTATAAACTTCCTTAAGAGGGAGGGTGCTGTTCTACTGTGACACTCATAGGCTGTGATGGTATCTATAACTCGCCAATAAGGGGAGCATCATGGAACATATCACATTCAACTTGGCCGAACTACATTTACACGGAACCGCTTTTTATGACTACCTTGGGCTACGAAAGCGATTTTTTGTAGACTGTTTAGGCTGGGACATTCCACACGATGATCAAGTCGAGATGGATCAGTATGACAATCCAAAGGCGTATTATTCGCTTGTGTTGCGCGATGGGCTTGTTATCGGCGGTGCCCGCGCGATGGCGACGACAGCAAAATGGGGGACGCATTCCTATATGCTGCGTGACGCGCTCAAGGGTAAGCTGATCGATATTCCAGCCAGTATTATGTCGGAAGATATTCAAACCAATGACATGTGGGAATGCACGCGACTGGTGATGTCAGATGACGTTGATACGCACGCGGACCGGTCGGCTTGTTTAGGTCTAATAGTGCAGGGGTTGATTGACGTGGCGGCTCAAAACGGTGCAACAAACCTGATGTCGCTTTCTCCATTGGCGCTGATGCGTGCATTGCGTCAACTTGGGTTCGACGCGTCGCGCATTGGTGAGCCATATTTGAACGAAGGCGACGGGCGGCGCTATGCTGTACTGTCGATGCCAGCAAAGCGGACCATGCCAAATATGCCGCGTGCCACGCATCGGACGCAACCGACACCGCTGCACGCGCCTGCGGTTGCTTAAATGACAACGGCCTGACCCAGAGGGGGCAGGCCGTCCGTTATCTAATGCGTACCAAAAACGCGTTTGAAGATCGTATCAACGTGTTTGGTATGATAGGCGAGATCGAATTTTTCTTCGATCTCTTCGGCCGAAAGCGCCGCGCGCACGTCTTCGTCTGCCAGTAGTTCGGTCTTAAAGTCCGCGTTATTGTCCCAAACTTTCAACGCGTTGCGTTGAACATAGCGGTAGCTATCTTCGCGGCTGACGCCCGCTTGAGTGAGGGCTAAAAGCACGCGCTGAGACATAATTAGGCCGCGGAACTGGTGCATGTTTTTCAGCATGTTTTCAGGGTAAATGATCATCTTTTCGACAACCCCCGCCAAACGGTTGAGCGCGAAATCAAGCGTGATTGTCGTATCGGGGCCAATGGTGCGTTCAACAGATGAGTGCGAGATATCGCGCTCGTGCCACAGGGCTACGTTTTCCATCGCGGGGATGACTGACATGCGCACCAAACGGGCCAAACCGGTCAAGTTCTCGGTTAGGATAGGGTTCTTTTTATGCGGCATTGCAGAGGATCCCTTTTGACCCACGGCAAAGTATTCAGCGCCTTCAAGCACTTCAGTGCGCTGCATATGGCGGATTTCGGTCGCAACGTTTTCAATGGACGAGGCGATGACACCCAAAGTGGCAAAAAACATCGCATGGCGGTCACGCGGGATGACTTGGGTGCTGATTGGTTCTGGAGTCAGGCCCAGCTTGGCGCAAACATGCTCTTCCACGCGCGGATCGACATTGGCAAATGTGCCAACTGCGCCCGAAATCGCCCCAGTTGCGATCTCGGTGCGGGCATTGATCAAACGGGCACGGTTGCGGTCCATTTCAGCGTAAAACCGCGCAAAAGTTAGACCCATTGTCGTTGGTTCTGCGTGGATGCCATGTGAACGTCCAATGCGCGGGGTATCCTTATGTTCCATCGCGCGGGCTTTAAGTGCGGCTAACAAGCGGTCCATATCGGTCAATAGAAGATCGGCAGCTCTGACAAATTGAAGATTGGTGCAAGTATCAAGAACATCCGAAGACGTCATGCCTTGGTGCACAAAGCGGGCCTCATCAGCCCCCACATGCTCGGCTAAATGGGTCAGGAACGCGATGACATCATGCTTCGTCACAGCTTCGATTTCATCGATGCGGGCAACGTCAAATTCAACGTCTTTGGCTCTCCAGACCGCATCAGCATTTTCGCGCGGGATTACACCCAGATCCGCCATCGCATCACATGCGTGGGCTTCGATTTCATACCAAATCTTGAACTTTGTCTCTGGTGACCAAATGGCGACCATTTCAGGGCGGGAATAACGCGGGATCATATGGGCAGACCTTATGTTGTGACGGGGCAGATGTTACTCGGCGTCATAAGCGGGCAGGGCCCAGTCCTCAACCCTAAACCAGCACAGATTCCACCCGCGAGCTGCCTTCAAGGGTCATGTGCACAGGGCACTTATTCGCAATTTCTAAAAGTCGGTCGCGCTCCTCTTGATTTAAGTCACCAACTAGATAGATACGACGTTCAAAAACGTCCACTTTGTCTGACGCGTCAGTTGATGCATCTTGGGCATGACTTTTTGCGTGCGAGATATCGACGCGCACATGGGTCAGCGCCATCTTTTTACGCCGCGCATACATACGGATAGTCATCGACGTGCAGGCCCCAAGCGCCGCCGATAAGAACCCGTATGGTGACATACCTTTGTTGGTGCCGCCGAACGCGAGGGGTTCGTCTGCCAATGCATGGTGGTTGTCGCCAGAACGGATGTCCTGCAAGAAACCGGCAGCGTCAGCCTCGGTGACGCGCAAAATGCCCTCTGGGATTGGCTCGTTGGCGGCGTGTTCGGTTTCGGGCAAGTACTTCCGCGCCCAAGCGGCAATGACATCCGCTGCATATTCGGCGTCTTGCGGTCGCGAAATTAAATGATCGGCGTCATCGAGACTGACAAAGCTTTTGGGATGTTTCGCCGCCATAAAAATTGTAGCGGCATTGTCGACACCGACAACTGCATCGCGAGGGGCGTGCAAGACCAATAGGGCCGCGCGCAGATTTTCGATGGATTTGGTAAGGGCCTGGCTTGAAATATCATCGATGAACGCTTGTTCGATGCGGAACGGGCGGCCGCCCAAATCGACCTGTGCTATGCCTTCCTTTTTGATCTGGGACAGGGCATCTGCAAAGTTATGCAACACGTGGGACGGGTCCGCAGGTGCGCCAATCGTAACCACGGCCCTGATCCCGTCCAGACCGGCAGTGGCCTTTAACACTGCCGCGCCGCCAAGCGAATGGCCAACCATCAACGTGGGCGTCATGCCGCGTGCGCAAAGAGCATCAAAAGCTGACTTCAAGTCGGCTACATTACTGGTAAATCCAGTATTCTCAAATTCACCTTCCGAATGTCCCAGCCCGGTAAAATCAAACCGCAAAACCGCATATCCCATCGTTGTCAATCGCGCGGAAATCCGGCGGGCGGCGGTGATATCTTTGGAACAAGTAAAACAATGTGCAAAAATGGCCGTCGCGAGATGTGGACCATCGGGCATGTCTAAACGGGCCGCAAGCGCGTGGCCGCTATGACCGTTGAAAGTAAAGCGCTCGGTTTTCATGACATTGCTCCTGTTGTGTGCGACCACGGTGGCGCGAACGGACAAGGCGCGCAATCCGCTTCACAGGTTAGTGACCCAATAGTGCGCGATCATGCGGGTATTTCGTCAAATTCTCGAAACCATCATCTGTGATCAGAACCTGATCCTCAAGCTTGATCGAAAAATCGCCTCCCTCGGGGCTGATCAAGGCCTCGACACATAGTGTCATACCCGCCTGCAATTCATGGTCAAACGCGCCATCCACGGCCTTGTCAGGATAGGCCACCAGTGGCCATTCATCACACAAACCCACGCCGTGCATCAGGCAACCATATTTTTGCTTTTGGTATTTGTCCGGCAGTTTGTGGGTGTTACGGCTAAGCTCTTGGATATTCACGCCAGGCTTTAGCATTTGCATATTCGTTTCAATATGCTCCACCCCGATCTTCATAGCCTCTATCATGTCCGCGCGCGGCTTTTGGTCGCCAATCCACCATGTACGGCTGATGTCGATGCAGATTCCATAAGATCCAATCAGATCGGTATCAAACGCCACAATTTCATTGTTGCGCACGATGCGCTGACCGCATTCTTGAAACCAAGGGTTCGTGCGCGGCCCCGACGACAGCAGCCGGGTTTCAATCCATTCGCCGCCACGCTTGATATTCTCGGCGTGAAGCACTGCCCAGATGTCGTCTTCGGACATATCCCCATGTGGTACGCCCGCTCGCGCGGCTTTTTCCATCTCGTGACATGCGACTTCGCAAGCATTGCTCGCACAGCGCATGGCCAAAATCTCGTCCGGTCCCTTGATGGAGCGAGCGTGTTCGGTCAATTCTTCGCCCTCCTCTACCGTGAAGCCTTGTTTTTCCAAACCGCGCAGCCCTGCCACCATGATTTTATCAACGCCCAAGGCCATATTGCCGCCGCTGCGTTCCATAATTAAATCGTGCACTTCGGCGGTAAAGCTAGCGGCGGCTGCGTCGGTTTTGTCTCCTGCCGAGAAATAAAACATAGAGGCGCCCGAGCGCTTTTCGTTCACCAGCGGGTTGAAATCAGCCAAAAAAGGAGCGTTTTTATAATCCCAAAGCACCATGTGCCCGTCGGCGCAAACCAAACAGGCGCGGAACGGGTTATGGGTATTCCATAGCTGCATATTAGTGCTGTCGGTCGCATAACGGATATTCAGCGGATCAAACATTAATATGCCGCCCCAGTTGCGGTCGTTAAGCGCATCCACAAGGCGCTGGTGGCGGTAGCTGCGCATCGCGATCAAATCTGGCAGGATTAGACCCGCAGCCTGCCATTCGGCATAAGCAAGCTGGGTTGGGCCGATTTCCACACGGTCATCATTATTTGGACTACCATCAGCCAAAGTGGCGCCGCGCGTCGGATCTATCTTGCGGGTATCGCGATAATGTTCGTTCATAATGTTCTCCTGCTTCAAAAACCAAATTGCGCTTGGAGCAGGGGGCTGTCAGGTTCGTTTACGACACAAACGACAGAGAAAATGTGCGCAAATGGTCGAAATTCTTCAAAATGCGATACCCTATGCTGCAGAATTTGATGCAGCCTTGCCCGGAATTGCACCGCTCGCTTGTGATGGTTGGATCGTCAAAGATGATGCATTTGGCGCGCAGATGGCTGAGCGGGACAGGCTTATGGCGCAGTCCACAAACCTTGTGCACGCAGATATCGGGGCGAGCGCCGCGGCGAAAGCCGACGTTCTTGGCGAAGTTTTGGCAATCATAACGTCCCGCGAGGGATATGTCGTGACATCGGCCTACGTCAAACGCCCCGATGGAGCGACGATCCCACTGCAAGGCGATTGCCTATTTGTCGCAGCACAGTTGATCCAAGAAGATCTTTGCTTGCATGAAAAACGCGGGCATGAGCACGTTTTGACCGCTGCGGTCATGTGTTTTCCTGCCAGCTGGACAATGTCCGAGAAAATCGGGCGTCCCTTGTCGGCAATCCACCACACGGTGTCCCAATATGATGAAAACCTGCGCAAAAGAGTGCAGCGCTTGTTTGACGGCGTCCAAGCAGGGCGACCGCTTTGGCGATACAATATGATGCGATATCGTAGTCCAGACCTGTTTCATCCGCGACGAGAGGCAGCACCGCGCCAAAGTGACGATGATTTTGGCGGTGGTGATTATTTGCGGTCCGAGCATCAGGCATTGGTGCGATTGCCCAATAGCCATGCGGTGCTGTTTGCCATCCACACTTACCTAATTAGAGACCAAGGGAAATGAAAAAGGCGCCACACGGGGCGCCTTTTCCAACATATGACTGTGTTTTAGCAGCTATAATAAAGCTTGTATTCAACGGGGTGCGGCGTGTGCTCGTATTCGAAAACCTCATCCCACTTTAGCGCCATATAGCCGTCGATCTGGTCCTTGGTAAACACGTCGCCTTGCAGCAAGAAGTCGTGATCAGCCTCCAAGGCATTCAGTGCTTCGCGCAGGGATCCACAAACCGTTGGGATTTCTGCCAACTCTTCCGGTGGAAGATCATAAAGGTCCTTGTCGGACGCTGCACCCGGATCGATTTTGTTCTTGATGCCGTCAAGTCCAGCCATCAACAGTGCGGCAAAGCAAAGGTATGGGTTTGCCGCTGGATCAGGAAAGCGAGCTTCGACACGTTTTGCCTTTGGGTTTTCTGCCCAAGGAATACGTACAGCACCCGAGCGGTTTGACGCCGAATATGCGCGCAAAACAGGGGCCTCAAAGCCTGGGATCAGGCGCTTGTATGAGTTGGTCGCCGGGTTGGTAATCGCGTTCAGAGCTGGCGCGTGCTTGAGGATACCACCAATGAAATACAGCGCCTCTTGCGACAGATCAGCGTACTTGTCGCCCGAGAACAATGGCTTGCCGTCTTTGAAGATAGACATGTTCACGTGCATACCCGTGCCGTTGTCACCAGCGATCGGCTTTGGCATGAACGTCGCGGATTTGCCGTAAGCCTGTGCCACATTGTGGATCACATACTTATATTTCTGGATTTCATCCGCTTGGTGAACAAGTGTACCAAAAATCAAACCAAGCTCATGCTGGCAGGACGCAACTTCATGGTGGTGCTTGTCGACTTTCATACCCATGCGCTTCATCGTAGACAGCATTTCGCTGCGCATGTCGTGGGCATCGTCGATCGGGTTTACCGGAAAATAGCCGCCCTTTACGCCGGGGCGATGGCCGCTATTACCCATTTCAAACTCGGTGTCTGTGTTCCAAGACGCATCTACAGCATCAACTTGATACGACACTTTGTTGATGCTGACAGAGTAGCGGACATCATCAAACACAAAGAACTCGGCTTCCGGGCCAAAATAGGCGGTGTCGCCGATTCCGGTGGATTTCAGATAGGCTTCGGCCTTTGCCGCTGTGCCACGTGGGTCGCGCGAGTAGGCTTCACCGGTGTCGGGCTCTACTACATTGCAGTGGATACAGATCGTTTTCTCTGCATAGAAGGGATCAACATAAACGCTGTTTGTGTCAGGGATCAGCTTCATGTCGGATTTATCAATAGATTTCCAACCCGCGATGGATGATCCATCGAACATAAACCCTTCTTCAAGGAAATCTTCGTCAACCAGGTCGCAGTCAACAGTGACGTGCTGCAGCTTGCCAAGTGGGTCGGTGAAACGAATGTCGACATACGCGACTTCTTCGTCTTTCATTAGCTTTAGAACTTTTGCAATGCTCATGAGAGTATCCCTTTAGAATAGTAACTTGTGGACGTGATTACAGCGCTTCGTCGCCGGTCTCTCCGGTGCGAATGCGGATGGCTTGCTCGACGGAGGATACAAAAATCTTGCCATCGCCAATTTTGTCAGTCTTCGCAGCTGCAATGATTGCTTCTATGGCGGTGTCCACCAAATCATCGGGCAAAACGACTTCGATTTTTACTTTTGGCAGGAAATCCACCACATATTCAGCGCCGCGATACAGTTCGGTATGTCCCTTTTGACGACCAAAGCCTTTGACTTCGACGACCGAAAGACCCTGCACGCCAACGTCTTGCAGTGCTTCTTTCACCTCATCCAGTTTGAATGGCTTGATGATCGCTTCAATCTTTTTCACGGCGTCACTCCCTTACAACCTGTGTTACAGGCGAGTAATCACTTCTGGAGAGGCGGAACAATTCGTCGGGGCTTTCGGCATCGCACGAAGAGCGTAATAATTCGATACTGCCTGAAATTTAGGCGGCATGACGTTGAATTGTGCGGAAAAAAAACTTAGGGATTGGCGCGCCTTAAATCTAAAGTGCCGCGGTCAATACGCAAACTGCCGCCCTTCAGATAGAAGCGCGGCAGTTTGAAACATTATTGTCGCCGCTTAGTTTGCGGAGGATACGATTTCGACGCCGTCAGCATAAAGGATGTGCTCACGATCAAAGACAAGATCAAAGACCTTGACGTCGCGCGCTGAAAGCTGGGAAAGAAATTCGCCGTCAACAAGACGCGATGCTTCGACCGTCGCGGCAGGGGCGCCAAATAGGGCTTCTGCTCTCCAGTCACGGATATGGATACGTGCTCCTGGTGCGACAATCATATCGCGATCAGGGCGCGTATGGCCCAAAGACCCGGCTTTAATGCGGATTGGTTGCATCTTAACGTCGCGTGATGAAATGGCCTTGATAACCGACATGCCACTGTCTCGCGTTATGACGCGGTCGCCGACCGACAAGTGTTCAACCGGAATTTCGCCTTCCAGTGTCATAATCGTCGTCCCAGCGCAAAGGCCGGATTCGATTGTTTGCGCGGCAGCAGCTGTAGCTGTGCGTGTGATA
>TARA_R110002051_G_scaffold178085_2_pt1 | contig 44384 bp, 39 predicted proteins | sample TARA_R110002051 | Tara Oceans TARA_R110002051 (sample SAMEA4397023) | marine metagenome | biome: Polar Biome; feature: [MES] marine water layer (ENVO:01000295) within the mesopelagic zone...; material: water (ENVO:00002006), including particulate matter (ENVO:01000060) such... | reverse complement strand
TTTCCTGCATCAGAGCTGGCTGGACTACCTGTACTGGGACATCGAGCTCGAACCCTAGCGGTTCTTTCTGGTTGCCCGAGGGTGCGCAAATGCCCTTGTGGTGGGCAGGTTCAGGGTTCGTTCCTTTCCCGCCGATTTCCCCGATATCCTCCAAAATACCCCCCGCGTGGTGATCATGTGGTGACCAAAACGGGGGCTCAAATCCCGCTGCGGCGGGCAGGAGGCAAAATGTCTGGTGATCATGTGGTGACCAAAATCATCACTCTGAGACCCCCTCGGAGACCCCAAACCCAGGCGGGGGCTGACCCAGCGGCGACTAAACGTCTCACAAAGAGGGTAATTGAGGACCTGCCCGCCAGGGCGTCTCGCTACACCGTATGGGACGCCGACATGAAGGGTTTCGGGGTCCGGGTATCGTCAATTGGCAGGAAGGCCTTCGTCGTCCGCTATCGGACGGTCGGCGGCGCGGATCGGCTGATGGTGCTCGGAGCCCTGGGCGTATTCACGCCGGACGAAGCCCGGGAGAGAGCGCGGCTGATGCTGGCGGAAGCCGCGAAGGGTGGGGATCCCCAGGACGTCAAGATGGGCCACCGGCGCGAGATGACGGTCGCCGATCTGTGCGAGCTCTACATGGCCGAGGGCACGGCCCTGAAGAAACCGAGCACCCTTCAGATCGATCGGATCCGGATCGACCGGCACATCAAGCCCCGCATCGGGCGCATGAAGCTCAGCGACGTGAAGCGGGCCGACATCCAGCGACTCATGATCGACATCGGCGCCGGTAAGACCCGGGATGACGCCACGCCCCACACCCGGGGCGGCAAGCATGCGGCCGCCCGGACCGTGGGACTGCTCGGCGGCATCTTTACCTTCGCCATGGATCGCGACCTGATCGACGTCCATCCGACGCGGGGTGTGAAGCGGTACAGGGACAACCGGCGCGAACGCTACCTGTCGCCCAAGGAGATGGCGCGCCTGGGCGATGTCCTGAACCAGATGGAACGGGATGGCGGGGATCCTCGCCACATCAACATCATCCGCCTCCTGCTGCTCACCGGCGCCCGCAAGAACGAGATCGCACACCTCCGCTGGTCAGAGGTCGATCTGGAGCGTGGCCTGCTCCGGTTGAAGGACTCCAAGACCGGGCCGAAATCGATCCGCCTCGGCGCTCCGGCGGTCAGGCTGTTCGCCGGCCTTCTTGAGAACGAGAGCGCCTACGTTTTCCCGGACAGGCGCAATCCGAAGCGGCCGGTCGCCAACCTGGACTGGGCCTGGGTGACGATCCGCGCGCGCGCCGGGATGGAGGATGTGCGTATCCATGATCTGCGGCACAGTTTTGCGAGCGCTGGCCTGGCCGGCGGCGAGGGGCTGCCGCTGATCGGAAAGTTGCTGGGTCACAGCCACATCAGCACGACCAGTCGGTACGCTCACCTCGCTGACGATCCGCTCAAGGCTGCGGCGGACCGGATCAGCGAGCTGGTCGCGAGGAATCTGCTGCCCGCCCTTGTGGAAGACGCGGCTTCGGACTTCCGTCCTTGAGCTCGGCGTCCGAAATCGGCATGCGGATCCGGGGCCCCCACGGACCGGAGGACGACTGGTTCCCGCGTCCATTCAATGTTACAAATCCTCGGATATTACCTTCTACCCTCCGAGGATTTGGATTTATGGCGATCCGGCTCACCAACCGCGAGCTTGCCCTCAAGACGTTCGAGGGACGCAGCATGATGCGGCTCACCGATCTGCGAACAGTCGGGGTCACCAGCGTCACCCTGCGTCGCATGCAGGACGCCGGCGAGATCGTGAAATTGGGGCGCGGCGTCTATCAGATCGCCGATGCCGACTACACCGCTGAGCACACCCTGGCCGAAGCCGCGCTGCGCGTTCCGAACGGCGTCGTCTGTCTGGTCTCCGCCCTCGCTTACCACGGCTTGACCGACCAGATGCCGTCGAAGGTGTGGATGGCGATCGGCCACAAAGCCTGGGCGCCCAAGACATCCTCGCCACCTCTGCGGATCGTGCGCTTCGCCGATGATCTTCTGACCGACGGCGTCGACACCGTCGTCATCGAAGATGTGGGCGTTCGCATCTTCGGCGTCGCCAAGACCATCGCCGACAGCTTCCGCCATCGCCGCTCCGTCGGCCTGGCAGTCGCCCTTGAAGGTCTTCAGGAAGCGCTGCGCCAGCGAAAAGCCACCGCCTCTGAAATCCTCGCCGCTGCGGACCGCGGCCGGGTGGGCACCGTCGTTCGTCCCTATCTGACGGCGATGACCGCCAATGGTTGAGCCCGTCCAGAACATGGGCGCCTCGGTGCGGGCTCGGCTGCTGAATCTCTCCCGCTCGACCGGGCGACCCTTCGAAACCCTTCTGGTTCACTATGCGCTGGAGCGGCTTCTCTATCGATTGACCCGGACCGAACACGCCGAGCGCTTCGTGCTCAAGGGCGCCCTGCTGCTGATGACCTGGCTCGAAATTCCTCTTCGGGCCACGCGCGACGTCGACTTCCTTGGCTTCGGCGAACCCAGCCCCGAGGGAATGCTTCAGGTCTTCCGGGAAGTCCTGGCGGTCGAGGAGAACGATGGCGTGGTCTTCGACGTGGAGGGCCTGAAGGTCGACCGGATTCGCGAGGAGGTCGCCTACGGCGGCCTGCGCCTGCAGACGGCAGCCGTCATCGACAAGGCCCGGGTAAAGGTCACGATCGACATCGGCTTCGGCGATGCCACCGAGCCCGGCATCGAGGAGATGGATTACCCCGTGCTGCTTGACCTGCCGGCGCCCCGCTTGCGGGCCTATGCCCGTGAGACCGTCATCGCCGAGAAGTTCCAGGCCATGGTCGATCTCGGTCGGGCCAATACCCGCCTCAAGGACTTCTACGACATTTGGGTCCTGAGCCGTCTATTCGCCTTCGACGACGACCGGCTGGCCCGAGCCATCGCCGCGACGTTCGCCCGCCGAGAAACGGCGATTCCTGCGGAGCCGCCTGACGCATTGACGCCCAGTTTCTCTGGAGATCCGGAAAAGCAGGCGCAGTGGCGTGCCTTCCTCGAGAACGCCGGTGAAGACCCTGGCACCTTGGACGACGTGGTCGCCGCTCTCACCACCTTCATCATGCCGCATGTCCGATCCGCAGCCCAACTTGGCTAAGGTGTCTTTGTCTTAGTCCGAGCGACGGTTGTGTTCGTCTGCTTTTGGAAGACGGACTCCAATCACTTGCGCACCATGCCATCGCATCGTCAGGGAAGTGAGGCTGCTGTCGTGATTGGTTCAACTACATCGACCGCACTAAACTGAGAAATCAGCGATGTTAGCTCGTCGATTTGTTTTTGGAGATCACGAAGGCGGACTCGGAGGGCGGCGGAAACCTTCTGGTCGAGATTTTCACCATCTTTCGAATCGATCAGGATGGATTTGATCTGTTCAATCGGCGTTCCGGCCCTCCGGAGCGCCACGATGGATTCGAGGGTGCTTCGGGTGTCGGGGCAGTAGATTCTCGCGCCTGCTCGGGTGCGTTCGGGCGTGATCAATCTCAAGTCTTCGTAATGGCGGATCGCTCGTGGCGTGGTGCCGAGACGTCTCGCGAGCTCGGTGATCCGAATTCGATCTACTCCGTCGAAGGCCACGTTCCGCCGGAGCTCTGGCTTCGTCCGCAAGCTCCGCATCATGCCGTCAGGGCTCATCCCTATCTCAACCTTTCACAGCCGACCATGGCCCTTGCCGTGCGAGTATCTATCTGGATCCACAGCGTAATTCATTGCCAGCTCTGCCCTTCAGGCCAGCTCGACCGCCACGGCCACGGCCTCGCCGCCGCCGATGCACAGGGACGCCATCCCCTTGGACTTGCCCCGGTTCTGGAGCGCCGAGATCAGGGTGGTCAGGACCCGCGCGCCGGAGGCGCCGATAGGGTGGCCCAGCGCCGTCGCGCCGCCGTTCACGTTCAGTTTCGCGTGGTCGATGGCCATCTCCTGCATGGCGATCATGGGGACGACGGCGAAGGCCTCGTTGATCTCCCACAGGTCGACGTCCTCGACCGACCATCCGGCCTTCTTCAGCGCCTTCTGCATGGCGGGAACCGGGGCGGTGGTGAACAGGCCCGGCTCATGGGCGTGGGCGGCGTGCGACACGATGCGGGCGACGATGGGCAGGTTCAGCGCTCTGGCCACGCTCTCGCGCGTCATGACGAGGGCGGCGGCGCCGTCACTGATCGAAGAGGCGTTGGCGGCGGTGATCGTGCCGTCCTTGGAGAAGGCGGGCTTCAGGGTCGGGATCTTCTCCGGCATGGCCTTGCCGGGCTGTTCGTCCTCGGTGACCGTGACGGTTCCCTTGCGGCCCGAGACCTCGACGGGCGTGATCTCGGCCTTGAAGACGCCGCTCTCGATGGCCTTCAGCGCGCGGCTCAGGCTCTCAAGGGCGTAGGCGTCCTGCTGCTCGCGCGTGAACTGATAGGTCCGGGCCGAGTCCTCGGCGAAATTCCCCATCAGCTTGCCGGGCGTGTAGGCGTCCTCCAGCCCATCCATATACATGCTGTCGACGATGACATCGTGGCCGATGCGCGCGCCGCCGCGGTGCTTGTTCATCAGGTAGGGGGCGCCGGTCATCGACTCCATGCCGCCCGCGACGATGACGTCGGCCGAACCGGCGTGGAGGGCGTCACTGGCCATCATCACGGCCTGCAGGCCCGAGCCGCACATCTTGTTCACGGCCGTCGCCTCGACATGCTGGCCGAGGCCGGCGCCGATGGCCGCCTGACGCGCCGGGGCCTGACCGAGGCCGGCCGGCAGGACGCAGCCCATGTAGATCTGCTCGACCTTCTGCGGCGGCACGCCCGCGCGCTCGACCGCCGCCCGGACCGCCGTGGCGCCCAGTTCGGTCGCCTTCACGCCATTGAAGACCCCCTGGAAGCCGCCCATGGGCGTGCGGGCGAAGGCGACGATGACGACGGGATCGGACATGGAATTGTTCTTCTTGGATCAGCTGACTCAGGAGCCGCGGAAGTTTGGGGTGGTCTTGCTCAGGAATGCCTGAAGTGCGGCTCGGTGATCTTCGCTGGCAAGAAGAACCGGGCCCACGTCCATCTCCAAGGCCTTGGCGTCATCGAGCGACTCCGGCGGCGAGGCGAGGGCGCTTTTTATGGAGACAAGGCTCAGGGGTGCCAGACGCGCCAAGCGGTCCGCTGTTTCGCGAGCCATGGCGAGGGCCTCGCCCGTTTCGGCGACGAAATCGACGAGGCCCATGTTCAGTCCTGCTTCGGCGGAGACAGGCTCAACGAGCATCAGCATTCGCCGCGCAGCGCCAAGGCCAACGCGGCGTTCCAGGGAGTGGAGAATGCCCATGTCGGGAAACAGTCCGACCTTGGCGAACGACGCGGCAAGCCGCGCTCCGCGAGCGGCCACTATGAAGTCGGCGGCGCAGGCCAGTGACAAGCCGGCGCCGGCTGCGTCGCCCTCGACAGCAACAATGACGGGCTGGGGTGCACTAACGATCGCCTCGATGGGGTCGTGCAGGGAGCGGAAACGCTCTCTCGCGGCAGCGGGTGATCGATCAATCGACCCCGCTCGCTTGAGATCAGCTCCCGAGCAGAAATGACCGTCGTGACCGGTGAGGATTATGGCCCGAATCTGCGGGTCGCCAGCCAGGGCGTTCACAGCTTCGGTCAGCCGCTGCCGCATCTCCGGATAGAAGGCATTGCGACGTCCCGGATTGCTGAGCGTGATGACAGCCCAGCGCTCTTCGATCCCCACATGAACGCCATCGACGAACTCCAACTGCGTCGCTCCCGCTCTTGGTTCGGTCACGCCATCCGCTCGATGATCGTGACGTTGGCCATGCCGCCACCCTCGCACATTGTCTGCAGGCCGTAGCGACCGTTGCGGCGCTTCAGATTGTTGAGAAGCGTAGCCATCAGCTTTGTGCCGGAAGCACCGAGCGGATGACCCAGGGAGATCGCTCCGCCGCTGACGTTCAGCCGTTCCGGATCTGCGCCGGTCGCCTTTAGCCAGGCGAGGGGTATCGAGGCGAAGGCCTCGTTGACCTCGTAAAGATCGATGTCGTTGATCGACAGACCGCTTCGCGCCAGAGCGCGCTCTGTCGCTGCCAAGGGCGCTTCGAGCATGATCACGGGATCGCCGCCCAGCACGGTCATGTGGTGAATTCGAGCCAAGGGCTGCAGGCCAAAACGTTTGAGACCACGCTCATTGACGACCATCACGGCCGACGCTCCGTCACAGATCTGGCTGGAGGTTGCGGCGGTGAGGCGACCGCCGTCGAGCAACAATTTGACCTGGGCCATACCGTCCAGGCTGGCATCGAACCGTATGCCTTCGTCGGCGGTGTGATCGAGGGTTTCGCCGTCGGGTGAGGTCACACGGATCGGCACGATCTCATCGCTGAAGAAGCGCGCTTGCGTGGCGGCTGCGGCCCGTCGGTGACTTTCGTAGCCGAAGGCGTCGAGTTGCTCCCGTGTGAAGCCGTGCTTGCGGGCAATCGCCTCAGCTCCAGCGAACTGGCTGAACTGAACGCCTGGATAGCGATCAGCCATGGCCTGCCCCTTCGACGTTCCGAAACCGTTCTGAAAAGGGAGTGTTGAGGGAAGACCCATCGGCACGCGGCTCATGCTCTCGACACCGCCGGCGATGACAACGTCCATGGTTCCCGACATGACGGCCTGGACCGCGAAATGCAGTGCCTGCTGGGATGATCCGCACTGTCGATCGACCGAAGTCGCTGGAACGCTTTCTGGCAGTCTCGAGGACAGGACGACGTTACGCGCAACGTTTGACGACTGCTCCCCCGCTTGGCTCACGCAGCCGAAGATCAGATCCTCGATCTGGTCGGGATCGACACCGGTCCGATCGAGCAGGGCATTTATGACCTGACCGCCAAGATCGGCGGGATGGACGTCCTTGAGGCGTCCGCCCCTGCGTCCGCCGGCGGTTCGTGCGGCGGCGACGATATAGGCTTCGGCCATGATCAGGCTCCGGGCTGGGGTGGGGAGGAGGGCAGGCGGCGGCGCAGCAACATCTCCTGGGCGGTCGATGCCACCAGTAGGCCGTTCCGATCGAAGACTCGTCCGAAGGTCAGGCCGCGGCCGGCGCCGGCCCACGGGCTTTCAATCTCGTGCCACAGCCATTCGCCTGCCACGGCGGGCTCATGAAACCAGATGGTGTGATCGAGGCTGACAGCCATTAAATTGGTGTCGTAGGGAGAATTGGCATGGGGCAGGCTCGAGCCAGCCGGCATCAGGAAATCCGACAGGAAGGCCGTCGCGACGGCATCGGGAATCGAACCGGTCTCGCAAACCGCCCGGACCCAGAACTTGGCCGAAGGTGCGCTTCGCTCAAGGAGGAAACCTTCCGGATTGAGGATACGCGCCTCCAGTCCGCGGAGGCGGGTGAGGGGCGCGATCTGGTCCGCCGGCAACCGGTCGGTCCAGTCGACGGCGAGCTCTTCCAGAGACCGCAGACTCGACGGTTCCGGGGGCGGCTCACGCCAGGTCGCACTGTGGCTGAACCCCGATTCGGCGCTCTGAAAGGACACGAGCGCTTCGAACAGGGACTGTCCGCCTTGCCGTCCAACGACATGGCGGGTTGAGAAACTTCGCCCCTCCCGAAGAGACGTGACCGAGTAGTCGACCGGCAGAGCAGGATTGCCGGCCTTGAGGAAGGTGGCGTGCAGAGAAGTAGGCGCCCGGTCCTTTGCAGTGGCGGAGGTCGCTGCGAGAGCCTGGCCGAGGAAGCTTCCGCCGAAGATGACGCCCGAGGGATTGGCCTGATGCGATGTGGCGCGAAAGAGGTTCCACGCCATCGGCTCCACGCGAAGAACGTCTTGCAACCCGCCGCCGGCTTGACTAGCCGCGCTCATTCGCGCGGCAGCCTCAGCAAGTTGGCGATGTTGCTCCGCTGGATGGCCGAGGAGCCGCCGAAGATCGGCAGAACGAGTGCATCGCGGACATAGCGCTCCATGCTGAAACCATGAGCGTAGCCGTAGGCGCCCATGATGGTCTGACAATCCAGCGCGATCCCCCGGATCGTCTCCGCCAGATAGAGTTTAGTCATCGAGGTTTGGACGGCGCTTGGCTCACCCCGCCGGACGAGATCAGCGGCATGCGTCAGCATCAGGCGGCACGTCTGGAGCCGTGTCTTCACGTCAGCCAACTGGTGCCGAACCGCCTGATGCCCGCAGATCCGTTTGCCGAATTGCACCCGCTCCTGGCTGTAGGCCCAGGCCTCTTCGACCATGGCCTCAGCCAGTCCCATGGCCATGGCTGATGGCTGCAGCTTCTCGACCTCAAGCGTCGGGCCGGCCAGTTGGCTCCAGCCCTGATTCCAGCCTGCCTCCTCGCCCATCACTTCCGAGATGGAAATCTCGACATTGTCGAAATTCACGTCGTTGGTCGGGACGCCGCGGATGCCCATGGTGTCCGTCGTCGTCATGCTGACGCCCGGCGCATCTCGGGGAATCAGGACGAAGGAGAGGTTGCGGTGGCGATCCTCCACCGGTCCGCTGCGGACCAAGGCATAGATGTAGTCCGCAAACTCGGCCCCGGAACACCAGCGCTTCACGCCATTGATCACGATCTTGTCGCCTGTGCGTTCAGCCCGGGTCCGGACCATTGCGAGATCGGCTCCAACGTCAGGCTCCGACAGTCCCAAGGCGAATAACATTCGGCCTTCGGCGACCCGGGGCAGGAACCTTTGCTTTTGCGCTTCTGTCCCAAGTTCCGACAGGTTCAGACCCGCATAGCTGACGCACATGACGTAGAGGCCCGCCAGCGCCATGCTTCGACGCGCCAGTTCCTCTACGACCATCAGGAGGGCAGGCACGTCCTTGCCAGATCCGCCGTAAACCTCGTCCACCGAAAGGCCGCAGGCACCGAGTTCGGCCAAGGCCAGGATAAGGTCGGGCGGAAGGCGATCCGAGCGGTCCCATTCGGCGCATTGTTCGGGGGAGGCGATGTCGTCGAGAAGGCGACGCAGGCTCTCGCGGAGCATCAGGACTTCTGGCGAAAGCAGCTCAGTCATGGTCTCATCCTCCTTCGGGTGGGCTTATTGTTCGCGCGCCCTTGCCTTGCGGCCCTCTTGGCCAATAAAACTAACGAACGTTTGGCAGGTGTAAATAGGCGAGGTCATGATTCCATCGGCTTTCGACAAGCTTTCGGTCCCGGCGATCGCTTCCCCAATGTTTCTGGTCTCGGGGCCTGATCTTGTCATAGCGTCCTGTAGAGGTGGCGTCGCGGGCACCTTTCCGGCCCTCAATCAACGCAGCAGCGAGGGCTATGAAGAGTGGCTTGAAACCATCGCGGCGGCGCTGTCCCCGGCCGACGCGCCGTTCGGGGTCAATATGATCGTTCACCGATCCAACCCGCGCCTAGCGGTGGACCTGGAACTCACCGTCAAGCATCGCGTGCCGTTCGTGATCACTTCTCTCGGCGCGGTGCCCGACGTTGTCGAGGCGGTCCATAGCTACGGAGGCTTGGTGTTCCATGACGTCATCAGCGTGCGTCATGCGCAGAAGGCGGTCGAGGCGGGGGTCGACGGCATTATCGCCGTTGCCGCCGGCGCCGGCGGTCACGCGGGAACCGTCAGTCCCTTCGCCCTGATCTCCGAGATCCGACCCCTGTTCGACGGCTGCCTGATCCTCTCGGGCGCGATGAACACCGGTCGCGACATCGCGGCAGCCCGGATGATGGGCGCGGACCTCGCCTATCTCGGAACACGCTTCCTCGCCACCGCGGAAAGCCTCGCCTCCGACGCCCAGAAGGCGATGGTGGTGGGGGCTAAGGCCTCAGACGTTCTCTACACGCCTCACATCAGCGGCGTCGCTGCGAACTTCCTCAAGCCGAGCCTTCTCGCCGCCGGATTGGACCCCGATCATCTCGTCCCGCACGGCGCGCTCGACATGCAAAACGAGGCCAAGGCCTGGAAGTCGCTATGGTCAGCCGGACAAGGCGTGGGCGGGGTTTTCGACGTCCCATCAACAGCAGAACTCTGCGAGCGATTGGTAGCGGAATACCGGGACGCAATCCACGACTTCGCACGATCGGCCTCAGCGCCTTTCGCTCGACCGATCCGGGATGTCGCAGCATGAGCGAGGCGGTCCTTTATGCCGTCGAGGAGGGCGTCGCTTCGGTTCGCTTCAACCGTCCCGACCGTCTCAATGCTATCGACGTCGAACTTGCCGAAGCGTTCGAACAAGCGATCGACCGGGCCATAGGCGATCCGACGGTGCGCGTGGTGTTGATCTCGGGCGAAGGACGCGCCTTTGTCGCAGGGGGCGACCTGGCCTACTTTCACGCGGCGGGCGATGCTGCGGGCGAGGCGTCCCGTCGTCTGATCGGCCCAATGCACGCGGCGATCCTCAGGTTATCCGAAAGCCGGCTGATCAGCGTGGCGGCCCTGCATGGCGCGGTGGCGGGGGGAGGGATGAGCGTCGCCCTGTCGACCGACCTGGCCGTGGCTGCCGACAATGCCGTATTCAACATGGCCTACGTCAACGTCGCCGCCAGCCCGGACTGTTCGGGCTCGTGGCACCTCGTCCGGCTTGTCGGTTTACGAAAGGCTATGCAGATCGCGCTGCTGTCGGACTCAATCGCCGCTCCCGAGGCGCTCGCGCTGGGACTGGTCAATCAAGTGGTTACGCCCGAGGCCCTGCAGGCCACGGCATCCGCGCTGGCGCGCCGGCTGGCGCGCGGAGCATCGGCAGCCTTGGCGCGCACCAAGGTCTTGTTGCGTCAGGCCGGATCGGCCAGCCTCAGCCAGCAGCTCGACGCGGAGGCTGAGAGTTTCGCCGCGTCCGCAACAACCTCCGATTTTCGCGAAGCCTTGGCCGCCTTCTTCGAAAAGCGCCGTCCGCAATTCGAATAAATTCTAACAAACGATAGACAGTTTCTGCATGCGTCTCTACCGTGTTGGAAACGTCGCGACAGATGACGCGGAGGATCACACGATGGACAGATTTCCGCGCGGTGCGACGGCGATCGTCGGCGCCGCCACCTTCGGGGTCGGGGAGGCTCCGGGCCTGAAACCCAACGACATGGCGGCGCTCGCCGGTCGCGCAGCTCTTGAGCAGGCCGGGATCGCCCTCTCGGAGGTGGACGGGCTGTTCGTCTGCACATCCAACGACGCCCTGTCCGGTTTAGGCGTATCCGAATATCTGGGCATTCGGCCTCGCATAACCGACAACAACAGAACCGGCGGCTCTGCCTTTATGAGCCACGCGGTTGTCGCAGCCTTGGCCTTGGAGGCGGGGTATTGTGACGTTGCCCTGATCGTGCACGCCAGCAATCAGCGGACAGGCGGCGGCGGACTGGTGTCGATGCGGCAAGCCTCGCCTTACGAGACGCCTTATCGCCCGTTGAACCCGCTATCGTCCTACGCTCTCGCTGCGTCGCGGCACATGTACCAGTACGGCACCACGCGCGAGCAGCTCGCGGCGGTCGCCGTTTCGGCTCGACAATGGGCCAATCTCAATCCTGAAGCCTCCGCGCGCGGTCCGCTCAGCATCGAAGACGTACTGGCTTCGCGCATGGTCTCCACCCCACTCACGGTGAGGGACTGTTGCCTGATTACGGACGGTGCCGCGGCGGTCGTCATGACGAGAGCCGACCGGGCCAAGGACCACGCGGCCAAGCCGGCCTATCTGCTCGGTGGGGCGGCGGCCACCTGGCACGCCGACATCGCCTCGATGCCCGATCTGACGGTGACCGCCGCATCGGAATCGGGACGTCGCGCCTACGCTATGGCAGGTGTTGGCCCTGGTGATGTTGATGTGGTGCAGGTCTATGACGCGTTCACCATCAACACGATCCTGTTCCTTGAGGATCTCGGCTTCTGTCCCAAGGGCGAGGGCGGAGCCTTTGTAGCCAGTGGCGCCATCGCCCCAGGGGGAAACCTGCCGGTGAACACAAACGGCGGCGGCCTCTCCTATGCTCATCCGGGCATGTATGGGCTGCTCGCCATGGTCGAGGCGGTGCGGCAGCTTCGCGGCGAGGCCGGCGACAGACAGATACCGGGCGCGAGCATCGCGCTCGCTCACGGCAATGGCGGGACCTTGTCCAGCCAGGCGACACTCATTCTTGGTGGAGACGCCTCGCTCTAGCGCGAGGACGAAGGGGAGCAAACATGCGTTTCGAAGACTATCAGTCGATCACGTTTGAACGACGCGGCCGGGTTCTGACCGCGACACTCAACGTGCCGGATCAGATGAACGCCATCGCAGGCCGGCTGCATACCGAGCTGGCCAATCTGTTTCCTGACGTCGCCGCTGATCCGGACAGCGACATCCTCGTCCTCACCGGCGCTGGACGGGCGTTCAGCGCCGGCGGAGATCTGGCTCATATCGAGAAGATGCGGCAGGACCCCCACGGATTTTCTGAAGCTATCCGCGAAGCCAAACGGATCGTCTTCGGTGCGCTCGATTGCGACAAGCCGGTCATCGCCAAGATGAACGGCGACGCGATCGGCCTTGGCGCCACTGTGGCCCTTTTCTGCGACATCATTTTCGCCGCCGATACGGCCCGGATCGGTGATCCTCACGTCAAGATCGGGCTGGTGGCCGGCGACGGCGGCGCGATCATCTGGCCGCAGATGATCGGCTACGCCCGCGCCAAACATTACCTCCTCACCGGCGACCTGATCCCGGCCCCCGAGGCGGCGGCCATGGGCCTGATCAACTTCTCGCTGCCGGCCGAAGAGCTCGATGCGGCCGTCGACGCCTATGCCGACAAACTGGCTCGGGGGGCGACCAAGGCCATCCGCTGGTCCAAGGTCACCGCCAACATCGGACTGAAGCAACTCGCTCATCAGATGATGGATGTCGGCATGGCCTACGAGGCGATGGCGAGCGCCACCGACGATCATGCCGAGGCGATCGCGTCCATGCGCGAACGCCGCAAGCCGAACTTCACGGGGCGCTGAGGTGGACATGACAGTACAAGCTGGGGCGCTTCTGAATCCCATGTCCCTGGAAGGCCGGACGGTGATGATCACCGGCGCTGGACAGGGCATCGGGCGGGCTATAGCCGAACAGGCTCAAGGCCTGGGGGCAAGCCTTGCCCTCATCGACCTCAACCCCGACAGTCTGTCCGACGTCCAGAAGGCATTGGGTGAGGATCAGGTCGCCACCTATGTCGGCGACGTCTCCGATCCGGCGTTCGTTGAGACGGCGGTAGCCGGCGCTCTCGAGCGGTTCGGCGCGGTGCACGGTCTGGTCAACAATGCCGGCATCACGCGCCCAGCCCTGATCGAAAAGATGACGCTGGCCGACTGGCAAGCGGTCATCAATGTCCACCTGACCGGCGCATTCCTCTTCACCCAGGCAGTGGGTCGAAACATGGTCGAGCGCGCCAAGGCGGGCGAAGCGAACCCAGGTGCAATCGTCAACATCGCCTCTGACGCGGGCGTCCAGGGAACGTTCGGTCAGATCAACTATGGAGCCGCCAAGGCCGGGATGATCGGCGCCTCGATGAGCGCCGCACGCGAATGGGCCAAGTATGGAATCCGCGTGAATTCCGTGGCCTTCGGCGTCGTCGAAACGCCCATGACCGAGGTGGTCCGAAGCGATAAATTCCGTGATACCTACCTGGCGCGCATTCCGCTCGGCCGGTTTACCCGACCCGAGGAGGCCGCATCCCCGGTTTGTTTCCTTTTGTCGGAGGCGGCTTCCTACGTCACCGGTCAGAGACTGTCGGTGAACGGCGGCTTTCATATGGGGGCCTGAGCCATGCGCTATGGCGAGGCGACGCTGAGGGAGATGATCGACCGGAATGCCATCTGGTATGGCGACCGCCCGGCCTTCGTCCTTGGCGATACGCGGATCACCCACGGCACGTTCAGGGCGCAGGCCTTCCGCTTGGCCTCGGCGCTCAACCTTCGGGGGATGCGCACCCAGGATCGGGTCAGCATCCTGTCGATGAACTCCATCGAGTTCTGCGTCGCCTATGGCGCATGTGAGGCCTTCGGCTTCGTCGCGGCGACCGTGAACTTCCGTCTGGCGGGTGCGGAGATGCTGCACATCATCAACGACAGCATGTCCCGCGTCCTGATCTTCGAAGCCGCCTACCTCGACCTTATCGAAGGGCTCAGGCCGCACCTGGAGACGATCGAGCATTTCGTGGTCATCGGTGCGACCCGGGTTCCCGACTGGGCGTCCGACTGGGTCGATGTTCTGAACGAAGGTGATCCCGCGGGACCGGACCTGCCCCTGCCTGGCGCTCTGGATCTCGTCTATCTGATCTACACCAGCGGGACGACGGGCCGGTCCAAGGGCTGCATGCTTGACCACTACGCCGAAACCGCCACCGGACAGATCATCGCCGCCGCCATGCAGCTAGGCGTTGCCGACCGCACCCTTCTGATGATGCCGCTGTTTCACATCGGGGCCAAGGCGATTGCCCTAGCGCAACAGTGGGTTGGAGGGACCGTCCATCTGCACCGCGCCTTCGATCCGGCAGCAATCTGCGCCACAATTGAAGCCGAGAAGATTACCGCCACTCATATGGCGCCGACCCTGGTCCAAGCCTTGCTGGAGGCTCCGGAGCGCGAGCGGCATGACCTGTCATCGCTCAGGACACTGCTCTACAGCGCGGCGGCCATGCCGCCATCCCTGCTGCGACGGGCGCTCGAGGCCTTCGGTCCCATCTTCCAACAGATGTACGGTCAGACGGAGGGCATTGGCACCCTGTTGCCCGTGACCGCTCACGAGGTGGACGAAAGCGGAGCCCCACACCGGCATCTCAACTCCGTCGGGCACCCGTTCATCGGCTGCGAGGTGTCCATCCGCGACCACGAAGAAAGATCTTTGCCGGCTGGAGAAGTGGGCGAGATTTGCATCCGGGGGCCGGTGGTGATGCAGGGATATTGGAACAACAGTCCCGCCACGCTTGAGACGCTTCGGGACGGATGGCTGCATACCGGCGACGTCGGATATCTTGACGCCGAGGGCTACGCCTTCCTGGTCGACAGGAAGAAGGACGTGATCATCTCGGGCGGGGAGAACATCTATTCCCGCGAGGTGGAGGACGCGATCCTCTCCCACCCCTCCGTCGCCGCCGTCGCGGTTATCGGAACGCCGGACGTCAAATGGGGCGAAGCCGTCACCGCTGTGGTGGTGCTGCGCGCCGGTTCGAGCCTGACCGAAGCCGACCTGGTCGCCCACTGTCGAACGCTTATCGCCGGCTACAAACGCCCGCGCCGGACAATCTTCAGCGACAGCCTTCCGCTCCTTCCCAGCGGAAAGATCAACAAGCCCGCTCTGCGGGTCGCTCATACCGCACCGGAGTTCACCGCATGACTCGCGATCCACGCTACGAAACTGGGGTCGCCCTCGTCGTTGGCGGCGGCGGAGGTGTCGGCGGGGCCGTCGCCCGATCGCTGGCGCGCGACGGCGCTGACGTCGCCCTTACCTATCGCAGCAGTCGCGACAGCGCCGAAGGCGTCGCGCGAGACATCGAGGCCCAAGGTCGCAAAGCGGCTCTAAACCAACTGGATCTCACGGACATGGACGCTGTCAAACGGACCGTGGACGAGATCGCCGAGGCTGAAGGCGGCATCCATACGGTCGTCTATGCAGCAGGCCCCATGCTGCCCTTCAAATACATGTCAGCTGTCGAGCCTCGCGAGTTTGCCGACTTCCTGAACAATGACACCGTGGCCTTCTTCACCCTGATGCACGCTGCAATCCCGCACCTCCGTGAGAGCAAGGGCTCGGTCGTCGCCATTCACACGACCGGCCTTTATCGATGGCCTCACAAGGACGGTCTCTCGGTGGTGCCGAAGGCTGGCGTGGAGTCTTTGCTCAAGGGTCTCGCCAAGGAAGAGGGTCGGTTCGGGGTCCGGTTCAACGGCGTCGCCCTGGGCGTCCTCGACGGAGGACTGTTCGACAAGATGGTCGATGCCGGTCAGATCAACCAGCGCTTCATCGATACGACGATCGCGGCTGTTCCGCTTGGTCGTCTGGGTCGGCTCGATGAAGTCGCGGATGCTGCGGCCTATCTGGCGTCGTCACGGGCGGGCTATGTGACCGGCAACAGCATCGTCGTCGACGGCGGCTTCCACCTGTAGTCAGTGGAAGCTGCGGCCGCCATCCACGGCCAGAGCAACACCGGTGATGAAGCCGCTCTGGGTCCCCAAAAGGAAGGCGATCGCCTCGGCGATTTCTTCAGGCTGGCCGAGCCGCTGGAGGGCATAGCCCGCCTTGATCGTGGAGATCGCCGCAGCGTCGGTCCCCGTTATGGCTTCAAACATCGGGGTGTCGACCACGCCGGGACAGACCGCGTTGACCCGAACGGCTGGCGCGAGCTCTCTTGCGAGCGATTTGCTCAGCATCACCACCCCGGCCTTAGTGGCGCCGTAAGCAGCGCCGGCGAACGAGGGTGTCAGGCCGCTGGCCGAAGCGAGGTTGACGATCGATCCCTCGCCGGATGCGCGGAGGAGGGGAGCGGCCGCGCGACAGAAGAGGAAAACGCCCGTCATATTGGTGTCGATTAGGCGTCGCCATTCATCGAGGCTGGTGTCCTCAAGGCGATTGACGGTGGCGACGCCGGCGCAGTTCACCAGACCATCCAACCCATTCAGGGCCGCGTGCGCCCCCGCCACCGTCGCCGTCACCGCCGTCTCGTCCCTGACATCGGCCGTCATTGACCAGGCGCCGAGCTCCGAGGCGACCGCAGCGACCCCGTCGCTGAAATCCGTCAGCGCGAGCGACGCTCCCAGGCGGGCCAACAAACGTGCCGTCGCCGCGCCGATGCCGGAGGCGGCTCCCGTGACAAGGATACGCCTGCCGGCGAACGAAGGCTCCGTCATGATGCGGACTCCAGGCCGTCCAGGCTGTCGGTCACCCAGGCCCAGAGATCGGTCGCACCGTCGCCCGCGATACTCCCCCCGAGGGCGCGACCCCAGGCGTGTTCGCCACCGGCTTGATCGCGCCAGCGCCAGAGCGCTCGCGTAAGCCGATGAAGGTCATGCTCCTCCGTCACGCCGATGGCGCCGTGGATCTGATGGGCTAAGGCAGCCCCCGCCGTGGCAGCCCGGGACGTCCGGCTCTTGGCGACGGCGGCCGCAAGCCCAGGGCTCCTGCTGAAGCGGCGCAGGCCGAAATCTGCGGCGGCTCCGGCGGCAGCTGTCTCCATGGCGAGCTCTGCCGCCAGATGCTGCACGGCCTGGAACTTTGCGATCGGCCTGCCGAATTGGGTTCGGGTCGTCGCATAATCGATACTCAGCGACAGGGCCGCATCCAGCGCGCCCGAGATCTGGGCGCCGAGGAGAACGGCGAGCGCGGCCCGCAGCCTGTCCGGCTGCAGAGACCCCTGTCGCACGCGCGAGCGGGCAGGATCGAAGAGCGCAACTTCATCCTCGTTGTGTCCGCTGACGACGACGCGCCAAGTGGTGGGCCGTTCGGCGAGAACCCCCAACGATTCCGCCTCAAGCTGAAGCGGACCGTCCGGTAAGGGAATGCCCGACTGGTCGAGGGCCCAGGCGGCGAGAAGGGTGGACGCAAGATCGACAGGAGCCGCGGCGGCGCCCCATTCGCGCAAGGCCTCGCCGAGGTCTGACCAGTCCAGGCCGTGGCCGCCGGCGCCATCTGCGACCAAGGCGCGTTCAAGGCCCAGTTCGTCCAACATTGGCCAAATCAGGTCGGGGTCCGCGTTCTTCGGCAGAGCCTCCACGAGTTTGCGGACCTGTTCGCCGAGGACGGATTGAACGGTGTCGCTCATCGCAGACCCAGCCCCCGGGCCACGAGGCCAAGCATGATTTCACGCGTCCCGCCGCGCAGGGAGTAGGTAGGCGCCAGTTCAACGGTCGACTGCAAAAGCGCAGCAAGATCCGGATCGACGGCGGCGCGAGATGACCCGTCCAGAACGGCGCGAGCGACCTCTGGAATGGACTGTTCGAAGGTCACGCCGAGCTCCTTGAGCACTGCTGCTTCCCGGTCCGGCACCTCGCCGCGCGCCAAGGCGCCCGCTACGGACAGGGACATCTCGCGAAGGACCACAAGCTGGGCGGTGGCGTCACCGATCACCCGCCAGGCATCGGCCTCGTCCGGGGACGTTAGCGCGGCCAATCGGGCGAGGAGCGGGAACGCACTCATATGCCGATCTGGACCGCTGCGTTCGAAGGCCAGTTCGGACGTGACCTGGGCCCAACCGTCGCCCTCGACGCCGACGAGGGCGGACTGCGGAATGAAGACATCATCGAAGGTGACTTCGTTGAAGTGACTGTCGCCGGACAGATCGCGGATGCCGCGGATCTCGATGCCGGGCGAGGACAGATCGATGAGGAACTGCGACAGCCCCGCCTGACGTTCGGACCCCTCGCCGGTCCGGAAAAGGCCGAGCATGTATTCGGACCTGTGGGCGTTGGTCGTCCAGATCTTGCGGCCCTGCAGCCGCCAGCCGCCATCCGTCCCCGTGGCGCGGGAGCGCAGCGAGGCGAGGTCCGATCCGGAATCGGGTTCGCTCAAGCCGACACATACCGAGATCTCCCCACGTGCAAGCCGCGGCAGGAAGTCGTGCTTCTGGGCTTCGGTGCCCAGGCGAAGAAGCAGGGGGCCGGTCTGGCGGTCGCCGGTGGAGTGCGCGCCGATCGGCGCGCCCACCGCGAGCATTTCCTCAAGCACGACGAACCGGTCGAGCCCGCTGCGGTCCTGACCGCCATAGGCTTTCGGCCACGTCATTCCGATCCAGCCACGCGCCCCGACCGCCAGACTGAAGGCGCGATCAAAACCCACCCAGGATTTTGCGCGGGTCTGCGGCGACCAAAAAGGGGCGAACTCGGCAAGGAAGTCCCGCACCTCCACGCGGAGCGCGGTGGCATGGTCCGTCAGGGGTTGATGTGGAAAACGGAAATGAGCCTGGGCCATCAGATACATCCCGTTTCGCGTAGCCGCGCGAGGTCGTCCGGTCGGGTCCCGAGGACCTCGCGGAGGACTTCTTCGGTGTGCTCGCCCATGAGCGGTGGGGCGGTCCTGTAGGTCACCGGGGTCCGGGACAGGCGGAAAGGACTGCCGGTCATCCGGACCGTGTGGCCTTCCGGGTGGTCGAGCGAGACGATCATGTCGCGTGCCGCGACGTGAGGGTCCGCTTCGATGTCAGGCATGGCGTTGATCGGTCCGCACGAGACCTTGGCCGCGTTCAACGTCTTCACCCAATGGTCTCGGTCAAGAGGCGCCACGGCCGCGGCGACGAGCGACTTGATCAGAGGGCGGTTCGCGACCCGAGCGCCGTTGGTTGAGAAGCGCGAATCGGTCTTCCACTCCGGATGTCCCAGCACATCGGCCAGTCGCAGGAACTCGCGGTCATTGAAGGTGGCGATGATGATGTGGCCATCCGACACTTCGTAGACGCCGTAGGGCGCTGCGGAGGGATGGTCGTTGCCGGTGCGGCCAAGCACCACGCCGGCATTGAGCCAGGCGGAAGCGCCGTTGAGCATGGCTGCGAGCTGGGAATCGAAGAGTGAGATGTCGACCATCTGGCCCTCGCCGCTCCGCTCGCGGTGACGCAGGGCCGCCAGAATGCCGATGACAGCGTTCTGGCCGGCGAAAATGTCCACGAGCGGAATACCCACGCGGGTGGGTACCGCGCCTGATTCTCCATCGACCCCGCCCGTCACGCTCATGACCCCGCCCATGCCCTGGATCAGATAGTCGTAGCCCGACCGGTCGGCGTAGGGCCCGGTCTGGCCGAAACCAGTGATCGCGCAATAGATCAGCCGCGGGTTGATCGCCCTGAGCGCTTCGTAGCCCAGTCCATAACGTTCCAGTGTTCCCGGCCGATAGTTTTCGATCAGGATGTCGGACTGCAGCGCCAGCTGACGAACGATTTCCGCTCCCTCCGGGATCGCGAAATCGATCGCGAGCGAACGCTTGTTTCTGTTGACCGCCTGGAAGTAGGTGGACTCCGGGCCGGTCCGCCGTTCGGGGCCAGGCATCCAGGGCGGGCCGACCCGACGCACGTCGTCGCCTTCCCCTTTCCGCTCGATCTTGAGGACGTCGGCCCCCAGGTCTCCCAAGGCCTGCCCTGCCATCGGGCCGGCCACGACCCGCGTCATGTCGAGCACCCGGATTCCATCCAGGGCAGAGGCGTGCGCTGTCATCGACCCAGCTCCAGTACGGCCTTGGCCAATACGTTTCGTTGGATCTCGTTGGTCCCCGCGAAGATCGCCTGCGGTCGGGACATGAAATACTGCCAGCCCAGATCCACTTCGAGACCGTTGATCGAGTGCCGTCCCTCCAGCCCCGCCGTCACCCCACCCAGCTCCATATTGAGTTCGGCGATCCTCTGCAGCAGCTCGGACGACAGGATTTTTAGCATCGAGACTTCGGGACCTGGCTCGCGGCCTTGGGCGATCCGTTCGCAGGTCTGCGCGTATAGAGCCCGAAGATCGTGCAGGTCGGTCGCACACTCAGCGTACAGGTCTCGCACGCCGAGGTCGGCGTCGGTGGCGTGGAGTAGCCGCCGGGCCAGAGACAGCGCCTGACCAGCAAGGGCCGGGTTCCCAATCCAGACCCGCTCGTAGCCGAGCAAGGCCTTGGCCACCGTCCATCCGGCATTGAGTTCGCCGACGATACTGGCGATCGGAACCCTGACGTCGTCGAGGAAGACCTCGCAGAACTCGTCTTCACCGGCGAGGTTGTTGATCGGCCGAACCGTCACTCCGGGCGCCGCCATGTCGATCAGGACAAAAGTGATGCCGTCCTGCCTGCGCTCGGCGCGCGCGGTGCGAACCAGGGCGAACATGTGCGTCGCTTCATTGGCGTGGGTGGTCCAGATTTTCTGGCCCGTAATCCGCAGGTCGTCACCGTCGATCTCTGCCCTGGTCGACAGTGCTGCGAGATCGGAGCCCGCGCCCGGCTCGGAGTAGCCTTGGCACCAGATGTGTTCGCCCGACAGAATGCCCGGCAGATAGGTCGCCCTTTGCGCCTCGCTGCCGTGCAGCATCAACGTCGGGCCCAACTGGACCTCTCCGAGATCGATGACGCGCGCGGCGCCGGTCCGTTCGAGCTCTTCTTGATAAATCACCTGTTGCCCGAAGCTCAGGCCCATTCCGCCATGGGCAGCGGGCCAGCCCGGGCAACGCCAGCCCCCGTCCTTGAGCATGGCGATCCAATGCTCGACGTCCGGAGATCGGAGTCTTCGGAATGGCCGAACAGAATCCTGTCTCCACCCAGCGGGGTAGATGCTGTCCAACCAGCGACGGAACGACGCTCGCAGTTCGTGGTCGGGCAAATCCCGGGCATAGACATCAGACATGAGTCGTTCCGAGGCTGACAAATCGGCGGCGGTGATGTCGTGGGGAGCCGAGCCATCCGTTCAATGAATGGGCTGCGCGGACATAGAGGCCGACGCTCGCTTCCTCCGTGAACCCCATGGCTCCGTGCATCTGGATGGCTTCTCGCGAAACCAGCACAGCCGTGGCTCCCGATCGGGCTTTCGCCGCGCTCACCGCCGCGAACGTGGTCTCGCTGTCCGGATCCTCGTCCCAGCATCGTGCCGCCTCCGCCACAGAGGCCTCGGCCAGTGCCAACGCCATAAGCAGGTCGACGGCCCGGTGTTGGAGGGCCTGGAAGTCACCGATTGCCTTGCCGAACTGGCGTCGCGTCTTCAGGTGCGCGAGGGTCAGGGCAAAGGCGCCATCGGCGATGCCGCAGAGTTGGGCGGCGGCGGCGAGGACGCCGAGACCGATGGCCCGGTCTACGGCCCGAACAGCCGCATCGCCGACGAGAAGCGGTGACCCTGTCGGCGTGAGGCCCGACAGGTCCAACTGTCCGAACGCGGCGCCTGCGAGCGTCCGGGTCGGCGTCGTCTCCGGAGGAGCAAGAGCCTGGACCAAGGCGATCCCCTGGTCGGTCCTCACTGTGATCAGGACCATGTTCGCATACGAAACGCCGATCTTTTCACCACTGAAGCCGCCCGACGCCATGATTGCGGCGCAGGCTTTCGAACACAGCTGGCCGGCATCCTCCTGCCAGGCCAGAGTCACCGACCGACTTCCCTCCAGCAATGCGGCGGCCAACGCTGTACGAGCCTCGCCAACAGGCAGGGCGCCGATAAGCGACGCCGGGATGACGGCATGGGCGATGAAAGGGTCAGGCAGCAGTTCTCGCCCGAACAGCCGCGCGATACGTGTGACGCCAACAGCGCCCAGGCCGCTTCCACCGTCGGTTTCGGGAAGATTGATTCCGAGAAGACCAAGTTCTCCGAGGTCTGACCAAAGGCTGGGTAGGGGGTTTTGGCGCAGCCGTTCAGGCCGGTGCTTCTCCACCAGAAACGCCGATGCAGAATCCTCGATGAGCGACAGAAGTTCGTCCTCGTCCGCCCGGTCGTCCAAGCCGCAATCTCCCATTTGTCAGACTTCGCTTGTCCGCCCGAAGGCCTGCGAATTAAACTAACAAACGTTCGGTAGACGGCTTTGTTTGTTCTTTCAAGTGACGTGTTCAGGCGAGGTCGAAAACGACTGCGGGCTGGTTTGCGATCTCGGTGATCCGCGCCTTCACACGCTGGCCGATAATCACTTCGTGGGCGGCCACGCCGTCGACGCGGCTCATCATCCGAGGACCTTCGTCGAGCTCCACAAGCACGACGTTGTAGGCTTCCTCGGGTGGTTTCGGCTGGATCACGGTAACGGCATGGACCTCGCCGCCGCCGCTCGCCGGCGTCCACTCCAGGTCGAGCGCTCCTGTTCCCGGCTCAGCGACGCGCGGGTAGAAGACGAACTTCCCGCTCGAGCGACTCCGCTGGATCATGAAACGGCCGGCGGCCAGATGTTCGAGGTATTCCTCGTCAGGCCGCACGTAGGCGGGCAGAACTCGAGTTTGTGTCATGGCTGAAACTCCGCTCGGCCGTTGGAAAGCACGAGGACGTCGCGTTCGACCACTCGCGTTGCGAACCGGCATCGGTCGCCGTCCTCCCACACCGACGTCTCCAGGGTTTCGCCTGGAAAGACCGGCGCCCTGAAGCGGCAGTCGAGAGTGCGCATCGTATCGGGATCGCGTCCTGTGGCCTGAAGGACGGCGAAGGCGATTGCGCCGTACGACGCCAGGCCATGCAGGATGGGGCGGTCGAAACCCGCGGCCCTCGCGACGCGAGGGCTGGCGTGCAAAGGATTGAGGTCACCGCTTAACCGGTAGATCAAGGCGGCCTGCGGTGAAGTCGCCGCCTGGGCCCGGCTCGTCGGAGGATTTGTTGGGTCGGGTTCCGACCGGAGCAAGGCGGCGCCCGAAGACCCCATTCCCCCGTCGCCCCGGCAAAATAGAGTCTGGCCGACCACCGCCAGGAGGTCACCGCTTTCGTCGTACAGCGACCGTTCGTAACCCACGACCGCGCCCTTGCCCTCACCCTTGTCCGACACTCCGGTGATCCGCGACCGCGACGTGACCGTGGCGTGCGAGGGGAGGGGACGTGTGAGGGACAGCGTCTGTTCGCCGTGAACGATCCGGGCATGGTCGAGACCGGTCTCCAGATCTCTCGGCCAGAAGCCGGGGTGCCCCAAGACAACCGCAAACGACGGCAGAACCTTCAGCCCGTCCTCATAGACATAGGCCAACTGGGCAGGGGAAGTCGGGTCGAGTCCGAGTCCGACGCCTAGACCGTAGAGGATCGCATCTCGCTGGTCGTAGCTCTGGACGACATCGGGGATGTCGAGCGCCAGGAGGCCTTCGGCGCGGGTCACCCCTCGTCAGCCCTTGGCGGGCGTGGCGTGGGCGAAACCGTTCAAGAACAGGTCGGCAGCGATCGCGCCCAGTTCATTGAACGACTTCTTCTTCGGGTCCACCCATTCGCTTGTCCAGTTCAGCGACCCCAGCATGAAAAGCCGGACGAGGCCTTCGTCGACCGCGACCTTGACGACGCCCTCGGCGTGTCCCTGTTGCATCAGCCCCTGCCACAGACCGTCGTAGGTCTGGCGCATAGCGGTGTGCTTGGCGTGCAGATCGCCAGGAATCTGCTTGAGTAGCTGGCGGCTGGCCACCGTATAGGTGCCGTACTCATGCACGGTCCGAAGATGTGCAGTTACCGCCGCCTTGAGGCGGGGAACGAAGGCGGCGTCTGCGGGCAAGGACGCCATTGCGGCCTCGAACCCCTTGATCGCCTCACCGATGCCGCGCTCCAGCACCTGGTCGAGAATCTCGTCCTTGGACTGAAAATGGTAGTAGAGGCTGCCAGCCTTCATCCCCGCGGCCTCAGCGATGTCGCGCATCGTGGTCGATGCGTACCCGTGCTCGCGGAAGAGATTCGCCGAGATTTCCAACAGCCTGACGCTGGAGACCTCGCCCTTTCGCGGCGCATTCTTGAGTGCTGAGACGGTCGCCAACTTGGGCCTCCCCTATCCAACGGATTTCATCGGTGTTTTCGATACTGCTCCGACCGGTCAGTCGATACAAGAAAATCGAACGCTTGACAGGTGAAAAAACCTACCGAATGTTAGGTTGAGACTGCGCACCGATTTCCGGGCTGCACCGGCGGGTCGTGATAAGCGTGGCGGGAGGAAACCATGACCAAGTTGAGGGGCGTACTGAATCTGGCCACTGTATCGGCGCTGGCGCTGATCGCATCGGCCAACCTTGCCCATGCACAGACAGCTCCCGCCGCTCCTGATCCGCAGGAGGGCCAGGCAAGCCAGATCGACGATATCGTCGTCACCGCTCAGAAGCGGGAACAGGCGGTCAATGAAATCCCGCTGTCCATCACCGCGCTGTCGTCAGAGCAACTTGAGAACCGCAATATCGAGACTGCCAGCGATCTGGGTCGCGTCGTTGCCGGCTTCACCTTCGCCGACACGGGCGTCAACGCGCCGGTCTACTCGCTGCGCGGCGTGGGTTACTTCGACTACAGTCTGGCCGCGGCGCCGGCCGTTAGCGTTTACCTCGACGAGGTCGCACTGCCCTATCCCGCGATGACCCAAGGAGCCTCGTTCGACCTGGAGCGTGTTGAGGTCCTCAGAGGTCCGCAGGGTACGCTGTTCGGCCAGAATGCCACCGGCGGGCTTGTGAACTACATTTCGGCCCGTCCATCGGATGTGGCCGGCGCGGGCTTCTCCGCCAGCTATGGCCGTTTCGATCGGGTCGAACTTTCGGGCTATGTGACGGGTCCTCTCACGGACACCTTGACCGGACGCTTGGCTGTCCAGTCCCTTCAGAGCGGCGACTGGCAGCGGAGTTACACCCGCAACGATACGCTGGGCGGCGCCGACAAGACCTCGGCTCGCGCGATCCTCGAATGGGCGCCGGCCGACAATCTGCGCGCCACGTTCAACCTGAACGGCTATGTCGACCGGTCGGACCCGCAAGCGACCCAGGTGATCCGGATCACGCCGCTGACACCGGCTCGCGTCCTGCCCGAAGTCCGCGACTATCCCTTGGCTCCGCACAATGCGCGGTCCGCCGACTGGAGCGCCACACGCGAGCCAACCCGCGACGACCGGTTTTGGCAGGCATCGGCGCGGGTCGCCTGGGATCTGAACGATACGCTCACCCTGACGTCCATCACCGCCTTCTCCAGTCTCGACACCGACGACTATATCGATCGTGACGGCATGGCGAACGACAACAGCCAGTATGGGCTGAGGGGAAGCATCAACGCGTTCAATCAGGAATTCCGGCTGTCCGGCGAGACAGGCATTCTGAACTGGGTTGCAGGCGCCTCGTACCAAAAGGACGAGACGTCAGAGAACTCGACGGTGAACATCGCCAGTTCATCGAATGTTCAAAGCAGCTTCGGCGTCAAATTCAGCGACGCCTCCAGCCGGATCAACAATGAGATCAACTCGTCGGCGGTCTTTGCCAGCGGCGACTGGGCTCTGAGTGATCGTCTGACCCTCACGACCGGCCTGCGTTACACCAAGAGCGAGTTGGATTTTGTCGGATGCACCGCGGTCACCGAGCCCGCCGCGATCCAAGCCTTCGCCGCGATCAGCGCCTTCTTCCGAAACGCCAACGGTCTTCCGGTCGCGGCCTTCACGCCGACAAACGGCTGCGTAACGCTGGGCTCCAACTTCCTCTCGACGGAGCCGCGCTTCAGCCTCGACGAGGACAACGTTTCCTGGCGCGTTGCCCTCAGCTATGACGTCAGCGACGATGTGCTCGTCTATGCGTCCAGCAGCCGCGGCTACAAGGCGGGCAACTCCATCACCGTCGCGGGCTCGTCGGAGAGCCAGTACAAGCCCGTCACCCAGGAAGAGCTGACGGCTTACGAGGCAGGTCTCAAGGCGACGCTTCTCGATCGGACGATGCAGATCAATTTCTCGGCCTTCTACTACGACTATCAGGACAAGCAGGCCCGAAGCAAAATCCTCGACTCGGTCTTCGGGGCGCTCCAGGCCCTGGTAAACATTCCGGAATCCCACTCCCAAGGTGCGGAACTGGAGGTCCAGTGGCTCCCGGCCGAGGGGCTGACGGTCAACGCCGGCCTAGCCTACCTGGACACTGAGATCGACCAGTTCGTCGGCTTCGACGCCCTAGGTGTTCGTCGCGACTTCGTCGGCAAACCATTCAGCTTCGCGCCCGAATGGCAGAACAATATCGACATTGATTATGAGTGGCAGGTCGGATCCGGCCGCACCGGGTTCGTCGGTGTGAGCGCCGCTTACCGGAGCGACTCCAGCGCAGACTTCGAGAGCGACCCCCTCTTTGACATCGACGCCTACACGCTCGTCGATGGCCGCGTCGGCATCAAGACCGACGATGGCAGGTGGAAGTTCTCGCTGTGGGGCAAGAACCTCACTGATGAATACTACTGGCAGAGTGTGATCCGCATCCAGGACTCGGTCGTGCGTGTCGCCGGCATGCCGCGCACCTACGGCGTCTCTCTCGGCGTGGACTTCTAATCCGCCTCGCCCTGCTCCTCCCCGACTGGACCGCTGCGCCTGCGGCTGCGGCGGTCCATATTTTCCGCGGAAGCATCTATCCCCCGAGGCCCTTATGTCAGACGCTCCCACGCCCCGGCCTTCGCTGACGGAAAGGCCGTACTTCGTTCTGGGTCTGCTGATCCTCATCTACACATTCAATATCCTCGATCGTCAGATCGTCTCGATCCTCGCTCAGCCGATCAAGGCCGACCTGGGTTTGTCGGACACGCAACTCGGTCTGCTTACTGGTCTGGCTTTCGCATTCTTCTATTCCATTTTCGGAATCCCGGTCGGCTGGTTGGCGGACCGGTTTGGACGGGTCAGGATCATGGCCTGTGCCTGCATGGTCTGGAGCGTCTTCTCAACTGCCTGCGGCTTCGCGCAAAACTTTGCTCAGCTCGCGGTGGCCCGTATGGGCGTTGGGGTAGGGGAAGCCGGCGGTGCCCCGCCATCCTATTCGCTCATCTCCGACTACTTCCCGCCCGAGCGCCGCGCGATGGCGATCGGGCTGTTTTCATTCGGCGCCCCATTGGGGATCCTTATCGGCACTGCGCTCGGAGCTTGGGTCGCGGAAGAGTTCGGGTGGCGCGCGGCCTTCTACGTTGTGAGCCTACCCGGTGTGGCTATAGCGCTCATACTCTGGCTCGTGGTGAAGGAGCCTCGTGCCGGCAGGCTTGATGCGGTCCCCTCGGCCGCCGTTGGGGCCTTAGCACCAGCGATTGGGCGGTTTTTCGCCAATCCAGTCCTTTGGCGGGTTTCGCTCGCGGGGGGCCTGTCGTCCTTCGTGACCTATGGCCTTCTCAACTGGCTGCCATCATTCCTCATGCGCTCCAAGGGCATGGAGCTTGGAGAAGTCGCCAAGTACCTTAGCGTGACCAGCGCAGGCGCGATGGCTTTAGGCCTCTGGCTCGGGGGCTACCTCGCAGATCGGTGGGGGCGAAAGTCGGAGCGCGCCTATGCTCTCGTTCCGGGAGGTGCACTGCTCGCAGCTCTGCCGGTGTTTGTTGCGGCCGTTCTCTATCCTGGATGGGGCGGTGCGCTGGCGCTCTTCGCCATTCCCATCGCGCTGAACATATTCTTCATGGGCCCGGCGCTGGCTATCATCCAGAACCGGACCAGACCTGCAGAGCGAACCGTCTCCTCAGCCCTCTTTCTCCTGATTAACAACCTCGTCGGGCTCGGTTGCGGGCCGCTGTTCGTCGGGATGGTCAGCGATTTCGCGGCCGGTAGAGGCGTAACTGACTCCCTGCAGGTGGCTATGCTTGCGCTGGCGCCGATGTTCCTGGTTGGAGCCGTCATGCACTACTTCGTAGCTCGTGCAATCTCGGGCCAGCCGCGCACCATCGCTGGCTGATGCCGACGCTGCTGATGACGTTGCCCGGTTTGAGCATCAGGATGGATGTTGCCAACGTCGTCTTGTGCGAAGTCGCTCAAGCGGTTCGCCGCATTCGGACATCACTACGCGCAGCCGAATATCGCCTTTCGGAAGGTCGGCAATGACCGTCTCTGGAGCATCTCACCACTCGTTCTGGTCGCCGTTCATACGCGCTCCGGCCACGACCGCTCTCATATACTAGCGGGGAATCCAAAGCATCCCCGGGGAATCAACCGCACAGAGACAGGGAAGCAGGGCAAGATAAAATCCGGCTTGCGACCCTGAAGGATCGTCGCGCCGGGTACATCTGGGGAAGTGGAGTCGGTGAAGCGGCGGCCGGGGCGCGGGAGCGCCGCGATGACCGACAAGCCAGAGGCCGACCTGTTCGACTTCCGTCCACCGATGACTGCCCGCCGGGAGACGCCTCCGGTCGGAAAGGTCGGTCGCGTCGCCGGCCTCGGCCGGGCGACACCCGACATGACGCCCCGGCAGAGGGCGCAGCATTTCTCGGCCAAGACACTGTCGACCCGCGTCCGGCCAGTGAAGGCGGCACCGGGTGGCCAGCGCCGCGTGATGGTCAAGGTGCGCGTCGTGAAGATGGGACCTGCGGCCCGGAAGGCGCTGATGACTCACGTCCGCTATGTCGAGCGCGAGGGCGCGGGCGAGGCGGGCGCCGTGGGGCAGTTCTTCGACAAGACCTCGGACTCTGCCGATGCGCCCGCGTTCGCCCGGCGATGCGATCCGGACCGGCATCATTTTCGGCTGATCGTAAACCCGGAGGATGGACGGGACCTGCCCGATCTCAAGGCCTATGCCCGCGAGTTCATGGAGCGGGTTGAGCGGGACATGGGGACCTCGATCGACTGGGTCGCCGGCGCGCATTTCGACACGGGGCGTCCGCATCTGCATATCCTCATGCGGGGTAAGCGGGACGACGGTCGCGATCTGGTCCTGCCGCGCGACTATGTCAGCCACGGATTGCGCGGGCGGGCCCAGGAACTGGCCACCGAAATCCTCGGGCCGAGACAAGAGGCGTCAACCCATGCCGAGCGGGACCTGACGGCGGATCGGTTCACGGCGATGGATCGGACCCTCATCGGGGCGGCTTGGGACGGACACCTGGCCCTCACCGATGTCCCGGACGCGATGCGCGGAGACGCTCTGCGCCGCCTGGTCCATCTGGAGACCGCAGGCTGGATCGCGCGGGAAGGCAGCGAGACCTGGCACCTGCCGGGTGACCTACGCGAGCGCCTTCAGGCTTTCGGTGAGCGCGAGGGAAGAGAGCGAGCAGCAACGAAGGCCCTCTGGGGCGGCGAGTGGTCGGGGCAGTTGTCACGGCTCGAACCGGTGGCGATGCAGCCGGGCGACCGGATGGTCGGCGCCTATGCCGGAACCGCGCCCATAGGGGCCTATGATAACGGTACGCAGGTCCTCGTGATGGACATGGCCGACGGACGGCTCGGGCATCTGCGTCTTCCGACCGTGCAGGCGGTCCTTGCGCTGGACCGCGTCGCGGATGGCGCGATCGTCGAGGTGCGGGCCTCTTCCTTGAAGGCGCGGCCGGCAGACCAGACCATTGCGGAGATCGCAGCGGAGCGGGGTGGCCTCTATTCGGCGGCCGAGCACAAGGCGGCCCGCCCGGCGGATAGCGATGCGTTCATCGAGCGGCATGTTCGTCGCCTGGAGGCCATGGGGCGTGAAGACGCCTGCGAGGCTCTCGGGGAGGGGCGCTTCCGTGTCCCGCAGGATTACGGGGATCGAGCCGCCATGGCGGATCGGGCGAGGGACGGGAACGCCGCGATGGAGGTGCGGGTGCTCGATCCCAGGCCCCTCAAGGATCAAATCGACGCGGAAGCGCACACCTACCTCGACACCCTTCTGGCCAAGGACGTGCAGCTGTCCATGCAGGGACCGTTCGGTGACGCCGTACGACGGGCGCTGCCCGAACGCGCGGCGACCCTGCGCGGATTGGGCCTTGGGTCAGGCGATCCGTTGGTCCTGGGCGCCAAGGATGTCCATGCGCTGACGACGATGGAGGTCCAGACGGTGTTTGAAAGGCTCGGCACCCACGGCAAGCCGGTGTTCATGGCTGCCAACGGCCAGGCTTTTTCCGGCGTCTACATGTCGAAGGTGCAGATCGGCCGTCAGCCGTTTGTGGTGGTCGAGGGGCGGCATGCGATCGTCCTGGCGCCGTGGCGCGCCGCGATGGAGGCGTGCCGGGGTCAGGCGATGACCGGCAGTGTCCAGTCCGGCGTGGTCGACTTCCGTTTCGGGCAACAGTTGGGTCGCACCGCCGGTATGGAGCTGTGACCAGTCACAACGACGGGCGATGCCTGTCATCCGTGGGTTCGTACCACTCCGCCGCCCGACGGGGCTGGCTGGATGAGGACCTCAGACCCGTGAGCTGACTGCGCGCCCAGTCGTGCAGAAGGCTTTTCGGATAGTAGGGCGTGCGGCCGAGGTGGGTGCAGGGCGGCCCGTCCGACCGGGTGCAGAAGATCTTGGCCAGGGTCGAGGGCGAACGGCGAATGCCCATGCGCAGAAGCTCGGTCGAGGCCTCCTTACGGGTCAGCAGGGGATCTTCGGCGCCGCGAAATTGAAACTCAGTCATCGGATACTCCTCACTTTCCATCCCAAGCTGTCGGCAGAAAGCTGGGGAAACAAGAGGTCGATGGCTGGACGAATCCGAGGTCTTCAGGGCTCGACAGGCGGCAAGCTGTTCACCGCGTTTCAGGACTGTTCAGGCCTGTTGGGGAGGCGAACTTGCCTCCCGAGATTGTGAACGTCCCTCTCGTCCGTGTGAGGTTAGCTGACCTTTGACAGGGTTTGATCGGACTTGATCCGACGTGATGTCTCGCCGCTGTTTTGCCCAGCGGGCATGCCGGTCCAAGGTGCCTCTCGGCGCCGTGGCAAGCGTTCCTTTGGGTTGGACTGGCCAAGCTGCGCGTCACTTCGCCGTCTGATTTTCCAAAGGGGGGGCGCTCGCGGGAAGAGCCCGCATGAGCCGGAGCAGCGCGGCGGCGAGCGAAGTCTCGACGGCCTTCGGCGTCATCCCAAGATGCAGCCCGATTTCGATGTAGGTCATGCCCGCCATCCGATGGAGAAGGAACACATCGCGCAGGTCTCTGGGCAGTTTCAGGATCGCCCGAGCAAGGCGTTGTCCATCGTCCTCAGCCGGCCCTTTGCGGCGGGTCTTTGGCTGAGGCGTTGAGGGCGTCATCCGCCGCTCCTCATTCCGTCCGCGATGATGGTCCCGACGGGTCACGACGGATTATGCATCCGCGCCAGGTCACGGACGGCCCGCGCGATCAGACCGTGGACGACGCGGTTCTCCTCAGCCGGCAGAAGCCGTTGGGCGACCTGCAAGCTGGCCGTCACGACTGCGATGTCATCGGTGGGATCTGTCGGCAACGCACGCAGCCAACGGCGAAGGCGCCGGTTGATTAGACGCAAGGTGGTGTCCAAGTCAGACAGGCCGCTGGCCTGTTCGACCTCGGCTCGCACGGCTTCTGACAGGGCGAACCACCCGGCTTCCCTCTCAAGTTGCCGCTGGAGTTCGCACCAACCGTCCAGGAGCCGCAGTCGATGATCGTCGAGCGCCAGCCACCTTTCGTGCCGAGATATCTTCTCGCCAGACATGCGTCATCTCCCGCGCAGCCGCTCGGTCGCTCGGCCGGCGCTGAGCGGTGGAGTTTGAGGACAGTGTGCGCGATACTGAGCACGTCGTACCGACAAAGTCAACACGTAGTGCGCATAAAGGAGTACCTCGTGCCGACAATCACGCCGTTACAGGTGAAACTGGCAAGAACGGCAGTCGGCTTAGGCGTGCGAGAACTAGCTGAACAAGCGGGTGTTGCGCCGTCCACCGTCCAACGATTTGAGTCCGACCGAGGCGATATGCATTCCAGAAACTTGGACCGCGTTCAGACGGTCTTGGAGGAAGCTGGCGTCCTTTTCATTCCAGCAGATGCTGGCGGGGGACCCGGCATACGTCTGAAATCCTAGTGGGCGGCTACGCTCACTGGGAACGTTTCCGAGTTGGCAGTAGCTCCAATAGTTCTTGAGATTGTCTGCGGAATAGCTTCGGCCCGAGAGCCAAGGTTCTCTGGCTCGGAAATTAAAGACCGGATCTGACTCTTCACCGACATTCAGAAGGTCCGCTAGCCGGCGCCAGTGCCTGCGACCAATAAGAGCCAGCTCAAAGGGCCGCGTGGGTGGTCCGCTCCTTCTGATCGCGCCTGGTGTCGGGGTCTTCGAGCGCCTCGACAGCTTCGATCCATTCGGCGACGTAGTCGGCTGGAAGGTTGTGTTCCCGGGCGCCGACCAGGACGTGGTTCTTGTACCAAGTGTAGGGCTTCTGCGTGTTGTCGATGGTGCCTGGCGAGGCGAGGTAGGTCAGCACCTTTCGTCTTCGGCCTTGGCCGTTGAGGACGGTGACCATCGTGGCGTCATAGCCCTTGCCGGCACCCTCAGCTGCGTCGAGCGCACCACGCTCGGCCGGATCGAACCTGAAGAGGACGCCGACGACCGCGTCGTCGTCATTGCCGGTGGCGAAGGCATCGCATTTGGCCGAGTTATCCTTGCTCCGCTTGTGGAAGCGCAGCTCGTGGCCGGACAGGATGGCGAGCCCCAGCGGTTTCGCACTCGGCATCCGTTCCTGGAGCCGCGCTGTCGCCATGTTGGACCCATACGCAAAATACTCGGTCGGTTCGGGCGGGCCGCTCTCGGTGTCCGTCAGAGGCGCGACGGGCGGATCGCCCGGCTTGCGAAGGGCGCGCAGCGGCACCGACATGATGCTGTGCTCATCGGAGTCCTCGCCTTCACGGGTGATGATGGGCTGGACATCTTCGAGCCCCTGGATGGGGACGGGTCGACCGGCCCATCCGCAGTCTGAGCAGCGGGGGCGTTCAAATATGACGCCGGGCGCGGCGGTGTTTTCGCCTTGCTCGGGCTCTAGGCGCGGCGAACCGCACTTCGGGCAGGCCTCGGGCACACCGCGTAATCCGCGCAGGATGAGCGACGAGGCAATGCCAATGGCATGCTGGATCAGTGCGTGGGCCATCTCGACGTCGACCCAGGTCGCCGACTTGGAGTGGGTGAGCCAGTTGGAAAACGTCCAGGCGGATTCGAGCGCGCCCTTCGTCGCGCCGCGGCGCTCCTTGTTGGACATGCCTGGCATGAGGTCGTTGCAAATGATTTCCGTCCAGGCCCGAAAGTCCGCCCGTTTCGGCGGCGTGTCGGTCCAAACCGCTGCGTCTTGGGCGACCCCGATCAGAGCGAGCAGGGTCTCGCGGCAGCGGACCCCAACCGCCTGATAGCCGGCAGGGTTGTGAGCTTGGGTGACGGCAGTCCCTGCCTCTTCCATTTTCTCGAACACGCCGCCGAAGGGGATCAGACGCTGGTCGTCCTGCTGCTGGTCCTCTGTGCGCGGGATTCGCAGGATCAGGCCAATATGGAAGGTCAGCGCTAGGTCCATGTTGGGGAACTGCTGCTGGGAATAGAGGTTCGTCCCGCCTGTGATGACCCACCAGCGATCCTTGTTGGTGTGAACGTCCCAGACATCGTGGCGGGTGTTGAGAACGGCCTCCGAGTAGACTTTCTGCATGAAGGTCGCTTCGAGGTCGGGAGCCTGCCACTCGAAATATTCTCGAACGGACTCGATCTCGTCGTCAGTCGCTTTCAGCATACGCGGGCCCCCGTCTGAGGCAGCCACCTCAGCTGTGTCGTTGCTGATTTGAACATAGGCGCATCGGCAAGATTTGGGAGTGGAAGCCTGAACCGGCGTTGTCAGCCAAGGTATGCTCTCAACGTCTACTTTGGTTCGGCGAGCCAATGTCGGCTGCTGGCGCTCACCGGACGTTTCGGGAGACACCCTAGCGACTTTTTGGTAGCGTTTTCGGGTGGATTAGAACGACCGGGAATGACCGCGAAATCCTGCCCGCTGGTGACCATATGGTGACCAATCGCCGCTCGGAAATCCCTAGGACCGGAGGTTTCCGAGCAATAACAGGATGATATCGAAGAGAATTTGGCGCAGAGTTTGTCCTGTACTGGGACATCGAACTGGAGCCTTAGACTCACGGGCCCGCCGAGCAACCGGTGGGCCCGTTTTGTCTAGAAGCGGTAGGTCAGGGACACCGTGTAGTTGCGCGGCGCGCCGTAGCGGTACTGGCTGTAGAAGCCGATCTGGCTGTAGTAGGTCTCGTCCAGAAGATTGTCGGCATTGGCCTGGATCTGGAGGCTGTCCGTCAGGTCATAGCGCGCCATCAGGCTGACCAGGGTGTAGGCGTCCTGCTGGAACCGGAACGGTGCGGATGTGACCGGGTTCAGGCCCTCGGAATACTGTTTGCTGCGGAAGTTCACGCCGCCGCCGACGACAAGGTCGTTCAGCGGGCCGGTCAGACGATAGGTGGTGAACAGTTTCAGCAACTGGCCGGGTTGGTCGGTGCTGACGGCGGTGCCGGAAGCGTCCTCGGCATCGAACTGGCTGTAGCCGAGGCTGATATTCCAGCCCTCGACCGGCTGGCCGGTCACCTCGATTTCGAAACCTTTGCTGACCGTCCCCTGGGCACCCAGATAGGCCTGTTCCGGCGGCAGGGTGCCGGGTACGAACGCGCCGACGTCGACCTGGGCCAGGTTGTCCTGCTCGATCCGGAACAGGGCGACCGTCATCTGCAGCGCCTCGTCGAGGAATGCGCTCTTCAGCCCGATCTCATAGGCCTTGCCGGTAATGGGGTCGAGGTAGTCACCGTCGCGGTCCCGGGCGTTCTGAGGCTGGAAAATTTCCGTATAGCTGGCATAGGCGCGGTGGATCGGGGTCACGTCGTAAAGCGCCCCGAGGTAGGGGATGAAGACGTTGTCATCGCCGTACTCACGCACCGGCCCGAAATTGAAGCCGCTGAGATCCCAGCTGGCCAGGCGGCCACCGCCGATGACCTTCAACTCATCGGTCAGGTTCAGCCGCACCGAGCCATAGTAGCCGGTCTGTTCGACCGTCTCCTCAACGGCCAGAAAGCCGACGTCGCTGAAGCCCGGATAGGGGTAGGCTGCCCCGTTCCAGTTTACGAAATCCGTCCCCGGCGGGAAGGCGAGCGCGCTGTAGGTGGTGTTGTCGCGGTCCTGGGTGCTGTGCAACGCGCCCAGGACGACGTCATGGCTGCGCCCGAACAGATCAAGCTCGCCCTGAAGCTTCAGGCTGAAACTGTTCTGGATGCTCTCGCCCTTGTCAGAATAGGGGTAGCTGTACTGGATGTCGCCGGTCGTCGTATCGACCAGGCCGTAAAGGTACAGAATTTCAGTGTGCTGGGCGTTGCGCAGCCAGTTGTAGTCGAACGTCAGCGTCCAGCCGTTGTCGAACCGGTGTTCGAGGTTGGCGAAGACGTTCTGGTTTTCGGTGTCCCAGAACGTCCAGTCGGCCGATGCGGTCTTCGACCGCGGCCACGCCGCGAAGCTGCCGTCGCTGTAGAATGAGGGCAGGGCTCCCCACGCCGGGGCGTTCGGATTTCCTTGCTGGTGGCTGGCACCGACACGCAGCAGGGTATTGGCACCAAGGTCCGCATCGACAACGCCGTACAGCACCAGTTTCTGGTTCTCGTACAGGTCGATATAGCTCTCGCCGTCTTCGTACCTGGCCACGGCACGGGCGCGGATCGCGCCGTCGCCGGTCACGGCACCAGCGACGTCGGCCGTCACCTGGTAGGTGTTCCAGCTGCCGTAGCTGGCGTTCAGATAGCCGCCGAAATCGCGCCGGTCGGCGTGTTTGCGCACCAGGTTGATGGAGGCAGACGGGTCGCCCGCGCCGGTCAGCAGGCCGGTGGCACCCCGCACGATTTCAACACGTTCGTACAGGGAGACGTCGGCGATCGTCTCGCCGGCACCCCCCGCCAGGGTCCAGGCCAGCGGCACCCCATCGACCTGGTAGTTGGTGATTTCGAAGCCGCGCGCGGTGAAGCTGTTACGGACATCATCGATTTCATTGATCGACACACCCACCGCATTGTTGACCACGTCCGCGACGGTCGCCAGATTCTGGTCGAGGATGCGTTGCTCGGTGATGATGGTCACTGACTGGGGCGTCTCGCGCACGGTCAATCCGAGGCCGGTCGCCGTATCGATCTGATCGGGGATTGTGTAGCGACCGGTCACGATCACGTCGCCTACCGCCGTTGACGGCTCATCCGCGCCAGCTGTCTGAGCGAATGCGGGAGCCGTCAGCATGGCCAGTGCGCTGCCGAACAGCAGCGACATCTTCAGAGTCATTTTGCATACCCAGTTGCGGACAGGAGCGCCGGCCGCCCGGCGTCGCCCCGCCGAAAGCCGGGGCGTTCGAATGATGGCCTTGGCTACCGCAATCGCGATGCATTCGCAACTATTCTTGCGAATGATTTGTGTTATTAAAAGGTCCGGTGCCGGTCAGCCGTGCGGCGGGCGTCTGGCCCCGCCGCACGCATGACGGTCGTGCGCCTCCACTTTTGCCATCAGCGGGCCGGACGAATGAAACATGGTGCCTTGAGAAGCTGGTTCCTGGTCCACAAATGGACCAGCCTGGTCTGCACCCTCTTCCTGTTGCTGCTGTGCCTGACCGGACTGCCCCTGATCTTCGGCGAGGAGATCGGCCATCTGACCGGTACCGAGATCGAGCCGCGGCCCGCGCCGGCCGGTGCCCCGCCCGCCAATGTCGATCGCCTGGTCGCCCGGGCACTCGGCAAATACCCCGGCGACGTGCCGCTGTTCTTCGGCTGGCACGACGAGGCGGGCACGGTCTATGTGAACTCGGGCGCAGAGCCTGCCACCCCCGTATCCGAAATGAATACGGTCGTGATGGACGCCTATACCGGACAGGATATGCAGGCTCCGCCGTTCAACAGCGGGTTCATGTATGTCCTGCTGCGACTGCACACGGACCTCTATGCCGGACTGCCGGGCTATCTTCTTTTCGGCGTCATGGGGCTGCTGTTCGTCGCCTCGACCGTCTCGGGCATGGTGCTCTACGCCCCCTTCATGAAGAAGCAGCCCTTCGGTGTCTTTCGCACCAGCCGCAGCCGTCGCCTGGCCTGGCTTGACCTGCACAATCTTCTCGGCGCGGCGACCCTGTTGTGGGTGCTGACGGTCGCCGTCACCGGTGCCATCAATACCGTCGCCGGCCCCCTTCAGAGCGCCTGGCAGGCCAGCGCTGTCGCGGCCTTCGCCGAACGCTATGAAGGGCTACCGGCACCGGCCCGGCTCGCGTCGGTCGACCAGGCGATCCGGACTGCCAGGGCGGCCGAACCGGGAATGCGTCCTGCCTTCGTCAGCTGGCCGGGCACAGGCTATAGCGGCGATCATCACTATGGAGTCTTCATGGTCGGCGATACGCCGCTGACCGAGCGTCTCTACCGGCCGGTGTTGATCGACGCGCGCAACGGCGATCTGACCGCCCGTCCGCAATCGCCGTGGTACATTACCGCGCTCCTTGTCAGCCAGCCGCTGCATTTCGGCGACTATGGCGGGCTGCCGATGAAGGTCATCTGGGCCGTCCTCGATGTGATGGCGATCGTCATACTGACGAGCGGGGTCGTCCTGTGGCTGGACAGATCAAGAGGCCGGGGGCGGCTCGACCGGCTGCTGTCCGCGCATGACGGCGGGGGGACGGCATGAAGGGGCGTCACCCCCTCGCCCCGTTGGTCGCGCCCGCGTTGATCGGGGTTGTGACCGCCGCCACGTTGATCCTCGCCCTCCTGCACGACGGCCCGGTCGAGTGGCTGGCCGTGCTGGCGCTCGGTGCCATGGTCGGGCTGGTCGTCGCCAAGCTGGCTGCCCGCCACACCTAGCCCAGCACCAGGGAGGAAGGAGCTCCTTTCCGCCGGCGGTCACATTGATGGCCCTCGTAACCGGCCGATTGGGTGGGGCCGCCGTCGACACCGGCGGGCCTGTCATCGTTCGTGCGGCTTGCGGGTGACCCTCCGGAGCGATACGGGCGCAGCGGCGTTGATGTCGCCTCCCCCGTTCCGCACAGGCTTTCATGAAACTCCGCGTCCGTTCCGAGCTCGTTTATCGTTTCGACCCGCCGACGGATGCGATCTTCCAGATCCATGCCGCCCACTGGCCGGGCCAGCGGGTGCTGGAGGAGACGGTGGTTCTGACCCCCGCAGGGCCGTTCCGTGTGGACGAGGCTGCCGGTTTCGGCACGCGGCCATTGCGGGCGCGCCTGTCGGGCGAGGTGAGGGTGCGCTACGAGGCCCTGGTCGATAATGGGGCCCCGGCCGGCCTGCCGCCCGATGCGGTCCAGTCCGACTGGGCCGATCTGCCGGTGGATGTGCTGACCTATCTGTGGCCCAGCCGGTATTGCCCGTCCGACCAGTTCGGCCGGTTTGTCGAGCGCGAGTTCGGTAGCCTGAGGGGGGGCGCGCGGGCGCTGGCCATCGTCGCCTGGATCGCCGCCAACGTCGACTATCGCTTCGGCGTGTCCGGCAGCGAAACCACAGCGGCCCGGACCTTCATTGATCGCGCGGGCGTCTGCCGCGACTTCACCCATCTGGGTATCACCCTGTGCCGGGCTGCGGGGATTCCGGCGCGTGCGGTCAGTGCCTATGCGGATCAGCTCAGGCCGCCGGACTTCCATGCCGTGTTTGAGGTGTGGCTGTCGGGCGGCTGGTGGTTGATCGATCCGACCGGACTGGCCCCGATCGCGGGTCTGGTGCGGATCGCCAGTGGTCACGACGCCGCCGATATCGCCTTTCTCAGCACCCAGGGGGCCTGCGAGATGGTCCGTCAGGCGATCACGGTTGAGGCGGTCTGACCGGTCGCCCTGGCCGTCGCATGGACCGCGCCCCCTGGAGCGGCTGCGACCCGGCTCCGATCATTTGTCATGGTGCCGGGCTTCGGACAGTCGTCGCCCCTCGGCGATGATCGCCTTGCCGACGACGGGGCGGAAATGGGTGGCGTCATAGAAGGCGCAGTCGGCCGGCGCAGTGTCGCAGCCTTCGGCAAGGCCGGGAAGGTCCGCCAGGAAGCCCGGCCTGTCGGCGGAGACCAGGACCACCCCGTATGCATCGGCGATGCGCGCGACATCAGTCCGCCAGCGGATCCGCATCTGGCTCAGACCCGCTTCCGCGATCAGGCTGTCATAGGCCGGATGGGTCGGACCGACAAAGAGGACGACGGTCATGCCCTGGCGCTCCATGTCGCTGAGTAGACGGGTGAACCGGGCCAGTTCGCCGGTATAAAGGGCTTCGCGCTCGGCCGGTGAGCGCAGCCAGGATGCAAGAATGCCGGCGCGAACCATCTTGCCGGGAAGGTTGGCGCGGTGTGACGCCTCGAACGGCTCGGCCGCGGGATTCGGAAAGCCCCGGGTATCAAAGGGGGCAACGGCACAGGTCCCCGGATGACGCAGAATTTCGCGGGTTGCCTGGAGGGCCTGGGCCGACAACAGGCCCGTGAACAGGGCGTCCTGCTGCGCCGTCGCCCACCGTCTTCCCATCGCGGCCGGCCGTCGCGCCCGGTCGGTCGTCGCGAACGACCCGAAATCCAGCCCGATCCAGACGCGTTGAATCGGGGCATCGACGATGGCCTGGCGGGTGATTGCATCGATGTCGGCCAGACTGGCTCCGGAATAACCCAGATTCATCGCGGTTCGGTTCCGGGCGGGGGTCAGGCCACCGTGCTCAAACCCCCGGCGCACGCGGGATGTGCCGATGATGATCTCGTCGGGCTGATTGCGGCGAATCCAGGCTGCCATGAAGGAAGGGTGCCGGTCCTTCATGCCTTGCGCGCAGACTCCGGGCGACCAGCCGCCCCCGACCAGCAGACCGGACGGATCCGTGATGGCGGTGAGGGCGATCACGCCACCCAGCATCAGGGTCAGGCCCGCGAACAGCAAGGCAAGGAAGCGGCGGCCAGCCGCGCGGCGCTCAGAACTGGACATAGACGAACCGCCGCGCGTCATCGATCAGCCACAGACAGAGCATCAGGGTCGCTGCCGTCGCCAGGGCCCAGGCCGGGCTCAACCTGAACCCTCCCAGCCGGTGCGGCGGCGTGGGTGTCGGCTCGGGTCTGGGGTCAAGAGCGTTCCAGTGACTGCCGAACAACTGCGCACTGCTGGGCAGGCCCCAGGCGACCAGAACGCACAGAGGCAGCATGACCAGCATGCGTGGCCCCAGCAGGCTTGTCTCGGCGGCTGCGCCCAGGCCGATCAGGGCACCATAGACATGCCGGGCGCTGTCGAGGGTCGGGGCCCGGAACATGGCTCCCAGCAGGGCGCTGCTGAGAAAGGTCAGGGTGATCGCCGAGACGCGGCTGATCCCGGTGGTGCCACCGGGCCGGCGGTTGCGGCGGCGACGCTCGTGCACCACCAGCAATATCGCGGTTTGCATCAGGCCCCAGACCATGAAGGTCCAGCCCAGCCCGTGCCACAGGCCTGACAGAACGCCGGTGACGGCCAGGGCCATGACCACCGGCATGCGCCGCCGTCGCACCAGCGGCTGGAACACATGGGTGCGCATGAAGATGGCAAAGGTGATGTGCCAGCGCCGCCAAAGATCGAAACGGTCGACGGCGAACAGCGGACGGTCGAAATTGATCGGCAGGCGGATACCGAACATCCGCGCCAGGCCGATGGCCATGTCGGCATAGGCAACGAAGTCGAAATAGAGCTGCATCTGAAAGGCGATGATGCCGACCCAGCTCTCGGCAGGCGAGATGGGCGCGGTGCGGGCGGCGAGGAAGATGCGATCAATGGCCGGGGCGATCTGGTCGGCCAGCAGGACCTTCTGTGCCAGGCCGAAGACGAAGATGGACAGGCCGGTGGCGACGTCCGAGGCATCGACCCGGGCCAGGCTACGGTCGCGCAACTGTCGCGCCATGTCCTGGAAGCGCACGATCGGACCCATCAACAGATGGGGGAAGAAGGTGATGAAGAACAGATAGTCGCGCAGGCTCGGGGCGGTGATCTGACCGCGGCGGCAGGCGACCAGAAAGCCGATCTGCTGGAAGGTCACATAGGACAGGCCCAGCGGGATGAGTATCTGTTCGGCGGTGCGGAAGCCGTCGGCGTTCGACACATCAAGGGCATGGACCTTGAACGCCGCGAGCAGGCCGATGTTGACGGCGATCCCTGCCCACATCAACGCGCGGCGCAACGACTCCCGGTCCTTGCCCAGTCCGGTCATCAAACGCCCGCACGCGAACGTGACGCCCAGGCTGAAGGCGAGAACCGTGGCGTTATGCAGGCCGGACCAGAGATAAAAGGCGATCGAGGCCGCGATCAGGAAGCCGGCCCGCAGGCCGTTGGCCGCCGTCCCCCGGATAGTGTGGAAGGCCAGCATCACCACAGGCAGGAACAGCAGGAGGAAGGTCGGGCTGGCGAAATACATTTCGGCGTCAGCGGCGCTGACGGTCGGCCGCAGATCCGTGTGAGTCGAACCAGTGACGCGCCCCGGCCCCGGCGGCGGCGATGCAGGTCTGCTGCTGCTCCGCCGTTACGGCGCGGTCCAGGACCAGATCCAGCGCCTGTTGTCCGTGCTCGGCGTCAGCCTCGATATGGACGGCGAAGAAGGCAAGGTCACGGTCACTGAAGCCTTGCTGCCCGAGCGCCTTGAGCAGGGGTTCGGCGACCGTGGCAAATTTCAGCTCCTGGCCGATCAGCAGAAAGGCCACGGCCTCAAGCCAGCGCCCTTCGGCCAGCATCGCCCGGCCGGGGCCGGTGGCGTGCGTCGCGTCGCCGAAAGCCTCTTCCTCGGACGCCCCTTCAATCCCGGTCGCGCGCAGGAAGCGCAGGGCCAGGGCGGGATGCCGGGCCTCGGGTCTGACAACCAGTCCGCGGCGGGCGTTCAGGTGAATACCCTCCTCCTCGAGCAGGTTTTCAAGGAGGGTGAGGCGGGCCTCCCGGTCCGGGGCCTTGTCGACCAGATCGGCGATGGTGGCACAGAACAGGGTGGCTGACAGATAGGTCGAACGGGCATAGCGCTGCAGCAGGGACGGCGGGCACCGGCGAGTGGTCAGGGCCCGGTAGAAGCGGGTCTGTTCCAGGGGCCAGGGCTCGATTGCGGCGACCAGGGCCTGTTCGAAGGCGGGGCGGTCCAGCCGGGGTTCAGTAGTGGAATTCATTGGCGGCAATGCTCTCGAACATCGGCTCGACCAGGCCGTCCGGGGCGATGCGACCGCGCGTCAGACTACCGAGATCGGGCCATTGGGTCAGCTGGAAACCGGCGCGTCCCAGGCGGAAGTCGCGGCTGGAGCCCTCAGCGCTTGTCAGGACCAGGTCATCGGCATGATCGCCGAGGGCTCCGCGCAGGCAGGCTTCCAGGCCGTTGAGATCGAACGGCTCGCCCTCCATGTGCCGTCCCATCTTGCCGACCGAACGCAGGTGGATGTCGTGCACGCCCTTGCCCAGCAGGAAGTCGAGGAATTCGGGCAGGTGGCTATCGTTCAGGCCCGGAACGAGGATGGTGCCGACGGTGACGTTCATCCGTGTGGCCAGTAGGTTGTCGAGCGCCTTCAGCTTGCGCGCGGCGCAGGCGGCTCCGTCGATCTCTTCATAAAGGTCGTCGCGCAGTCCGCCGTTCAGCGACAGATAGACGGTGCGCAGGCCGGCGGCCCGAAGCCGGTCGACATAGGATCGCCGGCCCAGCTTCAGTCCGTTGGTCAGGATGGTGGGGATGTGACCCAGGCGGCGAACCCGGGCGATGATCTCGGGCAGGTCCTCGCGCATCGTCGGCTCGGCCCCGACCAGACGGATGCGGGCGCGGCGCGGCAGGCGTTCGAGGATGTCATACAGCCAGTCGACCGGCAGGTCGGGCAGGTCGCGAACCGGAATGTAGCAGTTGGCGCAGGCCATGTTGCAGCGGTGGGTGATGTCCGCGAACAGGACGCGGAAGGGCGAATCCTCGGGTGCGAACCGTATCGCGCCCGGCGTATAGGCCTCGCGCAGACTGGCGAGGGCGTAGTCCGCCGGGGTAGCGGCGCGCCGGAGAACCGATTGTTTCGACATATCGCGAGCTTATAGCAAAGCTGCTCCTGTCAGAAGCCGGGAATCCGGCAGTATCCCAAATTCGAGCCGGTACGACGACAGCTGAACGGATCAGACGGCGCGGTTCGGGGATCAGCGCGCGGCGTCGGCGGCCTGTCGCGCCTTCCATGTTTCGATGTGTTCGAGGCGACGCAGGAGGCGGTTGCGGGGGTCGATCAGGACATGGGCACCGGAGGCAGCGGTGATCTCGCCGCGGTTGCCGGTCATGGGCAGGGTGGTGACCGCGCCGTCGACCTCGACCTCGACGGGCATGGAGAAGGGGCCGCCGTCGCCGGTGACCCACTGCAGGATCAGCCGGTCGCCCTCCCGGGTCTGGATCAGGTCGGGCAGGGCGGCCTGGTACAGATAGGCGCGGAAGAACCAGGTCAGGTCCCGGCCGCTCTCCTCATTGACGAGGTCAAGAAAGTCGCCGGTGGAGGCGTAGCGTGGACTGAAATTACCCGGGCGCGGATCCGGGCGGCCATAGACCAGCCGTCGCACCGCCGTGAAGAAGGCTTCGTCGCCGATCAGCTGCCTCAGCGAGTGGGCGATCAGTGAGCCCTTGTTGTAGATGTCCAGGCCCGGGCCCCTGGTGTCGTCATAGACCTGGTCCTCGGTGCGCCGTTCGCCGGATACGATGGGGTGGCGATTCAACAGGGCCTGACGCTGCGTCAGCAGGGATGCCTGCATGGCCCGCTCGCCGTGCAGCCAGCGGTCGTAGAGGGGCTGCATATAGGTGCCCAGCCCCTCGTGCAGCCACATGTCATCCGCGTTTGTATTGGTCAGCTGGTTGCCGAACCATTCGTGCGACAGTTCGTGGTGCAGCAGCCAGTCGAAGCCGCGTCCGTCCAGACTGTAGCTATTGCCGTAGGCATTGATGGTCTGGTGTTCCATGCCCAGGTGGGGGGTCGCGACCACGCCGACCTTCTCATCCCCGAACGGAAAGGGGCCGACCGTGGCCTCGTAGAAGTCGAGCATGCGTGGAATTTCGTCGAACAGGGCGCGGGCCCGTTCCGGGTCGTCGGTCGGCAGATACCAGTAGGTCATCGGCACGGTGTTGCCGTAGCGGCTGACATAGTCGGCGCTGATCTCGACATAGGGCGCGATGTCGAGTGCGACCGCATAGGTGTTGGGCCGGGTGGCGCTCCAGTGCCATGTGGTCCAGCCGTCGCCATGGTCGACGACACCGGTCAGGCGG
>TARA_R110002051_G_scaffold13435_4_pt1 | contig 44605 bp, 43 predicted proteins | sample TARA_R110002051 | Tara Oceans TARA_R110002051 (sample SAMEA4397023) | marine metagenome | biome: Polar Biome; feature: [MES] marine water layer (ENVO:01000295) within the mesopelagic zone...; material: water (ENVO:00002006), including particulate matter (ENVO:01000060) such as...... | reverse complement strand
GTATCGCGAAATAGGGTATGAATGTATTGGCATTTCAGCTATACGGGGAGATCATGTAGATCAAGTAAAGGAACTCATGACCGGCAAAGTAAGTATGTTTACTGGCCATAGTGGTGTAGGGAAATCTACATTAGTAAATGCGATTGAACCTTCCTTAGATTTAAAGACTAAACAAATAAGTTTACAACACAAACAAGGTCAGCATACCACCACTTTTGCAGAAATGTTTGACCTGAGTTTCGATGCAAAAATTATTGATACTCCAGGGATCAAAGGTTTTGGTATCGTCGATATGGAACCTGAAGAAATTGGAAATTATTTTCCAGAGTTTTTCGCCTTAAAAGACCAGTGCAAGTTTAACAATTGCATGCATGATCAGGAACCTAAGTGCGCAGTAAAAGAGGCTCTTGAAAATGACGAGTTACATTGGTCACGTTACAAGAGTTATCTACAAATGCTAGCTGGAGATGAAGAGCATTATCGCAAAGACCATTATAACGAAGATTAAGATTCATGCGGGTCGTTTTACAAAGAGTATCAGAGGCATCAGTAACTATTGATGAAAATGTGAAAGCCCAAATAGGGGTTGGATTTGTGGTGCTCTTAGGAATCACCCAAGAAGATTCAGTAGCAGATATTGAATGGCTCACACAAAAGATTGTTGGTCTTCGTGTTTTTGGCGATGCTCAAGGCGCTATGAATTTATCGATAGGCGATGTGAACGGAGATATATTGGTTATTAGTCAGTTTACACTACATGCCAGCACCAAAAAAGGCAATCGGCCTAGTTTTTTGGCAGCTGCACGCCCCGAACAAGCTATTCCTTTATATGAATTATTTGTGAGTACGCTTTCGCGAAAGCGTGAGAAGGAAACATACACAGGTACCTTTGGCGCCGATATGAAAGTTGCGTTAATTAATGACGGCCCAGTAACTATTACGATAGATTCTTTAAATCGTGAGTAATAATCACTTGTATTAAGTGATTATTTGTTATTTTCCCTTTATACACTTCCTATCCTCAAATCAATATGATTAAAAACATTGGACAAGCGATTATGTTTGTACTATTAATTAGTTCAAATGTAGTTGCACAACAACTCAACTATCCTATATTTTCTATTCCTTTAGAACTTAAAACAAATGCAAATAGTGTTATTAGGTTTGAAGAAGATATTATAACTATTCCGGATCAAAAGACTCAAATTGTTCAGAGAAAACGAGTGATTTCTGTACTTAATAGTAACGGTGATAGACACGTGGATACTTATATGCATTACGATCCAGTTACGCGTATCAAGAAAATTGGTGCTTACGTTTATAATGCACTAGGTATAAAAATCAAGGAATATAAAAAGAGAGATTTTAGGGATGTTAGTGCGGTTGATGGTATAAGTTTATTTACTGATTCTCGCCTACTTTACATAGACCATAAAGCGACATCTTACCCTTACACTATTGAATTTTTTGTTGATATCGAAACTGATAATACTGCTTTTATTGGTTCTTGGTATGGGAGTAGTGATTATTATGTGAGTACAGAAAAAAGTGTATACTCCATTACCTATGAGCCTTCTCTCAAGCTCAAATATAATGCCTTTGATGAGGCTCAAGTATTTTCCAAAAAAGAAGAAATAGGCTATTTGCGATTAGAGTCTTCAAATATTGAGGCGATGGTGCCTGAAGATTTTAGTCCGGCTTTAAATACCACAGCAGCTCACTATGATTTTGCTTTGGAGAATTTTCACCTTGAAGGGGTTGATGGTTCTGCCAGGAACTGGCAAGAATTTGGTGCCTGGATGGACATAAACTTGGTAAAAGAATCGCAAGATTTAAGTCAGCAAACAAAATATGAAGTCTTAAAATTGATTTCTGAAGAGACTAATGATATCGATAAGGCTAGAAAAATATACGAGTACGTTCAAAATAAAACACGCTACATAAGTGTACAAGTTGGAATAGGTGGGTGGAAACCTATGCTCGCTTCAGAGGTTGATAAATTGGGTTATGGTGACTGTAAGGCTCTTACAAATTATACCAAATCCTTACTTGATGTTGCTGAAATTCCATCCTACTACACAATTTTATATGCAGGGGGAACAAAAAGAGATATACTTCCAGACTTTGCCTCAGTTCAGGGTAATCATGCGATCTTGGCAATACCTGAAGGGGATGATTTTGTATGGCTAGAATGTACGAGTCAGAAAATTCCATTTGGATTTATTGGTGATTTCACAGACGATAGGGATGTTATGGTACTTACTCCTGAAGGAGGAAAAATTGTTCATACTAAGGTGTATGATTATGGTGAGAATACACAAAAATTGATGGGAGATGTTTTTTTGAATGAGGATGGAAGTATTCAGGTTGAGGTAGAGATAGAGTCCAAAGGGATTCAATATAATGATCGTTATTTAGTAGCCGACCAAATAGAAAGTGATCAGAAAAAATACTATTACAATTTTTGGGATAATATCAATAATTTGAAAATATCGTCCATAGTTATTGAAAATAACACCCAGGAGGTTGTGGTAAATGAGAAAATTGATTTTACAGCAGAACGCTATGCCTCTTTTGCTGGCAGCGAAATGCTAGTATGTTTAAATGCATTAAACACCTCCAGTCAAATTCCTAGTCGATACAAGAATCGGGCATTTGATGTAGAGATTCAAAGAGGGTTTGTAGATACTGATGCGGTTGTAATACATCTGCCTGAAGGTTTTTCATTGGAGGGAATTCCCGAACCTATACATATTGAGAACGATTTCGGGGCATATGATGTAGCTGTAGAACGCATTGATGATCACAGCTTGAAGTACAATAGAATGTACACTATATATGGGGGCAAGTACCCTAAAGAAAAGTACAAAGAATTTCGATCCTTCCTAAAAAAAGTGGCTCGTCATGACAATCAAAAAATAATCTTAACCAAAAATTAAATAATTTCAATATGAAGTTACCAGTACTTTCATTTTTTGCCTGCCTTCTATTTGTTTCATTTTCCCATGCTCAAGATTTTAAGTATGGTAAGGTTTCAAAGGAGGAACTTGCTGAAACGTTTCACCCCAAACACGAAGACGCAACAGCAGCTGTTTTATTCAGGAGTACCTTTACCAAGTTTTTGTACTCTCAGGAAGAAGGATTTAAGGTTCAGACTGATTATCATGAGCGCGTAAAAATTTATAACCAAGGAGGTTATGATTATGCAAATATTAAGGTGTACTTGTACAAAAATGGAAGTGCAGATGAAAGAGTTTCCAGTTTAAAAGGGGTGACTTATACACTGGTTAACGGAAAAATTAATGAGAGTAAGTTAAAAAGCTCTGGAGTTTTTGATGAAAAGGCAAGTAAAACTCGAAATATTAAAAAATTTACAATGCCAGATATTCAAGATGGTGCTGTAATCGAGTACCGATATACGATAACATCTCCATTTATATCGAGTATAGATGCGTTTAGATTTCAAGAGGAAATCCCAGTTAATAAGGTAGAAATGGATTTTTATGCTCCAGAATACCTTTCATATAGAACTCATGGCAAAGGTTCAATTCCGTTAGATATAAAAACAGAAACAAGACAACGAAAAATAAGTTACAGGTATGAATCGACTGAAGATGGAAGGGCAATTTTTGGAGAACGTGGGCGCGCTGACTTAGACCTTCGAGAACTTGGGTATATCGTCAATCTAGAGAATATTCCTCCTTTGACGGAAGAGCCTTATGCAGGAAATTTTGAAAATTTCTTCTCTGCATTACAATTTGAATTAGCCTTTACTAAATTTCCAAATTCGCCAATTCGCAATTATACGACCACTTGGGAAGAAGTGTCTAAGAAGATTTATAAGTCGGATAACTTTGGGAAGGAATTGGAAAAAACCTCTATGTATCGCGCTGATCTAAAAAATATCCTAGCGGGTTTAACTACTCCATCTGAGAAAGCGACTGCAATTCATGAGTTTGTAAAAGAGCGAATGACTTGGAATGAGTATTATGGAGTGTATTGTGATTTGGGAGTAAAAAAAGCCTACAAGGATCGTATTGGAAATGTAGCTGATATCAATTTAATATTAACTGGAATGTTTAGGGAAGCTGGTTCGCAATGTAGCCCCGTACTCATTAGTTCAAAATCTAATGGAATTCCCCTTTTTCCAACCTTAAATGGTTATAATTATGTAGTAGCTGGTGTCAAAATTGATGGTAGAACCCATTTGTATGATGCTGCTGATAAGAATGGAGTCGTCGATATTCTTAAAACGAATCTCCTTAATTGGAAAGGAAGAATGGTAAAGGAAGACGGTACCTCACGACTAGTAGATGTATATCCTGTTAAATCTGCACTTCACAATGCGCTTATTTCTGTGAGCATTGATGATGACCTTACCGTTCAAGGAAATGCAAAGAATAGGCTGTCTGGTCACTACGCAAGAAGCACTCGTTCTAAATACGAAGATGTTGCCAATGCTGAGCAACTTAAAAAATTGGATGAAGCATTTGAAACTATCGATGTGATTGATTTGAAGTTTAAGGATATGGATGTTTTTTCAAAACCAGTCACCATGGAATATAACTTCGAAATCGAAGACGGGGTAGAAGAAATTGGTGGAAAGTTATATCTCTCTCCATTCTTTCATTTGGGGCAATCTGAAAGTGTTTTTAAGTCGGAGGAGCGTTCTTATCCTATTGATTTTATATATGCTTATGAGGACCGTTATAGCGTTTCTATTCAAATTCCTGAGGGATACGTTGTAGAATCAATTCCAGAAAATTTGGTCATTAATTTATCTCAGGGTATGGGTGCCTTTAGATATGGTGCTTCAGAAGCTAATGGTAAAATTTCTATCTCTATGCAAAATGCAATTAAAACCCCTGTTATCGATGCGGGTTATTATAAAGATTTGCAAGAATACTTTAAGATGATTATTGAAAAACAAGCCGAGAAAATCGTACTCAAAAAAGCCTAATGATAAAAATTATATTGAGTATCGTTTGCATTGGACTAACTACATCTCTTTTTGCCCAAGAATTTAAACCAGGGAAACTAAAGATCGAAGATTTAAAGATTACTACGGAAGTAGTAGCGGGAACTTCAGCAATCTTTCTTCAAAAAAACAGAGAGACTTTCTTTAATATTGAAGATGATATTCATGGATGGCTAATTATTGACAGGATTCACAAAGTTATTAAGATTTTAGAAGAGAATGGTAAGGAGTATGGAACAGAAACGATAAGGCTGTTCCGACAACCAAAGCAGGAAATGACGATAGACCATATTGCAGCATATACCTATAGCGTTGTAAATGGAAAGCTTGTAAAAACTAAAATCAAAAAGGAGTCAATATTTGAAACAGAATTAAGTGATGAAGTTATAGAGATTTCCATAGCTGCCCCTTCAATTGAAGTTGGAAGTGTGATTGAGTTTTATTATGAGGTGACTTCTCCCTTTATGCATATAGAAGATTTAGTATTTCAGGAGGATATTCCAGTTCAATCTTATTATGCTAAGGTAGGCTTGCCAGAATTTTTTGAGTTTAATAGGTACGTAAAAGGATATGCAAATGTTTCTCCTAAGGAATACTATGAAAGTCGTAGTGTTAGTTTTTCTAGTGAAGACAAAAATTCTTTTGGAGTGCGGACTCAGCGAACAGATTTGCTAAACATCAAGTTTTCGCAGGTATCTTCAGAGTATCGTTTTAAAGATATTCGTCCATTAGATGATGAACCTTATGTGAATGAAATGAATAACTATCGTTTTTCGGTAGTGCACGAATTGTCGAGAATAAAGAACTTTGCAGGAGAGGACCAGAAATATTCCCAAAGCTGGGAAGAGGTCGCCGAACAAATTAATACTTCTCAAAATTTTGGAATCCGCCTTGATCGAACAGGATTCTTAGATGAGGATGGAGGGCGCTTTCGCGAAAGCGAACTTTCACAGGAGGCACGCATGCATCAGATTTTTTCAAAAATTCAAAATCATTTTGCATGGAATGGTAAAAGTAGACTGTATACTGAAGAAACCTTACGGAAGGCCTACAAAGATAAAACAGGAAGCTCGGCTGAAATTAACCTAACTCTTGTCGCTTTATTAGATAAAGCTGGATTAATAGCCTACCCTGTAATCGCTAGTACTAAGGAAAACGGAATCCCTCTGTTTCCAACATTAGACGGATTTAATTATGTGTTGGCAGCTGTAGCTATCAACGGAAAATATGTCTTACTCGATGCCACCGATAAAAAGACGGTTCCAGGCATCTTACCAACCCGTGTCATTAATTGGGAAGGGCGTTTAGTAAAAAGTGATGGTAGTTCGAGCGCAATTTCTCTCTATCCAAATAAGCATGCAAAGGTTCAAAGTTTTGTAAAAGCCTCTATTTCTCCAGAAGGAACTGTAATGGGGAAGGCTAATGTGCGGTATACCCTAAATAGAGCCCTAGATTATAGAAGTGGAATTGGTAAATTTGTAATTGCAGATCAAGAGGCTGCCTTGGCAAAACAATTTGTTTTGGAAGAGGTGAAGGAATTGAAATTAAGTGACAAAGACTTAAATAAACCGGTAAGTAGCCAATTTAGTTTTCAATGTGAAAACTGTATCGAAACTATTGATGAAAAAATAATTGTTAGTCCGCGCTTGTTTTTTGGGTTGAAAGAGTCTCCATTTAAGGGAGAACAACGAGAATTCCCTATGGATTTTGGTTACCCATTTATTATGAGCGAAAGTGTGACTATTGAAATTCCTGAAGGCTATCGCGTAGAGAGCGTACCTCCATCAACTTCATTTGCAATGCCAGAAAATATAGCAAAATATACTCTTAAGATTAGTCGGCAAAATAGTAGCTTGCAAATTGTTACAAGTTTCGAAATGAATAGAACTTTACTCGCTCCTGACAATTATGGGGCTATAAAAGAGTTTTATTCTCAAATTTTGGCAAAAGAAAAAGAAAAATTAGTCCTCGTAAAACTATAATTATGAACATTCAAAACGCCCAAACTGCCGTAGACGATTGGATTAAAAACCATGGTGTTCGCTACTTCAACGAATTGACAAATATGGCCCAACTCACAGAAGAAGTGGGGGAGGTAGCTCGTATTATTGCTAGACGTTATGGCGAACAAAGTGAAAAGGAAAGCGATAAGAATAAGGATTTAGGAGAAGAATTGGCAGATGTAATGTTTGTAGTGCTTTGTCTAGCAAATCAAACGGGTATTGATCTTCAAGAGGCTTTTGATAAGAAATTGGATATTAAAACCCAAAGAGATCACGATCGGCATCATGCAAATGATAAACTGAAATAGATTAGGGAATCTATGAACTTAAAACTCACACATACTGGTGCAGCTATCAAGCAAAGTGTATTAATTACGGGCTCAAAAAGCGAGACCAACCGTTTATTAATCCTTCAAGCCTTATTTGATGGCTTGACGATTGATAACATCTCCAATAGCGATGATGCTGCTGTTATGCAAAAAGCCTTGGCGTCAGAGCAGGAAGAAGTAGATATTCATCATGCAGGTACGGCTATGCGATTTTTAACAGCCTATTTTGCTACGCAAGCTGGACGAAAAACAGTTTTAACTGGGAGTGCTCGCATGAAGGAGCGGCCCATAGGTATTTTGGTAGATGCTTTGCGACAATTGGGTGCATATATTCAATACTTGGAAACAGAGGGCTGCCCGCCCTTAGTAATTCATGGAAAATCAATTACCAAAAGTAAGGTGACTTTGAATGCAAATGTGAGTAGTCAGTATATTTCTGCATTGATGCTCATTGCTGCAAGTTTACCACACGGTCTTAATATACATTTAGAAGGAAAGATTACCTCTGTGCCTTATATCAATATGACGCTAAGTCTGCTCAAGGAAGTGGGGATAGTGGGAACTTTTGAAGGGCAAATTATTTGTATAGATCCCCTAGTAGAGTTGCCAGAAAAAAAGAGGTTAACAGTAGAATCAGATTGGAGTAGTGCTTCGTATTATTATAGTATTGCTGCTTTAGCTCCAGGTTCTGAAATTCAGATTTCAAGTTATAAAAAAGAGAGTTTACAAGGTGATGTTGCCTTGGCAGCTATTTATGAGCAGTTGGGTGTAAAATCTACATTTGATGGGGCTCAACTCACTTTGCATTCTTCCAAAGATTTTTCATTACCAAAGCAATTGACTTTAGACCTAAGTAATAGTCCGGACATAGCGCAGACTATTGCAGTAACTTGTCTAGGATTGGGTGTTTCTTGCCATCTTACAGGCTTACATACCTTAAAAATTAAGGAAACAGATAGATTAGAGGCTTTGCATGCTGAAATTTCTAAGCTAGGAGGTACTATTTCTGTAAATTCAGATAGTTTAACATTGGCTTCACAAAAGAAAGAATTAACGGCAGGAGTTGCTATAGCTACTTATCATGATCACCGTATGGCAATGGCTTTTGCGCCTTTAGCCCTTAAAGTTCCCTTAATAATTGAAGATGCAGGCGTGGTTTCAAAGTCATATCCTGGCTTTTGGAAGGACTTAGAAACACTTGGGTTTGAATCAGGGTCGATAATAATTGCCTAAATACTTGACAACGCCTATCTCGAGATTGTATCTTTGTGGCTTAGACATTAATCTAAGTTAGGAAGTTTGTTTTTGTTTACGCTTTCCTGCCTACCGAACAGGCAGGCGCGAAAGCAAAATATAAGATTCCTTCCTCAATAAAAACATTACAATTAAATGAAATTATCTCATTTTAGCTTTGACCTTCCAGAAGAGTTACTAGCAGAACGACCAGCAGAGAATCGTGACGAATCTCGTTTGATGGTTTTAGATCGTAAAAATCAAACGATCGAGCACAAGCAATTTAAAGACCTTATCGATTATTTCGATGAAAAGGACGTAATGGTATTGAACAATACCAAAGTATTTCCTGCGCGCTTGTATGGTAATAAAGAAAAGACTGGGGCTCGTATTGAAGTATTCTTACTTCGTGAGTTGAATCCAGAGACTCGTTTATGGGATGTTCTTGTTGATCCAGCACGTAAAATCCGTATTGGAAACAAGCTTTATTTTGGAGAAGATGAGACATTAGTAGCTGAGGTTATTGATAATACAACTTCACGTGGACGTACCTTAAGGTTCCTTTATGATGGTTCTTATGATGAATTTAGAACTAAATTGACAGAACTTGGAGAAACGCCTTTACCAAAATATATTAACAGAGATGTTGAGCCTGAGGATGAAGAGCGCTACCAAACAATTTATGCTAAGGAAGAAGGAGCTGTTGCAGCACCTACAGCTGGATTGCACTTTTCGAAACATTTATTAAAGCGTTTAGAAATTAAAGGCATCGACTTTGCTGAAGTTACTTTGCATGTTGGTTTAGGAACTTTTTCTGCTGTTGAAGTAGAAGATTTATCTAAACACAAAATGGACAGTGAAGAAGCATATGTTCGCGCTGAAGCGGTTGAGGTAATCAACAATGCCCTAATAGAAAAACGTCGTATATGTGCGGTAGGAACTACTGTAATGCGTGCATTAGAGAGTTCAGTGTCTTCTGCAAATACATTAAATGAGTTTGGTGGATGGACAAACAAGTTTATCTTCCCTCCTTATGAGTTTAGTATCGCTAACTGTATGATTACAAACTTTCATACGCCTAAGTCGACTCTATTAATGATGGTTTCTGCCTTTGCAGGTCATGATTTTGTAAAGCGTGCTTATGATGAAGCGATTAAAGAAGGATATCAATTCTATTCTTATGGAGATGCGATGTTGATCATCTAATTCCTATTGAAATATTAAACTATGAAACCCTGATCAGTAGATTGGGGTTTTTTGTTTCCGCTTTCGCGAAAGCGCCCTAAGAAATACTACCTTTGTCCTGTGAAAGATTCTAAAAAAGACATACGTGCATTATCCAAAGATGAACTGAGAGATTTCTTTGTTCAACAAGGTGATAAGGCATTTCGAGGAAATCAAGTCTATGAATGGTTGTGGCAAAAAGGAGCGCACACCTTTGCCGATATGACTAATATCTCTTTAGAGACACGCGAACTCATGGATACTTATTTTGTGATTAATCACATTAAGGTGGACTTAATGCAACGAAGTAGTGATGGGACGATAAAAAATGCAGTAAAACTGCATGACGGTCTTACTGTTGAGTCGGTTTTGATTCCTACGGCTTCTCGCACCACAGCTTGTGTGTCTTCACAAGTGGGTTGTAGTTTGAATTGTAAGTTTTGCGCTACTGCAAGGCTTAAGAGAATGCGTAACCTCAATCCTGATGAGATTGTCGATCAGGTGGTTTTAATTGATAAACAGAGTAAGCTCTATTTTGATAAACCATTGTCTAATATCGTGTTTATGGGTATGGGAGAGCCTTTAATGAACTATAATAACGTACTAAAGGCGATAGAAAAGATTACCTCTCCTGAGGGCTTAGGGATGTCGCCAAAGAGAATTACGGTTTCTACATCTGGAGTTCCAAAGATCATCAAAAAGATGGCCGATGAGAATGTGCGATTTAATCTTGCTGTCTCCTTGCACTCGGCATTAGACGAAGTGCGGACAGAAATTATGCCATTCAATGAGCAAATGCCTTTGAAGGATTTAAAGGAAGCCTTGATTTACTGGTATGAGAAAACAGGCAAAGCCATCACCTATGAGTATATTGTTTGGGGCGGAATCAATGATCGTAAAAAAGATATTGATGCCTTATTAGATTTCTGTAAGGCAGTACCCAGTAAGGTAAACCTGATTGAGTATAACCCAATAGACGATGGGCAGTTCCAACAAGCTTCTCCAGAAGCTATTGATCATTATGTATCAGTATTAGAAGCGCATCGTGTTACAGTAACCGTAAGACGCTCTAGAGGAAAGGATATTGATGCTGCTTGTGGGCAATTGGCAAATAAGCAATAATTAGCGTTAGGCATTAGGCATTAGGCAAAAAATAAAATCCAAATTCCAACCAAATGCATTTTTTTTCGTTCCACAATCCACAATCCACAATCCACAATCGTTAATCTCCAATCATAGTATCTCACGTCGATCGTCATTATTGTCTTGTTTCAACTCTTAAACACATGGACACGAAAGGCAGTAGGCATTAGGCAGTAGGCAATAGGCAATAGGCAATAGGCATTAGGCAATAGGCTGTAGGTAAAAAATAAAATCCAAATTCCAAATCCCAACCAAATGCGTTTTTTTTTGTTCAAAAATCCACAATCGTTAATCTCCAATCATAGCATCTCACGTCAATCGTCATTATTATCTTGTTTCAACTCCTAAACACATGGACTCGAAAGGCAATAGGCAATAGGCATTAGGCCGGACTCTTTATTCGGCTCTGCTCTGTGCTGCTAATCTTTAAACTAGAAATGTTATTGGGTAAACTGTTAATCGTTAACAGTAGTCACTTGTCCATAAACCAATAACAGTTATCCTTCCACTTTCCACTTTCCACTTTCCACTTTCCGCTTTCCACTTTCCGCTTTCCACTTTCCGCTTTCCACTTTTCTCCTGTCTCCTGTCTCCTGTCTCCTGAATCTTGAACGTTGAACGTTAAATCTTGAATCTTAAATCTTAAATCTTGAACGTTTAGGGAAAAAATTCAAAAACGTAAAGCAAAAAAAAGCGACCCGAAGGTCGCTTTTAAATTATGTATGAAATTCAGATTATCTCTTGATAATTTTGAAAGTTTCAGTTTGTCCTTGAACAGTTACACGAGCGATGTAAACACCGTCAGTAAGGTTAGCCAAGTTGATTGTAGCGTCAGATCCAGTTAAGTTTCTGTTTACAACCTCTTGTCCTAAAATGCTAAACAATTGAATGTTTGACATTTCAGTAGAAGCGTTTAATTTTAAATCACTGCTATCTGCTAAGAAGTAGTGGTTGAAAGTTACTGTATCAACATCATTTAATCCTAAAGTTCCATCAACAACAACGTTATCAACAAGTGCAGAGTTATGATCAAATGTATCGAAATGTCTGAATACAAGGTAAACTGACTGTCCAACGAAAGAAGATAAGTCAACAGTAATGTCAATTGCAGAGTTTGCTCCACCATCATCTGCAGGTGTTACGTTTCCAATTTGATCATCAAATACTGCTGTTTCAGTTGCGACAACTGAAGGATCATTAGATGTAGAAACATATACAGCAAGACGATCTTCTAAGAAAGTTCCTCCATTCTGATACGTACCAAATGTAAATGTTAACATTCCATCAGCAACTCCAGTAAGATCGATTGGATCTTTAGTGATTAAATAGTTGTCAGGAGTCATTGGGCTATTTGCGTTTCCACTTTCCCATGAATCTGAATCAGCAACAAGACCTTCTAAAGGAGAGGCTTCAGCTGTAGATCCTACGATATCAGCAGCTTCCCATACTTCAGTGTCACCATCTTCATCAAAATTGTCCCAATTTGCGAAAGTAATATCACCATCGATACTTGCATTAAAATCGTCAGAAAATAACTGAGCGTTAACAGAAAATGCTACAAATAATGCAGCTAAAAGAGTAATTTTTTTCATCATGTATTGTTTTTTAATATGTGTAAATAAACTAATTATGGCACTAAAGTTAACCATTATATGTCAGTCTTCATAATAAATTAACACTATCAACACAATATTTAAGACTACACCATGGAGTTTGGTTTATATGTATCTTTGCATCTCTATGAAAATTGTTGCTCAAATCAAGGAACCTATTGCGTATGAAATGGAACTTTTTGAAGAAAAGTTTGCCCTTTCTATGCGTTCTAAGGTAGCATTGCTCAATCGGATCACTCATTATATCGTTAACAGAAAAGGGAAGCAAATGCGCCCTATGTTTGTGTTTCTTGTTGCCAAAATGTTTGGAAATGGAGAAGTAAATGATCGTACTTATCGCGGGGCCTCTGTGATTGAACTTATTCATACTGCAACCTTGGTACACGATGATGTGGTTGATGATAGTAATCAACGCCGAGGCTTCTTCTCTCTTAATGCGCTCTGGAAGAATAAAATTGCAGTGCTTGTAGGTGATTTTCTCCTTTCCAAAGGATTGTTACTATCCATAGATAATGGCGATTTTGATTTATTGCAAATTATTTCCGTAGCCGTTAGAGAAATGAGTGAAGGTGAATTACTTCAAATCGAAAAAGCAAGAAAGCTCGACATAACTGAAGAAGTGTATTACGAAATTATTCGTCAAAAAACAGCCACACTAATCGCTGCTTGCTGTAGTCTGGGCGCTTGTGCTGTTCATGCTTCTGATGCCGTAGAGCCCATGCGTAAATTTGGAGAACTCATAGGAATGGCCTTTCAAATCAAAGATGATCTCTTTGATTACGGCGATCAAAAGATCGGTAAGCCTACTGGGATTGATATTAAAGAACAAAAAATGACGCTTCCTTTAATATATGTGCTCAATACAGTGTCGTCTAAAGAAAAAAAATGGGTGATTAATAGTATCAAGAATCACAATCACGACAAACAGCGTGTAAAAGAAGTAATCGCCTTTGTAAAAGACCATGACGGACTTGATTATGCCGTTTCAAAAATGAAAAGTCTCCAACAAGAAGCACTAGGCATACTTCATACCTTTCCAAAATCTGTTTATAGAGACTCTTTAGAGTTAATGGTGTCTTATGTAATTGACAGAAAGAAGTAATTAAAAGGGTAGGGAGGAACAAGATCAAAAAAAATGCGAGCCAAAGGCTCGCATTTTTTATTAAATATGTATGTGGTTTTTAACCTACTGCTCTCACAGGACGGTTTAAAATCAAATCTAAATAGAGATTTATTTTTGCTTTTAAGTGGTGTCGCGGAGTAATAAAATCTAAAAAGCCATGCTCCTGCAAGAATTCTGCAGTTTGGAAGCCTTCTGGTAATTCTTTCCCTGTTGTATCACGCACTACTCTTGGTCCTGCAAATGCTATCAAGGCACCAGGTTCTGAGATGTTGATATCACCTAGCATCGCAAAAGATGCTGTTGTACCACCCGTTGTTGGATCTGTACATAACGAAATGTATGGAATCCCAGCATCGGCAAGTTGAGCTAATTTAGCTGAAGTTTTAGCCAATTGCATCAAAGATAAAGCGGCTTCCATCATACGGGCACCTCCAGATTTGGAAATGATCATAAATGGAATCTTTTTTTCTAGTGCATGGTCTGCTGCTCGGGCGATTTTTTCACCTACAACACTTCCCATCGAACCTCCAATAAATCGAAAGTCCATACAAGCGATTACCATGTCTTTCCCTCCAGACTTTCCAACCGCAGTTCTCACTGCGTCTTTTAATCCAGTACGTTCTTGAGCGTCTTTCAAACGATCTACGTACTTCTTTTTATCTTCAAATTTTAAAGGATCTTTCGAAGTGAGATTCTTGTCTAATTCGGTAAACTTGTTATCGTCAAAAAGAATTTGAAAATATTCATGACTTCCTATTCGCACGTGATATCCATCTTCTGGACTTACGTAAAAGTTTTTTTCAAGTTCTTCTGTATCGACAACTTTACCAGTAGGAGATTTATACCACAATCCTTTCGGAGTGTCTTTCTTATCCTCGGTAGGGGTGTGAATTCCCTTATCTTTTCGTTTAAACCAAGCCATAGTTGGAGTTGGATTACGTTAATATTTACATCTTACCACTTTGAGTAATGCTCTGTTTTTATCAATCTTTACGCATTCTTGCCTACCAGACAGGCAGGCGTGAAGGCAAAAAGGAACACTTCTAAAGTAGATGCGAAAATACTACAACGTATTGACATTATTCAAATCTTCAAAGGCTTTTTCTAATCGTGCGCGCATTGTAGCTTCTCCTTTTCGTAACCAAACACGTGGATCATAGTACTTTTTATTAGGTACATCGGCGCCATCAGGATTCCCGATTTGTGCTTTTAAATATTCGGCATTTGTACCAAAATAGTCACGAATTCCTTCCGCGAAAGCGTACTGAAGATCAGTGTCAATATTCATTTTAATCACACCATAACCAATAGCCTCACGAATTTCTTCTACAGTTGAACCACTTCCTCCGTGAAATACAAAGTCAATTGTATTGTGTGGAACTCCGTATTTTTCAGAAATGTGCTCTTGAGAGTTTTTTAGAATTTTTGGAGTAAGCTTTACGTTTCCTGGCTTATATACACCGTGTACATTTCCAAAAGCAGCTGCAATTGTAAATTGATCACTTACTTTTAACAACTCTTCATAAGCGTAAGCAACTTCTTCTGGCTGAGTGTATAGTTTAGAATCATCTACATCAGTATTATCTACACCATCTTCTTCACCACCAGTAATACCTAATTCGATTTCTAAGGTCATATCCATTTTGCTCATACGCTCTAAATAGCTTTTGCAAATTTCTATGTTCTCTTCAATAGGTTCTTCACTTAAATCAATCATGTGCGAACTATACAAGGACTTACCAGTTGCTTTGTAGTAGGTTTCACTAGCATCTAATAAGCCATCGATCCAAGGAAGTAATTTTTTTGCACAGTGGTCTGTGTGTAAAATAACAGTAGCACCATAGGCTTTTGCCATTTCATGAACATGCATTGCGCCGGCAACAGAACCTGCTATTGCAGCTGCTTGCCCTTCATTTGAAAGTCCTTTCCCAGCGTTGAACTGGCCACCACCATTAGAGAATTGAATGATTACTGGAGCGTTAAGTGCCGCAGCTGTTTCCAATACAGTATTGATACTATTAGATCCAATAACATTTACCGCTGGAATTGCAAAACCTTTTTCCTTTGCGTACTTAAAAATTTCTTGAACTTCGCGACCTGTCGCTACTCCTGGTTTGATTTGGTGAGCCATAATTATTTTTACTTTTTTAGATATGTAAAAATAAGGAAAAATGGGGCAAAAGCTACGCTCAAAACGAGGATATAACGACAACGTTTGCGAGCTACTGTCTGTTTTAGAATGGGTAATTAATACCGATATTGTATACGGCATTGGCAAAATTATATTCCTTAAACCAACGATCGCCTACTGGGAGAGCAGGATTATAAGTTTTAAACCCAACATCAAATCGGAATACGAAAAAGTCGAAGTCATAGCGCAATCCAAGTCCAGAGCCTATTCCAGTATCCTTAAGACTTTCTAAGCCATTAAATTTTGCTCCTTCATCTTCTACATTATCAAAAACATTCCAGATATTCCCCGCATCTATAAAAATTGCTCCTTTTAGAGGGCCAAGAAAGGTGAATCGATGTTCTATATTAAGAGCCAATTTCATGTTGGCTTCATTAAATTCATTAGGACCTCCACTGCGACCAGGTCCTAATTGGTAGGCCTGCCATGCTCGATTATCATTAGATCCCCCACCAAAGAAACTTCGCGTAAAAGGAATACTCTTTGAGTTTCCATACGGAACTGCCAATCCGCCATAGGCTCTAAAAGCTAATACATTTTCGTTGCCAATATCCCAATGCCTTATATAGTCAATTTCCGTTTTGGCATATTGAGAGAACACCACTCCAAAAATACGGGAATTGCCTTCGTCATTCTTAGGAAGGCTAGCAGTACTCGAGACAAAATCTAGTAGGTTTCCAGCCATTTCTAAACGCAATCTTAAGCGTGTAAAAGTATCGTCAAAGAGATTCTGCCTGTTATTATAAATGTATGTAAAATTGGTAGCTAGTATAAGATTGTCTTCCGTGAGTCTGCTTTTACGTTCATCTATAGCATTGACTCTTCTTCGTTCTACGTCACTTAATCCTGTTACTTCATTGTTCTGAACTGCCGAAATAAAAGATGAAGCACCTCCATCCTTGATGGAGAGTCTAGCAATACCATTTTCATCAAAGACAAAAAAGTTGGGGTCCACATTTGCTATATTATCTACAGCAATGGAATTAAGATCATTATAACTGTTTGTGTATATGTTGAAGTAATTAGCGGTTCTGAGATTACGTACATACTGTGCGTCTATAAGGTCAAGGCGATAACTCCTTGCGGCACGAGGGTACCAATTATAACGGAGTGCTCCTGTCACATTTTGCTTATCTAATCCTATATTTTGCTGAGTGCTCAGTCCTACATTAAAATTAGTAGTGGGACGCCACTCTGCGGGAATTAAATTACGGGTGTTGAAAGGAGAAAATACCCTAGGAAAGGTCAGGTTTAAATCGGCGCCTATTTCTGTAATATTAAAGAAGCCATTGCCTTCATTGGCTGCATCATCAGAAGCACCTATACTTCCTCGACCAGAAATCTCTAAAGTTTCAGCTCCCTTAAATAAATTTCGAATCAATAAGGATCCAAATCCCGCAAGTCCCACATCCTGAATATTTGAGGTGGAAACATCAAAATCGGCTCGAAGCTTATATTTTTCTAAAGGTGTCAGTCGAATAGTGGCAATAAGATCTCTTCCAGTGGGGTCGTCTGGATCTGATCCGTATTGGATACTTGGGTACTTAAATGTTCGCAAACCACTGAGCTGGCTCAAAGTTTGGGTGCGGTCTTTATCTCTATAAACTGCCCCTGGTTTGAAAGGGATAATATCTGTTAGGGATTTGATGCGATAATTATTTTTATCATAGGCAAAAAAATTAAAACCTTCAGCTACGATAGTATCATTATAAGCACGTTCTCTATTTGTAAAGCTATAATCTGTAACGATATTGATCTTACTTATTTTGTGGACCTGATAAGGAATCTTAGTCACACTATCAATGGTATTGATTTGCCGATCATCAATGACAATTTCTACATTGGCTTTATGACCTGTATCTACACTATCAACAATGATACGTAACTGGTCAGGCTCATAATGAAAAAGACCATTATTTCTAAATAAGGTAGTGACTCTATTGCGCTCGGCATTGATGGCGAGTGTTTGGTAACGCTCTCCTGGCTCTATGAGCATATTATCTTTATGTGCTGCATAGATGGAGTCGGCTGCTTTAGAAGCAATAATAGGAGTGATTTGATCTACGTAATAGGGCTGACCTGTTTCTACTTTATAGGTGATTTGTGCACGCTGATTACTGTCTTTTTTGATTTCATAGTCAACTTTCGCATTGAAGTAGCCATTATTGGCGTAATATGAATTCAGTCTTTTTGCCGATCTCTTTGCATTATCGTCGGTAATAATGGCAGGTGGTTCTCCAGTTTTTTTTAAACTACTATTAAAATTTATTTTCCCTTGTCGAATTCCTGCAACCTGCTTTCGCGAAAGCAAACCGTTCCAAAATGTATTTCTGTCTTCATTTGCCAAACGTTGAGCTTCCATGATACTGTCAATATTCGGTCTCGCCAGATTGTAGACATACAGTTTTATTGGTAGACCCAATACTTTTGCATTTGGTTTTAGAAGCGGAATTTTATAGATGTTAGGATCGCTTACTTCTGCACCATTAGTGACAATGGTGAGCTCTTCAAGTAGATTTTGATCGGGCGCCAATCTTCTCGTAGCGTCACATCCAAAGAGGAGGGTCGCTACTAATAGAAATAATGATATTTTTGCAGGAGTATATGTCAAGGGAGCCTTTATTGATTCAAAAATACATCTTATATAGTGTTAAGCAAAAGCCAAATCAAACGAATAACGAGCCTAGGTCAAAAAAAGTACCGCTCTAGAGAAGGAATCTTTGTTGCCGAAGGTATTAAAGTGATTCAAGAACTATTAGATTCATCGCTGAAGTTGGAAGGTTTATGGAGCATAGATGAGAACGCTTTTAAGGGACATTATGATATAGAAACTGTCACTGTAGCAGATCTCAAAAAAGTGAGTTTCCTTAAAACACCGCAAACAGCAATTGCCATTTTTAAAATTCCTGAAACAAAACAAAGCACTGAAAGCGGATTGACATTGCTACTCGATGATGTGAGGGACCCAGGTAATTTAGGGACCATAATTCGTTTGTGTGACTGGTTTGGAATCACTGACCTAGTCTGCTCAAAAGAAACAGTGGATTGCTACAATCCGAAAGTGGTACAGGCAACTATGGGTTCTTTGACTCGTGTTAACGTTGTATACGCAGATTTACTAGAGTATTTAGATAAATCAAAACGGCCTATCTATGGCACTTATATGGATGGAGATAATGTGTATACCTCTCAACTTCCCAAAGACGCTATATTAATAATGGGTAATGAAGCCAATGGAATTTCGTCTGAAATAACAACAAGAATTGAGCGCCGTATCGGAATAGCTCGATTTGGTCCAGATCAAGCCACAGAAAGCCTAAATGTTGCAACAGCCACAGCCATTTTCTTGAGTGAATTCAGAAGAAGCTAGACTGTTTATTGGAAGGTGAAATTTAAAAAAATACCGCGGGTAGACATGCTTGTGATATTACTCGTCCACGGACTATTAGGATCGTCATCTTGCACCAACTCGTTGCTCACAGCAAATACACCTCGGATACTCGGAGTAAATTTGAAACGATCGAGATATATATCAATCCCAAAACCAATATCATAAAAGAAAGGGCGCGAAATCATTCTAAATTTTCCATCGCCATTATCATCTGGATTGCGCTCATTACTCGATAAATTATAGGCAGTTGCAATTCCAAAAGTGGTGAAAGGCTTGATATTGTTTAATCGTTTGGTCGAAAAACGAATGAGTAATGGCACGTAAATGTAGGTAGAGCCAACTTCCCTTAGTAAATCTTCTTCAGTAGTAAAACCTGGTCCAGCAGGATAAATGAGGTTACGTTGAGCATAAACCAATCCGGGTTCAAAACGCAAATTGATATGTTCAGAAATTCGTAAATCCCCAACCATGCCTACAGTAAAACCCGTTTGTCTCTCTACTTGAATATCCGGACGATCTTCGCGATAGTCAAAATTAAAATCAAAATTATTTATCCCAAAATAATATCCCCATGACAGTGTTGGCTTGTCAAAGTTTTGTAGTTTTTGAACACGAGGTCGCGTGAGCCATCCACCAGTTTGAGCCATGGATTCGTGGGCAAAGAAAAGGGTAAAAAGAACAGCAATAAGGATTCTCATATCGTTATTTTGATGCAGTGTAAATGGTTGCAACCCCAAAAGTTTGTGGTTTATCTTCCACGTCTTTAAACCCAGTTTTGCGTAAAATATTGTTGAGAGCTTCTCCAAATGGAAAAACAGAGGCACTCTCACTTAAATATTTATAAGCATCACGATCCTTAGAGAACATACGACCTATTCCGGGTAATATAAATTTGCTATAAAATGAATATCCTTGTTTGAATGGGAATTTTGTAGGCACTGAAGTTTCCAGGATGACAAAGATGCCTCCAGGTTTTAGTACTCTAAAAATTTCTCCCAGTCCTTTTTCTAGTGTTTCAAAGTTACGTACCCCAAAAGCTACCGTAATGGCATCAAAACTATTGTCATCAAATGGCATAGCTTCGCTATCTGCTTGCATCATTTCTATGCGATCATCAAGTTGCGCTGCATTTATTTTTTTGCGACCAACAGCCAGCATACCTTCAGAAATATCCAAACCAACGAGTCTTGTTGCCGTTGTATTTGCCATATTGATGATCAAATCTCCAGTACCAGTAGCGATATCTAAGACACTTTCTGGCGAAGTTGCTTCAACTAGTTGAACCACTTTTTTACGCCATTTCACGTCAATACCTAAGGATATCACACGATTGAGACCATCGTATTCTCCAGAAATAGTGTCAAACATTTGTTCGACTTGTTCTTTTTTACTTTGATTGGATGTAGTGTAAGGTGTTACCTTTTTGGGCATTGAGCAATTTTTTGGCAAATATACAATTTCGCGAAAGCGTAAAAAAGTATAGTCTTGGAAAAGAGAAGCAAACTAAGGGCTTCTTTATCCAGATTATTGTACATTCTAATGAGTATGGGATTTTTTAACTGGTTATTTCTTAGAGGGAATTAGAACTAATCTACTTGCATTCAATTTAGTTTTAATGAATGCTATATCTTTGTATACCTTTTCAGTATATACTATATGAAGATTATTATCGCAGGGGCAGGGGAAGTAGGCTTCCATCTTGCAAAACTGCTATCATACGAGTCTCAAGATATTACTCTTATTGACACTAACAGAGAAAGCCTTGCGTACGCAGATACCCATTTGGATATTCGTACCATTAAGGGTGATGCTACGTCTATATCTATACTTCAAGATTCTAGAGTTGAAAATGTTGACCTAGTCATTGCGGTAACCTCAAGTGAGACCACCAATATTACGACCTGCGTACTTGCCAAGCAATTAGGAGCTGGACGAACCATAGCCCGTATTTCTAATACAGAATTTATTGTGCATAAAGAGTTGGCTGGTTTTTCTAAGCTAGGGATTGATGAGTTGATCTCACCTGAAAGTCTCGCTGCTGCAGAAATTGAATTACTTTTAAGTCAAAGTGCATTTAATGATAGCTTCGAGTTTGAAGATGGTGCTTTGACTATGGTAGGTACTACCTTATCAAAAAGCGCTTCCTTTGTAGGGAAAAGCGTTAAAGAAGCAGCTAAAATATTTCCTGAACTCCATTTTATGCCTATCGCAATTCAGCGATTTGGTACTCAGTATACTTTGATTCCGCGAGGAGATACCATCTTTAAGGAAGGAGATCAAGTATACTTTATGACAATTCAAGGAGGTGTAGAGGAGCTCTATAAACTCACGGGGAAAGCAAAGCAGCAGATCAAAAATGTGATGATTTTAGGGGGGAGTAAAATTGGTTATAAAACAGCTAGAGATCTCTGTTCTAGTAAATTCAATGTTAAATTAATAGAAAAGAATAGAGAAAAGGCGACAGATCTCGCTGATCTTTTACCTAAAGCTTTAGTGCTTAACGGTGATGGACGAAATGTCGAGTTACTTGAAGAAGAAAATATTCACGATATGGATGCCTTTATCGCTGTAACTGGTGATAGTGAGACTAATATTATGTCCTGCCTTGTGGCCAAGTCTAAAAGTGTGAAGAAAACCATCGCTTTGGTTGAAAATATGGATTACTTCCAGTTATCGCACAGCATAGGAATTGATACCTTGATTAATAAAAAGCTATTGGCAGCCAATAATATCTTCCGCTATATCCGGCGAGGCGAAGTTGTGGCTATGACCAAGTTAAATAATATGAATGCAGAGCTTCTTGAATTTATTGTGAAGCCCACTTCTATTGTAGAAGGTAAACGTCTTCGTGATATTGACTTTCCAAGATCAGCCACTATTGCAGGTGTTGTAAGAGCAGGAGAAGGAATAATTGCACTTGGGGATTTTAGAGTGATTGCAGGTGATCGTGTGGTTATATGTTGTTTGCCAAGATCTATTAAGAAGGTTGAAAAAATGTTTGTCTAGTCTCGATGCCAAAACTCAATTATAAAATTATTTTTCACCTCATGGGACTGCTTTTGCTGTTCAATGGAGGGTTTATGTTGATTGCCGCTCTGGTAAGTTATTTATATCATGACGGAGCGACCTTGCATATAGTTTCTTCAGGTTTGCTAACCTTGTTTGCGGGGGTGTCATTTATGTTTGTTACACGTGGCCATCGCAAAGAACTCAATAAACGTGAGGGATATATTGTGGTTACTTTTGGATGGCTGTTTATGTCATTAAGTGGAATGCTACCTTATTTAATATCAGGTGCTATCCCATCGGTTACAAATGCCTTTTTTGAAACTATTAGTGGTTATACAACTACTGGGGCGTCTATATTAACCGATATTGAAGCTTTGCCCAAAGGACTTTTGTTCTGGAGGAGTATGACGCATTGGATAGGAGGGATGGGAATCATCGTACTGGCCATTGCCATTTTGCCTTTGTTAGGTATTGGAGGGATGCAATTATTTGCTGCCGAAGCTCCAGGTCCAAGTGCAGACAAGCTACATCCTCGAATTACTGATACTGCTAAGCGTTTATGGCTTATCTATTTTGGTTTTACAGCTATGGAAACGATAGCCTTAAAACTCGCAGGGATGTCATTTTTTGATGCCATTAACCATGCCATGAGTACCTTGTCAACAGGTGGTTTTTCAACCAAAAATGCCAGTGTAGCTTATTGGAACGATACGCCTCTTATACAATATATAATCATCTTTTTTATGATGTTGGCTGGGATGAATTTTGTCTTGAGTTACTTTGCCTTTAAGGGAAAGGTGCAGAAGATAGTAAAGGATGAGGAGTTTAAACTCTATATGTCCTTTATTATAGGATTTTCAATTATTACGGCTTTAGTAGTGTATTTCCAGGCTGATGTGTCTAACTCTAGTATAGATCACCCTATGGTGCTTGGTGTGGGTGAAAGTGCCATTCGTCATGGTTGGTTTCAGGTAGTGGCTATCATTACGACTACTGGTTTTGTTACTGCCGATTTTACCATGTGGACACCCTTTCTAACGGTTGTTTTCTTTGGTCTTATGTTTGTAGGAGGCTCTGCAGGTTCAACTGCCGGAGGTATTAAAGTGGTACGCCATCTACTGACCATTCGCAATGCGATTTTAGAATTCAAACGTACCTTACATCCACGTGCAATTTTGCCAGTTCGTTATAATACGCGATCTGTAGATCGAACAATTATCTTTAATATTCTTGCCTTCTTTATATTATATATGTTGTCTTGGATCATTGGGGCTTCAGTTTTAGCTGCCTTCGGATTAGACTTCCAAACAGCTTTAGGAGGAGCCGCCTCATCTTTGGGGAATGTGGGTCCCGCCTTTGGTTCATTGAGCCCAGTAGATAATTTTGCAAATCTTCCTTCTGGAGCCAAATGGTGGTGTGGTTTCCTAATGCTCATTGGGCGTTTAGAATTGTTTACGGTACTTATTTTATTAACTCCATTCTTTTGGCGAAACCGATAGCTATGGAAGGAAAAATCTATGATCTAATTATTATTGGTGGTGGACCTATTGGCCTAAGCTGTGGAATTGCTGCTCAAAAAGAAAAACTCAACTATTGCATCCTCGAAAAAGGTGTTTTGGTCAATTCTCTTTACAATTTCCCAGAGCAAATGACCTTCTTTTCAACCTCCAAATTACTGGAGATTGGAGATGTGCCTTTTATTTCCCATTCTGATAAGCCTACTCGTAATGAAGCCTTAGAGTATTATCGACGGGTTCAAGAAAGTTGGCAATTAAAGATCCAAATGTATACCGAGGTCCTAAGTATGAATGCGGTTGCAGAGGGTTATAAGATAGAAACTAGTAAGGGTTCCGCTTTCGCGAAAGCGGTCATCGTATGCACTGGTTTCTACGATACACCACGCTTACTTGGTATTCCAGGCGAAGAGCTACCTAAAGTCAAACACTTTTATGATAGTCCGCATCCTTATGTAGGACAAAAATTACTGGTAATAGGAGCGGCAAACTCGGCTTGTGATGTTGCTTTAGAGACCTATTACAAAGGTGCTGAGGTGACTATGGCTATTAGATCTCACGAGATCTATCCAAAAACTAAATATTGGATCAAGCCCAATATCGAAAACCGAATCAAAGAAGGTGCTATTAAAGCCTACTTTAATTCTGAGGTGGTTGAGATAAAAGAGCATTCAGTCTGTCTTGAAACCCCTGATGGTCTCGTCGAAATACCTAATGATTTTGTGCTTGCAATGATTGGGTATATGCCTAATTATCATTTGTTTGAAAGTTTGGGATTGCCTATCGACTCAGATGTGTATAAAACACCCCTCCACAATGAGGAAACTCTAGAAACACCTCTACCTAATGTATACGTTGCTGGGGTGATCAAAGTGGGACTTCAAACAAGTAAATTATTTATCGAAAATACCCGTGAACATGGGGATATTATTATTCAAAATTTGCTAAGTAAGTCGTAGCTTTGTGACACTCCTAAAAGTGATAAAAATGGCTAGACAGCAAATTACAGACACAATCTTAATGATTAGACCTGTGAACTTCCGAATGAATGAACAAACGGCAGTAAATAATTATTTTCAAGAAGATCTCCGTCTTAAGAATGCAGAAATCAACGCAAAGGCGCAAGCCGAGTTTGATGCTTTTGTAGACAAGTTGCGCGCCAAAGGAGTTAATGTCATTGTAGAAGATGACTTAGTAGAACAAGACTCTCCGGATTCTATTTTTCCTAATAATTGGGTAAGTTTTCATGCAAGTGGGGATATAGCAATCTATCCTATGTTTGCCGAAAATCGCCGTGTAGAACGCCGATTAGATATTTTTGACCGTTTGGAAAAAGAAGGATTTACAATCCGTAATATCACCGACTATACCAGTGCCGAGGAAGAAGGTTTCTTTTTGGAAGGTACTGGAAGCATATTAATGGATCGGGTAAATGAAATAGCTTATTGTGCCTTATCTCCAAGGGCAGATGAAGAATTATTTATTGAATTTTGCGAAGATTTTGAGTGTACTCCAGTGGTGTTTACAGCAAACCAAACTGTAGGAGATGAGCGCATGCCTATTTACCACACTAATGTAATGATGTGTTTAGGTGAAACCTTTTGTGTGATTTGTTTTGATACTATCGATGACAAAAAGGAGCGTAAAAATGTAGAAAAGCATTTGCGCTCTAGTGGCAAAGAAATTATCAGAATTACGGAAGCACAAATGAGTCAGTTTGCAGGTAATATGTTGCAAGTAAAAGGCGCCGATGAGAAACGCTACTTAGTAATGAGTAAAGCGGCACATGAGAGTCTAACACCCAAACAAATTGCTGCTCTTGAAAAAACATCAGAAATTGTGAGTAGTGATTTGACCACTATTGAAACCTGTGGAGGAGGAAGTGCACGTTGTATGATGGCAGAAGTATTTTTGCCAAAAAAATAAGCATCTCCAATTCGGGCTATTCTGCGCTAATTCAATGGTATAGTGGGAGTTATTTCTATTGCTCATCATAAGGTCAACAGTGGTAATTAAGTTTTAGTAACAGCTGTTAGTCTTCCTTTTTTAGGTTTGATTAAAGTTTATCTTGATTATGCTTTAGGATGCTTTAATAGATTGATTTTAAGGGCTGTAAGTGTATCCTTTTCTGCAATTAACACAGAAGACTCGGCAGCCTTATAAATCCTAATAGTTACGGCTGTTTAGCATTTTAGTCTATAATTACGTATATTCGTTTTAACAATTAATAAGTTGTTAAAGCGTACTGGTGGAGTTTATTGTAGATATGTCTTATAAGTGTGTTTGTAGTTTTCACACTTATACAACCTAAGCATTTTGCTTTCAGGCTTGTATCGAAATGGTTTAATTTTTTTAGTAGGATTTAAAAAGCGACCGATAACAATCTTCTTTAAACACACCAGGTACGCTTTTTCTATATACTGCGATTCCTACCATCTAAAACGCTACTACCTCAATCCTTTTCTTAGTATGCCTTCTAAAATACCAATATACCAGCATACCCAAATACCAGCATACCAAAATACCAGCATACCAAAATACCAACCTACCAAAATACCCCTATCACTCATAGGAAGTAACGTCATTAGCAAAAAGAAAGCTAATTAATCTTCCTCTTCTCCTTCTGACTCAGTTAAAATATCAGCATGTTTGGAATAGGTTTTCCATTTTTCAATACAGGCAGAAATATCTTCAGGTATCGGTGCCTCGAAACGCATGAGTTCATTAGTTTCTGGATGAATAAAACCTAGGGTTTTAGCATGAAGTGCCTGTCTAGGAAGGACCTTAAAACAGTTGTCTACAAACTGCTTGTATTTTGTAAAAGTGGTGCCTTTTAATATGGAGTTTCCGCCATAGCGCTCATCATTGAACAAGGTATGTCCAATGTATTTCATATGCACCCTTATTTGGTGTGTACGACCCGTTTCCAGTGTACATTTTACTAAGGTTACATAACCTAATCGTTCAATTACTTTGTAATGCGTAACCGCCGGCTTTCCTAATTGATCGTCATCTTCTTTGTATACCGTATTTTGAAGTCGGTTTTTTGGATGTCTTCCTATATTTCCTTCAATAGTACCTTCATCCTCCTTCATATTACCCCAAACCAAGGCAACATATTCACGTTCTGTAGTCTTATTAAAAAACTGTTTTGATAAATGAGTCATTGCCTGCTCTGTTTTGGCAATTACCAAAAGCCCGGATGTATCTTTATCAATACGATGTACCAGTCCTGGTCTATCGCTACTGTTATTAGGAAGATTGTCAAAATGATGAATCAAAGCGTTGATCAAGGTTCCTGAATAATTTCCATGTCCAGGGTGAACAACCATTCCTGCGGGCTTATTTACCACTAAAACCGTATCGTCTTCATAGACTACATCAATAGGGATATCCTCTGGAATCAATAAGTTTTCATGTGGAGGATGTTCAAAGAGTACGCGCACGGTATCTCCTGCCTTCACTTTGTAATTTTGCTTTACAATTTCGCCATTGACTTGAATGCTCCCATTCTTGGCAGCTTTCTGGATTTTATTTCGAGTGGCATTTTCGACAAAATTCATTAGGAATTTGTCTACCCGTAAAGGTTCTTGTCCTTTTCCTGCAGTTACACTGTAATGTTCATACAGCTCGTCGTCCTGCATTTCTGGACCTTCGGGTATATTAGTTTCCGCCATCGGTGGTTGTGTCTGTTGTGTTGTTATAATTATCTCTGTAGTTACCCTGTCCATTCCCTAAAACTAAATCAATGGTCGACGTCTTTTCTAAACGGTCTCCAGATTTGATACTCTTTCCATTGTGTTTTAATTCGCGAACTTCATCTTTTCCCATATGATCGATATAGCTCACTTTGCCAACAGTAAACCCTAAAGCTTTGAGTGTTGGCTCTACTTGGCGCCTTGTCTTTCCAACAAGATTATCCGGAATAGTAATTTTTTGATAGCCAGAAGGATTCAATACCAAATATATTTTTCGATTTTCTTTCACAAATTTCCCAGCGGCTGGATCCTGATCAATGACAGAATAGCGTGGGTAATCTGGGTTGTAATTTGCGCTATCAATGATGAAAAACCTCAAATCGGCATTGCTCAATTCTTGCTCTACCAATTCCAGGGTCATCCCTTTAATATTAGGTACGGCAATACGTTGGTCATGATTGGTTGTGTTACCTAGCCACCATTTTACCATAAAAATAAAAAGGAGTAGGGCGAGAATAGCAAGTGCCAAATGTTTGACAAATGTCTTACTCATTATAAAAGAAACTATATTCATAGAGGACTAGGGTTAGTGTCGCAAAGATATAAAAATGAAACCCTTTTGGAGGGCGTAGTTTTATCAGTTATTTTTGATAACGTAATAAACGCTTGTTTCGTTTAATCTATCCATTTTAAATCAAGTACATGTTGAAAAATATCGCTGTGTTAATGGGAGGCTATGGCAGTGAGTATGCGATCTCCTTGCAAAGTGGGTCAACTGTGATGGCTGCTCTAGATCCGTCAAAGTACACCGCTTATGCTGTTCATATTTTGAAGGATCGATGGGTATGTGTCCATAAGGATGAAGAATATCCAATAAATAAAGGTGATTTTAGCTGTGTGCTACCCTCTGGAAAGTTAGTTTTTGACGCCTGTTACAACACAATTCACGGGACTCCAGGAGAGGACGGACTATTACAGGCATATTTAGAGACTATTGGGGTACCGCAATCTAGTTGTGAAATGTACCAAAGTGCCTTGACTTTCAACAAACGGGATACCCTCAGCGTCTTGAAGCCTTACCATATTCCCATGGCGAAATCGGTCTATGTGGATAAAGGTGATAAGGATGTATTCGCTTTCGCGAAAGCGCAACACAAAACAAACGCTATAGGCTATCCATGCTTTGTAAAACCCAACCGAGCTGGGTCCAGTTTTGGAATTAGTAAGGTATACGCCGAAAGTGAACTCGAAGCAGCTTTAAATAAAGCCTTCACCGAAGATAGCGAAGTGCTGATAGAATCATTTTTAAGCGGCACCGAAGTTTCTGTAGGCGTTTTTAAATGGAAGGGGGCAACGACCGTCTTACCCGCTTGTGAAATCGTACCTGATGGTGATTTCTTTGACCTAGAAGCCAAATATTCTGGAAAATCTCAAGAAATTGTACCTGCACGCTTGTCTGATACAGATACCCAAGCCTTAGAGGCACTTACCATGAAAGTGTATGATGTCCTGAAACTAAAAGGAATTTGCCGCGTCGATTTTATTTTCCATGAAGGCAAACCACATTTTGTAGAAGTGAATACCAATCCAGGCTTATCGGCAGAGAGTATCATTCCTAGAGAATTTAAACATGCTGGGATTTCTTTATCTGATGCTTTTGGATCTGTGATAGATGAACTATTCTAAGCCTATGTATTCTTTGTTGTATACATTTGTAGTAAATAAGCATACAATTTAAATGGTAAATAAAAAACAGATGTGGGTGGTCCTCATCATTTCACTTCTACTTCTTTACTCTTGCAATAATACTACAGACCCTCAAGACGATAATTCAACCAATGATTATTCCAGAATTTTAGAGCAGAAGAGAGATAGCTTATTTCAAGAATATACACTATTTAAGAGTCGAAAATCTCATCCTACCTTAATCGATTTATCTTTAGACTCATTAGAAATTAGTTACTCAAATGTTCTAAAAATCATCAATAATAATTGTGTCGCTTGTCATTCTCCTTCTGGGAATGCTCCTTTTTCACTCTTATCATATACTGATCTTGTTAAGCGAAAAGGGGTCATTCAAGAGGTGCTATCCAGAAAAATAATGCCACCTTGGATGGCTGATAAATCGTACAAAAATTTTTTTAATGAACCGGCTATCAGTGACGAAGAGCGAGCGCTCATTTATAATTGGTTAGAAATGGGTGCGCCCATTGACAAAAAAGAAGTTTTGAGTTATCCGGAGCATTCCTCTTTGAAATTAGATTTACCCGATCTTATTATTCAACCAACTAAAAAACATATCATAACAACTAATGACGATTCTTATGAGTGTATTGTTTATGATCCAAAGTTGAAAGAAGATATTTTTGTTTCAGGTATAGATTTTAAATCAGATAATCCAGAGGTAATACATCATTTAATGCTATACTTGGACGTAAATAATATACTAGAGGATGATGGGTCGTGGGATTGTAAAAATGATGGTTTAGTTAACAAGCTTATTCCTATTCAATCTTGGAGCAAAGGCATGCGTCCATTTGAATTAGCTTCTGGCCTTGGATACCGTGTGCCAAAAGGAGCCAAGTTTTTACTACAAGCACATTATGGTGATGAGAATAATAAGGGGAGAGAGGTGAGTACGACCTTAAAATTGCACTATGCAGATTCTTTAAAAGAAGAAGTGGCCTTTGAGGTAATTAATAAATTTGATATAAAATACCCAAAGGATTCCATAATGATGGAAACTCTTAGTTACAAGGTTGAAGATACTATTTCCGTACTTGGACTACTTCCACACACACACACATTTCTTGACAAAAAAGATTGAAATATTTGCTGTAAATGAAGACACTAAAGAGATTATTAAATTACTTAAAATTCCTGATTGGGACTACCTTTGGCAAGGACAATATATAAATACCTTGCCAGTGATAATTCCAAAGGGTAGTACGATTTATTGCAATGTAGTAATTGATAACACAGCCGATAACCCAACCCAACCCAATTCTCCAGTTCGCGATGTATTTTACAATACAAATTCTAGTGATGAAATGCTCGTATTAGTGTTGCTTACTAAACCATACAAAGAAGGAGATTCTCAACTTCAAGTTGCTAAATTTTTAAAATAATGAAAGTCACCCATTCTATTCTCTTAGCTTCCTTGATGTTATCGTTTTATGCATGTAAAAATGAAAATTCAAAGATCGATTCTCTGGTTCCTAGTCAATCTCTGGCCGCTTATGAGTGCTACTTTTTTTTTATTGCCGATTGCCCAGCATCAAGAAACAATATTCCTAAAATTTCTGAATTATCAAAAAAATATAAGCCTCTAGGGTTGAGGGTAATCGGAGTTGTGTCTGATCCATTTATCAATATGGATTATTTACATGAAACTTTAAAGGAATTGGATTTTCAAATTGATATCGAAATAGATTCCACCCTAAGTATTGCTCGAAAACACGATGCTTCGGTAACTCCCGAGGTTTTCTTATATAAGTCGGGGGTTTTGGTGTACAGTGGTCTACTTGATAACTATTATTTTGAATTGGGAAAGCATAGAAAGATTGTCACAACAAATTATCTTGAGTTGGCTGTTCAATCTTCTCTTCAAAATAGTCCTTTTGAAAAAAGGACCGAAGCTATAGGTTGTAAAATCAACTTTGATGCTCGAGATATTATAACTTCAATTCATTAAATAGGATTCGAAAATGTTCTCTCGCAAAATTTTTGTTGTAGTCATTTTTGTCTTAATAGTCTCATGCACATCAGAAACCAATATTTCAAATCCTAATGGACTCTTTTCAGAAGTAGAATTATCTGAACTGAATCAAATGGTCGATGCATTCGACCATATTCTCGTTCAAGGCTTTGATACAAAGTTAGTAGTCGATGCTTACATGGAGTTCTCCATAATTGTAGAAGAGGAAATTTCGCCAACGCTTCCTAGCGGTATGGAAGCCCTTGGCTTAAAGGTGATGGATTATAAAGTTTTTTCCAAAATATGGCGGCACTATGAGGTAGATAATAGAAATAAGGGGAAATACAATATTTATGGTACTAGTGATTATATTAAGTATTTGAAAAGACTGGGAGAAGATTCTGATTTCTTGCAGGTTTATGCTCAAAATCTTAAAGATGCAGGTGATATTTCACCAGCCCTGATTGCTGGTTTTGCTGTTAATATTGAACTTCTTGATCTAACAGATAGAAATAATAGACTTGTTTTTGCAATTCATTATCTAACTTTAATACAGCGCTAATCCACCTCGATATAACTGAGTGTTGAAAATAGCTTCGTGAGGCGTGTGTGAAATCAGAGCGTACATTCACCTAATAAAATAGTGTCCTACTTGACTTATTTGCGATAATATTAGCGCATTCAAACTGAAAATGAAGGAACTCAGAGATTAGGTTTTGCAACATTTAATTCCCTACATTTACTCCTATGAAAAGAGCGGTATTTCCAGGATCTTTTGATCCTATCACCTTAGGGCATTATGATATCATTGAACGCGGACTCACAGTTTTTGATGAGATTATACTTGCAATTGGGGTGAATGCTGAAAAAAAGTACATGTTCTCACTAACAGAACGCAAGTGCTTTTTGGAAGAGACCTTTGCCGGCGAACCTAAAATCAAGGTGATGACCTATAAAGGACTTACCGTTGATTTCTGTCAAAAGCAAGATGCAGAATTTATCCTCCGCGGACTCAGAAATCCGGGGGATTTTGAGTTTGAAAAGGCGATTGCACATACAAACCGAAAATTATCAGGTATTGAAACGGTTTTCTTATTGACCTCTTCAGGTAAGAGTTATATCTCTTCTTCCATAGTTAGAGATGTCATTCGTCATAATGGTGACTATACCAGTTTGGTGCCAGAAGCTGTAAGAGTTAAGAAGGACTAACCCATAAAAAAAATCGCCACTAGGGCGATTTTTTATTAATCATATATATTACAGCTTACTTTTTGCTTTGCTGCTCTTTGATTGTCGACTTGTCAATGTCAAAATCATTTGTAAGTTGGTTTGTGTTTCCTGTAGGATTTGTGGGATGAGTTTGTGTTACCTTTCTTTCAAATTTACGTTCCATATCTTTCTTTTATTGTTCATAATTAATATAAAGAATCCAATTGTTAAGTCTTCTTAAGAAGCTGTTAGGATTGCGTTAAAGTCTTTTGAAATAAGTAGTTGACGGCAATATTAAGCGAGATATTTAACTAATTTGACCCAGTTAGTTTCTTTAGTGTTTGGCGAAGTTCCTTAGAAGTATATTCTTTAAAATCGAGATTAAGTGTTCCCATTTCTTCAATGCGAATTTCCTTCATTCCCATATAATATCCTTCTTTTCCTTTTTGGATGGCGACTAAGGTTACGGGTAAGTTTTTAGTAATAGACCCAAAATCAAAACTGCTATTTGCACGTTTATTGCCATTTAAAATCGAACGCATATTCTTAAAGACTAGCTTCACATTGGCCCCTTCAGCATTTTTAATTTTGAGTTTAAATTTCATTTTTGGCCCATTTGCATTTGTAAAACGATCACAATTGAGCCAGCCTAATTGCAATGAATTAAATATGTAATTACCCACAGACTCATTTCTAGACACCAATCGTGTGATTTTTCTATCAGGAATTTTATCTGCGCCCCATGGAATTCGATAAACATGACCTCCCCTTGAAACAGAATCGGTATCAAGGCGTTTGAAATATGTGGTAGGTATTTCAAAAACAGACTTTCGAACTAATACATAGGAAGTCCCTTTCACTTTTATGTCTCTAATGAGTTTTGTCTTCCTTAATTCCTGGTAGCTTTCGAGCATGGCTGAGGTTACGTCAATCTCATTGTCGTGCAGAATTTCTTTTAATATTTCAATATCGGTGCGAGCAGTACTGTATATAGTATCGAAAACTCTATTTTTTGGAACCTCTTCACTTATAGCAGTTTCATAGGTTTTGTCATCATCCAACTGGATATTTATTGGCATACTGTATAATACATCTACGGCTAATCCTCTTTGCCTTCCTGGAGTAAATAATGGCATGCTTTCTAGTACGCGTTTTATTTCAATTTGAATACAATCACTGTTATTTTGACTTCTGATATGCTCTACGCTCCCGTCTCTCTTGATTTTAAGTCTTGCAAAGAGCCTTGTGACCCCTGTTGGTATGTCTGTGGCACAGATCTCGGCATCAAAGTTCCTCATCACATGCCTATTGATGGCTTCTTGAGTACAGCTTTTCTTTTCTGCTTCTGTACCTGTACAGTTGGCAAATACAGGGACATTTTCCACCACTGCAAAGGGAACATCGGCTATAGGTTCTTGTTTTTCCTCCATTTCAACAGCTAAAGTGTAAGATATAGGTGCGGCCAATTGCCAATCGATAATAACTTCTTTTTCTGCTCCAATAAATAACTGCATATCCTCTTTCGTTTTCTTTGTGGGAAAAGTAATGGTCATAGGTTTGTCAAGCAGGAGTTGTTGCCCTCCTTTTTGGGCAGTAACATGGAGCATGCCTCCAGTTTCAAGTATGTGATTATTTGATGTTGTACTAAGATTGCCGAGTAGTATATCGTCCAGAGTATGATATTCCTTAATGTTGATAGCTACTGTTCCATCGATCCATTGAGCATCACTGCTACTACTTTTAAAAGCATGAGCCGGAAAATAAAGACGCGTCCCTCCTTTGCAAATTAGGGTAGTATCTCGAGAACTTTCAACATAGAATTGTTCAAGTACCACATCAGTAATGGGAGAGAAAGTAGAATTAGCCAAAGCTAAGTCACTTAGAGAGCTTTTAATTGTTTCATTATTCATAAGGATCTCTTCCTCTTGATTTTCTAGAAGGAAATTTATTGAATCTTTAAGAGTCTTTAGGTTGGGTGTATTAGTGTCATTGGAAGGAACAAGAATTCCCTGTGTAGGTATCGCTTTTGATTTTTTTTGCTGTTTTGGAACTTTATCAGCCGGATCAGAGTGATTCCATTGCTGGAACCCTAAAAATAACAGAGTAATGGTTACAATGGCTAAAAAGAAGATTCCTAAGGTTTTTACGAATTTACCTCGCAAATATCCGTTGTGAATCTTAGCAATTTCATTTTTAATAATAACGCGTCGCATGCCCTGTAGGAGAATTTTGTGTTCTTCAAACAAGGCTTTAAAATTGACATCTGAACGTAGTTTTTCCTCAAAAGCAATACGTTCTTCAGGAGATAGTATTTGGTTGAGGTAATCGTTTATATATGTTATCTGTGTAATATATGTTTCCATGACTGTAGTTTTAAGAGGGCATTGATTGTTTGTAGATGTCTTTTGCTTTTTTCAAGCATTTGTACTTCTGATTTTTTGCTCCTTTTTCAGAGGCAAATTGCATCACTGTTGCGATTTTCCTAAAGGTCATCGCTTTGTGATAAAACAGTTGTAACAATTTTTGACATCGACTTCCCAATGCGCGAAAAGCATTCTCAGCCTGTTGATATTTTTTTTCTTCTAGTACCGCATGGAAGACCTGTAGCTCTTCTCCTTGAAGTTCGCGGAGTTCATTTTTTGAAAATTGTTTTTGAGTATCCTTCCATAGAAAACGGGAAACGGAGTATAAGTAAGTGTAGAAAGATGAAGTTAACTCAAAATCGGATTTCTCCAAATTCCGTATCAAAATGAGTATGGCTTCTTGGAAGATGTCTTTAGCGTCTTCCTTTTGACCTCCCTTGGAACGTATTAATTTTTCAATCCGAGGATATAAGGGATAGAGTTGCCTAATCGCTTTGTCCCGATGTCCATTTTTAAATAGTTCTAATATTTTGTGATCACTCATAAAGTATTTTATCTATTAATGGTCATTTTGGTAAAAGGTCACCTCTAAAAAGTCATAATTTATCGAATTTTCTTTACAAATGCTTCTACACTTTCTGGGCCATTGGCTGTAAGATGCTTTACAAACGCACTCCCAATGATGGCTCCTTTCGCAAAAGCGGTAGCCGCTTCAAAGGTTTCCGAATTGCTAATTCCGAAACCAACAATCTGCTGATTTTTTAATTGCATATCATGGATGCGTTTAAAATAATCGGTGGTAGTATTCCCAAAGCCGCTTTGAGCTCCTGTCGTACTTGCGCTACTTACCATATAGATGAATCCATCACTTGCGGCATCTATTTGTTTTATGCGCGCATCTGAGGTTTGCGGAGTGATCAAAAACACATTAATCAAGCCGTGTTTTTCAAAAATAGCCTTGTACTCAGCTTCATACTCGGCCAAAGGAAGGTCTGGCATAATCAATCCATCAATGCCTATTTCGGCACAAGTGGCACAAAACTTTTCCACTCCATATTGCAACATCGGATTAAAGTATCCCATGATAATTAAGGGAATGTGAATCGTTTTACGAATGTCTTTCAATTGATCAAACAGCAGCTGTGTAGTCATCCCATTTTTAAGCGCTGCTGTACTGCTCTCTTGGATAGTAGGTCCGTCTGCCAAAGGATCTGAAAACGGTAAACCAATTTCAACGAGATCGACTCCGCTCTCTTGTAATTGTGTCAGTACGGAAACGGTATCGTTCAAAGAAGGGTAGCCAGCCGTAAAGTAGATACTCAATAGCTTTTTATTTTCTTGTAGTTTTTTGTTGATTCTGTTCATAGTTTTTTAATCTCCGCGAAGGCGGAGATATCATCCACCCAAACGTATTAGTTATTATAACATCCAACCTAAATCTTTCCAATCTGGGTTTAATTCATTAATTAGATTGTCTTTCCATTCCCTATTCCACTTCTTTACTTGTTTTTCTCTTGCTATAGCTGCTGCTACAGTTTTGAATACTTCAAAGTAAACTAGTTTGTCGAGGTTATATCGACTTGTGTAACTCTTATTATAAGTTTTATTTAAGTGCTCGAACATTCTTTTCTTTAAATCAACTGTAAAACCTGTATACAATATCTTGTTATAGGTATTAGTGGTCATGTAAAAATAAAACTGTTCTTCGCTAAATTCCATTTCAATCTCATTTCCGCGAAGGCGGAAACCTTATTTTGTTTTAGAACTCGTTTTCATGGTCATACGTCTTCCGCCTTTGTGAAAGTCAGGTTCTTTTAGCTGTATGAGACTTCCGCCTTCGCGGAAGTTTAATTAAAGCTTAAAGTATTCGATATACGTATTCAAATCTTTATCCCCACGGCCACTAAGATTTACCACGACTACATCATCGGCTTTAAAACTTCTGGTTTCAAAAATCGCCAAAGCATGACTGGTTTCAATTGCTGGAATAATGCCTTCCAACTTCGAGAGTTCCAATCCTGCTTGCATAGCATCAGCATCGGTGACAGATATAAATTCTCCTCGTCCTGAACGATATAAATTTGCATGCATCGGACCAACACCTGGATAATCAAGTCCTGCCGAAATAGAATATGGTTCGGTAATTTGTCCGTCGGCAGTTTGCATTAAAAGCGTTTTACTTCCATGTATAATTCCTTCACGTCCCAAGACAGAAGTAGCTGCACTTTCTCCAGAGTCAATTCCCTTTCCAGCTGCTTCTACTGCAATAATACCCACCTCAGGTTGATCGAGATAATGATAGTAAAGTCCCGCAGCATTCGAGCCTCCACCTACACAAGCGACTACAAAATCAGGGTTTTCACGACCTTCAACTTCCTTTAGTTGCTTTTTAGTTTCTTCAGAAATCACCGATTGGAATCTCGCTACCATATCTGGATAGGGATGTGGTCCCACTACAGATCCAATGATATAATGCGTATCAACAGGGTTGCTAATCCAATCCCGAATCGCTTCATTAGTAGCATCCTTCAAGGTTTTACTACCAGATAAGGCAGGGCGAACTGTCGCTCCCAACATTTTCATACGAGCAACATTCGGTGCCTGACGTTCAATATCAATGGCGCCCATATACACTATGCATTCTAAACCCATCAAGGCGCAAACCGTTGCTGTTGCAACTCCGTGCTGTCCAGCTCCCGTTTCGGCGATGATGCGGGTTTTACCCAGACGTTTTGCCATGAGTATTTGTCCGATGGTATTGTTAACCTTATGCGCTCCAGTATGACATAAATCCTCTCGTTTGAGATAGATTTTAGTATTGTATTTTTTACTGAGACGTTCTGCAAAGTATAGAGGTGTTGGCCTACCTACATAGTCTTTGAGCAGCGCCTTGAATTCCTTCTGAAAAGAAGGCTCCTGCATCACCTGGATGTATTGTGAACGCAATTCCTCTACATTAGGGTAGAGCATTTCTGGAATAAAAGCACCTCCGAAATCGCCATAATATCCCCTCTCATTTGCTTGATATGATTCTTTTTCATTTTCGCGAAAGCGAGAATCTTCTTTTTGTTTCATAACTTTTTCTATTAATTTCCACGAAGGCGGAAATCTTATTATATATTTTAACCCGTTCCACAAAGCGGAAATCTCATTAAACTAATTAATTCGTTCTCTTACTCATGAGTCTTCCGCTTTCGCGAAAGTGGTTTGAATTTCTCACTGTTGTGCAACATCTCCCCTAACCCCTCTTCAAAGAGGGGGACCTTTAGGCTCTTTGTTTTCTATTCCTTGCTAGGGATATTCAGTTCTTTTTGAAACCTTTTTAATTGTTCTATATCCTTTAATCCAGGTTTTACTTCAAACTTACTATTCACATCAAGTGCGAGGATAGGGAGATCTGTAGCCAAGATTTCTTTTACTTTATCTACTTCTTCTAGTCCGATGCCACCACTTAATACAAAGGGGGTTTTAGACGCATAATCTTTTAAAATACTCCAATCAAAGGTGTAGCCATTACCACCTTTTTGAGCGCCTTTAGTGTCAAACAAAAAGGCATCCACAAGCTTTTCATATGGATTCAATTGTTCAAAATCAAATGCATCCTTGATGGCAAATACTTTCCAGATTTTAACGTCCGTCAGCTTTCTCAATTCTTTGATGTCGGCTGGAGATTCTGAGCCGTGTAATTGTAGGATGTCTAGGTTGTATTGTTCTATTTTCGCTTTCGCGAAAGCGATCTCAGCATCTACAAAAACACCCACCTTTTGAATATTGTTGGGTAGGTGTGGTATGTCACCTTCAAAATTTCGCGGACTCCCATCAAAGAAGATAAACCCAAGGTAGTCTGGCTGCAAGGCAGCGACTTCTTGTGTGTTATATTTCATTCCGCATATTTTTATTGACATGATGGATTTTGATTAATGTTTTAATGTTGCTTCTTCGCTATTATATTAATTATTAGAATGTGCCCACCCTTTAGGGCCAGGGAAAGGCAAATTCGATGCAATGATTTAATCATTCAATGATTGTATAAATGATTTTGCAGCAGCTCCAGGATTATCAGTTTTCATGAAATTCTCACCGATGAGGAAACCTTGAAAACCATGAGGTTTGAGTTCTTTGATCGCCTCGATCGAACTGATCCCACTTTCGGAGACTTTTACAAATTCATCTGGAATCTGTTTGATGAGTTCTTTGCTTGTTTCTAAGCTGACCTCAAAAGTCTTTAGATTTCGGTTATTGATGCCAAGCATATCTACAGATGGCATGATGGATTTTTGCAATTCTTCTTCATTATGAGATTCACAAAGGATATCTAAGCCAAGGCTTTTAGCAAATTTTGAATACTGTTCTATTTGCTTTCGCGAAAGCGTTGCCGCTATCAATAAAATCGCATCTGCACCATAGGCTTTAGCTTCTAAAATTTGATATTCGTCTACGATGAATTCTTTTCTCAATAAGGGAAACTTTGCCGAAGCACGTGCCAATAACAGATCATCGAGCGATCCTCCAAAGTACTTGCCGTCAGTCAATACTGACATTCCACTCACGCCAGCTTCTTCATAACCTTTGGCAACGTCTTCCACATTCACATCCTGATTAATCACCAATTTGCTAGGAGACCTTCGTTTGTATTCAGCAATGATGCCTGTGGGCGCTTCCCTTAATGCTGTCGCTAGGGAAACTACCTTCCGTTCAAAAAGGACAGATGCTTCCAGCTGGGAAGCAGGAATCAACCCTTTTTTAAGTGCGACTTCGCGATGTTTATCTGCTACAATTTTATCTAGTATCGTCATATTCATTCCCAGCGTAGGCGGGGATCTCATTTTATTCCCGCGAAGGCGGGAATCTTTATTAATTTCCCGCGAAGGCGGGAATCTCGCACTATTGAAGAACCTTAATTACTAAGCTTCTGCAATTTCTTTAACTTCTCCAATGCTTTTCCACCTAGCAAACTTTCTTTGGCTTGGATAAATCCTTCAATGGGAGTGAGTCCTTTGACGGTGGCAATTGCCATGCCTGCATTGGCACAGACCACATTGTTTTGGGCTTCTGACCCATTGCCGGAAATCACATCCATAAATATTTTTGCCGATGATTCGATAGAATTTCCACCGTAGATATCAGCTTGGGTATGTGCTTTTACACCAAAATCGGCTGGGTGTAACATCGTTTCCGTATGATTGGTTATTGTCTTTGTTGGTCCTGTTAACGAAATTTCATCATAACCATCCAAAGCGTGAAGAATGGTAAAATTTTTATCTCCTTTTTGATACAAGTACCCATACATACGCGCCAATTCTAAATTGAAGACACCAACAAGTTGATTTTGCGGAAATGCAGGATTTACCATCGGTCCTAGCATATTAAAAAAGGTCTTAACGGCTAGTTCTCTCCGTATTGGAGCCACATGTTTCATCGCAGGGTGGAAAAGAGGAGCATGCAATACACACATCCCGACAGTATCCATTGACCTTTTTAGGAAGTCGACGTCATTGCTAAATTTAATGCCTAAATAGTCCATTACATTAGAACTTCCACTTACCGAGGAGACACCATAATTTCCATGTTTGGTTACAGCCACATCGGATCCAGCGGTTACAAAGCTTGAAAGTGTGGAGATATTAAAGGTGTCTTTACCATCACCTCCGGTACCACAAAGGTCAATCGCATTGTATTCTGAGACATCAACCTTAAGGCATAGGTCCAAAAGTGCATCCCTGAAGCCTTCCAATTCTTCGATAGTGATACTCCGCATCATATAGACCGTAAGGAAAGCCGCTATCTGACTAGGATTGTATTTGCCTTCAGAAATATTGACAAGGATCTCTCTGGACTCCGTTTTGTTGAGTACATCGTGATTGATTAGTCTATTGAGTATGTTTTTCATAATTGTATTCGGTCCTTATCTTTTTGTATCTCTAATTCTAGTGATTCGTCTATTCTTGATTTACTTTGATCACCTCCAATGCCTCTTGGTCTTTTATGAAATTAGATATCGCTTGGTCAATAATTTCTTGATCCTCGTAAATACCCTTGTCAATTTGTTTATACGTTACATAATTATATACGCCACTCCCTCCCAAACTCACGATCCATCCCTTTGCCATCGCCGATTTGGTCACTTTTGTTCCTCTAGGAGATACAAGGGCTAGCATTCTTTTGTTAGCAGCTTCTGTAAGCACCTCTTCTCCTAGGGCATCTTGAAACAACATATAGGAACCATTTTGATATAGTACCCAGTTTTTTTGAAGGGGATGAATCCCTAATTGTACGCTGAATATGAGGGGCGCATAATCTGGAAGCTCCTCAATAACTTCAACGATGACTTCCTCTTCTTCAGGAAGGGTTATCTCTTTTTCTATCCTCGGAGTGGGTACTTTGGTTCTCTTTTGTTTACTTCCGCAACTGGCCAATACTAAAAGGGCCACGACGGCGATCAGATGCAATGTTTTCATAATTTAAGTATTTACCCAGTTTTCAATCATTTTTTTACCTTCTGGGGTGAGTACAGATTCTGGGTGAAATTGCACTCCGCGTAGATCATACTCTCTGTGACGTAATGCCATCACCTGCCCATTTTCATCCAAGGCAGTAATTTCTAACATTGGCGGAAAATTTTGAGTATCTACTACCCAACTGTGATAACGTCCTACAGATACTTTGGATTGTAATCCTTTAAATAATACGGTATCTTCTTTTAATATATCGATCTCTGTTGCTACTCCGTGAAAGACACGATCGAGGTTGAGAAGGGTACCTCCAAACACTTCGCCTATGGCCTGTTGTCCTAAACAAACGCCCAAAATACTCTTGGTTGCTCCATAGGTTTCGATGACTTTATTAAGAAGCCCTGCTTCTTCTGGAATTCCAGGGCCAGGGGAGAGGAGGATCTTATCGTAAGCTTCACATTCCTCTAGATGAAATTGATCATTACGTCGTACGGTTACATGACAATCCAAGGCTTCTAAATAGTGTACAAGGTTGTACACAAAACTATCATAGTTGTCGATGACTAATATTTTCTTTCCCATATTATATTGTTTCAGCGAGGTCTAAGGCCTTGGTTAACGCACCTAATTTATTGTAAACTTCTTGTAATTCTTTGGCTGGATCACTTCCAGAGACTACTCCAGCACCTGCTTGATAGTGCAAGGCATGATTTTTACTCAAAAAGGAGCGAATGATGATGGCGTGATTAAAGTTTCCGCTAAAATCCATAAACCCAATGGCTCCTCCATAGAAGGTTCGATTTCTGTTTTCGTATTTCTCTAGTAGTTGCATGGCTCGATGTTTTGGAGCACCGCTCAATGTACCAGCAGGAAAAGTGTCTGCTACTACTTGCAATGTACTGCTCCCTTCATGCATTATCCCAGTCACTTTACTGACTAGGTGAATCACATGAGAAAAAAACTGCACCTCTCTATACGTATCAACTTTTACGTGATGTCCATTTCTCGACAGATCATTACGCGCAAGATCAACTAGCATTACATGTTCGCTGTTTTCTTTTTCGTCTAAGGCTAGTTCTTTGGCGAGAATCGCATCTTGTTCATCATTACCAGTACGTTTGAATGTACCCGCTATTGGGTGAATTTCGGCGATGCCATCACTAACAATTAGCTGAGCTTCTGGTGAGGACCCAAAGATTTTAAAAGCTCCGTAGTCAAAGTAGAATAAATATGGCGACGGATTTACAGAACGTAGGGCTCTATAAACATTGAATTCATCTCCTGAGAAGGATTGCGAAAATCTTTTGCTCGGTACGATTTGGAACACATCTCCTCGCTGGCAATGTTTTTTGCATGTGTCAACGAGCTTTTTATAGTCGGTATCAGAGATATTACTTTCTGGATTTCCTTCACGCAGAAAATTGTATTCTGCAAAATTTTTGGATTTTAGGAGTTGTTCTATCTCACTAATATTGTTTTCTCCAGAGGTATTATGGCAAAAAATATAGGCCTCATTATTAAAATGATTGATGGCGATGATATTCTGATAAACCGCATAATAGATATCAGGAATATTGAGATCTCCCTCTTTTTTAGCAATTTCAATATCTTCAAAATATTGAACAGCGTCATAGGATAAGTATCCAAATAGACCATTATTGATAAATTTTAAATCGGTGGCTTGGGAGGAGAACGCTTTCGCGAAAGCGTCCAGAATACCCACAACATCTGTCTCTGAATTCATGATAGTCTCAGTAGCTGTTCCATCAGGAAATTCCTGAGTAACCATACCGTTAGAGACCTTTATTGACGCAATAGGATTGCAACAGATATAGCTAAAACTATTATCGTTTGCATGATAGTCACTACTTTCTAAAAGCAGACTATTTGGGAATCGGTCTCTCAATCGGAGGTAGACCGATACGGGGGTAAGCGTATCGGCTAGTAGTTTTTTAGAATGGGTAATTAATTGATATTTCATTTTTCAGGATGCTTGGATACAACTATGAAAAGCTGTTAAAACAAAAAAAGCCTGTCGTAAGACAGGCTTTAGTATATGATTGAGACATACGGGAGCGACTTACGACGTTTTACGTTGTAGAGACCACCACCAAGTATGTACTGTGTTATTTTTCATTCTTGGTTCAAATATACGGATGTAATTTAACTGAGAAAAATAGTTTTAAAAAAAATGTCAGATTAGATTTTTAAAGTGATATCCAATTCAAAATTATCATAAATCGCTTTGTCTTTTAGACCGTCAAAAATGCTACCTGATCTAAATGTAATACCAAATTTTGTGCGATCGATATTGAGTTGGGTGTTAAAGGTATCACCATTCTGCATCAATTTTATTTGATGAGTCACTGTAATTCCTTTGATCGTTAAATTGCCATCAACGTCATAAGTCTCCCCATTCTTAGTAACACTAGTAATTTCATAAGTTGCTGTTGGATGGTTTTCGGTTCCAAAGAAGTCGTCAGAATTCAAATGCCCTTCTAATTTCTCTTTTCCTTTTCCTGCTTTTAAATCCAATACAGTGATGGTAGTCATATCTATAACAAAGGTTCCACCTGTGAGTTGATCTCCTTCCATAATAAATGTTCCATCTTTCAGGGCAATCGTTCCATTGTGTTGTCCAGTAATTTTCTTTCCTACCCATGTGATAGTACTTTCTTTTACTTTCACTTCTTTTTTAATAGGATTCGTAGTTGCAGTCGCTCCAAAAATGAGAGTCAGGGCAAAAAATGTGGTAAGCATGATCTTTTTCATAATGTGTGATTTTAATGTCTAAGTGTATTGAGCATAGTATTGAGCTGCTCTAGCTCTATTGTGTTTAATTGCTTTGTAATTTTATCTTCTGCCCCATCTACCGCCGTTTCTACATTTTTTAGGAGTGAAAGCCCGGCTGTTGTAATGGTGATTTCAATTTTTCGGCGGTTTGAAGGACATTGTTTTCGATCGACGAGTTGTTTTTTGATCAATTTATCGACGAGTCGTGTAGTATTACTTTTCTTAGTCACCATCCGTTCGTTGAGGGTAGAGAGGTTTGCTGGTTTCCCTTTTTGCCCCCTTAAAATGCGGAGTACATTAAACTGTTGAAGGGAAAGGTCATGGGGATTCAAAGCTTCGGTGAGAATCTCATTGGCCCAGTTTGCAGTAAATAAAAGATTTACCGTTAGCTTTCGCGAAAGCGGTAAGTTATTTGTCTGTATGGTTTCTTCAATTGTCATTACAATAATTGTACATACAAATGTAATATTTGTTTTCAATTTTTAATGCAGATTAACAGAAATTTAATCTTTGAGTTGAAGCGACGAGGTGGGAACGACGAGGGACGAACTAGGGCAACTAGTGATGTATTGATTGGAGATTAACGATTGTGGATTGTTGATTTTTGAACGGTAAAAATCGCATTTGGTTGGGATTTGGAGT
>TARA_R110002051_G_scaffold96461_4_pt1 | contig 44648 bp, 35 predicted proteins | sample TARA_R110002051 | Tara Oceans TARA_R110002051 (sample SAMEA4397023) | marine metagenome | biome: Polar Biome; feature: [MES] marine water layer (ENVO:01000295) within the mesopelagic zone...; material: water (ENVO:00002006), including particulate matter (ENVO:01000060) such as...... | reverse complement strand
AGATCGCCAACAGCGAAATCGGTGCTGGCCTCGGACAGGGTGATCACCGCCGTCTTGGTACCGTTTGCAGCACCGGTGAACGCCCCGATGCTGACCGTGGGCGCGGTGCTGTCATAGCCGATGGTCACCTCGTTCGAGACAGCATTGGCATTGCCCGCCCCATCCGTAAATGTGCCCGCGGCGACCGACAGCTTGACCTCGCCATCCGATGACGGGGTCAGCACGGCGGTGTAGCTGGTGCCGGAGCCGCTGAGGGTGGCCGTCGCATTGGTTAACGTCAGATCGCCAACGGCGAAATCGGTACTCGCCTCGGACAGGGTGATGACCGCCGTCTGATTGCCATTCGCAGAACCGGTAAAGGCCGCGATCGTTACCGTCGGGGCCGTACTGTCATAGGTGCTGCTCACCTCGTTCGAGGCCGAATTGTCATAGCCCGCTGCATCGGTAAAGGTGTTCGCAGCGACCGACAGCTTGACCTCACCATCCGACGATGGGGTCAGTACGGCGGTGTAACTGGCACCGGACCCGCTGAGCGTCGCGGTCGCGTTGGTTAACGTCAGATCGCTAACGGCGAAATTGCTGCTGACCTCGGACAGGGTGATCACTGCGGTCTTGTTGCCGTTCGCCGCACCCGTAAACGCCGCGATGCTGACCGTTGGCGCGGTGGTGTCATAGGTGGTCGTCACCTCGTTCGAGACCGTGTTGCCGTTGCCCACCGCATCGGTAAAGGTGCCAGCACCCACAGACAGCTTGACCTCGCCATCCGACGACGGCGTTAGCACGGCGGTATAGCTGGTGCCGGAACCCGTCAGGGTCGCGGTGGCGTTGGTTAACGTCAGATCGCCAACGGCGAAATTGCTGCTGGCCTCGGACAGGGTGATCACTGCCGTTTTGTTGCTATTCACAGCCCCCGTGAAGGCCGCGATGCTGACCGTCGGCGCGGTGGTGTCACCGTCAAATTCCACTTCATTTGAGGGGACCCAAATTTCAAGCCCTTCACTGTCAGTAAAGGCCCCCTTTGGAACTGACAGTTTGACCGACCCAACCGCGGTCTGGGTCAGCACAATGGTGTAACTGCTGCCCGATCCGCTGAGCGTCGCGGTGGCGTTCGTCAGGGTCAGATCACCGACGGTGAAATCCGTGCTGTTTTCTGACAAGGTGGCGATCACGGTGTATTTTCCGCTGGCGTCTGGCCCGCTGGGGCTGCCGAGCGTTACCGTTGGTGCCGTATTGACAAGGGTTTGGTTAACCGCAACGGTCGTTGCCGTTGCCCCCCCGTCCCCCGTGATTTCGGCGAGGTAAGCGTAGCGGTTGCCGTCGGTGGCATCGCCGCCGGGGAGCTGGGTCGCTTGAAATGAAAGTTGCATGAGGCTCTGGGCGGAATAGCCCCCTGCGGCACCTTGCTGAACAAGGTTGGTGACATCAGCAAGACTGCAGTGGGTTTCTAGATTCGCAGCAGATACTGGCGGAAAAACGGTGGATATACCTCCATTAAAATAACTGGCCCCCCCTGCCGCTTGGAGTTGCGCAGAACCACTATTCAAAGGGCTAACGCGTACAGACGCCAAACCCCCACCGGTATTGTCGACGAAGGCCAACAACTCGCATTTGGTATTCAGGGTTAAACGATCGGTGAGACGCGTTGGTGCATCAAAGGCCGCTGCGGATGATGTGAGGGCAAGCAGGGTAGCGCAGATAAGGGCAAAATACCCAAGACAGGCATTGAGATGTTTCATATTCATTTTGTCCAAGTTCTTTACAGCATTCGAAATACGACCCCCAGTCAGGGGTGCCGCAGATTTCGACCGTGTTGCCCGGACTCCGATACCAGAAATAATGGTAGGAGCATTTTAGTGACGTCGGTCTGATCGCCACAGGTCTTCAAGCGAAGCGACAAAAAGCACACTTTCCCCCCGCTGTAAATGTATTGTTCATTTACCGGTACTTACGTGCGGTGCGATGTGGCAGGCGCAACGTATTTCTCTCGACCTGACAAGATGTTCGTGGTGGTCCCATGGGACCGGATTTTCATTGGCGAAGTACGCGTAAAGCGCACATGCGCCAATGTCTGCGGCATAACGAACAGCGCCCGCAGCCAACCTTTGCTGGTTGATGCGATGCTGTGGTGCTGTGTCTCCGGCAGACAAGGGGCGTTCAGAACTACCGCCACACCTTCACCGTACGACACTCCATGCGCGTGGTGTACCGTCGGCTGCGATGGTCTGCGCGGAGTTGCCAGGATTGCTTTACCCCTTCGCTGGCCAGAACCATCGTCTTCTTTCCGAAGCGGTCGTTGACGTGGTCTATCGCTGCCATCAAGGCGCGTGATTTCGGGCGCAGTTGTTCGAGCAAAGCGGCTTTGTGGGGCGTGGTCGTTACACTATCGTATCGGAGTTGCCCTTGGAAAACGCGCGCCGCTCGAAAAACGGGCTGGATGTCTTAATCGACAATGCGGGCAACACCAATGTCTGCTTCGACGGGTCGCTCCGCAGGAATGTAAAGTAGTCAGAAGGGCCTGCTAAGGGCCGGAAGCGTACCTAATAAAAGCGGCTCTTCAAGTATCAGCCGTTTGCCAAGCGGGCTGACGCCAAGCCGCACTCCTCCCGAGTACTGCACTGTAGGGCTTTCAAACCAGCCAGCGGACCAGCAGCGGTACGATCAGGCTTGTCAGAAGAGCGTTTAGTGCCATGGCGATGCCGGCATAGGCCCCGGCCACAGGGTTTACCTGAAACGCGCGGGCCGTGCCAATGCCATGTGCGGCAACACCGACGGCAAAACCGCGCGCCCGCCAGTCGGTGATCCGCAGCACATTCATCAAGGGCGTTACCGTTACTGCCCCGATGATTCCCGTCAAAATGACCAGAACAGCTGTCAGTGCCGGAATCCCTCCAATTGCTTCAGAGATACCAAGAGCCACCGGCGCGGTCGTGGATTTGGGGGCCAAAGAGAGCAGGACTTCCATCGGCAGGCCGAAGGCGCGCGCCAGCAGAATGGCCGAGCCTGCCGCGACGATCGAGCCGGCAAGCAAGGCCAGCGCGATCGGTGCGACCGAGGTCCGGATGGTGTCCCGATGATCCCAAAGCGGTAACGCCAATGCCACCGTCGCGGGGCCGAGCAGGAAGTGGATGAATTGGGCCCCCTCGAAATAGGTGGCGTAGGTCGTCCGTGTGAGCCAGAGGACGGGTGCAATCAGAAGGACCGAAACCAGCACAGGATTGGCCCATGGCGGATTGCCCAAATGCCGCGCCATCCCATCTGCAACCAGATAGGCGAGGATCGTTGTGGTGAGCCAAATCAGCGGTGTGGTCGCGAGATAGCTCCAGAGGGTTGCGACGTCTGTCATGAGGCCCAGCGTTCGGTTGCGTGGCGAACGCCAATAAACGTTCCAACAGCCGCCAACATGGACAGCACGGTCGAAATTGTCAGGATAGCCAGCAGTGTAATGCCGTCTTCCGACAAAACCTCGAAGTTGCCAATCACACCGACACCTGCAGGCACGAACAGGAACGACAGGTTCGCCAAGATGACCGTGGTGGTCGGTCTAAGCCGGTCAGCGAGTGTGGGCATCACGCCGAGCATCAGCACCAGCAGGGACAGACCCAGAACCGGGCCGGGTATTGCGAGGCCAAAACCCCGCACAGTTATTTCGCCCAGCAGCTGGCAGCCCAAGAGAAGTCCGAGTGTCTGGAGCATAGGTTTTCTCTCCTCACGTGATAATCTAGCTCATTCTGACGCCAAACTCTTTTCAGAACCAATAGAAAAGTTGTGCTGCTAAGGCAGAACAAGACTGATGCGCCTGTGCGCAAGGTGTCCGGCACCATCAGGTCACCGTTGGCAGTGGCGTTGAGCTATGCCGCTAAGATTCAGACTGAATGACGGCTATGGGGGTGCAGTTTAATCGCATTGCTATATCTGCCTGATGGCGGGAATTGGCCTTCGCTACGTATGCATCAAAGTCCGGATTTCGCGGCCTGTTCCACAAACCTTCGATTTCGGGCGATCCTTTTTACCGGCACATGCAGCTATATATTCTGCATGGGAAATCGCAGCTTCTGCGTCAAACCGTTTGCTATCCGTTGTGTTTGTTAGCGCCCTTCAGAAACAAAGAACGCTGGCTTTTTTTGATGTAAGTCCAAGCAATAAAACGACTTGTCTTCTGCCCTTGTGCCATTTCGACTACTTTATAATCCGCAACTTTAGCTTTTCGTAAAATTCTATGGAGCGGATTTAGGTTGTCTTTTTTCGACACCAAAGAGCTGAACCACAGGCATTGGTCCGCGAACTCTGTGCTCTGTTCGACCATGCGGGCGATAAACTTTATCTCGCCACCCGGACACCAAAGTTCAGCGTTCTGACCGCCAAAGTTAAGCTTTTTGGACTGCCCCTTGCCAAGGTTGCTCCACTTCCGTTGGGTGCCTTTAGTCGCTTTTTCGACAGAGGCATGGAAAGGCGGGTTGCACAGGGTGACGTGAAACGCATCGTGGGGTTCGATCACGCCTCGAAAGATATTCTCGCGTATATTTTGTTGTCTGAGGGTGATGTCCAGCTTGTTGTACTGGCAAATCTGCTGGGCCGATTTGATAGCGGCGGGATCGATGTCGGTACCAGTAAAGTGCCAGCCGTATTCACTTTGGCCAGTGAGCGGATACACCAAGCTCGCGCCGGTGCCGATGTCCAACGCTTTGATGTTAGGCCCACGCGGGATTTCTTGGTCGTTGCCGCAGGCAAGCAAGTCCGCCAGATAATGGATGTAATCGACGCGACCGGGAATTGGCGGGCATAGATAATTGGCAGGGATGTCCCAAAAATCGATACCGTAGTGTGTCTTTAGCAGCGCCCGATTAAGCATACGGACCGCCCCCACGTCTTGAAAATCAATCGTGGTCTGGCCGGCAGGGTTGCTGATCGTAAACGCCTCAAGTTCAGGTGTATCTGCCACCAAACGTACAAAGTCGTAACCATCCCGGTGCTGATTACGGGGGTGCAGCATATTTTTGGTGGCCATTGGGAAGCCTTCATTAAAGTTGGTGGAAGTCACTCGCCAGATCGCGATTTGGTCATAAACCTTCATGCAGGAATAGTAAAATTAATAGGCTGTTGCACGGGGATGGCTTGGTTGCACAACCGGCCAAGTGCTGCCGATCATGCGCTAGGGCAATTGCGATGCCATGCGTCGAACGCTAATGAATGGCCATGAAAACCCTTCTGTCATCAATCCTAATCAGCGTCGCCGCCACGTCGGTCGCCGCACATCCGCATGTGTTTATTGATACGGGGTTCGAATTGGTTATCGACGACAAGGGCCAATTGACCCATGTGCGCGTCATCTGGGAATATGATGATCTTTATTCGCTGTTAATCACCGAAGACATGTCGTTGGATCAAGACGGGGACGGCATTTTGACCACAACCGAAATCACCCAGTTGACCGGCTTTGACATGAACTGGATCGACGGGTTCAATGGCGATCTTGTCATAGAAAACGCGAATACCAGCGTTTCACTTTCGCAGCCCCAAGAGATCACGGCCAGCTTTGCTGACGGGCGTATCACCACCACCCACCTGCGTGCGCTTGATACCCCTGTTCCAGCGGGCGAAACCGCCACAATCATGGCCTATGATCCCACATATTATACCGCTTACGAGGTAACCCGCCCGGTGACCGTGGTCGGGACTGGCAACTGTGAGGTCCGCCTAAAGGTACCCGAAGTGAGTTCGGGCTTGATGGCGTTGCAGCAAGAGCTGGCCACGCTTGACCCGCAGATGGACCCGCAAGACGCGGGGCTGCCCGAAATCGGGGCCCAGATGGCGACCAAGGTGACTGTCACATGCGCCGCGTCGTAACGGTTATTGCAGTCTCTATCGTGCTCGGCCTTGCCGCGCTGTGGGTGACGGGGGGCTTCGATCAAATCGCGTATTGGGCGGCGGGGCAGCAAAGGGAATTCCAGAACACAATTGCCAGCGCCTTGCGGGCGGTGCGCAGCGGGCAGGCGGGTGCCATCGCGACTTTGCTGGCAGCGTGCTTTGCTTACGGGGTTGTCCACGCGGCGGGGCCGGGTCACGGCAAGGTGCTGATCGGCGGTTATGGCATGGCGCAAGGTGTATCCATGGTGCGGCTGGCGATGATTGCTCTGGCATCGTCGCTTGGGCAGGCCGTGACGGCGGTGGCATTGGTCTATGGTGGATTAACCCTGCTGGGATGGGGCCGTGAAACCATGGTGGGTATGACCGAGGCAATTATGGCACCCGTCAGCTATGGTGCGATTGCATTGGTGGGGCTTTGGCTGGTCTGGCGCGGCCTGCGTCATTTCAGGGCGGTGTCAAATCGGACCGATGACACGGTATGCGCGTCCTGCGGTCACGCGCACGGCCCCACGATTGCAGAGATCAAGAACGCGACGACCTGGCGCGAAACGCTTTTGCTGATCGGGTCGATCGCAGTGCGGCCATGTACGGGCGCATTGTTCGTTCTGATCATCACGTGGCAAATGGGGATTGCGGCACTTGGTATTTGCGGTGCATTCGCGATGGCATTTGGCACAGCAGTTATTACAGTCGCCGTTGGGATGGGCGCTGGCGCATTGCGAAATGGCGTTCTGGCAGGCGTAGCAAACTCCCCCCGCGCGATTGCGCTGTCCGCATTGGTCGAGATTACGGCTGGCGGATGCGTCGCACTCGTCGCTCTCGGCTTGCTCTTGCGCGCCATTTAAGTGGTTTTCGTATCGTTCGCAGGTCAATACGGCCCAGTGCAAGCAGGTCGAAGGGTGATATCTTGGTGTCCCTGATTGGCATCGAACCAGTAACCTTTCGTTTGGGAGAAGATGGGCGCGAATACGGCGAGACCCAACGCATGACTGCTCCTGATAGATTGTGACTAAGTTTCTTTCCGGTGTTCAGCAGGGGCAGAGTGTCGCCGTATTCGCGCGCGGATCGGGTGCCGCCTTAACGGGTCCCGCCGTTGAGAATGAATTCAGCCTTGTTCTCGAACGTTTTCCATGTGCCATTGGAGCCGTCTGGTGCCCGCTCTCGCGGGAGAATCGGGAAGCTGGTGAAAGTCCAGCACGTGCCCAACGCTGTGAAGGTGATGATCTTTGCGAATGCCACTGGAGCAATCCGGGAAGGCGCTAGGATCAGAAGAACCTCAGTCAGAAGACCGGCCAGACATTACAGTCTGTTCCACGAGGACGGTGGAGCGGGCGCTTGCTCGTATTGTTGGGGACCAAACAATGACAAACACTTCCGCGCTGGCGCAGGCCGCGCCGTTTTCTGAATCCGAACGCAAAGCCGTTTACAAAGCCATCTATACCCGCCGCGATGTGCGCGATCAGTTCCTGCCCGATCCGGTGCCGGACGAGGTGTTGCTCAGATTGCTTGATGCGGCGCACCATGCGCCGTCGGTGGGCTTCATGCAGCCGTGGAATTTCATCGTCATCCGCGCCCCGGAAGACCGCGAACGGATCTGGCAGGCCTTCAGTGCCGCGAATGAAGAAGCCGCAGCGATGTTTAGCGGTGAACGTCAGTCCACGTATCGGTCACTGAAGCTGGAAGGAATCCGGAAGGCACCGGTGAACATCTGCGTGACCTGCGACCGTACGCGCGGCGGTGAGGTCGTGCTGGGCCGCACCCATAACTCAAGCATGGATCTTTACAGCACCGTCTGCGCAATACAGAACCTCTGGCTTGCCGCCCGCGCCGAAGGGATCGGTATGGGTTGGGTGAGCATTTTCCATGACGCTGATCTCAGGGATATTCTTGCGATCCCAGACCGGATCGAGATCGTCGGTTACCTGTGCCTTGGCTACGTCGAGCAGCTTTATGAACGTCCCGAACTTGAGGTCAAAGGTTGGAACCGGCGTACGCCGTTAGAAGAAATGATCTTCGATGGGAAATGGCAGGGCGACCCGTAAGGCCACTCTTCACAGGTCGTTTACAGATGAGTGCAGGGCAACGTCGGTCAATTTGGGCCCGCATCTGTCATTCGCAGCGCAAACCACCGAGGGCCCGCTGAAAGCGGATGTAAGCTGTGATTGCAAAGATTTCCTGCGCGGAGAAAGATGCAGACGGTGATGTTAAGAGACAGCCGTTCCCGTCTTGGGCGGCTGTCTCTTTTGGCGACTAAAGACTAAGAAATAGGCCAAGTTTGTTGGGATTAAGCGTATTTCGCAGGGGGGCTCAACTCATAGGGCGATCTTCAGCCCATCCGTGCCAATGATCAGCGGGCCATCCCAATGCCCTTCCACGGCGTTTTCCCAGTCGCTCTCGCCATAATTCGGATCATCCGATGGAATGAGGTGCGACAGCGCAAGGCGTTTGACGCCCGCACGGGTCGCCGTTTTTGCAGCATCATGGGCAAACGAATGTGATTGCAGCCAGTGTTCCATCAATTTTTCGCTGCCGTTTCCGACCCGAGCCATCAATGCGGGCAGCGCGCTTTCGAGCATTGCCTCATGCACCAAGAGATCGGCATTCTTCGCGAAATCTTCCAGGCCTGCAAATGGCGCGGTGTCGCCCGAGCAGACGACGTGAACATTGTTGGTTTTAAACGAGAGTGCAAAACAATCGACCAAAGGCGGGTGTTTGCTACGGATGGCCGAAACGGTCAGTTGATCGCGCTTTAGAACGACGCCTTCATCGAACTCGTGGAACGTCACAAGCGCGCTCAAATCGGGGCGGCCTTCGTCTTCGATCCGCAGCTCAATGTCTGCTTTCATTGAGGTCAGGAAGGCTTGCCAATACGCATCAATGCCGGGCGGCCCGTAAACGTCGACCGGTGTTTTCAGCCCCGCTGTCCAAGCAGTATGTATCAGCGCTCCGAGTTCGAGATAATGATCGGAATGCAAATGCGTGATGAAAATCAGGGACAGGTTCTTTAACTCCATGCCTTGATCCACCAGCCCTTTGGTGACGCCCAGCCCGCAATCCACAACGATCTGTTCGCCGTTCAAAACATAAAGGTTCGATGTCGGCATCGAAGACCCGGGGCGGATGGCAGGGCCGCCTTTCGTTCCTAGCAAGACCACATAGTTGTCTGACATTGTTTTTCCTTTAGACTTGCGCAAAACCGGCGTCGAGCGCGGTCAAGATCGTGTTTGTATCCTGCTCGGTCAGGACAAGCGGTGGTGACAAAATGAGGTTTGGACCCGATACCCGAACCATCGCACCCGCTGCATATGTGCCTTCGAAAACGATCGCCGCTGTGTCTGCGTCAATCGGCTTTTTTGTGGCCCGGTCACTGACCATTTCGATAGCAGTCATAAGTCCATGGCCGCCGCGTACATCACCAATGATGTCGTATTTCTCCATGAGAGATTTGCACCCCTCGAAAAGTTGCGTGCCACGTGCAGCTGCGTTTTCCACCACATTCAGGCGTTTGGTTTCCGCCAGACACGCCAGTGCCGCCGCAGCCCCGACCGGATGCCCGGAATAGGTATATCCATGCGCAATCTTGGCTGATGGATTGTTTTCGAACACCTCAACCATACGATCCCCCAGCATCACAGCACCGAACGGGAAGTACCCGTTCGAAATCGCTTTCGCGGTGGCCATCATATCCGGCTTGATGCCCCACAGACGCGCACCCGACCATGCGCCTGTCCGCCCATAAGCCGTGATCACTTCGTCGGTGATCAGGAGTATGCCGTTTTTGTTGCAAATCTCTTGTACCATTGGCGCAAAGGATTTGTGCGGCGGGATAACGCCGCCAGCGCCCAAAATCGGCTCCATGATCATAGCCGCGATTGTACCTGCACCTTGAAATGCAATTTCGTCTTCAAGGGCCTGAACACATAGGTGTGCCAACCGTTCCGGGTCCGTTTCATTAAACGGGTTACGGTAGGTATAAGGTGCCGGAATGTGGTAACAGCCCGGCAATAGCGGTTCATACGCAGTTCGGAAATTGGAATTCCCGTTCACAGAAGCACCGCCGATATGCGTGCCATGGTAGCCCTTTTTCAGGCTCAAAAATTTGGTGCGGCCGGCTTCTCCACGGAGCTTGTGATACTGGCGCGCCAAACGCAGGGCGGTTTCAACAGAATCCGATCCGCCAGAAGTAAAGAATGAACGGCTTAGCCCATCCGGCTCAAAGAAGTTCGCCAGCTCGTAAGACAGTTCGATCGCCGCATCGTTGGTGGTGCCGCGAAAGGTTGAATAGTAGGGCAGAGCGTCCAGTTGATTTGCAATGGCATCTTTTACCGGTTGGCAAGAATAGCCCAAGTTTACGTTCCAAAGCCCGCCCACAGCATCCACGACAGAATGCCCGTCGATATCCGTTACGCTGACACCGGCTGCACCAGTAATGATCTTGGGCGGATTGTCATGACTGTCTTTCGGTGATGTCATCGGGTGCCACATGTGGCGTCCGTTGTTCTCTTTCAGGAAGTTTGAATCTTTCATGATTTCGTTTCCAGTTCATGTGATTTTGAGAGTGTCGCGGCCCATATGGCCTCGATGCGTTGGGGAGTGGTGCCACCCCATCCGCGCGTTAGGTCGCGGCTGGCAGTGATAAGGTGTTCTTGGCAATTGCGTTCAAGATCCGGCGAGAACCGCGTCGCGACACAGGCCACCGAGACCGCGCCAGCTAAATTTCCGGTTTCGTCAAAGACCGGCGCGGCGAGGCTGGATACTTCGTGCTCAAAGCTCCGGATTGTGCGCCCGAAACCGGTTTCCCTCACCGACTGAACCATCTCCTCAAGGGACTCTACCGAGTTGATTGTATGGTCGGTGAACGCTTCCAGGTTTTTCGCCGCAACGGCCATCAGTTCATCCGGGCCGAAGGCCAGTGTCGACAGCCCCGACGCCGTCGCATGAAGTGGAAACCTGTCCAGGTCGATAACAACACGGGTGCTATGCTGAGTAGATTCGCACGATGCGAGCGCAAAGACAGTCGTACCCGACAATATCGACGCGTGCGTTGTTTCACCTGTTTGATCGGCCAGCCTTTTCAGGATTGGAAGCGCGATTTCTTTGCGCGGGACCGTCATTTCACGTGTTTGGGCAAGCTGCAAAAGGGCAGGCCCAAGGCGGTATTGGCGGGTGAGGGGATTCTGTTCGACAAAACCCACCTCTTCAAGCGCTTGCAGGTGACGGTGGGTCGTCGCCTTGTCCCGTTTGGCAAGCCTGCATAGCGCCGACAGCCCAATTTCCGGACTGGTTGCCGAAAAGTGCGACAGTAGTTGAAGGGTTTTTAGCGCTGATGACATTTTTCGAACCACCAATTCATCTGATTTCAGAAAAAAGTTTGACAGACTCATTTTCACAAGGCAACCTTTTTTTAAACCAATGGTTCACAATATGAACCGATAAGCAGGGAGAATGGAAATGCTGAAATTTACAAAGACGGCGACGGCGGTCGCGCTTGCCTTTGCCGCGGTTGCGGGAAGCGCTCAGGCTGAATATCCAGAAAAGCCGGTTGAGTTTGTTGTGCCTTGGCCTCCGGGTGATCTGGAAGACGTGCTGACGCGCATGATCGCCGAGGATTTTACCAAAACCTATGGCGTCGCTGCTGCGGTGGTTAACAAGCCAGGCGGCGGCGGGGGCCCGTTCCCCGGTGCAATCGAAGTCGCTAACGCGCCAGCCGATGGATATACTGTCGGGTCCTTCATTATCGCTATTCCGGTGGTCGGTCCCCAACTCGGCATTCCAGAGCTGAACCCGAACCCGTTTGTGCCACTTGGGAACTTTCTGACGTACCCATTTGTGATCGCAGCGGGTGGTGATGCGCCTTATGACGATATGGCGGGTCTTGCCGAATACGCGCAAAGCAATGACGTCGTTCTCGGCCACTTCGGTGCGCCGCTTGTGCCGACACAAGTCACGCTTGGTTTGGCAAAAGAACTGGGTTTCGCATACGCATCTGATGCGGCCTTTGACGCGCTTGATTGCAATACGCTCGCGTCCGGCGATGTCGACGTCATCAACACGACTTTGCAGCTGATCCTGCCATGTCTGGACGACGTCAAAGTACTTGCCTCCATCGGATCCGAGCGTATTTCCCTAACTCCGGACACGCCAACAGTCACTGAACTTGCACCGAACCTTGATGTCGCGTTGTGGAACGGCCTTTTCGTTCACAAAGATACGCCACAGGACGTGCGCGACAAAATCATCGCGGTCGCCGAAAAAACGGTCATGTCCGAGCGCGCCCAGACCCTTGCCGCTGAAACAGGTGCGCTTGTTTACTGGCAAGATGCTGATGCTGTGAATGCCCAAATCGAACAAGACATTCAGACGCTTGGCACCATCGATACGCTTCTCTCCGAGTAGGGCTATCCACTGGAAAATGGGCCGGGCAGCGCTGCTGCCCGGTCTTTGGCACGAACACCAAAGCGGAGCACGACATTGACCAACTCAAAGACACTCAAGTCTCTGTTTAAAAGGTATCGCAGACCAGGTGATATTGTGTTCGCGTGGTTCTGTCTGATTTGCTCGGTTTTTCTTTTGAGCCAAATCTACGATCAGACGGTCTACAAGGTAGGGGCCAAGCTGTTTGCGCAGCCACGCTTTTGGCCCGCGGTCTCGCTGTGCCTCATGACTGGCTTTGCGGTCCTGCATCTTCTGGGGTCCGCTTTCTCACAGCGGATCGAAGGTCGCTGGCGCGAGGTTTGGCTTTGGATCTCATCGCTTGAATATGCGGGTTGGTTCATGGCGTACGCCTTTGCTGTGCCCTATGCGGGGTATTTGCCCACCACCATTCTGTTTGCCGTCCTGCTTGCGCTGCGGGTCGGATATCGCAGCGCCAAGATGTTGCTTGCCGCTGCTGGCAGCGCTCTGTTCACCGTTTTACTGTTCAAGACCTTGCTGAAAGTGAACTTACCGTCGGGCCTTATTTACGAGCAACTGCCCGCTGGCCTGCGCCAATTCATGCTGACATATTTTTAGTAGGACCACACAATGGAGAATATTTTAGCAGGTGCCGAAATGCTGGCGCGGTGGGATGTCATCGTGGCCTTGTTGATCGGGTCGATTGGCGGCGTGATTATTGGCGCAATTCCGGGCGTTGGCCCTGCTGTTGCAATCGCGATCTTGCTGCCCGCGACATTTGGTTTGGACCCGATTGTTGGCCTTACGATGCTCTTGGGGATTTACGGATCGTCGATGTACGGGGGGGCGATACCTGCTGTTCTTATCAATACACCCGGAACGGCGGTAAATGCGCTGACGTCTTACGACGGATACCCGATGACGAAAAACGGCGAGGCCCACCGCGCCGTATCCTTGTCCTATAGCGCGTCCTTCTTTGGGGGCATTTTCGGCATTGTGTGCTTGATTTTGCTGTCGCCCGTACTTGCCATTGTGGCACCGATGTTCGGCAGCCGCGAAATATTCTTGGCGGCGCTTTTGGGCATCATACTTGTCGTCTTGGCGCACCGAGGGCAGATCATGGCAGCGGGTATGCTGGCGATGTTTGGGGTATTCCTGCAAACCATTGGGCTTGATGCTGTGACCTACACGCAGCGCTATACCTTTAGTCAATCGTTCTTGTCTTCGGGGATTAACCTGATCGTTGTTGTGCTGGGATTATTTGCACTAAGTCAGGCATTTTTCCTGCTGACGGCACCGGATAGCAGCCCGGACGCAAAGCCCGTAACCGGCAAGCTGGGCGTAGGTTTCAAAGAACTGATGAAGCACAAGCGCGTCGCGACCGTCGCATCGAGCTTTGGTGTCATCCTTGGCATGATCCCTGGAACCGGTGAATTCACCGCCCAGTTCATGAGCTATACCTATGCTCAAAAAACCTCGAAAGAGCCTGAAATGTTCGGCAAGGGTTCGCCCGAAGGGTTGATCGCATCCGAAGCGGCAAACAACGCTGTGCCCGCCGCCGCGATGATACCGCTTTTGGCATTGGGCATTCCGGGAGAAGCGTTAACGGCCATGATGCTGTCAGTCTTCTATGTGCATAACGTCATTCCCGGCCCGCAGTTGTTCCAGAACAACATCGATCTCGTTTACGGCCTGTATTTCTCACTGATTGCGTTGAATGTGATCGTGATGATTTTTCTGCTGTTCTCTACGAACTTGCTGACCAAGATCATTCGCATTCCCACCCGTTTCTTGGGCGTAATGATCCTGATCTTGTCATTCGTCGGGGTCTATTCACTGCGCAATTCACTGACCGACGTGATTATTTCGGCGGTATTCGGGGTCTTTGGGCTGGTCCTGAAACGATTGAACCTGCCGATTGTTCCGATCATCCTTGGCATGGTTCTTGGCGGCATTATGGAAACCAAGCTGCGGTCAGCCTTGCCGCGCCTCAAATCACCAATGGATATGATCGACCGTCCAATCGCCTTCATTATTTTTGTTCTGATCCTTCTTGTGATTGGCCTGCATATTCGCACGTTGGTCAAAGAATACCGCGCTTATCAGCCGGATGAGGATCACGATCTTCACGACACACAATCACGGTAAAGCATAATGAATCAGGATCAAATCAACGCACTGCGTCGCACGCCGGTCGCACCACGCGGGCATCTTATCGATGGCAAATCCGTGGCTGCGTCAGACGGGGCGACACTGGATGTGCTGTCTCCGATTGATGGCAGTGTTCTGACACAGATTGCACGCGGGACCGCAGCCGATATGGAAGCCGCAATTGCATCAGCGCGGGCAAGTTTTGAGGATGGGCGTTGGTCCGGCCAGCCGCCTGCAGCCCGCAAGAAGGTGCTTTTGAAATGGGCTGATCTGATCGATGCAAACGCGCTTGAACTGGCGGTTCTGGGCGTGCGCGACAATGGCACTGAAATCAGCATGGCGATCAAGGCTGAACCGGGGTCTGCGGCGGCTACCATCCGCTATTATGCGGAAGCGCTGGATAAAATCTACGGAGAGATTGCGCCGACGTCGTCCGATATTCTGGGGCTGATCCACAAAGAACCCGTTGGCGTGGTGGGCGCAATCATCCCTTGGAACTTCCCCCTCATGATTGGCGCGTGGAAGCTTGGTCCGGCGTTGGCCATGGGCAATTCGGTTGTCTTGAAACCGGCAGAAACAGCCTCGTTGTCATTGATGCGGATGGCTGAACTGGCGCTTGAAGCGGGGCTACCTTCGGGTGTGCTGAACGCGGTGACCGGAGAAGGCGCGGTTGTCGGCGAGGCGATGGGCCTGTCCATGGACGTCGATGTTCTGGTCTTCACGGGCTCGGGCGGCACGGGGCGACGGCTGATGGAATACGCGGCGCGGTCGAATATGAAGCGCGTTTACCTCGAATTGGGCGGCAAATCTCCCAACATCATCTTTGCGGATGCTCCGAATTTGGACGAAGCGGCGACCGTGGCTGCCGCCGGTATTTTCCGCAATGCAGGGCAGGTTTGTGTCGCAGGGTCGCGTTTGCTGGTCGAGGCACCGATCCACGATGATTTTGTCGCTGCCGTTGTGAAAGCCGCAGAAGCCATGCGTGTTGGCGATCCATTGGACCTGAACACAACGATAGGGGCGGTGAATTCCGAAACCCAGCTGGTAGCGAACCTAGGTTTTGTTGAAACGGCCAAGTCCGAAGGCGGTAACGTCGTGACAGGCGGTGAGCGTATTCTGCAGGACACGGGCGGTTACTATATGGCTCCGACGATTGTGACAGGGGTCACTCGGGATGCGACACTCACCCAAAAGGAAGTCTTTGGACCAGTATTGGGCGTGACCTCGTTTGAAGGTGAAGCAGAGGCCGTGCAGCTTGCCAATGCGACGGTGTATGGTTTGGCTGGCGGCGTTTGGACCAGCAACCTTAGCCGTGCGCACCGCATGATAAAGGCGATCCGGACAGGGGTTGTTCACGTCAATACTTATGGTGGTCCGGACGTGACTGTTCCGCTTGGCGGGGTCGGTCAATCAGGTAACGGGCATGACAAATCGCTTCATGCGATTGAGAAATACACAAACCTCAAGACCGCTTGGATCAAGCTTTAAGGAGTACGCCTTATGTCTGGTAAAACGATCCTCATTATCGGAACCTACGACACAAAAGACGATGAACTGGGCTACTTGGCGGATGTAATTTGCAAGCAAGGCGGTCAAGTTGTCACGATGGACGTGTCGGTGTTGGGCGACCCGACGACGCCTGCCAATTATTCGAAACATGTGGTCGCCGAAGAGGGCGGCAGTAGTATTGCTGCAGCCATCGCGACGAAAAACGAAAACCAAGCGATGCAGATCATGGCCGAGGGTGCGGCGCTTTTGACCGCGCGTCTTTATGCCGAAGGGCGCTTTGACGGGATGTTGGTCTTGGGTGGATCGATGGGAACCGATTTGGCGCTGGATGTGACGGCCGCATTGCCGCTGGGGGTCCCGAAATACATCGTGTCGACGGTTTCATTCTCGCCCCTCATTCCGCCCGAACGCCTTGCGGCGGATGTGCAAATGATCCTTTGGGCCGGCGGGCTGTACGGATTGAACGGCATTTGCAAAGCATCGCTAAGCCAAGCGGCCGGAGCTGTTTTGGGCGCGGCCAATGCGGTTGAAAAGCCGGACCCTTCCAAACCGATGATCGGCATGACGTCTCTGGGCAAAACGGCGCTTCGGTACATGGTTTTCTTAAAACCCGCCCTTGAAGAACGCGGATACGAGGTCGCTGTTTTTCATGCGACAGGTATGGGGGGCCGCGCCTTTGAAAGTCTCGCATCGCAAGGCGCGTTTGCCTGCGTGTTCGACTTTTGCACCCAAGAGCTTGGCAACCACATTCACGGCTCGAATATTTCGGCGGGCGAGGATCGATTGACCAATGCAGGGCAGAACGGAACCCCGCAGATCGTGTCCGGCGGCTGTTACGATCTGGTCGACATCGTTGGCTGGCAGGGCGTTCCAGACAAATGGGCAGATCACCCGACCCATGCACATAACCGACTGATCACATCGGTTGTCCTTAACAACGACGAACGGCGCGCGGTTGCGCGTGCACATTCCCGGCAACTCGCAGGGGCCAAGGGGCCGGTGGCGTTTATATTTCCAGAACATGGATGTGGTGAATGGGATCGCGAAGGCGCAGACCTCCACGATAAGGACGGGCTTGATGCTTTTATGGCTGAACTTCGCGACACATTACCTGCAAATGTGGAAAGGCATACTGTAGATGCCCACATCAACGACGCGGTTTTTGCGACAAAGGCGCTTGCCATTTTTGACGATTGGCGCGCGCAAGGGCTGGTCAAAGGCTGAGACGTCGCGCGAAAGGGCGTCAACGCCCTTCAACGTTTAGCCTGAAACAAAGATGTTGCTGCAAACGGTCGGGACTGACGTCAACGTGACGGTGAGTGATAATGCGCGCGGTGGCGGGTATCAGGGGGCGGCTACGTGAAGTGGCTTGAGTTCCCGCAGGCAGAGGCCGTTTTTACCACTCCTCCGGTCTTGGGCGAAATCGCCAGCGACCCATAATAGGACCGCCGTCCATTTCAAAAAATATTGCATCGAAGGCGACGGAAAACCCACCGGTCCCCGTATCAGCAATGACACATACAACAGGAAGTAATCTCTCATTAACAAACTAGCAGACAGTCCAGACCGGTTTGGTCTCTTGGGCCGGGCGTTTCATTGGAACTTGGACCGATGGAACGTGGGCCCCTCGGGCTGTCAGTGCGTTGACATATCGCTGTGGACATTGCGTGGCGTCGCCTCATCTTACGGGATGAAAAGCGGTTGCACATGGCGTGGCACATCGGGCCGAACCAAAGATTATTCGCAAATACGTCCCCAAGGACACTGAGGCTACAGGAGCTAAGAAACCTTTGAATAAGTTGACTGTTACCATCCTTTCGTTGGGCGTCCTCGCGGGTGCTTATGGCGTCGCGTTCGGCGTGCCAGACCAGATCGCACAGTTGTGGGGGAATGCGCAGGTCGAGAGTGCCGCCGCGCCGCAGGGGGCAAGCATGGGGCCACGTGGGCAAAGCAGGTCAACCACCGTCGTTCTGGCTCCGTTGGAGAAACGGGCATACACGCTGGTTCTGCGCACCGTGGGCAGTGCCGTTTCTTTGCGCCGCGCCAATGTGATTGCGACCGAAGCGGGCGAGGTCGTCCAAGCCGCGCCACATGCGAATAAACTGGTCGAGAAGGGCGATGTTATTTTGCGCCTTGATGATCGGACCGAACGTCTGGATCTTGAAATTGCACAGGCGAACCGTGATCAGGCGCAGGCCACCGTGTCGCGGTATCGCGGGCTTCGCAACAACGGCAATGCTGTTGTCACCGACGTTGCCCTGTCAGAGGCCGAAGTCGCGCTTAGGCTGGCCGAGGCCAATGTCGGCTTGGCCGAGGTGGCATTGGAAGACCGGACCATTTTGGCACCGATTTCGGGACGCCTTGGCCTCAGTGATATTCATGTAGGTGACCGTCTTTCCAGCGGCGATGCAATCGTGACGATTGACGATTCCACCACCCTGTTGGCCACATTCGAGGTGCCGGAACGATCCATCGGGTTGCTGGCCGAAGGCAAGCCGGTCTTTGTATCAACGCCGACCTATGTCGGACGCATCTTTGAGGGCAGCGTCACTGCCTTTGACAGCCGCCTTGATAGCGTGACCCGCAGCGCGACCGTAGAAGCCGAGATCGACAATTCCGAGGGTTTGCTGCTGTCTGGCATGACATTTACGACCCGCATGACCGAAGAAACCGATCCTTTGCCTGTGGTGCCCGCCACCGCGATCACATGGGACCGCACCGGCGCGGGCATTTGGATCGAGGACAACGGGCAGGTCAGTCGTGTTTCTGTCACCATCAGGTACCGGGACGGTAATCAGGTCTGGATTGAAACCGACGCCCTCGACGGGTCGCAAATCGTAACCGAAGGGGCGGCCAAGCTGCGCGAAGGCTCAAAAGTAGGAACCGCGCAATCCAAAGAAGGTCAAACAGGATGAGCTTCGAAAAGAGAGCGCATAAAGCGGGCTTTGCAGACATATTCGTCGCGCGGCCGATTTTCGGAATTGTTTTGAACCTGCTGATCATTATCGCGGGTCTTGCGGCGCTAAGCAGTGTTGATATCCGCGAAATGCCCGATGTGGATCAGCCTGTTCTGTCGGTACGGACAACCTATGAAGGCGCTGTCGCAAGCACGGTGGATACTGAGATCACGCAGGTTCTTGAGGATGCCTTGAGCGCGCTGGAGGACATGTCCAACATTGAATCGACGTCCAGCACCGGATCAAGCAGGATCACGGTTGATCTGTCCGACGGCACGGATGTTGATGTTGCCGCCAACGAGGCGCGTGAAATCATTTCCAGCACGGTGCGATCGCTTCCCGACGATATCGACATGCCGACCGTCAGCAAAAGCGACAGCAACGCGGACGCCATTATCCGCCTTGCACTGTTGGGCAACGCCAGCTTTGACGCGCTTACCAAGCTTGCCGAAGGCGTGGTTTATGAACGACTGTCGCTGATTGATGGTATCGCCGAAGTCACGGTGCGCGGCAACCGCGCGAATGAATTCCGCGTGGCGTTGAACATGCCGTCCTTGCTAAGCCGTGGGTTGACCATATTTGATGTCTCAACCGCACTAAAGCAACTGCGCGATGACACTGCCCTGGGCTCGCTTTCGGCTGAATCCCAAACCCTCGCTTTGCGGGTGGGCAATGACGAAGTTACGGTCGAGGCCATCAACCAGCTGCCTGTCAACGACACCACGCAAGTGGCTGATATCGCATTCGTTCAACTGATCCCCGAGGACGCGAGCGTGTACACGCGAGTGAATGGCGAAACTGCCGTCAGTCTTGATATTACGCGGCAATCCGTCGGTAACACGCTCGAGATTTCCCGTGATGTGACCGTCGCGGTCGAGGAATTGCGCAGCCAGCTGCCGGAGGGGGTGCAACTGCTGATCACGTCAAACGACGGCATCTTTATCGAAGGGTCTATGAACGAGGTCGTGAAATCCATTCTGATGGCCACCGCGATTGTGGTCGCCGTGATTTTTCTGTTTCTACGTTCGCCCCGGGCGACACTAATTCCCGCGATTACGATTCCCGTGGCGCTGATCGGTACGCTTGCCGCGATTTGGCTGACCGGATTTTCGGTCAATACCATCAGCCTGCTGGCGTTGGTCCTGGCGACCGGGATGGTGGTGGATGACGCAATTGTTGTGATCGAAAACATCGTGCGCAAACGCAAGTCGGGCATGGGGGCATTTGCCGCTGCGGCCGCTGGGACAAACGAAGTTTTCTTTGCGGTTATCTCGACGACTGCGACACTGGCCGCTGTGTTCATCCCGATTTCGTTCCTGCCCGGTCAAGCGGGCGGCGTGTTTTCGGAATTCGGGTTTGTGTTGGCATTTGCAGTCACGTTGTCGTCGATCACAGCGCTTACGCTTGCCCCGGTGCTGGCGGCATTGCTGGACCCGGGAAAATCACAGATCGAAACTGAAACCAGCCAGCCAAGCACGCTTGCGCGGGGCTTTGACAGGGTGATGGATTTCGGCATTCGCACCCCAATCATCGTTCTGGCTGTCGCCGTCGGCTTTGCCTTGATCGCTGTGGGTGCTGCAATGACGCTGCCATCCACCGTAACGCCGGACGAAGACCGCGGGTTCTTCCTTGTGCAAGCGCGGGGCGCGTCGGACACCACAGTTGAATATCTTGATACGCAAGTCTTGTTGATCGAAGATATCCTCGCACCCTATGTGGAGAACGGACAGATTGCAGCGGTGCAAAGCATTATCGGTGTCGGCGGTGGCACCAGCGCCTTTATCGTTGTGCGCTTGCCCGACTGGGCCGAGCGCGATTTCACCCAACAAGAGCTGATCGCACAAATCAACGGCCAGCTGTCATCGGTTCCCGGTGTGCAGGTCAGTGCGCGATCGACCAATAGCCTGAATATTCGCGGGGCAGGCAGCGGGTTGGGCTTTGCCGTGACGGGCGTCAACCTTGCAAAAATGACCGAAGAGGCCGAGCGCCTTATCGCGGCGATGTCCCAGAACGACGCGTTCGTGAACCCGCAACTGTCAAACGACAGCGTGAATGCCCAACTCGAAGTCACCGTAGACACCAGTGCCGCCAGCATCATGGGCTTGGACAGCTCGGATGTCACAAGCCTTGTGGGAGCTTTGGTGCAGGGCGACGTCGCCGTTAGTGTGTTTTCCGATGACGTGGAGATAGATGTGAATGTCGTTCCCGGCGGGCCGCCTATCGACGATCCATCCGACATCGCGTCGATGTCCATTCGGCTCGATAGCGGTGCCTACGTGCCGCTCTCGGCTGTTGCGTCTTTGAAAACGGTTGTCAGCGATGCACAGATCGCGCGTCTTGGCGGTGCATTGGCCGTTTCCCTACAAGCGAATTTGGGCGAGGGGGTCGATCTGTCCACGGCAATGGATCAGCTCATGGTGATTGCGGAAGAGGTTCTGCCCGATGGTATGGGCATCATCTTTACCGGAGAAGCCGCAACGCTGGACGACTCTGCGGCTGGTATGTACGCCGTCTTTGCTGTTGCCTTGATCGTCGTCCTGTTGGTGCTGTCGGCGCAGTTTGAAAGCTTCGTCAGTGCGCTTGTGATCATGCTGACTGTGCCTTTCGGGCTTGCCGCTGCGGTGTTGGCGATTTCGGTCACGGGCGGGTCGCTTAACTATTACAGCCAGATCGGGCTTGTGATGTTGATCGGGGTAATGGCCAAAAACGGGATCCTGATTGTCGAGTTCGCGAACCAGCTGCGCGAAGAAGGCGAGGACATCGATAGCGCCATCCGCAACGCTTTGCGTCTGCGCATCCGGCCCGTGATAATGACGATGGTCTCGACGGTCTTTGGCGGCTTGCCCCTGATCCTTACGTCGGGTGCCGGGGCCGAGGCACGCATCGCCGTGGGGTGGGTGATCGTGGGCGGCTTGGGCTTTGCGACGGTGTTCACGCTGTTTCTGACGCCCATATTCTATCGGTGGATCGCCGTTTGGGGGGCCGCGCCGGGGTCAGCCGCGAAACGGCTTTCGACCGAAGTCGCCGGAATGAGAGGTTCCGCGTGACCGGATCGACGCTCACGCCCGCCGCCCTGGTCATCCACGGCCGCCTAGGGGCCGACATACATGGTATACAATATCGCGATCGTCAGCAGGAACAGCGTTTCGACGATCAAAATGAGGCTGTAGCTTGCCTTTACCTTGATGATCCGGCCAAGGCTGGTTTTGACCCCAAGCGCCGAGATCGCGATGACCAGGCACCAGCGCGACACCTCGTTGAGCAGCGCCAAAGCCGAGGCAGGCACGACGCCTGTATTCGCTGCAATAGCGCAGCCCAAGAACATCACCAGAAACCATGGCACACTTAGGCGTTGTTGCTGTGCACCACGGAAGCTTAGCATGACGACCAACATCACAACGGGCAACAGCGCCACGCGCAGGATTTTGACATAGGTCGCGATGACGCCGGCCTCGTCGCTGATCGAATAGCCCGCGCCGACGACCTGCGCGACATCATGGATCGTCGCCCCAACCAGAAAACCGCTTTGCACATCGCTAAAACCCAGTGATTGAAACAAAAGCGGATATGTAATCATCGCGATGGTCGACAGCGCCGTGACGCCGATCACAACAAAGAGCGTGTCCTGTTCGCGGTCCTTATGCGGCGGCAAAACCGACGCAATGGCCAGTGCGGCAGAGGCACCGCAAATCGCGACCGCCCCGCCCGCAAGCATACCAAAAGCCAGCCGCCGCCCGAACAGGTATGACATCAGCGCCCCACACGCGAGCGTCGCCAGAACAAAGCCGATGATCGCCGCGACGGGGCCAAACCCGAGGCCTGTCACCTCGGCCAGTCCCAAGCGCAGCCCCAAAAGGCCGACCCCAAAGCGCAGCAGTGCTTTGGCTGCAAAATCAATGCCTTTGGCACAGCTTTCTTCTTCGGACAGAAAGTGAAAGGCGATGCCGATCAGCAGTGCGAACAACATAACGGGGGCACCGTAATGTTCGGACATAAAGGTAGCAGAGGCCGCGATGACCGTGGCCAGCAGCAGACCGCCGAAATACGGCTCTACCCGTGATTTGATGAAGGTAACGATGACGAGGCTCCGGCGGTTAAGGGGATGTCGGGAATTTCCAGATCGTCCTGTGCATTGGATCGGTAGGGGGCTTAGGCGGGCTGGGGCCGCAACCGCAATTCGGCGGATCGCGCATGTCCCTCCATGCCCTCGACCCGGCTGATCCGTGCGGTCCGCAAGGCCAGCTCGTGCGAGGCGGCGGCATTGCAGCGCTGCCATGTCACCGTCTTGGTGAACTTATGCACCGACAGCCCGCCGGTATAGCGCGCGGCACCGCTGGTCGGCAGCACATGGTTCGGCCCTGAGGTTTTATCCCCGAAGGCGACGGTGGTTTCCTTGCCCAGAAACAGCGAGCCATAGGCCGAAAGCCGGTCCAGCCACCAGTCCAGATCATCGGCTTGCACTTGCAGATGTTCGGGCGCGTAGCGGTCTGCCACTTCTGCGGCCTCTTCGCGGGTGTCACACAGGATTACCTCGGCGCGTTCATTCCACGCGGTACGGGCTGCCGTGGCATTCGGTTCGGGCAGGCTGTCGATCACCGAAGGGGCACGGGCAAGCACCTCCATCGCCAATGTACGGTCGGTGGTTACCAGCCAGACGGGGCTGTCCATGCCATGTTCGGCCTGGCTGATCAGATCCCATACGACAGTTTCGGCCGAGGCGGTATGATCGGCAACGACCAGCGAATCCGTCGGCCCTGCGAACATGTCGATCCCGACTTCGCCGAACAACATCCGCTTGGCTTCGGCGACATAGCTGTTGCCGGGCCCGACAAGGATATCGGTGGGTCTGCCGCCGAAAAGTCCCTTGGCCATCGCGGCGATCCCCTGCACGCCGCCAAGGTTCAGGATCAGGTCAGCGCCGCACAGATCCATCGCAAACACGATGGCATCCGGGATGCCGATGCCGGGGCGCGTGGGTGAAACGGCGGTAATATGCGGCACGCCAGCAACCTTGGCCGTTGTGATCGTCATCAGCGCGCTGGCAATATGGCTATAGCGGCCTCCGGGCACATAGCAGCCCGCACTTGAAACTGGAATTTGCTTTTGACCGGCGATCAGGCCGGGCATCACCTCGATCTCGCATTCACCCATCGTGGCTTTCTGTGCCTCGGCAAACCGTTGGATGTTGGCATGTGCAAAACGGATGTCGTTCTTGAGGTCTTCGGGCACGCGGGCGCAGGCGGCGCGGCGGGCCTCGTCCGTCAGAACGATGTCACCGGTCCAGCCATCCAGTTTTTGCGCATAGTCGCGCACCGCTGCTTCGCCTTCACGGTCGATATTGGCAAGCATGATGTGCACGATATCGCGGATGTCCTTGTTCTCGACCAAAGGGCGGGGATCGGCGGTTTTGAGATAGGTAATGGCCATGGGGTTAACTCGATTCCATCTGGGTGTGGTCACGTATCGCGCGTGCCAGCACATCGACTGTGTCGATGACGGGAACCGCGGCGTGCAAATCCGGGGCAAGCAGCGAAAATTCTGAGCAGGCAACGAAGAGAAGGTCGGCACCGTTGCCCACCAGTTCATGCGCGGCATCTTGGAGGGTTTGACGGGCCTCGGACGTGGGGCCGTGGGCTTTGATGCTGCGGATTGCCTGCAGCATGCTGTCGGCATCCTTGGGCCAAAGGGCCGATAGGTTCGCCCCGCGAAAGGCCGCATCGAATACCCCGGCCCGCTGCACAGCAGGAGAGGCGAGCATGCCGATATTGGCAGCGTCGGGGGCGCAGCGAACGGCATGGACGACCGACAGATCAACCATATTGAGCAGCGGCACAGACACGGCTGCCGCAATCTGAGGTGCATAATGGTGGGCGGTATTGCAGGGCATGGCCAGCGCGGTCGCGCCCGCGGCCTCAAGCCGTTGCGCCATATGGGCGAGGGTAGGGGCGGGGTCGATACCTGTGCCTTCGATCAGATGGGCGATGCGCGACGGCACCTGCGGGTTCATGTCGATCAGAAGCGGAATATGATCGGCATCATCATACGCCACGACGGTGGCCAGTAGACGCTGCTGCAACAGGATGGTTGCCTCGGGGCCCATGCCGCCCAATACGCCAACAAGATTGCGCATCATGGTGCCACCTCGTTTGCAGCGTCACAGATCAAGTCGGCAATCAGGGCGCAGTCCGCCTGAGCGAAACTGAGCGGCAGGCGCATGTCGAAAAGCGTGGCAAGGATGCGATCGGTTTGGGGCAATTCCTGCGCCGCGACGTAGTGCCAGCTTGGATGCGCGGAGGTAAATCCGACCGGTTCATCCGCGCCGAACCATTTCAGCTCAACCCCGCGTGCCAGTGCAGCATCCACAACGGCACGGCATTGGGTGGCGCTCAGTTCCGGCATCCGGAACTGGATGGATGATCCGACATGAAGCTCGTTCGCGGGCAGCGCAATGGTGGTGATCCGCGGATGCTGGCTTAGACCGGCCTCGACGGCGCGATACCGGTCGTTCCAGCGCGTGACGTTGGCATCCAGCTGCGCCAGTTGCGGGCGCAGGATGGCAGCGCGTAACGCGTCCATCCGGGCCGAGCAATTGGGCATCTCGTAACGTGCGTCGGCAAAGGCCGCTCTGGCCGGGCCCGCGCCATGCCGCGCATAGAGCATATAGCTGCCCGACAGGATCGTCGCCCGCGCGGCAAGGTCCGCGTCGTCGGTGGTCAAAAAACCACCTTCGCCCGAATTCATGTGCTTGTAGGTTTGCGTCGAAAAGCAGGCTATCTTGCCGAAATTACCAGAACGCGTGCCGTTCCAGCGCGCCCCCATCGTGTGGGCGCAATCCTCGATCACGGTGACGTTTGCGGCATCACAGATGCGCATCAGCGCGTCCATGTCACACAGGTGACCGCGCATATGCGACAGCAACAGGAAACGCGCGCCCGAGCTTGCGATCTTGGCCTCGAGGTCCTGCAAATCCAGCCGCAGGTCTGTGTCGATCTCGACCAGAACTGCAGTGCCGCCGACGGCGCTGATGGCACCGGGCACCGGAGCCAGCGTAAACCCATTGGTCAGCACAGCATCGCCGGGGCGTAGGCCGCAGGCGCGCAGGGCGATCTGCAACGCCTGACCACCCGATGTAACCGCAAGGCAATAGCGGCTGCCTTGCCAATCGCGATACTCGGCCTCAAGCTGGGCGACCTCACCTGCCTCGTCGGCGGCAAGGTTATAGCGGTGCAGCCGCCCCGATTGCAGGACCGCCACCGCGGCGTCAATGGCAACCGCGGGGATCGGCTCTTGCTGGGTGAAAGACCCTGTAAATCTGCGTCCCACGGCGGCACCCATCGTTAGAGCGTGACCCAGCGGTCGCTGCTGTCAAAGGCGAAATCATATCCGCCAAGGGCCGCAGCGCCACCAGTGTGCAGGAACACAACCCGCTCGTCTTTGAACTGACCCTTGCGTGCCAGATCAATCAGGCCAGCCGCCCCCTTGGCGGAATAGCAGGGGTCCAAAAGGATGCCCTCAAACTCGGCGAACATCCGGATCGCTTCGATGCCGCTTTCGGTCGGCAGGCCATAACCTTCGCCAACGTAATCGGTGTTGGCCATCACATCCTCGCGTTTGACGACGCCGGGGCAGCCCAGTTTTTCGGCGGTCTTGCAGGCCAGATCATAGACCATCTGTTCCTGCTTGGGTTGCGGCGCACGGGTGCCGATGCCCAGCACAGGGATCTGCGCATTCATTGCGCACATGCCGGTGACCAGACCCGCCTGCGTGCCCGACGATCCCGTGGCATGAACGACGCGGTCGACCTTGAGGCCGGTATCGTTGAACTGGGTCAACAGCTCGAAGGCGCAGTTCACATAGCCAAGCGCCCCAGTTGGGTTAGACCCACCACCGGGGATGACATAGACCTTGTGCCCTTTGGCGCGCATTTTTTCTGCGGCACTTTCCATTTCGGCGGGCATGTCATGGCCACCGGGGAATTTCTGCGTTGTCGCACCGTGCAGATGGTCCAGCAGGACGTTGCCATTGGTGTTGTAATTCGCGTCGTCATAGCCGGTGCGATCCTCCAACAGGATATGACAGGCAAGCCCAAGCTTGGCGGCGGCAGCGGCGGTCTGGCGTCCGTGATTGGTCTGGGTGGCCCCTTGGGTCATCACCATGTCGGCACCTTGTTCCAGCGCCTCGGCCATCAGGAATTCTAGTTTGCGGGTCTTGTTGCCACCTGTCGACAAGCCGGTGCAGTCATCGCGCTTGATCCAAAGATCAACGCCCAGTTCCTTGGACAAGCGTTTCATCGGCTCCAGCGGTGTGGACAGATGGGCGAGGCGAACGCGGGGAAAGCGTGACAGGTGCATTTTGATATCCTTGTGATTTCGAGGTTGAGCCGCGCGGCGCGGCCTTGGCCGACAGTTGAGCACGGCGCTGTGACGGGGATACGCCAAAGACGCTGGCGTAGAGTTTGGAGAAGTTCGACGGGGTGCCAAACCCGCAGGCCACCGAGATTTCAGAGACCGGCAGTGCGGTTTGCTCGATCAGGGTTCTGGCGCGGCGCAGGCGCAGCAACCGGTAGAATGCCGCCGGGCTTTGACCCAGGAACAGCTTGAACTTGCGTTCGAACTGGCGGATCGACACGCCCGCGATCACGGCCAGTTCGGCCATGGGCAGCGGATCATCCAAATGTTCTTCCATTGCGGCGATTGCCGTCTCAAGCTTGACCAGCCGCAGGGCGTTGACATCGTTTTCACTGCGCGGCTGCTGGGCCGCACCATCGCGGATACGGTCCATCAAAAGGACATTACCGACCGACTGCGCCAGCCACGTGGAACGCGGCGCGATAACCTCGCTCAGGATCACATCGGCGGTAGATGCCATACCCGCAGCCGTGGTGATGCGGCCCGTCCGTGTGTAAAGCGGCAGACTGCCGCCCGTCTCGTAGTTTGCCATCGACCAGACCTGATGATCCTGCCAATGGGTGGTGATCTGTTCGATATCGGGGTTCAGCCTTTGCCACTCGGATGCTGCATCCGACATCAAAAGAATTTCCTGCCCCATACGCTCGGACCAGCGCAGCCGGGGCAACAGCTTATGAAAGCGCGCGCGAATGCCGGCACCGCCCAACACGACCAGATGATCTGACGGTGTTGTATCGTGCAGCGGCAGGGGGGCTGCGCGCACCATCATCCCGCCCATTGCCTCGATCAGGTCGGTTTCCGCCGTGGTGCAAATCCGCAGGTCAAAGCCGATACCCTGACCAAGCCGCGTGGCGATGCGCAGGACATCCTGAACCAGCGCCAGCTCGGTCGCAACGAACCCCTTTTCGACCAGAACAGTGACCTGAACCCGCGTCATGCTACATCACCCTCGCATCAGCGTGTAATCGGGGTCATAGGGCGACGGCGCGATGACGGTGGCATTCACAAGATCACCGTAAAGGTCGATCTGCATGGTGCTGCCTTCGGCGCTTAGATCCGGTTCGACAAAGGCATAGGCCAAGTTCATCTGCACCCGGTGGCCCCAATCGCCCGAGGTCACGGTACCCACGACCTTGCCGTCGCGCATCAGTGACGCGCCGCCATGCGCCGGGGCGTGGTCTGCCTCGACTTTGAGGGTTACCAGCTTTTTACGCGGCCCCTCGGCCTTGCGGCGCTGCAATGCGTCCTTGCCGATAAAGTCGCCCTTCTCAAGTTTGACAAAGCGGTCAAGCACGGTCTCGAACGGATCGAACTCGGTCAAAAGATCGGCTTTCCAGTGCAGGAAGCCTTTCTCAAGCCGCATTGAATCGACCGCACGTGCACCGAACAACTTGAGCCCGTATGCTTCGCCCGCTTTGCGCAATGCCAGATAGGCGGCATAAAGCGACGCGTTCGGGACGTGGATTTCATAGGCTAACTCGCCCGAGAAACTGACGCCAAGCACGGTGGCCGGGGCAAACCCGATAAAGCATTCGCGCGCACTAAGCCAAGGGAAGGCTTCCTTGGACCAGTCGCCCCGTGAACAGGCTGACAGGACGTCACGCGCCTTGGGCCCCGCCAAGACAAGGATCGTCTGGTCATTGGTCAAACTGCGGATAGTGACGTCTTCGTCATCAGTTAGATGCGCCTGCAACCAGTCCATGTCATGGAATTCGCTTGCCGCGGCGGAGCCGTACCAGACGCGGTCAGGGCCACGGTCGCTGGCGGGCAGGTTGGCGATTGTTGCTTCGCCCTTGATCATGCCGTGATCGTTCAGCAAATACCCAAGGCCGACGCGGCCCGGGCGTTTGGTTACTGTGCCGCAGAACATACGATCCAGGAAGGCGTGGCGATCCGCGCCGGTGATTTCGAAACGGTTGAAACCGTTGACCTCGCACAGGCCGACATTCTCTTGCACGTTTTTGATTTCGGCACCGATCACGTCAAATGCCTCGTCGAAATTGAAGCTGAGCGTGGGGTGGAAATCGGGGCTTGGCTTGATGTAATCGACGCGTTCCCAGCCGTTCACGACGGTGAATTCTGCACCTTCGGCGGCAAAGATCGGCGTAAGCGGCGTGGTTTTTGCGGGCCTTCCTGCGGGGCGATGCTCGTGCGGGAAGTGGAAGCGGAATTCGTTTTGGTAATCCTCGATCGCCTTCAGCGCCGTCAGTTCAACATTTGTGTGTCCGGTAAAGCGGCGCGGGTCGATAACCCAAGTGTCATAGCACGCCTCGCCATGTACGATCTGCTGCGCCAACAGCCAGCCATGCCCGCCGCCTTCGCCAAGGCCCGCACGCAGACCGATGATGCAGAATGCGTTGCGTTTGCCGGGGATCGGGCCGACCAGCGGCGCGCCGTCGATGGTATAGGTGATCGGTCCGTTGACGACACGCTTGATGCCCGCCTCGGCCAGCACCGGCATCCGCGCGAACGCGCCTTCCAGCACGTCCATCACACGGTCCAGATCGTCGGGGCACAGATCATTCGAGAAGCCCGGGCTGATCCCGTCCATTCCCCAAGTGCGGCAATCCTGTTCGTAAAAGCCAACCAACAGGCCGTTCTTTTCCTGCCGTGAATAATAGTCCGAGATCGGGCAGCGCAGCAGCGGCATCCGGTGGCCCGCCTCTGCGATGGCCGGGATGTCTTCGGTGACGAAATACTGATGCTCCATCGAGGCAACAGGATGGTGTACGCCCATCATTGCGCCCACTTCGTTCACACGGTAGCCGCAGGCATTCACGACGATATCGGCGTCGATTGTGCCTTTGTCGGTTTCGACGCTCCACGTGTCATCGGCTTTCTGGGTCAGGGCGGTAACGTTGGTTTGCCGGTAAACTTCGGCTCCGGCCTTGCGGGCGTGAAAGGCCAAGGCCTGACACAGCTGTGCAGGGTCGATATCGCCGTCCTCGCCATCCCAAAGACCGCCCAACAGGTTATCGGTGGAAATGAGAGGGTGACGGCGTGCGCATTCCTCGGCGTCGATGACCTCGTAGGTGACACCCATACCGCGCGCCATGGACGCGAAATGCCGATAGCCTTGCATCTGCGCCTCGGTATTGGCCAGCCGGATGCCACCATCGCCGTGGTGATAGCCCACCGGATATTCAGGATCGTCGCGCAGTTTCTTGTAGAGCGCGATGGAATGGCTCTTGAGGCCCACCATGGTCTGGTTCGCGCCAAAGTTGGTTACCTGGGCGGCGGAATGCCATGTCGTGCCAGAGGTCAGCTCGTCGCGCTCGATCAGGACGACGTCGCTCCAGCCTTCTTGGGTGAGATGATAGAGTGTCGAACATCCGGCGATACCGCCGCCGATGACAACTACTTTAGTTCGCGATTTCATGAGACGCCTCCGAAGCTGTTGTGTGAAGTAAGGCGCGCATCGCCGCCTTCTCGCAACATTCAGTTTCGAGTTGTCAAAATATCGAAATATACTTGTGACGTAATGATATTAGGAAAACCCACTGCGTGGTCGTGCAGGTCGGGTGGTTCGGAGCTAAAGATGCCCGTAACCCTGTCGCGTACTCAGGTGACGAGCGTAAAGCTGTCCTCCAACCACGGATTGCTTTGACGAAGCGGCGCGATGGCGTGTTCGAGAATCAAGCTGCGCAGCTTGCCGTCGACCAGATCAAGAAGCGAGCTTGAGCAATCCGGTGTGATGACGATCGCCAAGGTGCGCGAAAATGTCTTGCCGGGAAAACGATGCATCCGAAGTTTCGAATGAAACCGCTTCGCGCGCGAGAAATGCAACGGGGTGGTGATGGTCCATCCGGCACCTGCGGCGACCATGGCCATAAGCGTTTGATGGCTGCTGCATTCGAACCTTTTGGCGGGCGTCACGCCGATGCGCCGCAGTTGCGATTCAATCTGTTGCGCGATCATCAAGTTGCTGGAAAAGCGCAGGAATGGCAATTTGGTGCGCCCCTCGACGATCTCGGTCAGTGACCGGTCATCGACCTGCGGAAGGACAATAACAAAGGGGTCGCGCAGCAAGGGGCGGTCTTGAAGGTCGCGCATGCTTTCGCTTGGCACGGTCGTGACGCCCAGATCCAGCTGGCGGTCGCGCAACATCTTTATGACCGAATGGCTGGAATCGGTATGATACATGAAATCGCAGGCGGGCATTCTCGCCGACAGGAATACAGCCAGCTCGGGGGTGATATCGCTGTCAAAGTCCTCGATCGTGCCGATCCTCAGGAAACTGGCGTCCGATAGGGTCCCGGCCGAGGCTTCGGCCTTGGCTTTGCGGATCGAATGGAGCGCTTGATCGATGTTGCGCAGAAACGCCGTGCCTTTGGGCGTTAGCACCATCGGTCTTCGGGAATGGTTGAAAAGCGCGACGCCCAGATGATCCTCTAGGCTGCGAAGATGATAGGACACGGTGCTGATTGTCAGGCCGGATTCCTGTGCTGCCGCCTGAAGCGTTCCCTTCTGCGCGCAGATATGAAACAGTTCTAACCACTTGAGGTTGAGATCTTTAGATGTAGAGTTACGAGTCATTACTAGATCTCCTGAACCAGTTTGAGGAAGGTGCCTTATTTCTAAATATACGAAATATAAATCTCAATTTCTTCCACAAAACAAATTGTCGTCGGATATTTTTGGAAACCGTGGAAGCCTCGGATATCGAAAGCGGCTGCCACTGCGCAGTGCGATTTTGCCGGGTACACGAGCAAAACACTGGATGGCTGACTTTTGGATCCATGCGCCCATCGGGCTATCGGAGGTTCGACTGCGACAGAAATCCACCGTCGTCACGCGGCACGCTTTACGGCAACAAACCTCGGCAAAGATCGAGGAGGCACCGGCTGGCTTTTAAGGCAGCTTTGCCAAACCCGATAATTTCGGGTTCGACAGCAAGAAAACAAAATCCAACAAGGAGTAACACAACAGTGAAAAACGGAATCAAACGGATGTCGATCTTGGCGGGCGTTATTGCCGCAATTTCGGCGCAGGGTGCGGCCGCAGAAGGACAGCTTACTGTCGGCTATTTTCAAGAATGGCCGATGCCATTTCAATACGCCAAAGTAGAAGGCATGTACGATGCCGCGCTGGGCATGGAAGTTCAATGGCGTGCCTTCGATACCGGCACCGCAATGAGCGCGGCAATGGCGTCGGGCGACGTGCAACTGTCGGTCAGCCAGGGCGTGCCGCCTTTCGTGGTCGCAACGAGCGCGGGCCAGGATTTGCAAATTCTCGACGTGGCGGTCAGCTATTCGGAAAACGACAACTGCGTTGTGCGCGAAGAGCTTGAGATCGACAAAAGCAACGCAAGCGAGCTGGCCGGTAAAAAGGTCGCCGTGCCTCTGGGTACCGCCGCGCATTACAACTTTATCGTGCAGATGAACCATTTCGGCGTGGACATCGGATCGATGCAGGTCGTCAACATGGCCCCACCCGAAAGTGCCGCGGCGATCGCGCAGGGTTCCATTGACATGGCTTGCGGCTGGGGCGGAAGCCTGCGGCGTATGATGGAGCATGGCAACATCTTGTTGACCGGCGCGGAAAAGGAAGATCTGGGCATCCTCGTTTTCGATGTGACCTCGGGGCCTAGCGATTATATCGCTGAAAACCCTGATGTCGTGGCTGGATTTCTTGCCGTGACGGCTGAGGCGAACAAGATGTGGAACAGCGGTGAGAACACCGACAAGATGCTGCCCGTCATCGCCAAAGATGCGGGTATGGACGAAGAGGCCGCAGCTGCCACAATGGCGACCTTTGAATTCCCCAGCGTCGACGATCAGCTTAGCCAGAAATGGCTTGGCGGTGGTGCGCAGGCCTTCATGAAGGGTGTCGCGGATGTGTTCGTCGCTGCGGGCAGCTTCGACGAAGCCAAGGATGACTATTCCGAAAACGTCAACGCAGGCCCGCTGGCACAAGCTGGCGCAATGTAATGACAAGTACCACGCGGGCGCGCACGGATGCGGGCCCGCGTTTTCCAAACACTGATACATTAAAGGGTGCGTGGTGCCGTATGTCGAAACTTTCGATCAATAATCTTTCCATGCGGTTCGATCTTCCGAACGGGAGCTTTGTGCAGGCGCTCAAGGACGTCTCGTTGGAGATAGAAAGCGGTGAGTTGATGAGCGTCTTGGGGCCTTCGGGCTGTGGCAAGACCACGTTTCTCAATATCCTTGCCGGTTTTCTTTCCCCGACCGAGGGGAGCGTGACGCTTAATGGTCATGCGGTGACCGGCCCGAGCGCCGAGCGCGGAATGGTCTTTCAACAAGGTGCTCTTTTTGAGTGGATGAGCGTGCGGGACAACGTCAGTTTTGGCCCCCGGATGGCAGGCCGCAAGAAAAAAGACTACATGGACAATGTAAATCACCTGCTTGATGTCGTGGGTCTTCAGGATTTCAAGGACAAGTCGGTGTACGAGCTTTCGGGCGGTATGCAGCAGCGTGTGGCCTTGGCCCGCTGCCTTGCGAACGATCCGGACGTGATCCTCATGGATGAACCGCTGGGCGCGCTTGATGCGCTGACCCGCGAAAAAATGCAGGGGCTGGTCCTGAAGTTGTGGAAAGAGACCGGCAAGACAATCATCCTGATCACCCACTCGGTGGAGGAAGCCTTGCTCTTGGGGCAGCGGCTGTTGGTGATGGCACCGCGACCGGGGCGCATCCACAAAGAATACCGTCTTCCTTTTGCAGCGGCAGGCGTGGGCAAGGACCTGCGCGTCGTAAAGCGCGACCCGGAATTTGGTGAAAAACGCGAAGAAATCCTGTCTATGATCTGGGACATGGAAGAAGAGATTATGGGCCGCACCGAGGAGGCAAAAGCATGATTGTTCTCGCCATCTATATCGCCATCTTCTGCGCGGCATTCATTGTCGTGCGTTTCGTAATAAGCAAGATCAGGGTTCGCCGCGATTTCACCTCGCTCAAGACTGTGACCTTCGGAGACGAGAGCGCCGTGCGCCCCGACAGATGGGCCAGTTTCTTGTCGGTACTCACGCTGTTCTGCCTTTGGGGCGCATTTACCGGATCGGATTGGGTGCCGTTTCATGCGCCGGGTCCGTTCGTCGGGGACACGCAGTTTACCTATACAATGGAAGCACCTGACGGGGCGCGCGACGATGCCACCGTCCATGCCCGTGTCTTTCCCGCCGGAGAGAAGGGCGACCCGCAGGACGTGGCACCCGGAGACGGTTTCGCGAAAGACGATTCCATCGCCGTTGCAGCGTGGCGTTCTGATCTGTTGTTGATGGACAAGAACGACGAATTTACCCGCAAAGACGGTGCCAAGGTTGTCGCGATCGACGGCCAGCCCGTATCGCCGGGCAGCCGTATCGAGGTTGCCAACGGTACCGTGGCGGTCACTTCAAAAGGCTCGCTGAATTTTGTGCCCGATCCGGGTATGCAGATGGAACCGATCTGGCTTCCGTCGCCCGAAGCCGTGGTGGCCCGGGTCAAGGAAATCTCGGTGCGGGGATATCAGAACTTTACCCTTTGGGAGCATCTATATTGGTCGCTGTTCCGTGTCATCGTTGGCTTTCTTTGTGGCGCTATCATCGGCATTCCACTTGGCTATGCCATGGGCCTTAGCGGTTGGTTCCGCGGCTGGTTCGACCCGATCGTGGAATTCATGCGTCCGGTGCCTCCGCTTGCGCTGATCCCGCTGGTGATCATCTGGGCCGGAATCGGGGAAAGCGGCAAGATTATCCTGCTGTTTCTGGCGGCACTGTGGATCATGGCAATCTCGGCGCGTGCAGGCGTGTCGGGGGTGGCGATCTCCAAGGTGCATGCGGCCTATTCGCTGGGCGCGAGCCGCTGGCAAGTTCTGCGATACGTCATCGTGCCGAATTCGCTGCCTGAAATTTTCACCGGCGCGCGGGTTGCTATGGGTGTCTGTTGGGGAACTGTGGTCGCGGCCGAACTGGTTGCCGCCGAAAAGGGGGCAGGCATGATGATCATGGTCGCCAGCCGTTTCCAGCTGACCGATGTGGTTCTCATGGGGATTATCCTGATCGGCGTAATCGGCTTTAGCATCGACATCCTGATGCGCAAAGCAGAGGATTGGCTGGTGCCATGGAAGGGCCGCACGTAGGCAGTATTCTTCCTGCGGACCGAAAAGGCCGAGCCGTTGCGATTGCTGCACCGATGAACGCCAGCGATCAAAACGGCGCGAAAAGGCCAGAGGCATGTTTGCCCCTGGCCTTTGCATTTATCTGATCTGATCAACCTATGCCGGACCCTTGGTGGGATACTGCTAAGGAACTTTTCGCACTCTAACGGGTTTTCCAAATAGGCAAGCTTTGGAGAGTGACGATGACACAGAAAAAAGATGTTCCCCCCACAACAACCGACGCCGGTATCAGAGTGCAAAGTGATGAGCATTCGCTGACCGTTGGCCCCGATGGCCCGATCGTGCTGAATGATCACTATCTTCTTGAACAGATGGCGAATTTCAACCGCGAACGTATTCCCGAGCGGCAGCCCCACGCCAAAGGCTCCGGCGCGTTCGGCACTTTCGAGACGACACAGGATGTGTCGCAATATACCAAAGCCAAGATTTTCCAGCCCGGTGCAAAATGCGACGTGGCAATGCGGTTTTCGACTGTTGCGGGTGAACGCGGCAGTCCCGACACATGGCGTGACCCGCGTGGTTTTTCCGTAAAAATGTATACCGAAGACGGCAATTTCGACATGGTCGGGAATAACACGCCGATCTTCTTTATTCGCGATCCGATGAAGTTCCAGCATTTTATCCGCAGTCAAAAGCGCCGTGCGGATAACAACATGCGCGACCATGACATGCAGTGGGATTTCTGGACCTTATCCCCAGAAAGCGCGCATCAGGTCACCTATTTGATGGGGGATCGTGGTATTCCCAAAACATGGCGCGAGATGAACGGCTATTCCAGCCACACCTATTCGCTGATCAACGCCGAGGGTGAAAAGTTTTGGGTGAAGTTCCATTTTCACACCGACCAAGGCGATGGCAATGCGTATCTAAGCCAGGATGAGGCCGACAAACTGGCAGGCACCGATGGCGATTTCCACCGCCGCGATCTTTTCGATGCTATCAGCGACGGGAACAATCCAAGCTGGACGCTCAAATGGCAGATCATGCCGTATGAAGATGCTAAGACCTATGACATCAACCCCTTCGATCTGACCAAGGTTTGGCCGCATGATGATTACCCGCTGATCGAGGTCGGTAAACTGACGTTGAACCAAAACCCGACCGATTTTCACACTCAGATCGAACAGCTGGCGTTCGAGCCGAATAATATGGTGCCGGGGGTTGGTCTATCGCCTGACAAAATGCTGCTGGCGCGCGGCTTTTCCTATGCGGATGCCCATCGTGCCCGTTTGGGTGTGAACTATAAGCAGATCCCGGTGAACACGCCGAAATCGCCGGTTCATAGCTATTCCAAAGACGGGGCAGGGCGGACCGTTCCTGTGAGCGATCCGGTCTATGCGCCGAATTCCTATGGCGGCCCTGCAGCGCAACCCGAGCCGGGCGGCGAGGCTGGCCTGTGGCATTCAGACGGCGACATGGTGCGCCAAGCCTATACTTTGCGCCCCAAGGACGACGACTGGACCCAAGCCGGCATTCTGGTGCGTGAGGTGATGGACGACGACGCGCGGACACGCTTTGTTGGAAACGTCGCTGGCCATCTGGCTGACGGGGTCAGCGAAAAGGTTCTGCTGCGCGCATTTGAATACTGGCGCAATGTGGATCAAGAGATCGGGGACCGCATCGAATTAGCTGTTCGTGAAAAGATCGGCGGCGTGTCCAAGGCACCCGGTATGGCCTCGGCCAAGAGCATCAGCGGCTAAGTTTGCTGGAAGCTTAAATGGGAAAAGCGGAGCCGGTGGGCTTCGCTTTTTCTTTTGTATCGGGGTTATGAATGAACCTCAGTCGCGGTCTTGTTGCTAAGCTGCGATGTGGCCAGCCAGCTGAAAAAGATCATCCCTGCCGCAGTACCAAGGCACAGGGGCAGCCCGCCTATCTGATAGGTGAACCCCGACAGCAGGGTGCCAACCAACCGGCCTGCCGCGTTGGACATATAGTAAAACCCGACATCCATTGTGACCCGTTTTGCATCCGTAAAGCTGAGGATCAAAAAGGAATGTAGCGCCGAATTTACCGCGAATATCCCGCCAAAAACCAAAAGCCCCAAGATGATCGTCACCGTCAGCGGGGTGGACGGCGCAGGTGCGAGCCAGACCGCAGTGGCGAGCAAGGCCGGGACGACCATCAAAACAGCCACCCATATTCTGGCCTGCGTCAAAATTTCTGCATCACTGCGGGAGGCGGCGCGAAGGATGCGTGGGGCCCAGCCCTGCACGACGCCATACAGGATGGTCCAGACCGCCATGAACGATCCGATCATAAAGAACGCGGCGCGGTTTCCGGCCTCTGATCCGTCAGACAACACTGCGTAGAAATAGATCGGGATGCCCACCACAAACCACACATCGCGCGCGCCGAACAGAAACAGCCGTGCGGCACTTAGCCAGTTGATGTTGCGGTTCTTTGAGAAAACCTCGGAGAATTTTGCGTCTTTGCGCCCGACGGGAAGGCCCGTTGGCATGCCAATCACCACCCCGATCAGGATCATGAACAGGATCGCGGCCATTGTCAGGACCGATGGCACGAACCCAAGGACCGCCAACAGTGCCGCACCCAACAAAAACCCGCAGCCCTTTACGGCGTTCTTTGATCCGGTCAGCAGCGCCACCCAGCGAAACAATCCGCCACCGTCCGTCGGTGCCAGAATTTTCACAGCACTTTTCGAGCTCATCTTAGCCAGATCTTTGGCGACGCCGGACAAACCTTGCACCAGCATGACAAAAACCACAGAGGCCGTGATGTCCCACGCAGGATCAAGCTGCGCCAGTGCCAGCAAAGCGACGACCTGCAAGGCAAGCCCCGCATAAAGCGTCGAGGTCAGCCCGAACCGCGCGGCAATCCACCCCGCCGACAGGTTGGTCACGACGCCTGCTATCTCGTAGAGAACAAACAGATAGGCGAGTTGCACCGGCGAAAAGCCCAGCGTGTGAAAATGCAGCAACACCAACATGCGCAGGGCACCATCGGTCAGCATGAACGCCCAATAGGCGGCCGTCACCGTCATATAGGCTGCAAAACCCGCCGGACGTGTCACAGCTTGTCACCCACCATCATGGCCACATCGACCAGCCGGTAGGCATAGCCGTATTCATTGTCATACCACGCATAGATTTTCACCTGCGTGCCGTTCACCACCATGGTCGATGGCGCATCAATGATGCTGCTGCGAGTGTCGTTGGTATAATCCGATGACACCAAAGGCCTTGTTTCATAGCCCAGGATGCCTTTGAGTGGGCCACTGGCTGCGGTTTCGAACAGGGCGTTCACTTCGTCGACGGTGGTTTCGCGGGCCATCTCGAATACGCAATCAGTGATGGAGGCGTTCAACAGTGGCACGCGCACAGCGTGGCCGTTCAGCTTTCCGGTCAGTTCAGGATAGATCAATGTGATGGCCGTCGCCGATCCGGTCGTGGTGGGGATCAGATTGGTCAAGGCCGACCGCGCGCGGCGCATGTCCTTGGCCGGCCGGTCCACGATTGTCTGGGTGTTGGTCACATCATGGATGGTCGTGATCGACCCGTGTTTGATGCCGATCCCCTCAAGCAGAACTTTGACCACCGGGGCCAGACAATTCGTTGTACAGCTGGCTGCGGTCACGATGTGATGTGCGTCTGCGTCATAGACATCGTCATTGACGCCATAAACGATATTGGCCGTGGGGCCGTCTTTGACCGGGGCCGATACGATGACCTTTTTAACGCCAGCGGCAAAGTACGGGGCCAGCTTGGCCTCGGTCTTGAACGCGCCGGTGCAGTCGATCACCACATCAACGCCGTCCAATGGCAGGTCTTCCAGATTGCGGGTGCTGGTGACCGGAATGCGCGTGCCGTCGATGCTGATCGAAGTGTCATCGGCCTCGAACTTGGCGGGCCAGCGCCCGTGGACGGAATCAAATTCCAGCAGATGGGCGTGCATGGCCGGGTCGCCCACCGCGTCGTTGATAAAAGCGATCTTGGCACCGCGTTCCAGCAGGGGGCGCAGGGCAAGTTTACCCATCCGGCCTAGGCCGTTAAGTGCATAAGTTGTCATGGTTTATTCCTGTATCGATGTGTTTCTGCCGATCGCGTCGACATGTGTTTGCAAGGCCGCGCGGTCCAACGCTTCGAACGACAGCGAGGTAAACGCGCTGATCCGGTTGTGCAGCGCGCCATATGTCTGATGAAAGGCTAGGCGCTTTTCAGCGTCCGTCCCTTGGGCCTTGACCGGGTCGGGCAAACCCCAATGGCCTGACACGGGCTGGCCGGGCCATGTTGGGCATTCCTCGTTCGCCGCACGGTCACAAACGGTAAAGACGAAATCCATTTTCGGCGCATCCGCCCCTTGGAATTCGCTCACGTTCTTGGACCTAAGAAGCGAAATATCGTGCCCCTTGGATTCCAGCATTTCCACCGCAAAGGGGTTCAGCTCGGACCGGTGTGTGGTGCCTGCAGAAAAAGCGGTGAATTTGTCACCGGCCAGGTCGCGCAGAATGGTCTCGGCAAAGATCGACCGGGCAGAGTTGCCGGTGCATACGAACAAGACGTTATACTTTTGATCAGACATGGGAGAGATGCTCCTGAGGAGGTCAGAAAATTGGGGCGGGCACAGATCGGCCCGACCACGGCAGCAATCAAGAAACAGGTCCGAGACGACATCGCGGGTGGCATCAAGGTTCACGGTATACAGCAGCCGCGTTCCGTCGCGCCGCTGAGAGATCATGCCGGCTTGGGTAAGTGCGGCGAGATATACGGACGCCGTGCTGGATTTAAGGGTCAATGCTTGGGCGATTTCACCTGCTGGCAACGCGTCGGGATAGCGCCGCATGAGCAAACGAAAAACTGCCATCCGTTGCGGATGACTAAGCGTCGAGAGACGGTGAGTGAGTGCTGTTTCCATATTTCATGAATATTTAAAATAAGGGAGGCGAGTCAACCGTTTTATGATGTTTGAATGTGAATGTTTCATGACGGTTTGGGGGCGATTGATCTGCACCATAGACGCAACGTATCCGGCATTGCGGCACCGTGGGGGGATGCCCCGATCATCGCGGACCGGGGCATTTGCGTTGTTTGGTTCAATCGTCGATGCGACTATCTGCGATTGTCGGATAAAGCAGGTTGCGGAAAATCAGCCGGAGCGGTCCGCGGTTGGCGGGGGACTGGATCATCAAAAGCGCGATCATGTCTTCCTTGGGGTCGGTATAATAGCCCGTGCCTGCCGCGCCGCCCCAGTTGAATTCACCCGCTGTGCCAAAGGACGGTGCATTGCCATCCTCAAGACGGACCGCATAACCAAGGCCGAACCCATACCCCGCACCGGGCAGATAGTATTTGCCGGGCTTGATGCCTTTCAAATGGTCCGAGGTCATTAGCTGCACCGTTTTCGGCGACAACAGCCGCGTGCCGTTCAGCTCGCCTCCGTTCAGCATCATCTGCGCGAATTTGGCGTAATCCTGCGCGGTGGACATCAGCCCGCCGCCGCCCGATTGGTTGGGTTTGCGCACGCGCGGATCGAACAGGGGGTTCCCGCCCAGCGTCCCTTGATCGGCAAAGGGCTCTGCGATGCGGTCAAAGTCAGCCGCGTCATCCACATAGAATGCCGTATCGGTCATGCCCAACGGATCGAAAATCCGGTCTGTCATAAAGGCCTCAAGGGTTTGACCCGAAACGACTTCGACCACCGCGCCCAAAACATCCGTGGCGCGGGAATATTCCCAAACGGTGCCGGGATCATGTTCCAAGGGCAGGCTGGCCAGCAGGTTCGCCTGCTCGATGCCGGTGTTTTCCGCGCTGGCAACTTCGGCGGCTTTATATGCCTCGCGGGCGGGGCCGGCCCCGAAGAATCCGTAGGTCAGGCCCGATGTGTGGCGCATCAAATCCTGTACCGTCATCGCCCCCTTGGCGGGGCGCGTCACCGCGTTGCCGTCGGCGTCTTTTTCGCCGGTCACCACGGTCATGTCTTTAAACGCGGGCAGATAGGTCGCCACCGGGGCGTTCAGGATCAACCGGCCTTCCTCGACCAGCATCATCGCGGCAACCGATGTGATGGGTTTGGTCATCGAATAGATCCGAAAAATACTGTCTTCGGTCATCGGTTCGCCATCGGGGGTGCGTTTGCCCATGGCCGATAAATGTGCGACCTGACCGTCACGGATCACCATAATCACCGCACCGGGCGTCATGCCTTTGTCGATCAATGCGCCGAATGTCGCGTCCATCCGTGCCAGCCGCGCGGGGTCAAACCCCAGTTCCTTGGCGTCGCCGCGTGGCAAATCCTGGGCCCAAGACCCCGTGACACTGGCCAATGCCGCAGCAATCGCAATTGCCCCGACCGATAGGCTTGATTTCAATCGTTTCATAATAACTCCTCCCAGATGTTATTGCCCGTTATGCGGGCATCATCAGGTTAGGAGGGGGGATTTAAGGCTGGCAACAGCCGCAACGCCGATTAAAGCGCTACGATCTCCAATTGACGCACCGTAACTTTACCTAAGGGCAGTTGTGACGACGCTGGGGTAGGGCATCTGGTTTTATTCAGGAATTGCCCTGCGCGGGATCACCCGGGCGACCAAAGCGTACCACTTTTCCCGCGCCCAAGCCCGTATTCAAAGAGCTCTGTCATGTAGGGCAGCGAAAACCGGTCGGAAGGGTCAAAGACGAGCCCGGATTTCGGATCAATTGATGTGACGTACAAATCCAACCCGTTGGCGCGGGCAAACAGGCTGGTAGCGTTCATCAATGATAGGGCGCTGGCCCGTGCAAATGTCGTTAGCGCCTGCTGCGAGATCGCCAGAGGATTGCGCGCAACAGCGACGGGGGCGGGATCAAGTGTGTTGTTAATCAGCAGATAGATCTCTCCATCGGGGAATTCACGATGGCGCGCGGTAAAGGCAAATGCCGGAATGGCAAGGAACTGCATGTGAACGCCGCCATCCACATGGGTTTCGCTATAGGTCACACCATTTGCCGTGAATTTCAGATCGACCGGCGAAAACAACCCCGGCAGCGCCGCCGAGGCCCGCATGATCGCGCGAAACAGATCATATTCGCGCGCATGTGCGATTTCGCCCATATCCCAAACAGACGCGCGCGCGGTCTCCAGCTCCGAGGTGACAATGAACAGCCGCGCGCCCGCTGCGTGCCGCGCCGCAATGCGATCGATGAATTCGGACGGGGTGGACCGTGTGATCAACTGGTCAAGTTTCGTCGTGTCGAAAAGTGCCTGACGGAACAGCCCGTTGAAAGGACTGAACTTTACGATGTCCTCGGTACCGAAATCTGTAAATATCCGTTGCAGATTATCGTCGACCGCACTGCCAATAAACGCAAAGGGCGCGATAAGGGCACCAATCGAAATACCGGTTACGATATCAAATTCGGGCCGCGTCCCAGTGGCCGACCAACCGACCAGCGCACCGGCCCCGAATGCCCCTTCCTCGCCGCCGCTGGACAGCGCCAAAACGCGCAACTTGCGTCCTGTCGTGGGGGCTGCCAGATGGCCGCGCCATTTTTGCTGGCTGGCATCCGCGAACAATCGAAACCGCGCCAATGGATCGTGGTCAACGGGGGGCCGCTTGGTAGGGCTATGTTGCGCTGTGCCGGCGCAAGCCCCCAAGGCCGCTGTTGCGCCGAACCCCGCCAAAAGTCGCCGCCGCCCCAGAAAACTGGGCATTTCGCTCGTCGTGTTCATTGTTGGCCCTATGGTTCTGTCTGCGCAAAGCTGCCTGCAAAAGCGGTGACCTCTGCCTGCGCGGCCACTTTAAAGGCAGCGGGCGGAAATTTGCAATCAATGGTCCGGTGATGCACGCGGCAAGGGTATTGGCGATTGACCAAATACCCCTCCGCGCTCTCACCGGGCTGTCCCTGACTACGCGTCCTAGACGGCCAAGGCCTGAACCAGATCCGCCTTCAAATCCTCCACATCCTCGATCCCGACCGAGACACGCAACAACCCTTCGGGAATACCTGTATGCGGCTCGATCGTGTGGCGATGCTCGACCAGGCTTTCTACCCCACCAAGCGACGTCGCGCGGTGAAACAGCGCCAGCTTGCCCGCGACGGCCAATGCGGCGTCGGCCCCGCCTTTTACGATGAAGGACAACAGCGGCCCAAAGCCACCATTCATCTGGCGTGTGGCGATGTCATGCCCGGGGTGGGCAGGCAACCCGGGATACAGCACGGCTTCGACCTGATCATGTTGGTCCAGAAATTCTGCCAGCGCTTGGGCGTTGCGCGACATTTCACGCATGCGCAAGGGCAGGGTCCGCATGCCGCGCACCAACAACCATGCCTCGAACGGTCCAATGACCGCGCCAGCATCGTGACGGTCGGCTTTGATATCGGTCCAGATTTGCGCCTCTGTGTCGTTGGTCGCCAGCACGCCCGCCAATACATCCGAATGGCCGTTTATGCCCTTGGTGGCGGAATGCATCACAATGTCGGCCCCCGCGGCCAGCGGTTTTTGCAACACTGGCGTGGCGGCGGTGCTGTCGACCATCAGCAGCCCGCCAACGGCATGAACGGCCTTGGCGGCGGCTTCTACATCGGTGATGCGCAGCCATGGATTCGACGGTGTCTCGATCAACACCAGCGACGGCTTATGTGCGGCACAGGCGGCTTCAAACGCGGCTGCATCCGATGCCTCAACCTCGTGCAGTTCAATCCCGCGCCGCGTGCAGAAATCGCGCAGCCACTTGGTGGTGCCCCAATAAATCTGGGATTGGACCAAAACGCAGCCACCATTTGGCACCGTGCGAAACGCCGCCGCAATCGCCGCCATGCCTGATGGAAACAGCAACGTCTCCGCCGCCCCCTCAAGCTGCGCCAAAACCGTCTCGGCAACGCGCACGATGTCACTTTGATCGCGCAGGTAGATATTATCGGGGCGCAACGGCTGATACTGCGCGTCGCGCAAATAAGTGGTGGCCATTTGCAACGGGGGCACAACGCCGCCGCTTTGTGGATCAACGGCACCCGCAGCCTGTGCAGCAATGGTGGCTTGGTTCAATCGAGACGTATCAGACATGGCGCGCGCCGCTCCTCAAAGATGACCTGTTTTCAATCCCCTACACCTAAACCGGACCCTTGCGAAACTGCCAGCCCGTAAATGAATGAACGCGGCGTTCCCTTTCATTTTGCCCAATAAACTCCCGCCGGAGGCATCCCGCCCTCGCGCCACACGCAGCACCTGCTACCCTCAAACCCCTGTTGAGCCTTGTTCTTTAGCCCTTTGCGGTCTATGCCGCGCCCGAACCCTCACGCCCCTAGAT
>TARA_R110002051_G_scaffold50724_3_pt1 | contig 44902 bp, 44 predicted proteins | sample TARA_R110002051 | Tara Oceans TARA_R110002051 (sample SAMEA4397023) | marine metagenome | biome: Polar Biome; feature: [MES] marine water layer (ENVO:01000295) within the mesopelagic zone...; material: water (ENVO:00002006), including particulate matter (ENVO:01000060) such as...... | reverse complement strand
ATCGCCAAAATCGACGGCATTGAGGTCGCGCAGGCGTTGTTGGTACGCGGTGTAAAGTGCGATGCCTTTGTGGTCATAGGCGCCGGCATCGGCCACGGGCACAGCCGAGGGGATGAGCGCGCGATTTTTCCAACCGTCGATAATGCCCGCGAGCATACGCGGCGGCCAGCGTTTTTCGTCGATATCAGACGCCCGAATGAGTTGTTTCATCAAACGCAGCTGATCGTCGGTATCAAGGATGGTGAAGTTGGATTTCAAGCCCACCAGTTCGGCGTGGCGGCGTAGCAATTTAGCGCAGACCGAGTGGAACGTGCCAAGCCAGGGCATCGCTACGACCTGACCGTTGGACAGCCTTTCCACGCGGTTTTTCATTTCGCGGGCCGCTTTGTTGGTGAATGTCACAGCAAGGATGTCGTGGGGCCGCGCGGTACCCGTGGCCAGTAAGTGCCCGATGCGCGTGGTCAGCGCCTTGGTTTTACCGGTGCCAGCACCCGCAAGCATCAAAACGGGGCCGTGCATGGCCTCTACCGCTTCGCGTTGGGCGGGGTTCAAGCCGTCGAGATACGTGGGGTCCGCACGCCCCACCATCGCCCGTTGGCTAAGCGGAACGGCGGCGGCCTCGAAGGCGTCATCTTCGCTAAATCCTGTCATAATTTTCTTCTTAACGACTAATTGACCTGCGTGAAAGGGTGTTCACACTCTGTTCCACAGCTTTCTGCGATTGCACCGATCAGTGCGAACTGGTGATTTTCACGGATTGAGGCGCACATTTCATTGTCGTCGTTGAGAAAATCGACGCAATTAGCCTGTTACCGCTAACAAGTTACGTTTAGCGGCTGTTTACATCCTGAAATTTGCCTCTAACAATGCTGCAACTGCAAACACCGTCGAGGACCTTGTTATGGCTGACTTTCAAAAAATCTTAATTGCGAACCGTGGCGAGATTGCGATCCGCATTATGCGTGCCGCCAACGAGATGGGCAAAAAGACGGTTGCCGTCTATGCCGAGGAAGACAAGCTGGGCCTGCACCGGTTCAAGGCCGACGAGGCCTACCGTATCGGTGAGGGCATGGGGCCGGTGGCCGCCTACCTGTCGATCGAGGAGATTATTCGCGTGGCCAAGATGGCCGGTGCTGATGCGATCCACCCCGGATACGGCCTGCTGTCGGAGAACCCTGATTTTGTTGATGCATGCACCGAAAATGGCATCACGTTCATTGGTCCCAAGGCCAAGACAATGCGTCAATTGGGCGACAAAGCGTCGGCGCGCCGCGTGGCGGTAGAGGCAGGTGTGCCTGTGATTCCTGCCACCGAAGTGCTGGGCGATGATATGGATGCGATCAAGAAAGAGGCAGCCGAGGTGGGCTACCCGCTGATGCTGAAGGCATCTTGGGGCGGCGGCGGTCGCGGAATGCGCCCGATTATGGATGAGAGTGAGCTGGAAGAAAAGGTCCGCGAGGGCCGCCGCGAAGCCGAGGCCGCGTTTGGCAATGGAGAGGGTTATCTGGAAAAGATGATCATGAAGGCCCGCCATGTCGAGGTCCAGATATTGGGCGATAGTCATGGCCAGATTTATCATTTGTGGGAGCGCGACTGTTCGGTGCAGCGCCGCAATCAAAAAGTGGTTGAACGCGCCCCTGCCCCGTATTTATCCGAGACCCAGCGCGAGCAGATTTGCCAGTTGGGAAAGAAGATTTGCCAACATGTGAATTATGAATGTGCCGGCACCGTCGAGTTTTTGATGGATATGGATAATGGCGAGTTTTACTTTATCGAGGTGAACCCTCGCGTGCAGGTCGAGCACACGGTCACCGAGGAAGTGACCGGCATTGATATTGTGCGCGCGCAGATTTTGATCGCTGAGGGCAAGTCAATTGTGGAAGCCACGGGATGTGCCTCGCAGTATGATGTGAAGTTGGACGGACATGCGTTGCAGTGTCGTGTGACCACAGAAGACCCGCAGAACAACTTTATTCCCGATTACGGCCGCATCCAGATGTACCGTTCGGCCACTGGGCCGGGTATTCGTTTAGATGGGGGCACAGCCTATTCGGGGGCTGTGATTACGCGGTTTTACGACAGCTTGCTGACCAAAGTGACGGCCCGCGCACCGACCCCCGAGATGGCGATTGCCCGCATGGACCGCGCATTGCGAGAGTTCCGAATTCGCGGCGTCAGCACGAATATTGCCTTTGTCGAGAACCTGCTGAAACATCCGACGTTTTTGAACAACGAGTATCATACGAAGTTTATCGACGAGACACCGGGCCTGTTTGATTTCAAAAAGCGCCGTGACCGTGCGACGAAAATTTTGACCTATATTGCGGATATTACCGTCAACGGGCACCCCGAGACGGCGGGTCGTGTGAGGCCCGCTGCGGATGTGAAGTTGCCCAAACCGCCGGTAAAGCCACAAGTGCAGGTCCCCACGGGCACACGCACGTTGTTGGATGCCAAAGGTCCAAAGGCTGTGGCCGATTGGATGCTGGCCCAAAAGCAGTTGTTGATCACCGACACCACCATGCGCGACGGGCACCAATCGTTGCTGGCGACACGCATGCGGTCGATTGATATGATCAATGTGGCCCCCGCCTATGCCACAAAGATGAACCAGTTGTTGAGCGTCGAATGCTGGGGCGGTGCCACGTTTGATGTGGCCTACCGGTTCTTGCAGGAATGTCCGTGGCAACGTCTGCGCGATATTCGCGCACGGATGCCAAATATCATGACGCAGATGTTGCTGCGGGCCTCCAACGGGGTGGGCTATACCAATTATCCTGACAATGTGGTGCAAGCATTTGTGGCCCAAGCCGCGACATCCGGCGTTGATGTATTCCGCGTTTTTGACAGCCTGAATTGGGTTGAAAATATGCGCGTGGCGATGGACGCGGTGATTGAGGCGGAAAAGGTTTGTGAGGGCACTATTTGCTATACAGGGGATATGTTGGACCCCGACCGCGCCAAATATGACCTGAAGTATTATGTCGGAATGGCCAAACAGATGGAGGCGGCGGGCGCGCATGTGCTGGGCCTGAAAGACATGGCCGGTCTGTTGAAACCTGCCGCAGCCACAGCGTTGGTGACGGCGTTGAAGCAAGAGGTTGGATTGCCCATTCATTTCCATACACATGATACATCAGGGGCGGCGATTGCCACGGTATTGGCGGCGTCCGCTGCGGGTGTGGATGCGGTTGATGCGGCAATGGATGCGTTTTCGGGCAACACGTCGCAGCCGACGCTGGGGTCGATTGTGGAGAGCTTGAAGGGGTCCGAGCGCGATACTGGCCTTGATGTGAAGGCAATTCGCGAGATCAGCAATTATTTCGAGCAGGTGCGTGCGCATTACTCGGCGTTTGAAAGCGGCCTTCAGGCCCCTGCGTCGGAAGTGTATTTGCACGAAATGCCCGGCGGGCAGTTCACAAATTTGAAGGCGCAAGCGCGGTCATTGGGCTTAGAGGATCGCTGGCATGAGGTCGCACAAACCTATGCGGATGTGAACCAGATGTTCGGCGATATCGTGAAGGTCACGCCGTCATCCAAGGTAGTGGGTGATATGGCGTTGATGATGGTAAGCCAAAATCTGACCCGCGCCCAAGTCGAGGACCCGCAGGTTGAAGTGGTGTTCCCTGATAGTGTGGTTGACATGATGAAGGGCAGCTTGGGGCAACCGCCGGGCGGCTGGCCGAAAGCCGTGCAGGCGAAGATTTTGAAGGGTGAAAAGCCGTCGACGGATCGTCCGGGCGCACATTTGCCCCCTGTTGATCTGCAGGCGGCGCGCGCGGAATTGTCCGCACTGCTAGAGGGCCGCCACGTCGATGACGAGGATTTTAACGGCTATTTGATGTATCCCAAGGTGTTTCTTGATTACGCGGGCCGTCACCGCAAATACGGTCCTGTGCGCACCTTGCCGACCAAGACATTCTTTTACGGTATGGCCCCTGCCGAGGAAATTAGCGCCGAGATTGATCCGGGGAAAACGCTGGAGATCAGAATGCAGGCGGTGTCGGAAATTAATGAAGACGGCGAGGTCAAAGTGTTCTTTGAACTGAACGGTCAGCCGCGCACAATTCGTGTGAAGAACCACGCGGTCACGGCGACCAAGGTCAGCCGCCCGAAGGCCGAAGCGGGCAATGCCAATCACATTGGTGCGCCAATGCCCGGTGTTGTAGCGACAGTCGCGGCGGTGGCCGGTAAAAAGGTCAAAGAAGGTGATTTGCTGTTAACCATCGAGGCGATGAAGATGGAAACTGGCATTCACGCCGAGCGCGATGCGGTGATCAAGGCAGTGCACGTCGGTGCCGGCAGTCAGATTGATGCCAAGGACCTGATGATCGAGTTCGCCGAATGAAAAATCTGCCCCGCGCTTTTGCAGCGGGGCATCACCCCGTTAGCGGTTACTATCGATCCAGCGCGATAGCATATCTTTGTCCCGGAAATACTGGTCTGGCACGTTCCGCCGTTTGATCATCGCAATACGTTCTGCATACGCAACTTGTTTTGACGTGGGTCGACTGTCGCCTTTTGGCTGACGGCGCTGCGCTTGCGTTTGTATCCAAGCGCTTAAGCCCCTGCGATCGGATCGCAGGTCATCGGGCAGCGGCACATGGTTACGCAGTGCAAGCGTGCGTGCAAAAGAGAGTTGCTTTGGGGTCGGCGGTAAAACTGTGTGTTCCATTCTAGAACCTCGCATTATCCATGACCGACATATGGAACAAAAGCGGAACATTGTCAAGATGCCCGTCAAAATTGCTGCATTGCCAGCGCCGTCAGATTGCCACAAACTCAGTATGAGACTGTATGCAAAAAGGCCCTCAGTATGACCAAGATCATTGTGATGACCGACATTCACATCACCAAAGAGGACACTGATATTATTGGGTTAAATCCCATGAACCGGTTTGAAGAGGTATTCAGATCAGCGCTTCGCGATCATCCAGATGCCGCATTTATGATTTTGATGGGCGATTTGGTACATCATGGAGAGCGGAGCCAATACTTACGGTTGCAGCGTGTTCTCGCCGACAGCCCTATTCCCGTCATTCCGATGCTTGGAAATCACGATATTCGCGAGAGTTTTCGCGACGTGTTTGTGGGTGCCCCCTGTGACGAGAGTGGGTTTGTGCAACAATTTATCGATCTGCCGCATCACCGCGTGATCACGCTTGATACCAAAGACGGACCGTTTGGACATCATGCAGGGCGGTTATGCAATGCGCGGATGGCGTGGCTACAGGCCGCGCTGGAGGGTGCCCAGAACCGCATTCCGCTGGTGTTTATGCATCATCCGCCGTTTGAGACGGGGATCGCTGGGATGGATGCGATTAACCTTGAGAACGGTGCGCAAGTGCTTGATTTACTGGCAAGGTATCGTTCGGTTCATTTGTTTTGCGGCCATATCCACCGCACTATTTCAGGCAGCACGCGCGGTGTCGCATGGACGATGTTAAAAAGCACTTGTCATCAGGGCGTCTTGGACTTTGTTGACCCCTGTTCGTCGCTGTCGGTAGACGAACCGGGTGCGTATGGCCTGTTGTTGCTGGGACCAGAGGGTGTCGTGGCACATAGTCAAGACGTTGGATTCGAGCATGAAATTCAACGAGATACCGGATCTATGGCGGATTAATTCGCAAAAAACACCCCAAGGCGCCTTTTTGCCCTTGCGGCTCCGCGCAACTCTTTCTAAATACCGCTTACGAAACGGATGCGGGCGTAGCTCAGGGGTAGAGCATAACCTTGCCAAGGTTAGGGTCGAGAGTTCGAATCTCTTCGCCCGCTCCAGTTTCGAAACAAAAGGCCGCTTAGAAATAAGCGGCCTTGTTTGTTTTTAGAATGCTTTAAATGTCAGAGTTGTCAATGTCCGCTCGATACCGTCCACGTCCATCAGGTGGTCGTTGAGGTATTTGCCCACGTCTTGCCCTTCGGGGATGTATAGTTTCATCAGCAAATCGTGCTCGCCGCTGGTCGAGTAGAGTTCGGAGTGGATTTCTTTGAGCGCAATTCCATCGGCGACCTGATAGGTTGTTCCGGGTCGGCAGCGGATTTGCACAAACACGCATGTGGTCATTTGGTTTCCTTCACTTGATGGCGCAGGCTGGCACGGCGGGCACAGGTCACGCAATCCCCCAAACGAGACCTTGGCGCATCCCGCCCTGCCCCCTATAAGCACGCACAACAGCTTTCGGAGAAATGCCATGCGCACAGCTACTATCACTCGCACAACCGCCGAGACCGCCATCACCGTCACCCTGAACCTTGATGGCACGGGTGTTTATGACAACCAGACCGGTGTTGGGTTTTTTGATCACATGCTGGACCAGTTGTCGCGCCATGCGCTAATTGACATGACGGTGCGTGCGCAGGGCGATGTGCACATCGATGATCACCACACCGTCGAAGATGTGGGCATTGCAATCGGTCAGGCATTGACCCAAGCAATGGGCGATAAAAAGGGCATTGTGCGGTATGGATCGTGTCATCTGGCGATGGATGATACGCAGGTGCGCTGTGCCTTGGATTTATCGGCGCGTCCTTATTTGATTTGCAATCTCGATTTGCCGTTTGGCAAAATTGGCACGTTTGACACCGAGTTGGTACGTGAATTTTTCCAAGCGTTAAGCACGCATGGCGGAATCACGTTGCACATTGACAAGCTGCACGGGTTTAATGCGCACCACATTGTGGAGGCTGCGTTTAAGGCGGTAGCGCGCGCGTTGCGTGATGCGCTAGAGACCGATCCACGCAAGGCGGATGCGATCCCGTCGACCAAAGGTATGCTATGATAACGGTCCTTGTTGATTACGACAGCGGCAACTTGCATTCGGCGCAAAAAGCGTTTGAGCGCATGGCACGCGAGGGTGATTGCGGAGAGGTAATTGTGACATCGCGGGCGGATGTGGTGGCAAAAGCAGACCGGATCGTGTTGCCTGGTGATGGCGCGTTTCCGCATTGTCGTGATGCGCTGTTTGGCCGGTCTGATCTGGCGGAAGCAATTGTTGAGGCTGTGACCCGCCGTGCGGTGCCGTTTATGGGGATTTGTGTCGGCATGCAAATGTTGGCTACCACGGGGCATGAATACACTCCGACTGCAGGGTTCGGCTGGATTGCGGGGGACATCCGCAAGATTACCCCTGCTGACCCTGCGCTGAAAATTCCGCATATGGGCTGGAACGAGCTGGTGATTGATCGGCCGCATCCGGTGTTGGCAGGTATCGATAACGGCGAGCACGCGTATTTTGTGCATTCCTACGCGATGGATGTTGTGGATCCTGCGCACCGCATTGCCCATGTGGATTATGGCGGTGATACTACGGCGATCGTGGGTCGCGACACGATTATCGGTATGCAATTTCACCCCGAGAAAAGTCAGGCAGCGGGCTTGCGCATGATTGGTAATTTTTTGCGCTGGAAACCGTAAGTGGATTTAGCGGCGATCGTGACCCGCATCGGCGGCGAGATGGCTGCGATGGAAGATCGCGGTCAGGTGGCCGATTATATCCCCCAATTGGGCCGTGTTGATCCAAACCAGTTTGGTATGGCTGTGGTCACGGCAAGTGGTGAGACCCATTTGACTGGTGATGCGCTGGTACCGTTTTCCATTCAAAGTGTATCAAAAGTGTTCACGCTGGCGATTGCCTTGGGCCGTTCGGGTGAAGCGTTATGGAAGCGCGTCGGTGTGGAGCCATCGGGTCATGCGTTCAATTCGATCCTGCAGTTGGAGACCGAAGCAGGCATTCCCCGCAATCCGTTCATCAATGCAGGCGCGCTGGTGGTCACTGATTCCATCCTGGCAGGTCACGCACCCGCCGAGACATTGGGCGAAATCCTGCGCTTTGTGCGGATGTCCGCCGGTGATGATGGTATCCATATCAACCAAGAGGTCGCCAAATCTGAAAAGGAAACCGGCCATTTAAATCGCGCATTGGCGCATTTTATGACCAGTCACGGCACCTTGCAGAATGCTGCTGAATTGATCTGTGGCACCTATTTTCACCAATGTGCGATCGAGATGAATTGCCTGCAACTGGCGCGCGCGGGGCAGTTTTTGATGGGCCCATCAAAGGGTGCGCCACGCATCGTGAGTGCGCAAAAAATACGCCGTATCAACGCGTTGATGATGACGTGTGGGCATTATGATGGATCGGGCGAGTTTGCGTTTCGCGTCGGCTTGCCGGGCAAAAGCGGGGTTGGTGGTGGCATTTTGGTGGTGGTCCCAAACATCGCCGTTGTGGCCGTTTGGTCGCCGGGGTTGAACACGCGTGGCAATTCACAATTGGGCACGCTGGCGATGGAAAGATTGGCGCGCGCGACGGGCTGGTCGGTCTACGGGTGAATTGTGGCGCTGGACAGATGCAAGAAGTTTGCACAGGTTAGCCCCAGTTTCAAATATTAGGTCATCCCTATGCCACGCATTATCCGCACCGCGTTTCTGATCGCACTGATAACCTTGCTGGGGGCGTGCAGCCTAGCGGCCGACCGCCAAGCGCCGCCAATGGTCACAAGGGCCGCATTTGCCCCCGCGTTATATCCCGGGGAAACGCAGCAGATGCGCCGCATGATTACGAAATATGCTGCGATCCACGATATCCCCCAAAGTTTATTGCACCGCGTGATCCAACGCGAGAGCGATTACCGCGCGGGGGCACGCAACGGGCCCTATTATGGATTGATGCAGATTTTACCCCAAACCGCCCGCACGATGGGGTTCAAGGGCGAGCCCCGTGATTTGTTGAAGGCAGAGACGAATTTGATGTTTGCCGGCAAATATCTGCGCGGTGCGTGGCTGTTGTCGGATGGTGACGAGGCAAAAGCCGTGGGCTGGTATGCACGCGGCTACTACTACGAGGCAAAGCGGCGCGGCATGCTGGTCGAGACCGGATTGCGACCCGCCAAGTAAGGTGGCCCCCGCCTATTATGGCGGGGGGTCGTTTGATGTTATTGCACGCGTGCCCAGCCTTGCGCCGAGCAGATCAACCCGCCTGCGACGCAGCCCTTAAGGGTCAAAGCATCGCCAGACACCGACATCTTGCCGACGTAGATCTTATTGTTGGACGGGCGCCAAACCTGACCTTCGTAATTACCGTCGCCCACAGGGGCCATGCCGATCACAATCTGTTTGCCTTTATTCTCGGAGGTATATTCAGTCCCGCCGTCCTTGAATGTCCGCGAAATCGTTCCGCAGAACGCCGCATCACATGGGGCAATCGTGACATAGGCAAAGGCCCCGTCGTCGACTTCGGTTTGCCAAACGCCCTCTGCTGGATCAGCCAGAGCAGGTGTCGCCAATACAACCAAAGCAGCCGTTGTTTTCAAAATACGCATCATTTCGTCTCTCTCCCTAAAGTATGCGTCACCCTGCGCGACAGTTGCGGTTTCGATCAAGTCTGACGTTGGGTCCGTTGCATTTTGCCCCGGCCCATGCATAAAGCGCCTAACGCACTCGAACGGAGGCCGCAGCCATGATCCTTTACCCCGCAATTGACCTGAAAGATGGCAATGCCGTGCGCCTTGTGCATGGCGATATGGAGCAGACAACGGTGTTTAACGACGACCCTGCGGCGCAAGCGAGAGTGTTTGTCGCGGCGGGGTGTGAGTGGCTGCATCTGGTTGATCTCAACGGTGCGTTTGCCGGTGCACCGGTGAATGCGGCCCCAGTTGAGGCAATATTAAAAGCCTGCCCCGTTCCCGTCCAGTTGGGCGGCGGAATTCGTGATATGGCAACGATTGAACGCTGGCTTGATCGCGGGTTGGCGCGGGTGATTTTGGGCACTGTGGCGGTTGAAAACCCTGATTTGGTCCGCCAAGCCGCGCGAGAATTTCCAGGCAAGGTTGCGGTTGGACTGGATGCACGCAACGGGTTTGTCGCGACCAGAGGCTGGGCCGAAGAGACAGACATTCAGGTCGTTGATCTGGCCCGCCAGTTTGAAGATGCAGGGATTGCGGCGATTATCTATACAGATATCTTACGCGATGGTGCGATGAAGGGCCCCAATATTGACGCCACTGCCGCACTTGCCCGCGCAGTTGATATTCCTGTGATTGCCTCCGGTGGGGTGTCATCAATGGCGGATTTGACGGCATTGAAAGACACTGGTGTGATTTCGGGCGCGATTTCAGGGCGCGCACTTTATGACGGGGCGATTGACCTTGGTGCCGCATTGGCACTACTGAAATAGCATGCTGAAAACCCGCATCATACCTTGCCTTGACGTTGCCGAAGGACGCACGGTCAAAGGCGTGAACTTTGTTGACCTGATCGACGCGGGCGACCCCGTCGAACAGGCGATTGCATACAATGCCGCAGGCGCCGACGAGTTGGTGTTTCTGGACATCAAGGCGACGCATGAGAACCGTGGCACCATGTTTGATCTGGCCACCCGCACCGCCGAGCAATGCTTTATGCCCCTGACCATCGGTGGCGGTGTGCGCACCCATCATGATGTGCGTGATCTGCTGTTGGCAGGTGCCGATAAGGTCAGCTTTAATTCCGCGGCTGTGGCCGATCCCGATGTGGTGACCGAGGCCGCGATGCGCTTTGGCAGTCAGTGCATTGTCGTGGCAATTGACGCAAAAACGGTAGCACCAGGTAAATGGGAAATCTTCACGCATGGCGGCCGCAAAGCGACGGGCATTGATGCCGTCGCATTCGCTCGCACCGTTGTGGAAAAGGGTGCAGGTGAAATTCTGCTTACTTCGATGGACCGTGACGGAACCAAGGCAGGGTTCAATCTGCCGTTGACGCGCGCAATCTCGGATGCAGTGAACGTACCGGTCATTGCCTCTGGCGGCGTAGGTACCCTTGACCATCTGGTTGAAGGCGTCACGCAAGGTGGTGCATCCGCCGTACTCGCCGCGTCGATTTTTCACTTTGGCACATATACGATTGCTCAGGCCAAGGCCCATATGCAAGCAGCCGGAATTCCTGTGAGGATGTCATGACCCTGAACGATCTGGAAGAAATCATCGCATCGCGCAAATTGGCCGATCCGGACAGCAGCTGGACGGCAAAACTCTTGTCCAGCGGTGTTGATAAATGCGCCGAGAAATTCGGCGAAGAATCAATCGAGGCAATTATCGAAGCGGTAAAGGGTGACAAAGCGGCGCTCACCGCAGAGGCCGCAGATGTTCTGTACCACCTGATGGTCATGCTTGCCGCCGCCGATGTCGCACTTGCCGACGTGATGGATGTGCTCGGCAACCGGCAGTCGCAATCTGGTATCGCGGAAAAAGCGGGCCGGTCTTAGTTTCTTCCGAGCTTAAATATGCCGGGGTTTGGGGCTGGCCCCAATGAGCCTTTTATATTCGATCTTCGGACAGCGGTTCTGCACGACATCGACGCCGCGTGCCCGTGCGGATGCTGCGGCCTCGTCGTGCTGCACACCAATCTGCATCCAGATTGTCGGCAACAAGGGCCAGCGTGCTAAGGCGGCCACAACCACGGAGGGCACGTTCACGGATTTGCGAAATATATCAACCATATCCACCTCGTCGGGGATACTTTGTAGATCAGGATATACCATTTCGCCGAACATGGTTTGTCCGGCCAAACCCGGGTTCACGCCGATCACGCGAAATCCGTGAGCAACCATAAACTGTGCAACGCCGTGGCTCGGGCGCGCAATATTTGCCGACAGCCCGACAACCGCGATTGTTTTCGTTCGCACGAATATGGCGCGCAGAAAATCATCCGAATAATCCATCTCGCGACCCTACCCTAGCAATTGATCGAAAAAAAGCGCCCGGGCCGACACCCGAGCGCAGTTTTGGAACGAGGGACAATTTTGAAAACCGGATCAGTTCCAGAAAACCCGGCTCATGCATTAGACCTATGCTTGAAAAATCAGGCTTCAATATTAATCAGGCAATTGTGAACGATATCTTGGATTAGCGCGTTAATATGTCTGGCCAATTTCCATCTGCAAGCAAGATATTACCCGGGATGTCACGCCTCCAAATATCGCGGACACTTTCTGAGTAATTCAAATATAATTTGTCGTCGTAAATCGTCCATGCTTCTGGCACCGTCATGGCGATGGCACCTTTTGACGCGGCATAGGCGCAATAGCCACCGTATTGAGGCGCGTAAGCCATCGGATCGGCCTCAAACAAGGCACGGTTGGCGATGCTCGCAAAGTGCCAAGTCGCACCCCGCCACATCAACCGATGTTCAGGATCGCCCGCCACTGGCATTTGATCTTTGAAGTAGGCCACGGGATCAGTGCCGCGAATGGCGAGCCCATCCACGGCGAAAATATCAGGCGAGGCAGCCAAGGCAGGTGTCGCCAAAACCGGCAGGGTGGTCATAAGGCATATAAAGGAACGGCGGTTCAGCATAGCGTGGCTCCGGAGGTTGCACAGGTCGTTGTGTTACCGAAGATGCACATAATCATGTCGTAAACCAAGCGGCCTCGCCAAGGTGTGACCAGGCAGGTCGAAATGTTTCAGTCGAAGATATCTTCGATCGCGTCCCGCACCTCTTCAAATACTCGTTTGCCCAAACGGGTGGATTACACCGCAGGCGCGGCATGCACACCGGAGCAACCACATGTCGCAATTTTTACCGCACACGTTTATCGCAATCGTGACTAGCCCTTGGCGGCATAAAGCGCGACGGCGGCCGCATTCGAGACGTTCAGGGACCCAAATCCGCCCGCCGCGTCAATGCGCACCAGCGCGTCACAGGTCTCAAGCGTCTTTTCACGCAGACCCGGCCCTTCGGCCCCCATGACAATGGCGATGGCGCGGTCGCGTTTGCCCTCTACCGCTTGTTCAATGGTTTGCTCGGCTGTGCCATCAAGGCCCAAGACAAGATAGCCCATGTCTTTGAGCGCATTCATCGTATCGGCCAGATTGCGGACCCGCAAATAGGGCTGACGCTCTAGCGCGCCACTTGCGGTTTTGGCCAAGGCGCCTGTTTCGGGGGCGGCATGGCGCTGCATTGCAATCACTGCGCGCGCACCAAAGACTTCTGCGGAGCGCAGAATTGCACCCACATTATGCGGATCGGTCACGCGGTCCAGCAGCACAAGGCGCGCGGGCGCATCGCTGGCCCCTTTCCCAAGGGCGATATCTTCGACCGATCCCCAATCAAGTGGTTTGACTTCCAAGGCGGCCCCTTGGTGCACGTTTTGCGGATCAAGCGGGGCTGCAAATTTGCGCGGATCGCTGATTTCCGGCTCCATGCCGCTGGCAGCCACCGCATCGCCCAATTTTTCAAGAGCATTGCGCGTCACAACCAAACGCACGCGGGTGCGCGTGGGGTTCAAAAGCGCATCGCGCACCGCATGCAGCCCGAACAACCACACGGTTTCATTGGCCGCCACACGCTTGGCTTGCTCCTTGGCGATGACCCACTTTGGTTTTTCCATGTCACGTACCCTTTTTGCCGCGTGGCCAGTCCACGATTTGAGCCCCGCGATAGCCTAGTTTTTACCCACTGTGAAGCTCCGTGCGATTGTTGTGCATTTTGCGGTTGACGCCCCAAGGGGCCGCGTTTAATCACCCCCTTGTTGGGCGACAGGCCGCAAGGTGTGGCAGGAGACTGTAACTCTCTCGCGGAGACGCACGCCTGGTTCGATTCCAGGGTCGCCCACCATTCTACTTTATTTCAGTGGCTTAGAACGTTTGGCTTGCCGGCATGACAAACTGGTGAGGCAAGCAAATGTGTAGTGCAGCGCATTCAGCCACATCAAGATGCGGCATCTTCTACTTCTACCTGCCGATTCCACCGACCTGAATCCCAATAGCAAGACCTTTGGTGTGATATTTTCACTCAGGACACCATGCGTCCGTGCCGTGTCGCGCCAGTCCTGCCTGCTGATCATTGTTGGACAATCACTGTTGGCGCGACCAACGGTCGAGTCCGCGACATATCCAGATATTCTTTGACACGTCCAGAATCACTTTCGTGACCGCTTGGCCAAGTTCAGGATCGGCGTCGCCAAAGGGCACGTAAAAGACGGAAGGCTGTCCGGACTGTGGGTGTTTAGACCGTTTCTGGAAAGCAAAATAACCCTGCTTTCGGATCAGTATATATAATACAGCGCGCTTTTGTGCATGCCATAATTTCGCCAATAAGTTGAAGCATCCTTTTTCCAAACCATGGCTCGCGAATCCGACAAGTGGCTGAAAAGGTTGATACCGGGAATGAGTTCTCGGAACGTTTCGGTAACTTGTTTATCGCCGCTAGGTTGTGTGCCTGAGTAGTCAAAGTGTAGGAGATACTCATATGATAGTCGGATACCTGGTGGTCGGTGCCTTCGCGGGTCTAGTCGCATCTCTTGTCGGCCTTTTCCTAGGGCTATCGTTTTGGTTTGCCTTCGGCCTTTATGCTCTGGTGGGTTCCACAGTAATGGTATTGCTACCTGTCGTGCTGGTGGGCGTAGGCGTCCTTGTTAACCGCACCGAGGCCCAAATCGCCTTAGATCTCGAAAACGAAGTAGACAAAGCGCGGTCGGCTGACCAGTCTACCAACAAATTAAACTCGACTATCGAGACATCTATGAGAATCCTTGCTGTCGATGACGACCCGTTCATTCTTGGGCTCGTACCAATAATCTCTTCGAAGGCGGGTTTCTCCGAAACAACCCTCGCTGCATCTGGCGAACAGGCTGTGGAATTGCTGGGCAACCCCAACATGTCTTTCGATTGTCTCCTGCTCGATATCAGCATGCCCGGTATGGATGGTATCGAACTCTGCCGACGTGTTCGGCAGATGACCCGATATCGCGATACGCCGATCATCATGTTGACCGCGAAACGGGACGTAGAGAATATGGGCGACGCCTATCGCGCAGGTGCGACAGACTACGCCACCAAACCGTTCGATATCGAAGAATTGGGCACTCGTTTGCGGTTGGCGCAGGAAGCGATCCACGCTCGGCGGGATACGGATCCTGCCAGTCAAAAAAGCACGGGATACAACTGGGATACAGTGCGCAACTACGACTTCGAACTGCCTGACGGGCTACCGCTCGCAGGTGTGGATGGCCTTGTCAATCAAGCGACCCTATCTAACTATCTAACTCAATTGCCTCGAAAAGAGGTGGCTGGCATCCAAGTGTTCGCCGTCAACATAGATGAAATTGAAGCGTTTCACACGCGGTCTTCGCCCGGCCAATTCGCCGCACTGCTGACAGATGTAGCCGCAGCGTCCGCTGGTTGTTTGGGTGTCGGTCAATCGGTGATGGCCTACACTAGACACGCGACCCTGCTGATCGCAGTCAATTCCGCGAAACCAATACCTGCGATTAATATTGAAGTTGCTATTGAAAGCCGGCTCCAAACCAAGATTTCCGAACACAATATGATCGAAGCCAATGGGATATGCGTATCGGTCGGGGGGCCAGTACAGCCAATAGGCACGAAGGCAGAACGCGCTAGGACGACGACGGACCGCGTGATCTCCCTCGCAGAAAGCAGAGTATTGGACAAACAAGGCAGAGTAGTTGCAGGTTTGTTCAAGCGCTAGTTGGATTTGAGGTTAAGCGGCTACGAAGTTTTGGACGGTAATACGACGACTGTGTGTTACGTCCGATCGTTACAAATTTGCGACTTCATTGCTGTTACTTAAATTACCTTGCTGTTTAACGAGCTGGGTTGACTAGCAGTATTACTTGATTACATCCTGCGCCTCGCTGAGCACTCGCTGGCAATCCACCTGCTGAATTCTAGGGGATACACGCCACAATCCCGTTCCAGCCTGCTGTCAAACTGCACATGCATAAAACCCAATCTGGTATCCCCAATCATAACCGCTGTACCAGACAAGATCGTTGCTCTTGTCCTATCCTCATTTTCCAATCTATGCGCTGCATGATTGGTCCAGGTCCGCGAATACTTTCGTACACAGGATGTTAGGTGCGGAATGTGCCTCGCGGGGCAAAGTTGCTTAGCAGCACGCGCCGAACACGTAGGGAAATACCTGCTTACATCCCACTCGCATTTAAGCCGCTCCCCAAGTGGCCAATCAGTATCAGGACTAGGAGTGGGCCTGTCGCGAAACAACTTGGCAATGCCAGAGCGACTTCTACCTAACCGAGATCACGCAGCAGCGCGATCGATGGATTGCCTGTCGCGGGCAAGCCCTGACTAGATTGATAGGCGCTAATGGCGCGGCGCGTATTTGGCCCAACCACGCCGTCAGTGCCATCAGTATCAAATCCTTTGGCGGTCAGGCGTTGCTGAAGCGTTATTCTGTCGTCCTTGGTTAACCCGTTCGCGTCGGGAGGAAAGGCAGTGTTCAATGGGCCAGCACCGCCAATACGGTCGGCCAAATGGCCCACGCCTATCGCGTAGGCATCTGAATTATTGTACCGCTTGATGACGCGGAAATTACCTGTGACAGCAAACCGTGGACCTCCTGCCTGCGGTTGGAGAAGACTGCTTGCAGACGCGTTTGCGCCTGCTTCTGCGCCCCAAGGCACACCGCGTGTCCAGCCATTGCGCGCAAGGTATGCGGCGGTTGAGGCCAGCGCATCCGTCGGATCGTCGGACCAGATGTCGCGACGCCCGTCACCGGTGAAATCGACAGCAAAGGCCTGATATGAGGTGGGAATAAACTGCGTGTGGCCCATCGCGCCTGCCCAACTGCCGGTTAAACGCGCAGCCGTGACATCGCCATCCTGCAAGATCTGCAGCGCCGCGATCAGTTGTTTTTCAAAGAACGCCCCGCGGCGGCCATCATAAGCGAGGGTCGATGTCGCCGACACGACAGGAACATTGCCCCGACGTTCGCCAAAAAAGCTCTCTAACCCCCAGATTGCGGTGATTATTCTTGGATCAACGCCAAACCTGTCTTCAAGTGCGCCAAGGATGCTTGCGTTGCGGGCAAATGCGGCGCGGCCCTTGCTGACCCGTTCGTCAGAGGTTGCGATTGAAAGATAATCTTCCAGACTACGGTTGAATTCGGTTTGATTACGATCGCGGGTGACCACCCCTGGCAGGTAACCGGCACCGTGGAATCCTGACGCGAGGGTCGCATCGGATAAACCCGCACCTTTTGCACGGGCACGAAAGTTAGCGACCCAAGTATCGTAACCCGCATTTGGCACTGGCATAAGATCAGCAGACAATCCTGCGTCACGCGATGCCCCGGCGCCAGAGGGGGATGTGCGACTACACGCAGACAGGCCGAGGGCCACAAAACCTAATCCAAATTGACGTCTTGTGGCTTTCATTTTTGTGCTCTCTCATTGGAAATTATTGTCTGATATTTGATCAAAATTACGCATTACATGCGGTGTGCGCAATGCGTTGGATCGAGACCATCGGGAAATTTAGGCATCATTTCGCGCAACCTTGGGGTCGTCGTCGATAAAAAGTTTGGCGCCTATAATCTTCGTAGATCTGCGGTGTGAAAAAACGAGGAAGACCTATGCAAGGATTGCTTGAAGTGGCAGAATTGGACCTTGGCCTGCCAGTTAAGGCAGGCCAAGTGTCACTAGTTTACTGCAGTAGCGTGGAAATATTGCGAACCACCGCGCGGCGATTTTGCCGCTCATCGCTAAGCACCGGTACCTTCAGGTCCGTCTCGCCATAACCTTGGGTGATCAGGTTTTGCGGAGGAACAGCAAAATATTCCGTTAGCGCAAGAGCGACCGTTTCGGCCCTTCGATCGGAGAGCGCGAGGTTGTAGCCTGCTCGACCGACGGCATCCGTATGTCCTTCGATCAAAAAGACCGCATCTGGCGTGTCTGCGATAATCGCACGCATACTTAGCGCCAAATCTCGTAAAGCTTCGGCCTGTGCAGGTTCAATTGCAGCCGAGCCGCTGGCAAAGGTCACTGCCTCAATTTCAACCTGTGGGGCCAATGCGCGGACCCGCTTAAAATCGCGGACTTGCTGCAGCGAAAAGGACCGCCCTACATCTGCAAACAAGGCGTGTTGCAATGCAGCCGATAGGGCCACATCATTGGCAGCGGCAAGTTCGCGTTGCTGCGCCTCGAGGGTTTCAAGCGTTGGTAGAGCCTCAAAATCAACCGCTTCCTTTGCGACGGTATCGTCAAACAAAACAACTTCGCTTCCGTCGCTTATCTGGATCAACGTCCGCCGCAGCACAGTGCCGTCGCTTGCGCGAACAGTCACGATTTGACTACCGTCTTCGTAAGTCAAAACCGTGCGGGTCGACCCATCGTTAAACGTTTGGGTTTGCACCTGAGCGCCGGGGCGCTGCAGCAACTCGTCATCATTTTTCAACACGCGCAATTCGCCGTCGCGTTCAACCACCACGCGGTCACCCGAATTGGAAACGACCTGATCGCCATTGTTGAGTATCGATCCGACAACCGCGGCGCCGAGACCCAAAAGCAGTGCTTTTTCAAAGTTGGACAAGCCGCTTGCGTTGTTGCTTTCGGCGGTCGCGTCAACGTTCGCGGAGGCTGCCGTGTCAAAGTCTTCGTTGCTTTTACGCACGTCATTTTCGTTGATGGTTTTGGTTGTGACTTCGTTCTCTGCTTGAGCATCCGTGGTAGCGGTAGCTGCTGCGGCACTTTCGACCTTCGATTCTTGACGTAAACGTGCGCGCTCTTGGCGTTCTGCATCGGTCATGGTTTTGCCACCGGCCTCACCAGCGGTGGAAGCGGGAGCTTTCGCAACTGGGGTTTCGGTTTGCGGTGCTTGTGTAGTGGCGGCGACTTCCGGGGCTTCAACGGCGGGTGTTTCAACAACAGTTTCAGTTTGCGCCGCTACCTCGGGTGCGGTTTCGGCCGCATTTTCCGCCTCGGCCGCTGGAACTGCGTCGGCTTCTGTTTGGGTCGCTGTGTCGGCCGCAGTTGCAGGCTCAGCTTCAACTGGTGTTTCTGCTTCAGCTGCTGCCCCTGCTTCAGCGGGTGCTTCTGCTTCAGCTGCGGCCCCTGCTTCAGCTGGTGCATCTGCCTCAGCTGCGGCCTCGGCTTCAACTGGTGCTTCGGCTTCAACGGCTGTCTCTGCTTCAACGGCTACCTCCGCTTCAACGGCTGCCTCTGCTTCAGCTGCGGCCTCTGCTTCAACCGGGGTCTCTGCTTCAACTGGGGTTTCAGCCACTTCTTCGATCAGGGGATCCTCAACCTCTTGTGTCGATTGGACTTCTGCTTGCGGTAGCAGTCCTGTCATGGCGGCGGCCAAATCATCACCACCGAGGGCCACGGCCTCTTTCAACGTTTCAGGTGAACATGTGCCCGCAGCATCAAACGTGCCACCTGCATGTGCAAATGCCAGTAGGCTTTGCGCCAACTGATCCGCATCAGCCACTTCTTCACCCGAAGGGGAAATGCACGGATAAGTCACTTCAGAAGTCTGGGCGAATGCAGGCGCAGGCACGATCAACGCGAACGACACCAGCAACGCGGTGCTGGATTTTAGGTCTAGTTTGGTCATGAGATCCTCTTACAATTGCGGCTAGCAGCGTGCTGACCTTTCACAGAGAACCACGTATTGGCGCGAAAGTTCCAAACATATGAGCGCGGTGGCGAGAAAGCGCTCTGTGCGCAGATTGAGCCGGTTCATCTTAATCCGTTCTGGCAGTGGAAATTGTGTTTGTGTTTCAGTCCGTCAACATTCTGCTTTGACCTATATGCAAGAAAAATCAGGGTTATATCTAAGTTTTATCCGCGTTGGCACCTAGGTCAGCCGATCGCGCGACAGTCAGTTCTATACTTGGAACACCGTCTGGCCAACGTGGTTTCACCACAACAACTGTAGCCACAAATGAAACGCGGATGTTCATGGGCATGTGTCGCAAAACGCCGCCAAACGCACGGTCTGCAGAGTGGCCCGTGAAAGGATATGCAGCATCTTGGTCCGTCCGCCAAAGTTGTGCACTAGTCGATATAAGTTGGTAGCATCGGTTTAAGTTTTGCGCGGTGTGAGCTGACATGGGGTATGCCGTTGATCACGCAATCCAACTGGTTTTATCAGGTCAATGCGCCCACGCGCGTGACACTGCCTGACGGCACCAAGCAACCGTTTATCCATGTAGACCTTTATGACAACGCCAGCGTGGCGAGGAACGCGTTCGCCCCCGGCATCAGTCTTTCAATCCGCCGCTTAAATGACACCAGTGCAATACAACATGCCAGTGTCGCATCAGGGCGGGTTTTCCATTGTGCGATAACTGCTTATAGTGCCCTCAAATAACGCGGGACGGGCAGAATATGGCGCGCAAGACGGCATCAAGCCAGCCATTCAACATCATGATCATCGGTCAGGGTGGCAGACTTCAGTATGAAGCGCTGCTGTTTTTGGCCAGTCTACGCGAAAACTCTCCGGGATTTCGCGGACGTGTAATTGTGGTGGAACCGCAACCTGGCCCGCTGTGGCCCAAGGACCCCACGATGAATGCCGAAATCAAAGAGGTTTTGCGCGGCATGGGGGCCGAGATCGTGCCGTTGCACAGCAAGCATTTTGGCCAACAATATCCGTATGGTAATAAAATCGAGGGCCTAAGTGTGATGCCCGCGGGTGAGCCATTTGTGTTTTTCGACACCGATACGTTGATTATGGGGGATGTGCAGAGCATTCCGTTTGATTTTGCAGCCCCCGCCGCATCGATGAAACGCGAGGGCACGTGGCCCGAGGAAGAGCTTTACTGGCCGGGCTATACGGCGATTTGGAAATCGCTTTATGACAAGTTCGGTTTAGAATTCGAGAGCACTTTGGATTTGTCACAGCCCGACGAATATTGGCAGCGCTATATGTATTTTAACGCGGGTTGGTTTTTCGGGGCTGATCCTGCGGCTTTTGGGGCGCGGTTTTTGGACTATGCGTTAGCGGTGCGCGATGACAGGCCAGCGGAATTGGCGATCCAATCGCTGGATCCGTGGTTGGATCAGGTGGTTTTGCCGCTTGTCATCCATAGCGTTGGTGGTGGCCGCCCTCCCCCTGCATTGGCGGGGCTAGACGGTGATGTGACTTGTCACTACCGCCTGTTGCCGCTGTTTTATGCCCGCGAAAATGACGACACCGTCGCCATGATGGAAGCGGTAGCCGCCCCCAACAAAGTCAAGAAATGGCTAAAGAACTATGACGCTTTCAAGCGGATGATCTATCAGGGGCGCGGCCAAAAAGTCCGCGCCATGTTTGATCGCAGCGACATGCCACCTCGCGAAAGGCAGATCCGCAACCGGATTAAATCGGCGGGGTTTTGGGTCCGTTAGGCGCGCGTTTTGGCAAAGATATCAGCGTCGTCAGCCACGCCTTTGATTTCGATCGGATTGCCTGAAGGGTCGCGAAAAAACATCGTCCATTGCTCGCCTGCCTCGCCCTTGAAGCGCACCGATGGCGCAAGGATGAAGTCGGTTTGGCGGGCCTCGAGCTTTCCTGCCAATTTGTTCCAATCACTTAAGGGCAGTACAACCCCGAAGTGCGGCATTGGCACAATGTGATCGCCGACATGTCCGGTGGCGTCATTTCCGAAAGGTGTGCCGAGGTGCAAGCTAAGTTGGTGACCGAAGAAATCGAAGTCGACCCATGTGTCGGTTGAGCGCCCTTCCGTAGCACCCAGAGCGCTGGAATAGAATTCTCGCGCCTCATCCAAATCAAGAACATGGAACGCAAAGTGAAACGGAACCGGCATTGTTTGATCCTTTTTAAGCATGGGCGTTGAGTGGGTCTGCATTTGCACCTACACAGGACCCAACTTATTTTCAAAGGGAGAATCCGATGACTGAACAGCCAACCTATGGTTTTGACACTCTGCAAGTCCACGCAGGTGCCCGCCCCGATCCTGCAACAGGTGCCCGCCAAGTGCCGATTTATCAGACCACCGCATATGTGTTTCGCGATGCCGAGCACGCGGCGAAATTGTTCAACTTGCAAGAAGTCGGTTATATTTATTCACGCCTGACGAACCCGACGGTTGCCGCATTGCAAGAACGCATCGCCACGTTGGAAGGCGGCATCGGCGGGGTGTGCTGCTCTTCGGGTCACGCAGCCCAGTTGATGGCGCTGTTTCCACTGATGACGCCGGGCAAAAACATTGTCGCTTCAAGCCGTCTGTATGGCGGCACGATCACCCAGTTTAGTCAGACGATCAAGCGTTTTGGTTGGTCGGCGACATTTGTCGATATCGATGATGCAGAGGCTGTGAAGGCCGCAATTGACGATGATACCCGCGCGATTTTCTGCGAGACGATCGCCAACCCCGGTGGGCATATTGCTGATCTTGATGGTTTGGCTGCGATTGCGGATGCTGCGGGTATCCCGCTGATTGTCGACAACACAACCGCGACGCCCTATCTGTGCCGCCCGATCGAGCACGGTGCCACGCTGGTGGTGCATTCGACCACAAAATACCTGACGGGCAATGGCACGGTCACGGGCGGATGTGTGGTCGATTCTGGTAAGTTTGACTGGGCTGCAAATGACAAATTCCCCTCGCTGTCCCAACCCGAGCCTGCCTATCACGGCATGAAATTCGCAGAAGTCTTTGGGCCGATGGCCTTTACCTTCCACGGTATTGCGATTGGTCTGCGCGATCTAGGCATGACGATGAACCCGCAAGCCGCGCACTACACGCTGATGGGTATTGAAACCTTATCGTTGCGCATGGACCGTCATGTCGAGAATGCGATGAAAATCGCAACTTGGCTAGAGAGTGACCCGCGGGTTGATTACGTGACCTATGCCGGTCTGCCGTCGTCGCCCTATGCCAAGCTGGTGCCGAAAATTTGCCCCAAAGGTGCGGGTGCTTTGTTCACCATTGCCGTGAAAGGCGGATATGAGGCGTGTATCAAACTGGTGGATAACCTTGAAATTTTCAGCCATGTCGCCAACTTGGGCGATGCGCGCAGTTTGGTAATCCACCCTGCAAGCACAACCCACCGCCAACTTGTTGAAGCGCAACAAGTGGCAGCGGGTGCCGGCCCCAATATCGTACGTCTGTCGATCGGAATCGAGACTGCCGAGGATTTGATTGCTGATCTGGATCAAGCATTGGCCAAAGCCTCGGCATAAGACATGAAACCGGCCCTGTGCTTCACGCGGGGCCGGTTAGTTTTCTAAAGCCCAAACCATTGTAATATTGGCGGAAATTGACATTTCTCCGGCTGCAATCGGAACCGTTTTTCGGGCGCTATCAAAAGCCATTTCGGCCATCAATGGCACAGGACCGTCTGCGTTATCCACCTCGGAAATTAACATAATTGGTCCCAAAGTGACCCCTGCGGCTTGGCTATAGAGCTGGGCCTTGTCTTGCGCATCTGCAACGGCGGCTTGTCGCGCTGCATTTAGAAATGGTGCCGGTTCGGCCACGTCGAAGCGCAAACCGTCCATCTGGTTGGCACCGTCACGCACTGCCAAATCCAGAACGTTTCCAAGGTTATCAAGGTCATAGACTTGTACTTGCACATCAGTTGATGCGACGTAGCCTACGACACGGCGGGTTTCACCGTCGACGTAATCTGAATAGCGCGGGTCAAGCCGAAGCGTGCCTGTCTGAATATCGGCAGCCTCTATGTCAGCGGCACGCAGTTGCGCCAAAACGCTGTCCATTGCAGTGGCCATCGCATCCATTGCGGCGGCGGCGGTTTGGGCATCTTGCACAACCCCCAACGTCATATACGCCATATCAGGGGTTGCGGCGATGGTGCCCGTGCCCGTGACGTTTATTTGCGCGGGCACCGATTGTGCAACCGTTGCCGTTCCCCAAAGCCCTGCCACACAAAGGGCCGCGCCGAATTTTTGCATCGCAAATGTCATTTTAAGTCTCCTGTTGTGATCGCATATATCTTATGACGCAGCTTGCCCTACGATCCTTGGGGTTTCATCTGCAAAGAGTTGGATTTGGCGGATTATTGCTATAGGCTAAAGTTGCAGGTGGAACCTGTTTTGCCCCACCACCACAACATGATAGAGCGTGCTTATGACAACAAATTTTGCGCTATCGCTCTCTTTTGACGGAATTCAGCTACTGCAACGTGCGGATGATGGCTGGCTTTTGGTCGGTAAAACCGCATTGGATGTGCCTGATTTGGGCGCGGCACTGGTGGTTTTGCGCGAAAACGCAATGCGACTGTCCCCTGACGGGATGCGCACCAAGCTGCTGATCGCTAACGAGCAAATCAAATACGTCACGTTGGAGACCGCCCAAACCAGCCTCGCAGACGTGCAGGCCGCACTTGATGGCGCGACACCTTATGCCATTGCCGATCTGGTCATTGATTTTGATCGCAACGGGGGCCGCACATTTATTGCCGCTGTCGCACGTGAAACGTTAGATGAGGCCGAGGCCTTTGCCAAGAAATACGATTTCGAGCCTGTCTGTTTTGCTGCCATCGCCGAGCCAATGACGTTCCAGTCGGAAGTTTTTTTTGGTCCAGTGAAAGGCGTAGCAGGTAAAGTTGACCGCGATGCGTCACCTGTCGTGGTCACGGGCATCGCGACAATCCCTGCACCAGAGGTTGTCGCGCCGGACGATTTAGAGGACGAGCCGTCCGAAGGTGTTCCCATGTTTGAGTCCCGCGCCCGCATGGCAGCCCCTGAAAGCGTGCCCCCCCAGCACGTCACGAGCCCGCCTGTTCTGGCAGTGCCAACCGGTGCGGCAAAAGGGCCGAGTGTCGCTAAACCCGAGACCAATACGCCATCTGCCCCGAGCAAACCTGTAGCGCTGGCACCAAAGACTTCCGAGACCGCGCCAGCTATCACGGGTGATGTCGGGACACTGCGCCCTGAAGATATTGCCGCCTCGGGTGGTTTTGCCACAAGACGCAAAGCACCGATTGTGGCCACCAAACCGCAAGACGCGGCCAAGCCCGAAGCAGCCAAGCTCACCCGCAAGCAAAAGAAAACCGCTTTTGCGACCAAGCAAGCCCAGAGTAAGGCTGGAAAACCACGGTTTTTGGGCCTGATTTTGACAGCGATCTTATTGGTGGCGATGGCGCTCGTTGCGATTTGGGCCTCGACATTAAGCGAAGAAGGTCTGGCAAACTGGTTTGGTGTCTCTGATGGCGGTATAGTCGAAGTGGCCCAGCAACCCGTTGATGAGACGGGTCAATCGCAAGCTATCGCCATCGCACCGCAGTCCAATAATGCCATGCGCGCGTCTGTCGCCACCCAAGTTGCCGAAGTTCCGGTTTTGCCTCGGGTGCGCACATCTGCTGTGGGCCGTGTGCTAAGCCCGTCAGAGGCGGACCGCATTTACGCTGCTACGGGCGTGTGGCAGCGCGCCCCGCGCCTGCAGTTAGAGCCGCGCAGTGATGCATTGTCGGCACAGGTCCCTCAGATAGCCCCAGTTTTGGCCGCCTTGCCTCTGACTGCCTTGCCCGATTTTGACCGTATGACCGCCGATTTGCCATTGATTGCACCCGGTATTCCGCCTGCGCCGGGTGTTGATTTCCCGCGTGATGCGGACGGTTTTATTCTAGCGACACTCGAGGGCACGCTGACCCCGCGCGGAGCGATGGTCTATGCCGGTTCGCCGAGCATACGCCCGCCGTTAAGACCGCGCGTGGCCGTAGATGCGCAGACAGCAGTGTTCCCATCGGATCCCGAAGCTCCCCAAGACGTGGTTTTAATTTCGGGCCCTCCGGCAATTATCCCACCCGTCCGACCGGGCGACGCAGCCGTGCCAGAAGAGCCTCCCGTTGACGACACCCTAGCCACGACAACCCCCGAGCAATTGGAAGGTTTCCGCCCTGCGCTGCGCCCCCTAGGTTTGGCCCCAACCCCGCAAGAGTTAGCCCTAGCAACCGCGCGTCCAAAAGTGCGCCCCGACGGTCTTGTGCCTCCGCCTGAACCCGCCGCCCCACCGCAGTCCAATATTGCGGACATTGTGGCAGCGATTGCCGAAGCAGCCCCTGCAGGCGCTTTTGTGACGCCCACGGCATTGGCTATTCGTGCATCGCCGCGGCCAGATCCGCGGCCCCGTAATTTTGCACGTGTTGTCAAACGGGCCACTGATATGGCCGCCCGCCAAACCGCGCAGCAGCAGGCCCCACAACAGGCCGCACAACAGGCTCCGCAACAAGCAGCAGCGCAGCCTGCCGCTGCGATGTCGAATGCCCCCGTCCGCTCTTCGGGGTCCGTACCAAGAGGTGTCGCGCGCGCGGCCACCTTGTCGGACGCGATGAATTTACACGATGTCAGTTTGGTCGGTGTATACGGACGCCCCAACCAAAGGCGCGCATTGGTGCGTCTTGGGAATGGCCGTTTTGTCAAAGTGCAGGTTGGCAGCAGTCTGGATTCTGGCCGTGTTACAGCCATCGGCGATAGTGTGCTTAACTACGTCAAACGCGGTAAAACAATCGCGCTGCAATTGCCGTCCAGCTAGCGCGTCTAGGTTGATCTTGGGTGTAATCCAGACGATACCCGCGTGATGGAATCTTTTCTTTTTCAAGCAACAATTTATCTGGGTGCCGCTGTCATTGCGGTGCCGCTTGCCGCACGTCTGGGACTTGGCTCGGTGTTGGGTTATCTGTCAGCCGGCATAATCATCGGGCCTGTTTTGGGGTTGGTGGGCACCGAGGCGAAGGATATTCAACATTTCGCCGAATTTGGCGTTGTAATGATGCTGTTCTTGATCGGGCTGGAGTTGGAACCGCGCGTCCTGTGGGACATGCGCCGCCGATTGGTCGGGCTGGGTGGGTTGCAGATGCTGTTAACCACGGGCGGTATTATGGGGGCTGCGATGTGGCTGTTGCGCATTGATGCCGCGACCGCCCTTGCGATCGGCTTGATCTTTGCATTGTCGTCAACCGCGATTGTTTTACAGACGCTGGCTGAAAAAGGGCTCATGCAGACCTCGGGCGGGCGGTCGATCTTTTCAGTGCTTTTAACGCAGGATATTGCGGTGATCCCCGCGTTGGCATTGTTGCCGCTGTTGTCCACGTCCATGCCGCTTGTGATTACCGAGGACGGGTCGTTGCAGCGCATGACCGAGCCCTCTGAGGCCGAAGCCGCGATGAGCCTTGTGGATGGTTTACCAGCGTGGGGTGTTACATTGGTGACCCTTGGCGCGGTGGCTGCGATTATCTTGGTTGGTGTGTTCCTGACCCGCCCAGTTTTCCGGTATATCCACCAAGCGAGGTTGCGCGAAATGTATACCGCACTCGCACTTTTAATGGTCGCATCCATTGCTGTGCTCATGTCAATGGTCGGGCTGTCGCCCGCGCTTGGCACGTTTCTCGCGGGTGTTGTTTTGGCCAACTCCGAGTTCCGCCACGAGTTGGAAAGCGACCTTGAGCCGTTCAAGGGGCTGTTGCTGGGGCTGTTCTTTATTACTGTTGGTGCGGGCATTGATTTTAAGCTGTTCGCCGCAAACCCGTGGTTCATTCTAGCCGCAACGGCATCGATCATTTTGATCAAGGGGCTTGTGCTGTTTGGCCTGTCATTCCTGTTCAAGATGAAGGGCAAAGACCGCTGGTTGTTCACGCTAGGGTTGGCGCAGGCTGGTGAGTTCGGATTTGTTTTGGTGTCGTTTTCTTTGCAGCAAGGAGTGCTGGGCGAGGTTTTATCTGCCACGGTTCTGTTGATTATCGCCATGTCGATGTTGGTCACGCCACTATTGTTCATCACTTATGACCAGTTGAGCAAGCGCATCGCGCATCACAGCATTGACGAAGAAGATGAAGTCGACGCCCAAGGCACAGTCATCATCGCAGGCATTGGCCGTTTTGGGCAGATCGTGAACCGTCTGCTGCAATCGGCGGGATTCTCAACCGTTGTGATTGATAACGACCTGCCGACCGTGCAGATGATGCGCAAATTCGGATATCGCGGATTTTTCGGGGACCCGACGCGGCCAGATCTTTTAGCGGCAGCCGGTCTGGACGATGCCCATATTTTGGTTGTGGCGATTAACGACAAGGCCTCGGCGGTCAAGCTGGTGGCCTATGCCCGCAAGGCCCGCCCTGATCTGCACATTATCGCCCGCGCCCATGACCGGGTGCATGTCTATGAACTCTATGCCGCTGGAGCCGATGATATTGTGCGCGAATTGTTTGACAGCTCGCTGCGCGCGGGACGCTATGCGTTGGAAAACCTTGGGTTAACGGAATTTGAAGCCGCCGAGGCCGAAACGATGTTCTTCGAGCATGACCGCGCGGCGATCCGTGAATTGGCAGAACTCTGGCAGCCCGGCGTGCCCTTGGCCGAAAACGCGGCTTATGTTGCACAGGCCAAAAAGCTGAACAATGATCTGGAGACAGCCCTAGCCACACGTCAGCAAAAGAAAGAGACGCCCGCAGATTAAACCGTTTCGAAAAAAACCTGACTCGCAGTTTTTATCGAAACGACGCAACACGCGATGTCGTGCTGCGTTTTGGGTTCGTGCTGTGGCAGCTACAACCCGATACGCGTTAATCGTTGCAAGCCAGCGCCTTGGAGAACGATGAGCGATCCACATGGGGGCCAATATCGCGCGCGGTCAATACGCCGTCTTTCAGTCGCGTGGCCATGATACGGGTCCAGTCGGCATTGGCGGTGATCACTTCGACAACACCGCCGCATTGTCGTAATCCACCGCCGATGTCAGTCTCGCCAATGCGGTGATTGGACAGCCCTGGGAGTGTCGCCACTGGTTCAAGCTGTCCAGTGCCATCGGCCTGCGGAATATAGCGTAGAATTGTCAGGATTTTAGCCAAGTGAGGCCGGTCAACATAGGCGATTTCAACAAAGCCGTCTCCGTCCATGTCCGCAGCCCCCGCCACCGCAAGCCACCGGTTCGGAATGCCGAAGAACTCGATATTGGCTTTTGATACAAGGTCGCTGTCTTCGTTCAGGCCCCAGATTGCCAACCGCGCGCCCGCAAGTTCGTGGCTTTCGACGGTGATCACTTCTGGCGCGGTATCGCCGTCAAGATCGACAAGTCGTGGCGCGGTGTCTTCGAACACCACGCGTTCAGACCACAGCACCTCGCGTTCCGCGCCATTGGACAGCGTGACGCGCAACCCTGCATGTTCAATCGTGTCGCCCAAAACGCCGTGGGGGTAGCGCGTCGTCGGGTTGGTGTAGTCGGCGTCCACGATTTTCTCGGCAGATGCAGCACTCGCGAAAACGCACAGCGAGAAGATGGCCGCCCGCCGCATCAAATCTGCTTTTCGGGCATCTGCACGCGCAGGCCGTCCATCGCGTCTGTCACTTTGATTTGGCATGTCAGACGTGATTTGACCGCATCGGGCTGATAAGCAAAATCAAGCATGTCGTCTTCCATCGGGTCCTTTGCCGGCAGTTTTTCCACCCAAGCGTCATCAACGTAGACGTGGCAAGTCGAGCAAGCACAAGCGCCGCCGCAATCAGCCTCGATGCCCGGAATGCCATTGTCGCGCGCGCCTTCCATGACGGTCAGCCCGTTTGCGACATCAACGACATGTTCTTTGCCGCCATGTTCAACATAAGTAATCTTGGCCATTCTGCGCTGTCCTTTTCTAGCGAATTTCGGTCTTGCTACTGGCGTTTCTAACCAGCGCAGCCGCCAGCGACCACCCCAAAACCGCGCACGAACTGTGCCATGTGCGACAACGCCTGAAACAATTCACGGCGCAGGCTTTGGCACATGGCCACGTTACGTTATAGACGGCGTTGGACGCGCGGCTATTTGGGCATTGTGATAGATGAAACCGACAATAATTACGACCGCATTTACCGTGCTGCTGGCATGCGTACCTGTGCCGCCCCAGCCCGCGAATGTTTTGATCGATGTGGATCAGATCGAAACCCGTCGTGACGGGCGTTGTTTCGCCAATGACACGGCGCCTGCGGTGATCGAGACTGTGCGCGTGCAAGAGTTGGAAAGTGCCGAGGTCCGCGATACCAGTGGCGCGGTCTCCCGACCCGCGACCTTCCGTACGGTGATCCGCCAGCAGATTGTGCGCGAGCGCGCGCCGATCCGGTTCGAGACGGTCTGTCCGCAAAATTACACCCTAGACTTTGTAGCGACTTTGCAACGTGCGTTGAAGGTGCGCGGGTTTTACACGGGTCCGATCAACGGCGATCTTGATGTGCGAACGGCCACGGCCATTCGGGTTTTCCAACGTGAAACGGGGCCAGATTCAGTCTTGCTAGCGATCCAAACAGCCCGTCAATTGGGCATTGTGGCATTGGACCGCGATACCCTAGATAAGGGTTAAACGAAAAGGGCGCAGCCTACGCCACGCCCTTTTGAAAACTTTCATCGTCCGCGTTTAGTCAAGCACAAGCGCTTCAAACCGCGGGTCGCCACCGCGCCGCAACAACAGCAGCAAGGATTTGCGACCTGCCTCGCGTGCCGCATCAATCTGGGCTTCAAAACTGGCTACGGTCGTCACTGCAACGCGCCCTGCCTCGACAATCACGTCGCCGGGGATCAACCCCTTTGAGGCCGCGTCGCTGTCACCGTCAATTTCGGTGATCACAATGCCAGCCACACCGGATAGCGAGAATTGCTGTTCCAACTCTGGCGTGATTTCCGACAAGGTCATGCCAAGAATATCCGCAGCTTCGGGTGCGACGGGCTCTTCTACAGCAGCGGGGAAGGCCACGGCTTCGGCAGTTTCGCGGCGCCCGAGCACAACGGTCAGATCCATAACGTCGCCGTTACGCAAGACCACTACGGGCACTTCTTTGCCGACCGGTGAATTTCCAACGATTCGCACCAGTTCTTTGGTGTCGACGATTTCAACGCCATCGAAAACGGTAATCACATCGCCGCCAAGCATCCCGGCGTCTTCTGCAGGACCCGCAGGTACGCTGGTGACCAATGCGCCGCGCGCAGTTTCGAGGCCTTCAATCGCGTCCACCATGTCCGGCGTCACATCCTGAATACGCACGCCAAGCCAACCACGCCGCGTTTCGCCGAATTCGATAAGTTGATCGACCACGTTCGAGACCACTTCGGAGGACATTGCAAAACCGATCCCGATCGAGCCACCGTTGGGCGACAAAATTGCGGTGTTCACGCCGATAACCTCGCCGTCGGTATTAAACAGAGGGCCACCCGAGTTCCCGCGATTGATCGCGGCATCTGTCTGAATGTAGTCATCGTAAGTGCCAGATAACGCGCGGTTTCGCGCAGATACGATCCCAGCTGAAACCGAGAACCCCTGCCCCAGCGGATTGCCCACAGCCATGACCCAATCGCCGACACGCGAACCTGCGGCGTTGCTGTCACCGAATGACACAAACGGCAGGTCTTTCATGTCCACCTTGAGCACGGCGATATCGACCTTCGGGTCGGTGCCGACGATGACCGCGGGTACGCCTTCACCGCCACCGGGGAAGAACTCGATCAAGATTTCATCCGCCCCGTCGATGACGTGGTTGTTGGTGATGATATAGCCGTCTGACGAGATCACAAAACCAGACCCAAGCGCAGAAGATTTACGCGGTGACGGACCTCGCGGGTTTTCTAGATCATTGAAAAAATCCTCAAATGGCGATCCTTCCGGCACCACGCCTTGCGGAGCTATACGCCCTGCGATTGTCGTGGATGTCGTGATATTAACCACCGAAGGGCTGACCTGTTCGGCGAGGTCTGCGAAAGTTTCGGGGCGCGATTGCGCCTCCGATGGTGCGGCTTGGGACAACGTCAAAGCCACGGCAAATGCGGCCCCAGTCATTAATGTCATGAATACGCCGCGTCCTGCCGATTGGCTGGGTTGGGCTACAAGTGCCTGTGATGTCACGTGAAAACTCCTTCAAACTGACATTGGGCGACGAGGCTAGCGCCTGTCTTACCCGCTAGTGTGAATGTAGGAGTTTGAAAGCGCAACGCAAAGGGCAATCGCGCATTCTCAAGAGCACGTGAACGAAGTTGCGGTATTAATGGAAAATTCAGCCGTAAATGATATTGCGCATCGTTATAAGGCGGTGCCGCATGCCAGGTCGGACAGGCGGATGTGCTGGCGGCATAAAAAAGGCCGCTGCGGGATGCAGCGGCCTTTTTTGTTTGTATATTCTGCGTCTACTGCGCCGCAGCCCCTTGATCGGACTGGAAGTAGTTAAAGAACTCGCTGTCCGGCGACAGGACCATTGAAGAGTTACCTGAGGTCAAAGCGCGGGAATATGCTGTCATAGAGCGGTAGAATTCGAAGAACTCTGGATCTGCACCAAAAGCCTCCGCAAAGATTGCGTTGCGTTCTGCATCAGCTTCACCACGTGTGATTTCGGCTTGGCGTTGGCTTTCCGAGACCAGTTCGACCACTGTTCTGTCGGCTGTTGCACGCACCCGCAAGGCCGCTTCGTTACCGCGCGCGATTTCGTCTGCAGCTTCGCGTTCGCGCTCTGCCTTCATCCGCTCATAGGTTGCGTTAAGGTTTTCAGGTGGCAAATCAGTGCGTTTCAAGCGCACATCGATAACTTGCAAGCCCAGCGCGTTAGCCTCGGAAATTGCGCCGTTACGAATGCGCAGCATCAGCCCTGCACGGTCGGTAGACAAGATATCGGTTGAGCTCACGGAGCCCAGGATTTCCCGTGTTTTCGCCCTCAAGATACTGTCAAGGCGCCGGGCCGCAGCCTCTTCGCCCCCATCACCAACCGCTTGCCGGAACCGTTCAACATCAGCAATCCGGTAACGCGCAAAGGCATCAACAACCAAGCGGCGATCGTCGGAAGGTGTCACTTCAAGCGGATCGAGATCACGGCTTAGGATACGGTCATCATACCGGACGACATCTTGGATCAGTGGTATTTTGAATCCTAATCCAGGATCCTCTTTTACCTTTACTATTTGGCCAAATTGCAGGACCAAAACCTTTTCACGCTCGTCTACGATGAACACCGAAGACACGGCCGCCACAACAGCTACAACAACTATCGGCAGGAGAAATGCGGATTTTTTCATTAGTTTGACCCTCCAGCGGTAGTATTTCGGCGCAATTCGTTGAGCGGCAAGTAAGGCACAACCCCTTGGCCGCCGCCTGCGTTATCATCCAACAGGATTATATCTGTGCCGCCCAAGACCCTTTCCATCGTTTCGAGGTAAAGGCGTTTGCGCGTCACGTCTGGTGCTTTTTCATATTCGTTCAAAACAGCGGTAAAGCGCGACGCCTCACCTGCAGCCTCGTTGACAACTTGGGCACGGTAACCTTCGGCCTGCTCTAATAGTTGGGCGGAATCACCACGGGCACCCGCGAGCACCTGATTGGCATAGGCGTCAGCCACATTTTGCAAACGGTCCCGTTCTTGTGCGGCATCTTGCACTTTCCGGAACGAGGCAATGACCTCTTCGGGTGGGTCGGCCTTATCAAAGTTGACGCGGATGATGTTCACGCCACTGTCGTAGCTATCGAGCGTCGATTGGATCAGGTCGCGCAAACGGTCGGCAATTGCGCCACGGTCACGGTTAAGGATCGGCGCCAGTTCGGATTGTGAAATAATTTCGCGCATAACCGAATCTGAAACTGCCTCGATGGTTTGTGGCGGGTCGGCGAGATTGAAAAGGAACTGACGTGGATCGGAAATATTCCAGACCACTTGGAAGTCGATATCAACAATGTTTTGATCGCCCGTCAGCATCAGGCCCGCGTCGAGTGTAGACCGGCCCACACCGATGTCGATGTTTCGTTCGGAGGTCACGGCAAGAACTTCACGGGTCACGATGGGCCAAGGCGCAAAGTTAAGGCCCGGACCACCTGTGGAACTATAGCGCCCCAGCATCAACTCGACGGACTGTTCTTCTGGTTTAACGGTATAGAACGAGGCCATACCCCACAGAACCAATGCGCCCAGTAGACCAAGTCCAACCATGCCACGTGTTATTTCGGGACCGCCGCCGCCGCCAGCGCCGTTGCCGCCGCCTTTGCCGCCGCCCATCAAGACGCGCAACTGCTCGCGGCCTTTGTTGACCAGTTCGTCAATTTCAGGAATCCCCTGTGGTTCATTTGGCCTGCGTGGCGGGCGTGGCGGCTCGTTGCCGTCGTTTGACCCGTTATTACCACCGCCGCCCCAAGGGCCACCGTTATTTCCTGTCATTGCGTTATAACCTATTCTGTTTAAGCCCGTATCAGAGCCGTCTATCTACATGTGTGCATTTGTGCCCGAAAATCAAGCGCGGCGCATCGGTTCTCTCATTGTTACCAATTCTTCTGATATTGTCGGGTGAACGGCGACGGTGCGGTCGAAATCTTCTTTGGTTGCGCCCATTTTCACGGCGATGCCAACCATCTGAATCAATTCGCCCGCATGATCTGCGACAATATGACAGCCCAACACCTTGCGGGTGTCTGCGCAAACGATCAGCTTCATCAACACGCGGTCCGAGCGCCCCGCAAAATCGTGGTTCATCGGCTTGAAGGATGTGCAATAAACTTCGATCGGGCCCGCGTCGCGGGCTTGCTCTTCGGTCAGGCCAATGGTGCCAAATTCCGGCTGGGTGAAGACCGCAGACGGGATCAACGTGTGGTCCGGCTTGGTTGGATTGCCTTTGAACACCGTCTCGACAAATGCCATGCCCTCACGGATTGCTACAGGCGTCAGGTTCACGCGGTTGGTCACGTCGCCCACCGCATAGATCGAAGGTACGGCGGTTTGACTATAATCATCCACAACGATTTCGCCTGCCCGACCCAGTTCCACGCCTATTTCTGCGAGGCCCAGCCCGTCGGTGTTTGCATTCCGTCCGGTGGCAAACATCACTTGATCAAAAACATGCTCGTCGCCGTTACTGGCTTGCACATAGATGCCGTCATCGGTGCTGCGCATTTCATGGATGACGGTGCCAAGGTGAAGATCGACACCTTTGTCGATCATGCCTTCGGCGATCAAGCCGCGTGCCTCGTCGTCAAAGCCACGCAGGATCTGTGCACCACGGTAGAATTGTGTGACCTTGACGCCCAAGCCATTCAGAATGCCCGCGAACTCTGACGCGATATAGCCGCCGCCCACAATCAGAATGGATTTTGGCATCACCTCGAGTGAGAAGATTTCACTGGAGGTAATCGCAAGCTCGGCACCCACCATTTCGGGTTTGCTTGGGTGGCCGCCCGTGGCCACAAGAATATGTTTGGCGCTGACCTCTTCGCCGGTTGCAAGGCTGACGGTGTGCGCGTCTTTGAGCGTGGCGCGGGTGTCAAATATTTGCACCTCGGAATTGCCCAGCAGTTTGCGATAGACAGCTTCTAGGCGGTCAAGCTCGGCGTGCAATTTGCCGCGGAATTTGGTCCAGTCGAAAGGCCCGACTTTGACATCCCAACCGTATGCTTGCGCGTCTTGCATGCTTTCGGCGTATGTCGAGGCAAAGACCATCAGTTTTTTTGGCACACAGCCACGGATGACGCAGGTGCCGCCCATGCGGTATTCTTCGGCCAGGCCGACCTTTGCCCCTGTCGCAGCCGCGACCCGCGCCGCACGCACGCCGCCAGAGCCACCGCCAATTACAAAAAGATCAAAGTCAAAGCTCATTGCGCGCACTTTCTTATGTTGTCATTTCAAACGGTAACCTATGCAACTGGCCCAACGTCTGCAACGCCGATCCCATAGCTGTGAACAGGATTAAATATCGTCGGAAAACAGGTTGCCGCTATCCATAAAGTCGAATTTGCTTTTAATGACTTCACCATTGTTGATATCGTTCACTTCAACCCGCCCGTCACCATAACCGACGATAACCGCGTCACAAATATCAATGAACAGGCCGTTTTCGACCACACCCGGAATCTGGTTGAGCACAAGGCTAAGCTGGCGAGCATTGCCGATCCGGTTGAGATGCAGATCAAGGATATGATTGCCTTCGTCACTTATAAACGCGGCGTCGCCGTTCATCCGCAAGCTGGTTGATTGTCCCAGAACGTCCATACCAACCAGCGTTTCTTCGACCAGTGTTTTGGTGGTCTGCCATCCAAAAGGGATCACCTCGATGGGAAGTGGAAAGGCACCGAGTGTTGCTACTTTTTTGGTAGGGTCCGCAATAACGATCATCTGATCCGAGGCCGTGGCCACAATTTTTTCTTGCAAATGCGCGCCGCCGCCGCCTTTGATCAGGTTCAAGTTGTCGTCAAATTCGTCGGTGCCGTCGATTGTCAGGTCAAGCCATTTTGCCTCATCAAGTGAAATCACCTCGATGCCGACTTCACGGGCCAATTGGGCGGTGCGCGACGATGTGGGAACCCCTTTGATCCGCAGCCCCTCGTCGCGGACCATTTCGCCCAAGCATTGTACAAGCCATGCGGCGGTTGATCCGGTACCAAGTCCTACCTTCATCCCCGATTTGACGTATTCGGTCGCCTTTTTCGCGGCAACGAATTTGGCTTTATCGATCGGGGATAGTTCACTTGGCATGGCGGCAGCTCCATTCGTGGTGGGTTTGGCGGGTTTATAGGGCGGATGGCACCGTGGGGCGAGAGGGAAACGCAACAATTTACGCCTGTTTGCGGTCAGAAACGTCGCTTTTGCGCGTCAACTTGTGTGTCCGGTTGCTAAGAGTGTCTGATGACCAGCGAAGTGACCCTGTATTACGCTCCCGACAATGCCTCGCTTTGCGTGCGGCTGGCGCTGTTGGAATTGGGCATTCCATTTGAGACCGTTTTGGTTGATCGCGCCAGTCAGATGCAGCGCGCGCCCGCATATCTGGCGCTGAACCCCAACGGGATGATCCCGACGCTTTTGACGCCCAGCGGCGCGATTTACGAGACAGGTGCGATATTGTTGTGGCTGGCGCAGCATTCGAAAGACGGGTTTATGCCGGCGCAATTGCTGCATGGTTCTGCGCTGACATGGCTTTTTTGGCTGTCCAACACCCTGCACCCTGCACTGCGCATGTGGTTCTACCCTGAGAAATACGCGCCCGCCGAAGCGGTGCCTGCGCTATGTGACACAACACAGCGCCGGTTACTTGGGCGATTTGCGCATCTCGAGGCCCACGCGCGGTGGCTGGATGACTCCGCACCTAGCGCCTTAGGGTGTTATCTGCGACCAATGGTTCGCTGGGCCAAATTATACGGACCCGATCAGCGCTGGTTCGATCTGTCTATGTATCCTAAGATCGCGTCCTATGTGAAAACGCTTGAAATCAGGCCCGCCGCTGTCCAAGCAGGCCTTGCAGAAGGCTTAGGTGAAACGATATTTTCTAATCCTGCTTTGCCCAATCCTCCTGAAGGGAGTGCCAAATAGTGTTTTTGTCTGTGTTCGATATGTTCAAGGTCGGGATCGGCCCGTCATCATCTCATACGATTGGCCCTATGGTGGCCGCAGCCCGATTTCTGGACCATTTGCGCGCGCTGCCTTTTGGTGTGGCGGGGGTTAAGGCGTCGCTGCACGGCTCTTTGGCGTTTACCGGTGTCGGCCATGCGACGGACCGCGCAGTCATCCTTGGTTTGTCGGGGTTTCGCGCCGATGATTATGATGCAGCCAAAGCAGAAGCCGAATTGGCGCGTATTCGAGTGGAGCATACAGTCAAGCCCGAGGGCTTGGGCGCGCTGCGGTTTCACCCCAACGAGGACGTGTTGTTTGACTATGGCCCCGCCCTTGCGGGTCATGCCAACGGGCTGGTCCTGAAAGGTGTCGACGCGCAGGGCGATGTGATTACCCAAGTCACCTACTATTCTATAGGTGGCGGGTTTGTCTTGACCGAGGCCGAATTGAACGCAGGTAAAGATACCGAAGATGGCCCACCAGTGCCCTACCCGTTCCAATCCGCAGCCGAGATGCTGGTTATGGCAAATGCGTCGGGCAAAAGCGTAGCGCAGATGAAACGCGCAAATGAATTGTCGCGTAAATCAGGCGCCGATGTCGACCAAGGTCTAACGCGGATATGGGAGGTTATGAACGCTTGTATCGAACGCGGGCTGGTTACCGACGGCATCTTGCCCGGCGGATTGTCCGTCAAGCGACGCGCCAAAGGCATCTATGATGCGTTGATGGCCGAACGCGGTATGAACCTGACGGCCCCGCATACGATCAACGACTATATGTCCACCTATGCAATGGCTGTGAACGAGGAGAACGCGGCGGGCGGTCAGGTTGTGACGGCCCCTACAAACGGGGCGGCAGGTGTCGTGCCCGCCACGATCCGCTATTATTTGGATCATGTGCCTGGCGCCACAATCTCTAGGGTGCCTGAATTCTTACTGACGGCGGCGGCCATTGGCGGTTTGATCAAATTCAACGCTTCGATTTCAGGTGCTGAATGCGGGTGTCAGGCCGAAGTTGGTTCAGCGGCGGCAATGGCCGCGGGGGGGCTATGTGCAGTTTTGGGCGGCACCCCCGAGCAGGTTGAAAACGCAGCTGAGATCGCACTTGAGCATCATCTGGGCATGACTTGTGATCCGGTGCGCGGTTTGGTGCAGGTCCCATGTATCGAACGCAATGGCTTAGGCGCGATCAAGGCGGTCAGCGCAGCCTCGCTCTCGATGCGCGGCGACGGCACCCATTTGGTCCCGCTGGATGCTGCAATCGAGACGATGCGCCAAACCGGCGAGGATATGTCAGAGAAGTATAAAGAGACGTCGTTGGGCGGGCTGGCGGTAAATATCCCCAACTGCTAGCGCGGACGGAGTAAAAACTGCCCCGAGGCCAAGTGATTGCACCACACCCAAGCCTTGCCTAACCTAGGCACATGACAACAGACCGTCCCTTTTTAGGTATCATGTTGATGCTGGCGTTTTGCGTTCTGGCCCCGTTGGGGGACAGCATTGCAAAAGCTTTGGGCGGCGACGTGTCGCTGGGAATGTTGTTACTTGTTCGGTTCGCTGTGCAAGCGCTGATCTTGCTGCCGGTGGTTTGGTGGACGGGCATAGGACTACGACTGCCGGCAGGGACGATGTGGCTGACGGTAATGCGCACGATTTTGCATATCATCGGAATCGGATTGATGTTCAGTGCATTGCGCTATCTTCCCTTGGCAGATGCGCTTGCGATTGCCTTTATCATGCCGTTCATCTTGCTACTTTTGGGCTATTTTGTAATGGGTGAAGAGGTTGGCACCCAGCGCATGGCGGCGGTTGTGGTCGGGTTTGGCGGCACTTTATTGGTAATCCAACCAAATTTTGCCGAAGTTGGCTTGCCCGCGCTACTGCCACTTGGGGTTGCCGTGATATTCGCGCTGTTCATGCTGGTTACCCGCAAGATTGCAAAGCAGATTGATCCGGTCAAATTGCAGGCCGTCAGCGGCCTTCAGGCCAGTTTGATCCTGATCCCGCTTATGGTGATGTTTCCAGATGGGACCATCACCGCACTGGGCATGCCTGACGGGCCGACAGCGGCGTTGCTGTTATTGCTCGGGGGCCTGGGCACCGCCGCACATCTTGCGATGACCTGGAGCCTGCGGTTTGCCCCGGCCTCGACGTTGGCGCCTATGCAGTATCTTGAAATCCCGTTTGGCACGCTGATTGGCTGGCTGGTATTTCGTGATTTTCCCAACGGAATGGCGGCGATCGGCATCATCATCACGATTGCTGCGGGGATATATGTTATTGCGCGCGAGCGACGGCTTTCCCAAGCGCCGCAGCCTGTGTCCGTGGAACAGTGACAAGCACTGGGCCTACCGCATGCACCTGCACAAGCGGCGTGGCCGACGCATTTGACGGGCTTGTAAAGCGCATAGGGTGCATTTCCTGATCGATAATCGGCCAGACGAGCCCTGTCGCATTAACTTGTGCATCGGCCAGCGGCATGAGAGATACTCTGCATCCAATAGGCACTTCTAGTCGCAGCCCATCACGTGGGACAATCGCTGTCGCATCATCGGCGCTGAGCAGGATCACAGGTTTATCAATGAAGCGGCCCATAACGTACAAGACTGCAAGAGTGTGGTCAAGCCTGCCGCCTGCGAACCCCACCGCATAAATTAGCGGTGCGCCGACATTTGTGAGTGCCTTTTCGAAATCAACAGTCGATTGTTCAGCAATATGGTGCAGACGGTCGCTGAATGTCGCGCGCGCAGCGTCCGATAGACTGTCGAAATCTCCAATCACGGCTGCGGGCGTAATCCCGTGCGCTAAAAGGTGATCAGCCCCACGATCCACAGCAACGAAAGTTGCCAGCGACCTTTGGGGAATGTTAAGGTCTTCTGGTCCAAGGTCTGCACCACCCACCAGGACAACCGGATCAAAACTGTGAACAATCAACACTTACATCCTTCATTACCTGCCAAATGAGAAACATTCCTCAAAAGCGCCTTGAAATAATACCCAGTTTAACCCGCCATCGTGCCGGATTGCGAACCAATTGCTGGTAAACATACTCTTACTGGGTTTAGGAGAAAGCGAGCAAAAAGATGGTTGAGTCGAGTAAGATTCTAACCGTGTCCTACGGCACCTTCTCGTGCACATTGGAGGGATTCGACGATTCCTTTAGCACGATGAAAGCCATTGCGGAGTATTTTCGCGATTTGGCAGCCGACGACCGGTATTTTGGGGCGGAACCACCGTCCCCTGATGTCAATATGTTGGCCAAGATTGCAGAGCGTGAAATCACGCGCCGCGTCGATGCCCGTACGGAAGATGGTGGCATAGTGCTGCGCGCATCAGAGGCACTTGCCCCTGTGATGCCGCCGGTCACAACACGCCCCGATCCTGTGCAGGTTGCCGCCGCAGCTGTGGCGCCAAGGGTTGCATCGACACCCAAAGACCACACAGTAGACGATTTTCAGACAGCCCTATCAGACGCGACGGCGGATGATATGGAGCCTGTTGCAGGGCCGGAGGCCGAGGATCATATGTCCTCACCGCTCGTGGCTTCCGGTCAGGCGGCACCGTCGGAGATGACCTTCGACGACATGGCCGAAGACGCGCCCGAAATACCTGTACATCCCGACGCAGAAAGTGTTGCAGCCAAGTTGCAGCGCATTCGTGCTGTCGTTGGAAAAGCGCCTGTAAACGTTCAAGATACTGAATTTGCCGAAGACTTAGCAACGCCCGCCATGCCGGATGTTACCGAACTGCATGACGACACTACGCTTGATGATACCGTCTCGGACGGTGTGTCGTTGGATGGTGCGATATCGGACGAAGTGCCTGTCGACGACACAGTGCAAGATATTTCATTGGTTGATGACACCTCCCTTGAAGACGACACCAAGCCCGATGAAGCCGGTATTGATCTTTCTGGTTTGGATTTTGGGCATCAAGACGACGAGACCGACGCCGAAGTCGCCGCAGTGGTGCCTGTTGACGCCGTCGCCGATAGCGCCGGCCAGATCGGCGATACCATATCCGAAGATGAAGCAGTCCAAGATCAGATTGACGCTCCCAAAGCAGAGATCGACGATGACGACGCACTATTAAGCGGATTGCCTGACAAGGTTACGCAAGCGACTGTTGTCGAAGATGACGCGCCAAAAACCGAAGAAAAGCCGACTATCCGGGCGCAAATCTTGCGTATTCGCAAAACCATCGCACCGAAGCCTGAAGTGGAAGCTCCGACACCACCTGTAGACGCAAATTCGTTTGACCTTGCGGCCGATAATGTAGCTGAAGGTACCGGTGTTAATGACGCTGACTATGACGACGCAGACTACGATGACGCTGACTACGATCTAGATGAAGACTTGCCAAATGTCGCTGCCCTTGACGGGGTCGAGGAATTGCAGGATTTTCAAGCCCCCGAGAGAGCCAGTCTGTCAGACGACGAAGAAGCGGCACTTTTGGACGAGCTTGCAGAAGTCGAGCGCGATTTTTCGCCCGCCGCACAAGAGGCCCCGGTGGTAGCGAAACAGCGCCCAAGCCTGCCTGAAACAGATGACGCGACAATGTCACACATCATGAATCAGACCGATCAGGAATTGAGCGAGCCAGAGGGCAACCGTCGCCGCAATGCGATTGCGCAACTCAAAGCTGCGGTGGCCGCCACCGAGGCTGCGCGTCAACTTGGCGAGAATCCTGCTGAAAAAGACGAAGCGGAAGATGCGTTTCGTGGTGACCTGAAAGATGTGGTGCATCCCACCCGCCCAATTGCGGCCCACCCAACACGCGTTAAACCAACCGAAGCACGTACAGAGCGCCCACGCCCTGCTCCACTGAAATTGGTCGCATCCCAGCGGGTTGACGCGCCCGGCCCCGCTACTGATACAGCGCCGGTGTTACCGCGCCGCATCGCCGCCGAGCAGATCAGCTCAGCGACCGCCAGCAGCTTTGCGGAGTTCGCAGAAGAAATGGGCGCAATTGCCCTGCCCGACCTTCTGGAAGCCGCCGCCGCCTACACCGCCTTTGTGGAAGGGGTCGAGGATTTTTCGCGCCCTCAGATCATGAAGAAAGTGCAGCTTAGTAGCGAGACCGAATTCAGCCGAGAAGACGGCTTGCGGTCATTCGGCACATTGCTGCGCCAGGGTCGGATCAGCAAAGTGCGCAACGGTCGGTTCCAGATCTCTGACGAGACCCGATTTCGCCCCGAAGCAAAAGTGGGGTAACCCACTTAAACAATGCGAAAAAGGCGGGGAATTTCCCCGCCTTGTTTGTTTTTTGCTACTGGCAATCCGTCTCGATCATCTAAATCGATGGTTAAGACGGGTGCTGCCATTCAGATTATTCTTTATCGTCAGGGGCCGCGTCAGGATCGGCTTGCCCGATGCCCGAAAACACATTCTTAAACGGAAGCACCCATCCAATCCCAAGAGCCACGTAGATCAACAGCTCGATCACGAAAGGCGCACGTCCCGCCACGCTCATAATCGCGACCGCCACGACGATATAGATCGGTAAAAACACGACCAACAGCACGAGCGCCCAGCGCCGCTTTTGTTTATAGGTTAGCGCCATCAGTCAGCAAACGGATCGGTTACAAGGATTGTATCTTCGCGTTCTGGCGACGTCGACACCAAGGCCACGGGGCAATCGATCAACTCTTCAATCCGGCGCACGTATTTAATCGCAGCGGCGGGCAATTGCGCCCAAGATCGCGCGCCTTCCGTAGATTCGCTCCAGCCTTCAATTTCTTCATAGATCGGCGTGCACCGCGCCTGTTGGTCGGCTGCTGTTGGTAGGTAATCCAGAATGTTCCCGTCCAAATCATATCCTGTACAGATTTTCAGTGTATCAAACCCGTCCAAAACATCCAGTTTTGTCAAACAGATACCCGTGATCCCCGAGGTCGCACAGGTTTGGCGCAGCAATGCCGCATCAAACCAACCACAGCGCCGCTTACGCCCTGTGGTTGTGCCAAACTCATGGCCTCGCTCGCCCAAACGCTGCCCGTCCGCGTCATCCAATTCGGTCGGGAACGGCCCTTCACCCACGCGTGTTGTGTACGCCTTTACGATTCCAAGCACATAATCGATTGCCGTCGGCCCAAGCCCCACACCTGTTGCCGCTTGACCGGCAATCACATTGGAAGACGTCACAAACGGGTAAGTGCCAAAGTCGATGTCCAGCAGGGCACCTTGCGCCCCTTCAAACAAAATACGTTTGCCCGCCTTGCGCTTTTCGCTAAGAACTTTCCAAACAGGGGCGGCAAATGGCAGGATTTTGGGGGCAATTTCTTGCAGTTGCGCCAAAAGTGCATCGCGGTCGATTTCGTCAAATCCTAGCCCTTTGCGCAGCGGATTATGGTGCTGTAATGCCCTGTCAACGCGCGCCTCGAGGGTTGCACGGTCAGCCAGATCGGCAACCCGAATGGACCGTCGGCCCACCTTATCTTCATAGGCAGGCCCAATACCGCGTCCCGTAGTGCCAATTTTGGTGCCTTTGCTTGCGGCCTCTTCGCGCACGCGATCAAGCTCGCCGTGAATGGGCAGAATGAGCGGTGTATTTTCCGCAATCATCAGGTTCTCTGGGCTGATCGACACGCCCTGCGCCTCGATTGTCGCGATTTCTTGCATCAAGTGCCACGGGTCCAAAACCACACCGTTGCCAATCACGGAAAGCTTACCCCCGCGCACAACGCCAGAAGGCAACGCGTGCAACTTGTAGACTTTTCCATCAATCACAAGCGTGTGGCCCGCGTTATGACCGCCTTGGAACCGCGCAATCACATCTGCGCGCTCGGAGAGCCAGTCCACGATTTTGCCTTTACCTTCGTCGCCCCATTGGGCGCCTACGACGACAACGTTTGCCATGAGCATTTGGTCCTTTCAGAATCCCGTGACCGCTATATCGGCGCAACCCGATCTGTGAAACAGCAAATTTGACGCACCGGAGGGGTGGACAGCCATGCGCGTGCCTTGCAAAGGTACCATATCGCGAAAAACAAAGGTGATTTATGGGTTTTCTTATGCGTTGGCTATTTGCTTTTGGCCTGCTGGGCGCGACTTATAATCCGACACAATGGAATTTCATCCGCTGGTCAATGGCCAATTATCAAAACATGTTGTCCATAACGGTGTTAATGGGCCTCGTATTGCTGGTTGGGTACATCATATATTTACGCGCCACATTGCGATCTATCGGCCTGTTTGGCATGTTGTTGGTGTTGGCTGTGGCAGGCACATTGATCTGGGTGTTGTTTGATCAGGGCGTCATTGATCTATCAAACCCGACCGTAAATACATGGTTATCGATCGCCGTTTTGTCGCTGGTGCTGGCGATTGGCCTGTCGTGGTCAATTGTGCGCCGCAAACTTTCTGGCCAAGCAGATGTGGATGATATCGACGCATAGCGCATTGCCTCTTGCGGGGTTCCGTCCAAAATCATAGATACCCTCGAACCCGAATTAACCGTTAGGCTGTCCATTCATGGAAAATGTTGTCCTTGTCATCCACTTGATCCTCGCACTTTCCTTAATTGGAATGGTGCTAATGCAGCGCTCTGAAGGCGGCGGTTTGGGGATCGGCGGCGGCGGCGGCGGAGCTAATGGCACCCGCGCCGGATCAACGGCAATGGGCAAGGCCACATGGATTTTGGCCATCGGGTTTATCATCACATCTATCGCGCTGACTATTATTGCAGCCGAAAAATCAGCGGGCGCTTCGGTGATCGATCGCCTTGGCGTAGCACCCGTTGCCGTCGAAGATGTTGCCACACCTGATCTTGGTGAAAGCTTGCTACCGCCCTCTGCAGATGATGCACCACTGGTGCCTGCAGGCGAATAACCTACCAATACTGCGCGGCCAGCGGTTTTTACCCACATGATGTTGCGTCAGCGGTTGCGCTGG
>TARA_R110002051_G_scaffold61354_1_pt1 | contig 44938 bp, 37 predicted proteins | sample TARA_R110002051 | Tara Oceans TARA_R110002051 (sample SAMEA4397023) | marine metagenome | biome: Polar Biome; feature: [MES] marine water layer (ENVO:01000295) within the mesopelagic zone...; material: water (ENVO:00002006), including particulate matter (ENVO:01000060) such as...... | reverse complement strand
TCCTTGCGGGCCTTGTGGTCCTTGCGGGCCTTGTGGTCCTTGCGGTCCTTGCGGTCCTTGAGGTCCTTGCGGTCCTTCTAGTGGACAAGGAAACTGGATATCGAGACCCAGCACAAAAGCACAATCGCCTCCGCCACTAACCGTTAAGGCCGCAGAACCCTCGTCACCGGGTATACAGCTGGTCGACACACTTGAGCCGTCGCTACCACTAGATGAACTTGTAATCGACGGACACGGAAAATCAATCTCCAGGTTCATGTCATAGTCACAGCACTCACCCTTTGTTAGCGTAAACACGGCCCCCTCCGCGCCGATTGGCACTACGCGAGTTTGTACCTCGTTCTCCCCTCCTCCCTGTGACCCTGGTTGCTCCCCGTCAAACGTTATCTCAGGGCAAAGGGGATCTGGAGCCAACAAGACAATAGGGAGGGAAGGGCAATCACTTATATCGTCCGGGTGCGGGTCAACGAAGGGGTCGTCAACCCAAGGGCGCTTAGGAATTGGAAATATGCACGGAACATCGCACTTCCATATATCAAATACTGGATCCTGGGGGCCTTGCGGGCATTGTGTTGTTGGGGCCATCCTTGCCACTCGCTCCTTAGACTGACTCGGACACTGACACGGTAGACGTGGTACAGAGTGACAAGTCAATCAGATTTACATCAATTATTAAACACTGCGTAACAGGATTCACCGTTATCGACACACCCGTCCCTGCGAAGAACGTGAAGTCCGGGCCCTGTAGCCCATTAATCGTCCGCAACGCCTGATTACAATAAAAATCACCTTCCAATAAATCGTTAGAGGCGCCTATGGGCGGCATCTCCTCATCGAACAACTTAACCTCCGTGCAGGGAACTCCCTCACCTGCGTTGATAGCTGCCCCGAATTGTATTGTACTCGTGGCGTCTGTTTGAGAAAGGCTTAGATTATACCCACGGCTGAATACGATATCGCCCTGTAGGCATTCTCGCTTAATGTAGATCTCGCCTGTGGTAAAATCCCATTCATTCGGCGCGCAATCCACTGGCCTTAATGCTCTGGTTCTATCCGCATTACCAATATTAATTGAGACAGCCTGACTTTCATTCAGGTTCTGTACCAAGGCCTCGTGCACCAACACGTCCGTAGTGGCACTGCGCGTGACCGTATCGCCTACGCTTAACCTGGCTGACAGCGATGAAACTGACCCCGTGGTAAGATACCCCGACCAGTAGGGCTCCCCGCAAACAACATCAATCTGCGATTCCGACAAGGACAGGGATTGGCTAGCGGGGGTATATTCCGGGATGTCGCTTTCCTGAAATTCCGTGAGATAGTCCGTATCGGATAGTTGCCGAGTGAAAATCAGAGGAGACGTTGCCAGGGCAGTAGCATCGCAGCGAAACTCATAATTAAGTTGTGTCGCGCTGACCTTTGAAATCTTATACAGGTAAATCGTATGTACGCCCTCTTCGTACCCTGACTCTGGTCCCATAATAAAACCGCAGTCAACAACTACGTCGTCAGGTAACTGCAACATGGTAAAAATTCCGGATGCCGGTGTGCTTATTCCTGCGGTACCTACCTCAAAGGGGAAAGTGCGATTCAGGTTATCGTTAAAAAAGTTTGGCCTGGCCATTACAATCCCTCCGGAGTCGAGCCTTCGACAGTAATCACAACGCCCTCTGGAGTTGTTCTCAGCCGCAACGCGGCATCCGCAGCCAAGGAGTCGTTCATTTGAATGTTGAAGTTGCCCTGATCGTCAGGCGTACAGCAGAATGTGTAAGCCTCGTTAGTAATGCAGATCTGCCTGATGGGGTTAATGGGGGTAAACAATTCTTCGGGGTTGCACAACCGCTGAAGGAACAGAGGGTCACCGACGATATCTGCTCTTATGGTTTCAATTATGTCGCCTGCGGGAGTCTGCTTGTTCTCGACGTCTAGGATGACGCCGTCCTCGCCCACAAGCCAAATCTTGCCAGTTAACACTTCACCGCTTGCAAGCCGAATGCCGGTTACTCCCGGGTCGGAGACAGGAACCTGACACGTTACGCAGAATTCTGTCTGATCACGAGAAAAGCTATGGACCCCTACACCCCACGCGGATATCAAGGCAAGCCGTGACGGCTCAGAGACAAGTAGTCCGCCCGGTCGATTGAAGGAGTCCACAAGTCTTACGACAGACGACGTCAGTGGCAACGCCACGGACCCGCTTAGCCGATTTGAAGTGGTTACGTCACCGATTACAAACGTTATGTCTGCCGAAGTTACAGTCACCTTAGCCAAGTAATACCGGGATGCGCCCGCTACTGCATAGAGATGAGCATCCAGAAAGGTACCCTCAAGTAAACTGGCCGTCCCATTAGACAATGACGCCGTGGGTATGAACGGATAACTTGTGTCCTCTAATGACTTCAGAAATTCTGGATGCCTTATACCTGTCATGGGCTCGCCTCATCTACACGCCAGAACGAAAAGTAACTGAAAGACCTACGAGAGTACAAACCTGCCAAGCCGGAATCACTTCCAAACACATTAGAAGAGACACTGAGATTCATTGTAACGACGACTGAAGCATCTGTTATGCCCTCCAGCGTAGCCGTCACATCCACCGACGTCTGCGTTGCAATGTTGGGCACGGCAGTCAGCGTAATTCGATACCAGTCGTCGTGGCGGGCATCGGGGACCACCACCGATAATAGCGATACAAGGGAAGTCCCGTTGAAGGAGTAAATTCCAAATTCGCTAGTAGCTATATCCAGCCGGGCTACAAGGTAATTCTCAAGGCCGCCCTCCGTGAGCCGGTAATTAAGCAGAATACCGCCGTTACTTTGAGAGCCGGATACGCCTGGTGTAATTTTGATATCGGTCGTGTATTTGCGGTAAAGGCACTGAACGTCCGAGGTAAACACTGAAATGTTTGTGCGAGCCTGCGCGGATTCTGAGATCGCCCCATAGCTTGAATCTATCTCAAATACAGGGACCATTCCCCCGCTTACGCTGATTGATTGGGAGGCGTCGCAGTCTATGCCGCCGCCCGTGTCCTGTGCTGGGGGAGGTCCGAAGCAGCAAACACCTTCGCCGGGGCTGTCGTCGGCTATGAAACCGAATGCCGAGCTGCCAATCAAATTGAATCCGTAGGCAATCCCGGCATCAAACATGTCACAGTAAGGCAGAGATAATATGGTTATTGCACTCTCGCTGATACTAACGTCTGGGGGGATGGGAGGCTCCGGCGGGATAACCGGGGGAATAATGATAGGATCAAATTCCGAAGGCAGCTTACCCGTCGTCAGGTCTGGCAAGTTAGGGGGGTCACAACTGGTGGAGAGGCCTAAGTCGCAATCTATAATTACACCGCAGTCCGTAACGTTCTTACCCACAACGGCACATCCGCTGATCTCGATACAGATAATGCCATCGCAATCCGGTAAAATGCCGTTAATTGTTTCGATGGGTTGCGGGTCCGCGCAAGTGCGAGAACCTACACGCTTACCGCAATCCCCCGCAAACCGTGAAAACACAGAGTCAGCCGCGGCTGTGACTGCGGATTCTTCTAGCCGAAAAACAATAACATTATCGTATTCGACTCCCTGGATTACTCTTGTCTCCTTGCGCAGGACCAGGGGAGACGATGCCGTCAGGTTAACCAGCCCAGCTAATTCAGTGGCAGACTGCTCTATCCGCATGGACGGTATCGGTGGTGGTCGAATTGCACGAGCGGCCCGTGCCGTCAGCAACGTCTGCTCCGGGGAAGAAAACGTACCCGCGTAGTTCTCCTCAGTACCCGAACCGAAAATTATAAAGCCGCCGGTCTTATCTTGGAACGTCTCTAGCACGTATGTTCTGCCCTGCGTCAACTCCGACCGGGGCACAGAAATACCTGCAAGTAACACCGATGTAGCGGGCGTGTTGTCCGGCGTACTGGACACCTCAATCATAAGGGTGATGATCCCTGGCGTTACCGCTACCGAGCTTATAAAGGCGTACCGTCCTAAGGCGCGAGGCCAGCGTAATCTTAAGTCAGAGATCAACGACGACGGCAACCGAGTTCCGTTGTTGGCGGTCGCTGATGCCGTATCGTCAACGGGGTAATCCCGCTGCTCGTTAAGGTTGTACCAGTCGTTATTACGGATTACCATTATTATGCGGTCCCCGTTTCAGTGCATTCGCAGCGGGAGCAGAACGGATTATCCGAGCTCACCGACGTGAGCGGGGCAACTGATTGTACTCGTCCAAACGTAGGAACTGCGATGCCCAGTGCGGACCACGTTGCGATAACGTCAGCAGGGTAATCGCTGGAAGTTAATAGCGGGTATGTGCACGGGCTGCCCGTGGCAGGATCGTCCGAGCTATTCTCCCAGGCGATAACTACGTGCATTTGAACCTTAAGGGCGTCCGTGGCCACGGATGCACAGTCGGGAAAGCAAAAACGACCGCGTACTGTAGTAACTGTTTGCGGGTCCGCGTAATCCCAAGTAGCCGTAGCGTACTGGCCAGAGGCGTTAACGTCTAGCACGGTAGGCACAGCACCATCGCACTCTTCCGACCCGTCTATCTCTGATTTCTTGCAATCGTACCCAACCTCTGTTGGCGACGTGAGCACACCGTTGAGGTAATAGAGAAAGGTAACGTGGGCGGTAACGCCCAAGATACAGCAACGAGAAGCATTGCAATGAGCAAAGCCCCAGCCGACCTTACAGTTGCCATCCATGTTAACTCGAATGCGCAGTGTATCCACCTCGCGGATGGCCTTCTGCACCTCCCAGCGACCAATATTTAGCCGGTACAAATCACGGGTGGACTCCGCAGAAACGGCTACGTCTTCGTAGAGGAACCACTGTCTCTTAATTCCCTGGTAAGTTTGTGCGAAGTAAGTGCAATCGCAGCAGTTCTGACAATCGTTGAGAGTTTCAATCGCTGCCACAGCCTGGGAGGCTGGCAGCACAAGCGACGCGTAATTGAACTCGCGAGGAGACTCACGGATAAGGCCTACTGGTCGTTGCGAGCGGATGCAGCCCTCAGAATCATACGTGAAATTCTGGTAATCGTTGCTCCTGATGCGGTTAACGGTTTTAAGCTCTAGGATCTGGTCACCACACCCAGGGAAAACCCCAAGACCGGCGCCGGGACTCGCAGCTATGTTCAACGCTGTCGACGCTCGCTGTCCCGGGGATACAGGATTTCCTGCGATAAACCGGTCGAGAGATCCTAACAGGCCGCCGGAGGCCTCTTTGTTGAGGCTGATATTGTAGCCCTCACTAAACGTTAGCAGTTTAGTCGTGCTTATATTGGTCAGTCCGACTTGAATCGAAGTCACACGCTTAGGCATCTTGAACCAGGTATCGGCCTGAAGCACGCCGTTCGTTGGCTCGATATAGGTGTCGTAATCCCTGTCCTGCCCAGAATCGATATCAGCTTGTGACCAGGCAGTGTGCTGCACGCAACGTAGTATCCTATCGGAAGTGGTCCACTCTAGGATCAACAACCGGTTATCCCAAGGATCTTCTGTAAACTTCGACGCCGTTGTAGAGTCAAACACGACAACGTCGTTTACGTCCGTTACGATAATGTCACGAGCATGCGTAGGCGTCGGGTACCCAGCAGGCGGGGCAACGACGGTCACCCCGAATCCAAACAGCCACGAGACCTTCAACGGGAACTCATACGTATCACTGAGATCGTCGAACGATAGGAACAGATCCCCCAGCAGATACTGAATATCTAAAGAAGGCTGCACGAAAGGATAGTTTGTGCCACTACCGGGAGGCTGATCTACCCCGATAGGCTGGCGACCCTGCGGATCCGCTACGGGCATCAGTCAGGACCCCCGGGTTGAGCTATATCTTCTAGTTTCTTACGGATAGTCCCAAGCTTAAACGCAGCAGACATGGAATCGGAAGCTTGTTTTATCGTGATATCCATACAATTGATTAAAGCCTTAACTTCGTCGACCGTGAGGTCATTTGAGTTGGTGGAATCTTCTGTGGGCTCGTCCATTATTAATCCTTCTTAAAATCTGGAATTTAAAAACCTGCATAAAACCCCCTACTACTCGCAGGTTAAGCAACGGCGGTCGCCGAGACGAGCGCCGAGCACGGTCGTCCCGAACGCGGTTGCTTCTGCCGCTAGGGTATTAACAAACAACTCCAGTGTACCACGCTGTGCATTAAATCTTTCTAAGTCCCGGGTAATCGTCTCAAGCTCCTCGCAGCCACAACACGGGGTGCAGCAGCTATCCGTAACTTTCAATCCGTTGTCTACTCCTGTAAAGGTTAAGCAATCGTCACCAATGAAATTAAAGTTACCGTCAGTGGCAGGGCCGATACCGTTTATTGTTTTAATGCAGGGAAGCGTGGAAGCCTCGCCCTCGCAAACGCAATCCTCAACTGTGCCTTCTCCGCTTAATGCACTGAGTACAATCTTCGTCTCAGTAGGCGTAGACACGGTGGAGATCTGCATGTTCGTGCCAGCGACGAGCTCGATATCCCCATAGAATACATCGCTGGTCGTGCCGACTGAGTTACTAACACGAAATCCGGTAATCGACCTAATCATCGGATGAATGACCGAAGGCTCAAGTCGCGAGCCGTCCAGGTCAAAAGTATAAAGACCCACGGGCTGATCTTGTATCGTGTCAATCCGGCCAATTACTACCTTGCCGACGATGTCGTCAAACGGCGCAAGACCTCCAACGGCAAACACCGTATTTCGGCTTACCCCTGTTGAAGGAATTAGGGCCGTACCCACGTCGTTCACCTCTGAGCCGGTATCGTAAGCAATCGTCAACTGATATCCCGAGGCAAAGGATCCAAGTTGCCGGATGAAGAACCTTCCGGACTCCATGTCCATAGCTGTGGAAACCGGTAGTCCAAACGCTACTATGAAGTCATCCGGGATTACAAAAGAACCCGTGGTGTCTTCCTTGGTAGCAGCGTCTGTCAGCGGGTAGCTACGCTGCGCGTTGTGGTTTAGGAACTCCAAGTTCCATTGGGATAGTGGCATCCTTACCTCCGGTTATACTGCTGTTAGAACGCCTACCTGCTGCATGATTCCCAGCTCTCCCGCGTAGCCATCCGCGGGATTTCTCTCTAGCTTGACGTACACGATATCACCAGGGTTAACAGGAAACGCTGCACTAAGGGCTTCGACGGCCTCGTTAGCCCCGGCCAGCGTAGCTACGGTAGTCATTGCCAAAGGTAGGTAGGTTTGAGTTACGGCAATTGGCGTGTTCAACCCGTCCGTGGGTTGGCCAGTTTTGTAATAAGTCGTGGTCAGTGCTGGCAAAGTACCCGCTGCTCGACCAATAATCCGAGGACGGAATGCGAAAGTTGCGATATCCGGTGCGTCCGCAGGTACCTCGAACTTGACGACGTAACTCGTCGGCATGTCGTCCGGCATCCCTAGGTAGAGCACCGGATAGTTTTCCTCGGTCACTCCATCAAGACGCACAAGCTGGCTGGAAAGCTCCTGTGACGCCTGAGCGATCACACCAACGCCGATAGGCCCTTGGTAAACCACGTTACCACTGCTGTCCGTTGTCTGCTTAGGGCTGGTCAGCAACACGTTAGGGGACGTGGCGTAAACACCTTCTGCCACAGGCCCTAGACTAAACGTGTTAGTTGCAGAGTCAAAGCCCTTGAATACAACATATCCTGATACGTCCTGAGCACCGATCATCAACGTCAGGTCGAGATCAATGTCCAAGTCGCCCGTCGTCGCGGGGGTAGACTTGTCGGCACAGGTTATAACGAGACGCTCATCCAGAGATGTGAGGCTCCGGACAACTGTATTGTCGGTAGCGAAGCCCACGCGTGTGTAGTAGAGCTTCAGGCTGTATTCCTTGCCGCCCGGGTCGCATTCCCCGTAGCTGGCACTCGCTGAGCTATCCGTATCCCGATCGGTAGGCCAGGGAACCTCGTCGTAGCAGTCGGACATCCACCAAATACCGTTCCTGTCGATGATGACAAGGTCTTCCATCAGTTGTTCGCCGTACCACTTACGCTCCAGGGCTGTATCCCATACGCTAGGACGCTGCATCAGGATACTGGCAGACTGAAGAGGAACCGGGGGATAAACTCCGCTTAACGTTGAGTTTTGAGAGAGGTTGTATCCGAACTTGGCACCGACGGGGGCGGTACCACTGAATATGGCATCGCTGGCAGGTAGCCATCCAGGCAGGCTGTCGTCTGGTGCGGTAATCGTGTGCGTGCCGCCTACGGGAGGCGGGGACACCGTGCCCGCGGGTACCATCTCTAAATCGAAGACGTAATGCCGGTGGTTCTCCAGGAAATCCACAAACGACGGGTTAACAAACACGCCGCCAGTTAGGTCAGTCTTGAGGACTGGGATAGTTACAGGAGGCTGTTGTTGTGTCAGCCGCCCGGCGCCGGATCCTGAGAGGTACCACGTGCCCGCGGGCACGCTGCTTCCAGGTAATTCTCCGATTGCTTCTGAGATGTCCACGTCGGCGTAACCGAACAGGAGAATGTCGGCAAGCGTAGCGTGTTGCTTCTCCGCAACGATACCCCAGACCTGCGACTGGTCCGACATGACAAGGTACCCAGTAGCGCTATCTGTATCTGTAGACGCGAAAGCGGGCTCAAATTGAGCGGTTGCCGTGTTAAGGTAAACAGGCTCCCCCACCTTAATCGTGGAAATCACAGTCTGAGCTCGGGCATAAACCGTAGATCCCAACTCTGCTGCTTGAATGAGTTCCCACAGGTACTGGATGTTCTGATCCAGCTGCTGTAGGGGTCTATTAGGAGTACCCGGTGAAACCGGTTCCCCCTCCTTGATGTATTTTATAAATTTTTCCAGGCTCATCCTTGAGCTTCTCCCTTATTGAAGGTCTAGTAACCACTCAAGGCCAACTTGACTCGTTGAAAGTTTCTGCTGTTGATCCGGTACGTCAAAGTAGTAACTGCTAATCAGTAAGTCCTGCGTAGCATCAGTGGGGTCTACGAAAGACACCAATGACGCCCCGAAAATAGTAGAATTAACCGTGTCCGAGAATGTTCTCCCGTGCACGCCTATTGCTCCGCTGCTTCGAGCAAAGTAAGTACAAACCGTGCCATCTGCCGCATCTGTATATGTCGCCAGGAAGAGCGGCACGCGTAAGTAATCGCGTACGGCGCTTACGGCTAAGTCGTCGTAGTACGTGACCGTTCGATCTCGATCAAACGTGGGTACGCTGACTGGGTCCCCCGGGGCCGCGACGTTCTCGAACTCTAGGTACATGCCAGCAATACGGTACTTCTGATCGCCCGTACATAATAGCTTCCCAAGGGCCTGGCCCCACTGTCTCAGTATAAGATTCCCATCAAGGGGTGTCGTGGGTGTCCACAACTCCTTATCCTCCGCGGATGTCGTGGGTACCCACAATGACTCAGTTACTTGATGAGCCCGGACTCGGCCTCGAAGTTGGTGCGACAAGATTGTATCCATTGTTTATCCTTTAAATGCAGCGACCGCTGATACTTTTACCGGCGATATCCTCAACTATGTATGTAGCGGGGTCTAAGCTTTCCGAAATAGTCATTATCGGAAAGCCGCTTACAGATTCTTCGTACCCAGGAGCTAGATCAGTTCCCGGTCCCTCCATGATAACAGGAGAATCGGCATAGGCCAATTCAACTATCAGTAGCATTAGCGTATGAGGTGGTTGGATTTTACGTAACTGATCTACAGGAACAAAGGCCAACTGACCTGCTAGCTGACTTCCGGGCTTAACTTTTACAACGTAAGCGTTGTTTCTCAGTATATTGTCTGTCAAAAATTGCAACGGATTTATCGTAGTAGGTAGTGAGGCAGCGGTAGGTTGCCCCACAGGGTTCGGTCGCACGTCTAATAGCATGGCGAGCGTTTCGTTAGCTGCTACACCGGAGGCATGCACGTCTTCCCAGAACTTAACAATATCGAAGGGGAAGCCACCCAGGTCCCAGGAAATCTTTGTGTAGCCCGCAACGTCGGGTTCCACCACTGTCGCCACTGTCGAGTTATCAAATGTAATGTCTCCCCAAAATCCCCATGCCAGTACGCCGGAACCTACCGTGAGTGCGGTAATATCTGCGGAAGATATCGCGGTGCCCCGGTTCAACTCAAAAACCTGAAACAGGTCAGTCAGTGGATCCCCGGCAGCAATTTTGTCCCCTACAGCTACGGTAGCCGTAGTTCCAAGTGGGTACTGGTAGACGTGCTTGTCTGTGATGATGTTGAGCTTGTCTGCGTCCGACGCGATCGTCTCGACGGTCTCTTCCGCTTCCCGGGCCAGTGGGACTCCAAAAGCGGATGCGAGGGTCAGTTGCTGTGTTCGAATGCTGGTGCCCTCGGCGAAGGCATCGAATACGGCGTTCACGACTGTCTTGTAACCCTCGCTGGATTCCAGCTGGAGGCGAAGCGCGTACCCGAACTGCTCGTAAACTAGTTTCCAGTCCCATTGTCCTCGATATAGCCAGAGCGTTATCTGCCGATCGGTGATTGCTCCGGTCGTATCAAGGATGTCTGCCTTGGCTATAGATGAGTTATCGAACGGGTTCTCTCTGAACGTGATGACAGAGTCTTGTAACCAGTAATCAATGCCCGCGATAAACTCTGCCGTTGGGGCCGCAACGCGATCGAATATCATCTTAACGTCGTGTAGATCGGTAGGGCGGGCTACCGAGAAAAATACCTGAGATGGTAACTCGCCGTAGCTAAGTAGCGTCGTAGGGTCGTACACGTTGGCAGACGGGGTCGTATACTTGGCAATGAGCCCTTCGTCTGTGTTGACCTCCGACTCCAGCACCGTAAGCGGATACCAGTTATCCTGGTGGAATACCGGTACGTTGAATCGGGAGATACTGGCAACGAGCTCCAGCAACTGCAAATGAGTTTGCTGAGCCATCCGGGCTGTCGCTGAAGACAAGTCCTGCAACAGGTCGCTACCCTGGTAGGTAGTAGCCCAGAAGCTTCCCAGAAGCCCGAGTAGCTTGTCCGGATCGTCGAAATCGTTTTGAGGATACTTAAACGTTGCCATTTGCTGTTAGCTCCCGCCGCCAGTAAAGAACTGGAATATACCCGAGTCTTTCATCCCGCCGAGTGCGCCAGACTTAAGCAGAGCGTACCCTGCGACCATGACGATAACGAGCCACTTTAAGACCTTAGCTAAGCCCTCACGCTTAGCCGCTATAGCTTTCGCTTTCTCAGCCATCGCGTAAATCTTATCTAACTTAAAATCGCGCTTATCATCTTTTCGATCGTCTTTACGATCTCGCTTATCTTCTTTACCTTCTTTGTCTGGCATCGGTTGCTCCTCGTTGTTGCCTTGTGCCTCTTTACGTTTCTTAAACATAGTCGTCTCACTTTCCGATAGGGGTAATCCAAACTCTTCCGGTAATCCCTTAACCTACTAAGTTTTACACTTAATTAAAAGATCTTGCCCAGCCGCCATGAATACCGTTCGAGTATTTGCCGTGAGCGCTTTGCGTGCCGGCGCCACTCCATACAGTTTCTGGATTCTAGCGATGTCGTCCTTCGCCTGAGGGTTACCTATAAATGGATTGTAGTAAGGAGCCATAAGGGCTCCCTTGGCTTTTGAATGCTTCAACCCCAGCAGGTGACCAATCTCGTGCGAGGCTACCGCCTGGTAGTGGATGCCTCGCTCTGTCGGGGAAGTCACCCAGGTCTCTGCCAGGTCGAATCGCATGCGAAGTTGCTTGTCCCTCTGTGGAAGGTATGCCCAAGCCAACGTCCCGCCTCGCCCGTCGAATTTATGAGTCGTGCCGCTCCCGACACCGACGAGGATATCAGCATCCTTAATTTTGGTGATTGAGCAACGGTGGATTTCAAGATCAATTAGATCCGTCCACCCCCGGAAGGCTGTGGCAAGCATGTCTGCCTGCATCTTCTTGGAAAGCCCAGACACGTAACCGTCGATAGCGTACGTGAGTCGGGTCTTACTCCATCTAATGCGGCTCTCCTCAACTAGCTCCTGCATTTGCAGGTATTCCGCGTGCTCCTTTTTATCCTCATCTAGGATGTCCGGGCACCCGCAGCGAGGCTCCGCCATCGCACGAACTGTCTTCGGACCTACAATCCCGTCTGGCTTCAACCCAAACCAGCGCTGAAAGACTCTTGTTGCTGTCTTGAGGTCCTCTACGGTCAAATTTTTAAGGAGGGCTATGCCGACGTACCCAAAAAACGACAGGTAATTGATTGCAAATTTCAGTTCTTCGGGAGATTGCCCGCTCTCCGGCTGGTCCTGCGCTAATAGCTTGACTGCGGCTTTTTTTGCTTTGTAGACTGTAGTCATGTTGGCCTCCTGCCTAAGCCGCTGTAGGTATCACCGACTGGACATTCACGGATATGTCAGAGACTTCCGAATAAAATTGCACAGTGTTAGCTGTCACCATCTTTCCAGGCTGGTTTGGGATCACGAGCGAGTCCGCATCCCTCAAATATTGTACCGAACCATCGGGGTTACGGATACGGCCAAAAAGATCAAGATTAGTTACGCTGACGTCATCCTGAATGAAGTTATGTACGGCGTCCGTGATGTGGGACCCGTCCAGTCGTCCAATGAATCCTGTTTGATTTACTACACTAGCAATGGCGGACTTAATGCCATTAACGTCAGGGGCGGGATCCCCTGCTGCCTTATTAATAGTGAGTGTTACTTGTACAAAGCAGGGAACAGGAGCTTTTACCAAGATGTCCGCAGCGTAACTACGGTAGTCACGCCCAGATACCAGGCCCTGTATGCTAGCTATATTCGGAACACCTGTAATGTCACAAACGTAGCTAGCCGTGGCCCCTACGGCGAGCGTAGCGGTGCTCGTGACTGTGTCAGTAAACACAATCGTTGCTGTCTGGAACGCGGAATAAGCGCCTTCGGCTACAGTGGCAATGTCCGGTAAAAACCCAGTGGCAGTTAAGTCGTTTACGCGGGTGTCGGACACAATCTCAAATCCAGAGTTTAAAGCCGAATCTGTTTCTCGCCTAATCAAATCAACCTCGTAAAACCCAGGAAACTCGGACTTGTCGAGAGAGAACTGCCAGGTGCTAGTAGAATCCCCCGCCCCAATAGCGGTCAACGTTGCAGTTAGAGTCTTGGAGGTTCGCTGTAACGCTTCCTGCCCGCGGATGTACCAGTCGGCACGCCCGCCATAGCTTACGGGGAATATGGTGTGCTGGTCCCGAAGCATCGAAGCATCCCCATAACCAACGATAGACTGATTTGTTACAGCCTTGTACGCGTCGTACTCCCGTAACCAAGCCTGCATATTCACCCGGTTGGATACCGTTTTCGCCGCAATACCCAGCTGAAGTGTGTTGATCAACTCTGCGTTTGTTTCTGTGTTGCTGCCGTTTGAGAACGCAGTAGTTGCATAGCTCGTAACATACGCCGCAAGCGCCTTGTTAGGAACTAGCAAGTCACCTGCATTTAGCTTGTACTGCGTACCGATAGCCGTAGCCTCCACCTCCACTACGAATGCCCAGTTACCGTTGCTTAACTCTACGAGTAACCGATCGTTGCTATTGGATATCTGCCCGGCGGAGGTCCTCGCTGTGAAGGTAGACGTAGCTGCGTAGCTCAAACCACCGGCTTCGAATAAAAGCCCCTGGGAGACGATTACAGAGCGGTTTGCACTCAACTCAATTGTGACAGAACCCGTAGCCTGTGTGCCTACTTTTCGAGTGACACCCCAGTTTGACAGCACCTCATTCACAACGGTGTCATCCGCTAGGGTGGGGTCCTTTTCAATCTGCTGAAGACTTCTAGCCGACTGGTACCTCTCGAGGTTTGTACGAATCGCGGTCTCCAGGATTGCGTGATAGTAAGCTATCGTATCTTTGAAAACACCACGCCGGAGATCCAGCGAAGGATTCAATTCCTGCAACTGAGCAGCGAGCCGGTCCAACAACTGGTTGACATCCGTGTTGCTAAGCTGGGTGAGATCCGTTACTTCAAAGCCAGAAAATGTTAAAGCCATTGGTTTGTCCTTATGTTGCTGCTGATACCCGCAGCGGATAAATTACGACACGGGAGTCTCCGGCAACGCTTCGCACGCTAATAGTTAAAGTTGCCGTATCCCCGAATAATGTTGCGCTTAACAAAGACGCCGAGTGGTAACGCTCGTCGTCCGGGTCAATAGCCCTGTTGTCCTCACCCCGTAGGTTATCACGGATATCCACCTCTGCCGCGGCAAATGTACTAAACAATAGAGCAGACGTGCTAACCGCCCCCGCCCGTATCGCTGTGATGAATGTTGTCCCACGCGCCAGTTGGTAATCCAAAGAAGCAGACTCAGTCAGCAGTTCAATTAAAAACCGCTGAACGAGCTTTTCAATGCCTGTGATAATCGCCCCGGACTGCCCCGGCTTAACCAGCACCTGAGATAACAAAGTATCGCCAGATGGCTGAGCATCATCAAAGGCAAGGTAATCAATGGTACGCCCTTGGTATTGTTGAATTGTTCCTGAAAGCTGCGTCATTGGAGTGTACTCCTAACTATCTTAAAATCTGGAATTTACTATCCTAAACTAGTATTGGCGGCGGTGTTGTTCCGCCGCCTGTAGTTGGCGGCGGTGTTGTTCCGCCGCCTGTAGTTGGCGGCGGTGGGGTGTCCTCAGCCCCTTGCTTAATAATGCTTGTGAAGTACCCGGAAGACGCACCCGTGAGTGGGCCCGTATCCCCTCCGTGCCCTTTCTCTCGATTGGCGCAATGGGCGATTGCTCGTGGAAATGTCTGATGCCGGGCTCGCAAAGCCCTCTCGGCCTGGGCTGCGTAATCGATCATCAACGTCAGCACGATTCCGTCAGAACTGTTGCCTGGATCCGTAGTTGGATCTGGATCGAATGCCTCTGCCAGCTTCTCCTCTGCCTCATCGGTATTGAACGCCTCGTGTAGGTCGATTAGGCCTTGCTCGGTTTGCAAGTCGCCGTCCCAGCCGGTTTGTGTCGCGTTATCCCATAGCGGAGGACGCATCCAGGGAACTGCCCCGTTAGTTGTGCGAAGTTCGGAGGACTCCTTCTTCTTAGCTGCGAGGTGCTCCACCAGTTTCTGTAGATTTGGATCCACTTCTGTTGTTTTTTGAGGCATCCGTCATTCCTAAATAAAGGGGGATAGATCTTGTTCTTGATCCAGTAGTTTTTGAATTCGTATCTTTCGCTGGCTAATAGCCCCGGGGCTACGGTTCAGCTTCTTAGCAACCTCCTGGTTGGACAACTTTTTATGCCCATTCATTCCCAAAGAGTACTCCATAATCTTCTTGTCCATGTCCCCCAGGTCTTGATACACAACTTGAAGCCACATGTTCTCAGCATCGTAGTTACCAGGTCGACGGCTGGCTACACCACCTTGCATGGGGTCGATAGCGTCTGCCTGCCCTGTGCTCATGCCTGGCTGGTACTGCCGGATCTTGGACAAGCGGTCTAGGGAGATGCCGAGCTTATCGGACAACTCGGCATCTGTGGGCTCACGCCCTACGTTATCCGTTATCTCCTGGGTGTATTCCTTCAGCCGTTGACTCTCCAGCAGCACACGTTCGGGTACCCGCATTACCGCCTGCTGCTTGCGAGTAGTTCGCCGTAGGGACTGCATCTGGTTGAGCAGGTGACTCTGCAATCGAGAGCGTCCTGGGTCATATTTCCGGGCAGCGTCCAGGGCAGCAAGTCGTCCTTGGCTCGCAGATAGAGGACTACCGCCGCCGTACATCTTTACACCCTTCTGCACAATAGGATCGATAGCCTGGAGAAACTCTGCGTTTCCCTTAGGTGTCTGGTCTGATTGCCATGCCTCGTAAGCAGGACGATAAGCATCTTCTAAATAACTGCCTATGCCATTCATTGGAGTGTACTCCTAACTATCTTAAAATCTGGAATTTACCGACTTAAACTATTACAGGCCCGCCGGGTCCGCCTGTAGCTGGTAACTGGGTACCCGGCAGTGGCACAAGGCTTTCCACTAACGGTGCTGATTCAAACTGAGCAGGAAAAAATGGGTGATTAGTCATAGAGAACCTGTCTGTAGGACCTTGGTCTTCTTCAAATGTACGTAGGTGCGTCAGTTCAAAGGTGGTGGAAGCCGTGGCTCTCTCTGCGCTCATCGACACCGTGACGCGAGCAACAAATCCAACCAACTTTCCAGGAAGTTTATCCACGGTAGACGGCGCTTTTGATTCCGACTCTATTATGATAGTGCTTCCCGGGCAAATATCGAATCGCAACTTACCTGTTACGGACCCGTGACGATCTCGCAATGCATTCGCCGCGTATATCATTTGGGCGTAGCTGTTATACGTGGTGTCGTATGCCTCCGCCTCCGTGTCGGTATCCGTCGGAGTTATGGGTATCGCAGGTTTCTCTCCGGTGCCCGTGGTCGAGGGAGTATTGAGAATGTCTACTATCGGCGGTTTATTCGCTGGCGGAGTGCTCACCCAGTCATCCATCCAGGAGGGCGCAGGCACAAACATCCACTGGCCTTCCTGCTCGAAATCTGCCGAAGCCGTAAAGACGCCACCCACGCACTGCCGGTTGCCGCCCGGCGCCGCGTTATTGAGCACGGCGTTACTGTAATTCGACGTTACCCCTACGCCGTACAACGGGCGCTGGGACAGGGTTGTCATTACAAGGTCTGTATATTCCTCGGGGTATATAGTGGGCGCAAGCAGCGACGTTTTGAGCATAGGCAGTATAGGAACAAGAAAAGCCCGATCTGAAATAGTTACAAACCCCATGCTAAAAGCGGGAAGTATCCTAGAAATCATCATCGACCACATGCTCGTGCCGCCCAGCGAAGAGAATATGGTGTTACCTATGGCCGTAGCGACATGCTGCTGCTGAGAGGTGGCGATCTGTAACGGATAATCTGTCGTGTACGGTGGGTCCGGCCCTCCTAAGTTTTTAATCCCTTGCCAACCCGTGATGGCGTCCGCCTCCAGGCATTTCAACGCCCGCGTATTATCGTTAAGCGCCGCTAGGACGGGATCATTGGGAGTGCACCAGCCATCATTAAGCTGTATCGTGCTGTTCTCCGCTAAGAACTTTAAGCACTTTAATAAGCCGTTGCTGAAGTCGGTATTCATATCGGTGGGAAGATTCTCCACAAACCTGCTTCCTGGCATACCGACCCTTCCACCGCCAGATGACTCGACGTGGGTAGGCTGCAACAAAGATTGAACACTCCCCGGAATAACATCCCCGGAACCTGCACTACTCTGAGCCAAATCAAACATCTTCTGTACGAAGTTCAAAACCAGGCTCACACGCCCCATCGATCTTCGATAGCTAATTCCAGAAACGTAACCAATGAATAGAACGTGCGGCTTGGCCGCTGTGGCCGTGGGCCACGGTGTTCCGGATACGTTGTACTCTCCCAAGTCCCCGCTCATGGTTATCTTGACTGGAGTCATCTGCTTGAGTCTAGGAAGTATGGGGTAAATGGGCGCTGGTGCATTGGTATGCGCACGACGACCAACGGGAACTACTGCTGCTGCTGTAGCTATCGTGTTAAGGCCGTATGACATCGTAAATTCAGCCATCGGCATTGAACCTAAGATAGTAACGCCAGCGTCGTCAAAGAAATCCAGCGCAAGCGCACCGCCAGTCGAACCGCGAGTGCTTGGCCCCACTGAACCCGTAAGGTCCGTTCTAGTGAATTGTTCAGTGTTAACCACCCGCCAGCTCCTTTGTTCTGTAGATATAAGCCAGTACTAACCCGCCGAGACGGTAAGCAAATTCAGGGTGGTTGTTCCAGCAATTTTTAAAAGTAACGTAAGGTTCCGCGTCCGTGACACCAAACAGTTGAAGGAACTGCGACTCCCCTAGGTTTTGGATCTCCGCTTCGATGGTGTCTAGTGCCAGCGTTGGCCGCAAAAATCCCTTAATTGACCACCCGCCGCTTAACGTACTTGTGTTTACATTAATCTTATAACCCGATCCCGGCAGGTCGTAGCTAGCACTAAGACCCGAGGTGAACGATAACACGTGCTGCGTTGTGGTTGGAGGGGGCGTAAGGCGGTCGATCGTAATGTTTACACCGTCTAGCGTTACACGGTAGTCGTACCCGCTGCCACCGGAACTATCCGGAGAGCTAGCCCCGCCAATCACCGTTAGTATCTTTAGCGGGTCTATTTCACCGTACTGGGTGACCGCTGGCGAAAACGTGACGGGGGCTGCCAGCTGTAGCTGGTAGCTGCTGTATGTCAGGCGAGGATCTAGCGCCAGGATGTGCTGCTGTAACTCCGTGGCTTCGACCAGCTGCAACAGCTGAGCTGCACGGTAGTTCAGCATCGCCCGATCCGGAGCTGCCCCAAATAGAGCCTTCCGGAAATTCCTCAAATAGGATGGCAGATCCTGTTGCACGTACTCCGAAGAGATTAGCTCATCGCCAGGAACGTTAGCGAAATAGAGGTCATCCCCTGTAACGTTCAATAGTAATGTTCGACCGTAATTGTACATAGAATACCGATATTAATTTAAAGTTGGAGGTAACATAGACACGGTTATCTGATATTGAATTGTACGCGTCATTGCATCTTTCACGTCACCCGTGAGCCCCGTTATAAAGCCCTTAAACACGGTACCCTGCCCAATAGTCACGGTAACAGGATCCCGGTTCTGCGCCATTCTAGAATTCAGGTACCAATCATACAGCAATTCAAACCCGTGTTTCTGGCCTGAGTTGCAGTCGTCAGCAAAACATAGGCCGTGCAACGTAATGTCACCCATCCGATCGCCAAATACGTATACAAAAACATCGTTGCCCATCGTATGTAAGAATTGAAAGTTACCGCTTGTACTAATTCCAATCCGCGTAATTATAGTTTTGTGATCGATAAAGGATAGTGTTGCCCCCGATGGCGTCGTAGTCGCGCTGGGCTGTCCCTCGATCTTGCCTAACGATATCGCCCCCTGGGCCACTTTATCATCAACTAAAGAAACGCGACCAGTATTGCCTTCGAAGATTACAGGCATAATATTTTTTCCTCTCCTTTAAAGTGGCTCATAGGTGGATGGACTGTCATTAAACTACTCCTTCGGCACCCGTGTGTCCTTTAAGGTTCACCGCAGTTGCGGTGCCGGTGATATCGCCAACGACATTAAGTGTACCTTCAAGAGTCAAAGTGTTAGCTAACTCCTCACTGACTTCCGACGCTATGTCACGACTTTCGTATTCTTCCAGTTGCCGTATCATATCCTTCTGGGTGTATGGATCGTCGCCTTCCATGTCCAGGAATTCCGTATTCTTCATCATTCTCTTGAAGTCAAGTTCGCTCATGTTCGCTTCGTCAGCCAGTGTAGTCACGTCGCCCTCGCCGCCAGCATACGCATCCGTAAAATAATTCAACTTATCCAAGCGGGTCTCGCCCTCCCCGGCATCCCCTAACTTCTTAAAGGTCTCAGCTAGCATTGCCATATTCGCGTCACCACTAAGCCCAGCCAGGCTTTCTCCTAATTCAGTGCGTTCCGCGTCCTCGTCAGTATCTCGTAAAGGCAGACCCACGGCCTCGGCGATTTCGTCTTCGATCTCCCCCAGCGATAGTGCTGCAAGCTTTTCCGCCTCTTCTTCTCCGCGCTTATTCACTTTATCCAGGAGCTCAGGGGATACGTCGAGGCCCCCGGTGCCCTCGTAATCGTTCGCCAGCCTGTTTAGCTCCGCAACCTTTGTCTGCTTATTCAAGACTTTCATGTACTCTTCTTGGTCACTAAACTTTGCGCCGGTCATGTCCGCCGTGACGGCGTCTTGGGCGGTATCCAGCTCCGCCACGCGCTCCGCCCTGGTCTTTTGCATTCGGTCAAGGTAACCCGGGTTCGCTGCCCCAGCTTGTTCCTCGGCAATAGCTTTATCTATGTTGGCAAGATTGTCCTTTGCCTCGGCCAGCTTCTCCGCCCTGCGCTCCGCGGCATCCCAATCCTCTGGAGTGCTAAAAAGGCTGAGCTTTTTAAGCTGCTTCTTTCCCTCCGCAGTCTGCTGACGCATTCCCCGGTATTCCTCGGTGGTGACGCCTAACTTCGCAGCTCGGTCTTCATCTTTAGCGTCTTGCCTAACCTGCGTTTGTAGCAACCTCACCTGCTCGGACGATAAGCCAGTCAACGCTATAAGCTCATTCGCCGTATCCGCCACCGCAGCTGCATACTCGGGACCTTCGCCTTCAGGTATAAGGGACTTAGCTAACGCTGTTGCTTGCTTTAGCTTGTCTGCTTGTTGCTCTGCCGGGGTCAACGCCGGATCTTCCGTGAACAAAGCCGAATAATCCGCACGTGCTCCTACCTCTAGCGCTTCAATAGCTTCGTAATGGTCGGCTTTAGCCTTCTCAATCTCCTGCTGCGCCTTCTTGCGTTCCTTCTCATCTTCGATGTATTCGTCGGGAACACCTTGGGTGTACAGCTTAGCCACGTTTCCACCTGTGTACTCATTCGCTGTCGCTTGTAGGTTGTCCCTGGCATCCCTAGCGGCGGTATAAGCCGCCTTGCCGGACTCGCCGCTTTTGGTGAGTCCGCCATCGCTAACGAACTCCGAAATCGTTGTGTCAGCAATGCTCAACCAACCAGCGATATTTTCTGTATCCTTCGCTGTCACGCTGTCACGCATATTCTGCTGGCCTCTCTCAGTCAGAAGCAACTGCCGGACGTGCTCATCCACCTTAGCCTGACTGTAGTCCCCGGCGGCATCCGGCTCCAAACCAAAACGCTTAAATTGATCCTCAAGCAACAACTCGTCTCTAACGGTGTTAAACTCCGCGGCTTGGGCTTTCCTGCGTTCCTCTTTCAGATCAGCTATCGCGTCGTCTCTGGCGTCCCCCTCTGGCTGCGCCTCCAGGCTCGCCAGCTCAACGTCATATTCTTCGGCTGCTACCTTGTATTTCACCGCCATTCGATCGTCTATCGCGGCACTGGTAACGCCCGAGGCACGATTAGCTATACGGCCTTGTAGGACCGCTTTCTGCGCAGCTGGACTAGCTATATCCTTGAGAGTTTCCAGGGCTGACTCCCGCTCGTCGATAGGGGTAAGCCCGGCGATAGTCTGGTCTCTTGCGGCCTGACTGCGGAAGTCTTTGGTCCCCTCAGCGAGGGCTTTATAGTTCTTCCTCAGAGCTTCGAGCTGAGTCTGCTCCCCTTCAGTCAAGTCGGCTTCATCGCCTTCACCCTGGATCAGCTCATCACTGATTTCTGCTATATCGGCCTTCTCCTGCTTTAGCTGCTCCCGGGCAAGCACTCTGCGGTCCGCCACGGTCAATTTCGACTCCGCGGCATCCGTTAAGGCCTGTTCGGTGATCTCTATCTGGCCCGCCAGGCCACGAGCTTGTGACGTAACTTGTAAGTTGTCGATCTCATGGAAAGCTTCCGTAGCTCGAAGTACGTCATCTTGGTTAAACCCTTGGCCTACGAGTCCCTGCTGTACCGCCAACTTCCGCACTGCTGTGACATCCGCCTCGAGCGCCTCGGTTTCTATCTTGATTTCACGTTGTAACTTGTCCCTCTCTTCCTTACTCCCTACACCGCTACGTAGCTCGTTTGTTTTATCAGTAATAGACTTCTCTTTATCCCTGATGGATTCCATCAAGGGCATTAAGTCCGCTTGGTCGCTATTCAAATCAACGCCAAACATATCTGTCAACAGGCTCGTCAGGTCAGCGTCGGCTCCTCGGTCTCCCTGCTTCTGCAACGACGTGAAGAACCGCTGCAAAAATCCACCCTTGGGTCCTAGGTTAGACATCGCCTCGTTTAACCCAGCCCGGGCATCCGACACCGACTCCGCTGATCGCTGAGCTTCGGAAACTTTTCTTCCCTGCATTTGCACCATGGCAACGGTACTTTCTGCACCACGGGATCTGGCCACCCTGTTCGACTGACCGTATATCTGCTCGGCTACCGTCTGCGCCTGTTTATCCGTATAAGTACCCGCTGGTGCCGCGTCCTGAATGGCCTCCACCATTACTTCCTGACGAATAGTCGAGTTCATCAAGTCCTCTGCCGACAAGTCAAACATGGCATCCAGGGCCGCGGTTGAAATATCCGCGGCCGCGGCGTCACGCTCCTGCGTCGTCATGCCACTGTCTTGGAGCTGCTTATTGCCGGATAGGCGGGATCTGCTTGTGCGGTCCACCTCTCGTTCGTAGTCGAAAAACTGCTGACGGACGGCACCCCGCTGGCGGTCTGGGTCGGTAGACAAGCCCTCCAGGTTTGAAAACTTGTCGCCTAGCATCATGTTAAAGCCAGACAAGCCCATGCCCTCTACGGCACCACCGGATATAAAGCTTCGGAACTCTCTTTCCCGAGTTGGTACCTGTCTACGAATGCCGTTGCTATCTTGGTAAAACTCCTCGCCGTTGTCTATCGCCGCGAGGGCAGCCTTTAGATCCTGACCGGAGTCGTTGCCCGCGAACCCGCCTGCGTTCTCAATGCGGGTCAGCGCTCCAAGAGTATTCGCCATCTCTGAGGACATTCCGCGGTTAAACATACTCATGGACGCCTGCTCTGCCTCGGTACGGCTTAACGTTCCGAACCCAGTGGCTCCGCCAACTTGTTGAAATGCCTGACCGGTTGTGACTCCATAGTTAGTTGACGTCGGAGCGAAAGCCCCGCCAGAGCGAGTACCTAATAACCCGTTTAGGTTCGACGTGTTGCTGTTGTTCATTGCCAGCAGTTGATCAACGCTTTTACCTGATTCCTGGGACAACGCTTGCATGTCCCTTATCATCGTGGTGAGGCGAGTAGGATCGAACTGATGCATGCGACCACCCGTGAGGCCCTCCAAGGCCCCAAGTAGCATAGGCATAGGGGCGTTGGGGTTTCCGTTTTCTCCGAAGATCTCGCGGATAGCGGAAATAGATTTCACGTACTCCTGCAACTGCCCGGATATTCTGTTGGTGTCGCTGTCCGTTATACGATCACTGACAGTAGAGTTGCCTCGCAGTTTAGCAAGATCGGCGTTGCTTAGCCCCTGGAGGTTGCCATCAACTGCAACGTTCTCGGCTTTTCCAATATCCTCGAGATCCACGCCTTCGCTACGTAGCTGCTGCAACGAACGAATTGTACGGTCTCGCAGGTTTCCTCGAGGACCTGCTAACCCTCGATCAGAAAGTGAGCTGTATAGCGATCCCATATCCCCGGCTCGTAGCCCCTGCATGTCAGCCCGGTGATCGTCGTTAAACATCGTTTCAAACAGGTCCTCCACCAGCCCCGTATTTGAACCCGCCGAGTAACCCATCTCCCCGGTCCTAGGGTCTACTCGGTAGCGGTTACCCTGCATTACCTGGGCAGCCATCGCCTGAACGCTGCCCGATTCTCCCGAAATCGCATCTAAGAACTGAGGAGCTATTAGACCCAGCGTGGGCCCAAAGCCCGCTACTGTTGTGGCAAGCGAGCGGGCTGCTTCCGTCTGCGTCGGAGTCATCGGCATACCGGCCAGCGACGCCGCACCTCGCATAGATCTAAAGATCCCTTCAGCATCTTGTGCGGCAACATTTTCCGAAACTTGCTGCACCATTAACTGGTGAGTCCTCGCCCGCTGGGCCTGAAGATACGAGCCAGCGCCACCCATTGGCGTAACCCCGTGCTCTTCCAGCATGCCACTCAACGCCAGGTTGCCGCCGAAAGTCGCGAGTTGCCCGAATAGCCCGCTGCCTAGGTCCACCCCGCCCAGCGGAGACAGGTTAACGGCTGGATGCCCGGCTATCGGTGATCCGTATTGTTGAGCCATAGCACCTAGCTGCCCGGCTCCGCTTGCGCGGGCCTGCGGACTCAGCCGCCCCACCCCCGGTATACCGAGACGGTCTCCCGCTTGATTTACGAGACCGCCGCCGCCGGCTTGCTGCATCATCTGTAACTGGGTGTACGCATCTATCATTTTAGCGTCCTTGCTGTCGTTTCCTCTTGTTACTGATTTCCTCTAACCGCTCGTTAAATCGACGGGCATCGTCGGCTTCATTCCTTTCTTTATCTTTAAGACCGTCCTCGACCGTAGTCATTGCCCCCGCTAACCTCTCCTCCCATTCCGCCATGGCCTCCGGGTCATCCAACGAAAACCCTGTCGCGTCCTCCCAGGCAATAGCAAAAGACTCCTGCTCCTGTACCGATCGGTCTTCCCGACTACTACGCCCAAGCCATGGCCTTGTTTCGCCTTCAATATCCTTAAAAAGCTCCTTTGCTTCTTTTTGTACTTTTACAAAACCATCTGAACCTAGATTTCCGTGGGAGACCAGAGCAAGCTGAAAATTGTAAGCTCGGTCTAGGAGCTTTACGTGATCCTCTGCATCCATAGCTCGTATTAAATAGCGCCATCTCCGCCACCACATTGCGTCCTGTAGGTCTACTTTCGAGTAGTCTACGACGCCGCGGGCCGCGGAGCGTAACGTTAAGACGGCTGATCGGTCTCCTTCCAAAAATCCGAGTCATCAACTCTAGCCTCCAGTTTGGCCGCCAGCCTATTAAATTTTTGACACTCATGCGTAACCGTACGAAGTAACTGTTCTGTTGTTAATACGTTATCTAGTATGTAGCTCTGCATCTGCAATACGAGACCTTGATCTTCGTCAAATATATTCTTCGCTTTCAAGAAGGTCTCCCACGTCTCTGTTTCAAGCTTGTTTGTAGCGGTGCTCAGGGACATCGGTAACTTGTGATGCAAGGCTACGCTCTTGCCCTCCACCGAAACCAGCTGCAAATGTAACCGGAGGCGGTTCAGATGTTCGTAGTAATCCGATGTCGTTGAAATAACTCCAGATTTTTGAGCAGCGAAAGTCTCCTCGTATAACTTATCAATTTCTTTGATCGTGAGTGTTCGAAAGGTAACACGAAGGTTATCTCCAAACATTGAGAATCTCTTGGTGAAGCTGGCTCCGCCGAGTATCGAGTGCAAAAACGCCAGCTTATCCGCAGCCGGAGGATCTGCAATCACAGGCTTTTCCTGGTCCCACCCGCAATGCGTGCAGACTCTTTTTAGGGATCCATCAGTCTCTTCGGGCTCCCCAGGTTCCTCGGCCTCCTCTGGTTCTTCAACCAAAGGGGGAGGTGGCTCGATCGGAGGCGGCGTGTCCGGCACCTCTAACGACGTAGCGGGTTCTTCTGCTGTAACTGTAATAGGGGAGCTCGCCACCTCTGAAGAATCCTCAGGGGAATCCTCCGTAGCTCCTTCTAACGACACGGTGCCGCCCTCCACCCCCGGGGGCTCGTGACCGAGATCCCTGAGTACCTCCTCTATTGGTTGGCCTTTTGCCTGAGCAACCTCCGCAAGCAGAGCTTTTTCTTCTTCAGATAGTTGTGCTGGATCTAACATAATTTTCCTTACAGTTTGTAACCGGAGGACGGTGTCTCTCGATCCCAGTCGTCGAACTTGGGTTTTTCATAGTCTGACTGGGCGTCTCCTTCTCGACTCTTAGCAAAGCCGCCCGTATCAAATAGCTTGAAAGTATCGTCCCCGTTTTTGTACTTTAAAAATGTATCATTATCTTCCCAGTTGATCTTACCAGGCCAAGGGTAAAGTTCCTTGCCCTGATATTCAACTGGGCTTTCGGTCCAAGCTTGTCCGCCGCCAGACGATAGGCCGGCTCGGTCTAACTGCTGGTAGCGGGTTTCAAGCATAAAGAACTTGTCTTTAGTATACCCGTACGCGGCAGCTTTCGTGTCGGAAGTGTCCCGGAAAGAAAATCCAATCTCGTTCTCAAGCAACTCTTTGTTGCCCGGGCGCGGCCACTCCCACCACGTCTTGAATGAGAAATCAAAAACGGTTTTTCCCCATTCAATGAGTATGTCCTCAATCCCGCTGAACGCGTCAAAGAACCGCTCCAACTGCTCTGCAAACGTGCCCTGGGAGCTATCACCAATTCCCATCCATCCGTCCAGGCATGCCATCCTCCCGAGGACGTAGCAGCCGCCTTCGCTAAAGATATCCGATTCTGCCCCTATGTAGGCGTCGTCCCCGATAGCTACAAATCCCCCTTGGTTAATAGTCGGTCCGCTGATGGCGGATACGAATGGACTAAAGAAATGAGCCTTGTCGATAGCCTCCTTGGCGTCGTCCTCGCCTTTCGGGGAGTGCCAAATTCCGAGACCGTTACTATTAAAAAAGGAGTGGTAATTCGCGTAGTTGGCATAAGCCCCTTTGCCGTGATTAACATCTACGATAACCGAGCCGAACGCCCCGCTTGCCCCGTTCTCGTCCAGTCCGGCACGCATGTAGATATCGTTACTCAGCAAATTCACTGAACTACCCTTTGCTAGCAAAGAGATACCCCCAGCGTTGACTTCCTCTCCAATTTTGTCTCGGTATAGTTGGGAGATTCCGGGTAAAGAAGACTCAATCAGTATGCCTCCACCAAGCATGTGCAAGTTGTTCTCTGCTTTAATCCTCACGTCCTTGTCGCTTGAGGAAATATCAATACTGCCTTTCGTGCGGGTAATGGATTCACGCGCTAACGTGACCACGCGACTCCCGGACATGAGCATGACATCGCCTCCGGCTTCCAGGCGTATCTGTCCGCCGGTCATGGTGATTTGAGATCCGTAGCCGTCCCCGATAACAACACTTCCGTCATCTGTTAGGGAAAAGAAGGAGGCCGTGTTGTAGTAATCCACATCGCCATAAGCGTCGCTGATCTTAATACTTGTCGCATCCTTGATCTCGACGTACGCCTCTTCAAACCTACCCGCGTAAAACTTCACCGAGGACAAGCTGGTTCCTTCGCTTTCTTCAGGATACCGATAATCCTTTTTATGATAGAAAAAAGGATAAGTTGATTTCCAGTTATAGTGATGGGCCATCATGTCCAAAATGCCCGCGGGCTTCATTAGGTTTGGAAGATCGTTAACAGCCGAGGTGTCCCACTCCTCCGCCTTATGCTCATCGCCGGTCCCGAACTCGCCGCTGAACCGGTAATCATTGTCCTCTGTGAGATCGTCGCCTTTAGCATCCTCTGCTGCTCGAATACGTCTTGGGTTGGGGATAAGAGGATACTTGGCTAAGGTTATCTGCTTCGCCGAACGTACCGAGTAAGACCCATCTAACGCCAAGAATTCATTGAACAACCCTATGTCATTAGCTTCATCCGTCATTAACCGCTTACCGCTGGTGCCAGCCGGCTTCATTAGGGTGCGGTTCCAGCCTTGTCCCATGTAGCCAGCGTAGTCGGTCAATCGATATACGGGAGTCTGGGCTAAGTCTGCAACGTCCTCTTCCGCGAAGGGAAACTTTTTATCTAGCTGCACCTTCTCTTGGTCATTAGACTTGGAGAATTTATCCCCGGAGCTGTACATCCCTGTTGATTCCCACGGAAAAGTGCAGTAACCCCGCAGTGCAAAGTTTTCGCCTTCGTCATACATCTGTGCGTTGTGCTCACAGTACGACGTTATGTTTAGCGAGAGAGCCGCGAGCTTCGCGTAGTTATCAAAATAGTTGAGCCAGAGGCCGCACGCTTCGTTGACGCGCAGGTAAGCCTGGAACGAGTCGATTAAGATGCCGATGCCGGTCTCGCTCATCCGGACAAATTCTCCGTGAGTGCCATCTATAGGTCGTCCCCCGCCCTGAGGCACCCAACTCATAGAGTCGGCCATAGATTTGGGTATATTCCGAACAGCTTCTACCTGCTTGGGTCCGGAGTTTCCTCCTTGCTGGATATAATCAGCCAGGTTCATGCTATCATCCGAAGTGGACGGTGGGATTACGCCGAGGATGTAAGCCAACGTGCCCGAGCTGGGCAACCAGATAAGCACCTGGGAGTTCGGAGCTAGCGTCTCACCGCTCCTGACGCCCGTAGGCATCATAGAGAAATTAGTCAGCGCAGTGGCCACGGTGGGGGCTGACCTGCCAGATATCTGCACCTTGTAGCAGTGGACATACGGCAACGATAACAGGATACGCCCTACGCGTATTGGACTATCCGTCACCAAGCTGGCGTTAGAATTAATCGCAGTCTGATGCAGGTCGGACGACTGCCTACCCGCAAGTTCCTGGTCTACGGTGGAGACAGACTCTAGATTCGTATTGATCGTTGATAAAACGAGTTCGTTGTCTGGGGTCGTGCCCGTACCCCGCTTGCTGTACATAGCGGGAGACTGTTTTGGATAAGCCATATTTATTTCACCTGACGGTGCGTTTGGAGCTCGTGGCTCTAAAATAAGTTAGCCCAGCCAAGGCAATACGCATGACTGGGCTAACTATATTAAAATCTGTAATTTACTAGCCTAAACTAGTATTGGCGGTGCTGTTCCGCCGCCGGTAGCTGGTAACGCGGTACCCGCGCCAGCACCCGAAGTACAAGTTAGGTTAGCAAACATAAGCGTGACATTCTCATTTATGAGCATGTCCTGCGCCCCTACAGTAATACCTACGTTAGTTATTACCGCAGCCTTTACGGTGTAAGACATCTTTCCTCCAGACGCGGGGACGGCCGCGCCGCCACTACTTTGGGCATAGCTGCTGTTGCCACAACCAGCACTGAATGAAAACGTGAGATCTTGAGGCAGACAGACGTTACCCATCCGGCTGTAAAAATCACACAAAGATGTGTTTTTGGGTCCCAGGATGCGGGCGATAGTTGCCTGCCCTTGGGCACGCCCACCGACGTACCAGACTGGTACCTGCCCAGTCAGATTACCGTTTCCTACATCAAAAACCCGGGCGATAGATTGAGCAAAAGAAAGTTGTACATTTTGTACAATTCCCAACTCCACCCCCGTACCGGCTACGGAGAGTACTGCGCTATCGGAGGCAAAAGACCCCGCATGCACTGTTTGTTGTCGTTCGTATATTCCATTGGAAGCTGCCATAGTGAATCACTCCTTGATTCGAAGATAAGTCGCGGCGGTAACCGCAGACGTTTAGTCAAAATTGAAAAAGTAACCGGGAGCTAATGCGCTCCCGGTTACCGGTATCGAATTATACTATTAGGTGCAATTCAATATTGTTAAGTGCGTACGGCACATCCAATGTAATGTACGCTACATATCGATCTTTAAAGAGAGCGGATATGAAGAACCTGTCAACCGTCCCGTCAATCAACTGACCACCCAACGAAATCGTTGTGCGTTCCGTCTGTAGGGCTCCTATCAGCTTATTAAGGCCGCCAAGGATAACGTCTTCCATCGTCGGGGTGACGTTAGTCACACCAATGAACGGCTCGAAGTAATCCTTGAACCGATAACTCATGCTATCGACGTTACGGGTAATCATTTCTTCACGATCATTGATGTTCTCGTAATCGCCAGTCGTAACGGCATGTCGGGTGAAGATCTCACCGTCAAGTGCCTGCTGAACAATCCAAACACCAGCAAGCGCCATCGAATCAAGCTGAGGCTTATTGAACTTGTCGTTCGTACGCTGAGTACTACTGAAGCCAGCGACTTGGACATGCGTCAAACCCTGCTGAGGTAGAACACCCGAAGCAAGACCCGCTAGGGCTGCATTCAAGTGGTAACCTTCTTGAAGCGTACCAGCCGATTCAATTTGGTCAGGCCATGTAGCTCGAATGCGGCGATCATTAAATGACCCCGCAGCCTTGCCAACTTCCAAAGCCTCTGCCGTAGCACCAAGGTTACGCCAAACTTCAATCTTGGCAGGAACCGGTTGCGGAGCACCCGGGCCTGTCTTAACTCGAATCTGATTCTCTGACTGAACCGAATCCACAACAAATTCACTATAGGTGAAGTTGCCAAACCCGTCGCCAGTGTAAAGTGCGCGAACGATGTCCCCGGGTTTCACGTCGTTGACTGCGAAAGCGGAGTTAGCTGCGGGAACCCGACAGATGGTGTACTGCGTTCCGCTAGTGCCAGGATCATCCTCAAACACTGCCAAAGCAGGGTTACCATCAGTCGTAGTAGCGATCAGATGGTTAGGGACGATCGAACCCGCGGATACCAGTGGAATCTCTGGAACACCTGACAAGTTAAACCAAGCAACTCGCCATAGTCCTTCACTCGCAGAAGACTGCGCCTGGACGTGAGCTTGATACAGTCCTTGAACCGTAGCGTTACGCGTCAGGGGAACTAGGTTGTAAGCGTCATCCCGCGTCAGCAGAATTTCGAATACCTCATCCCAGTTGTCTGGGTCATCCGGACCACATACAGCTGTGTACAGAACTGGAGTTCCGTTATTGTTCGTAAGCGCCTTAAAGACTCCCCACTTCAGTGGATTGTCCGGAGTTAACGAACCAGGAATGTTGTCAATGTCTCCGACATCCGAGATGCTATTGATCGTATTACACAGATCAGCAGTCCAAGCTCGGTACTCAACAAACACTGTGCCGTAGTCCAAGGCGGAGGACGATCCCACGGGTAACGCTACAGCGACGCCCGCATTCGTCCAGCTTGAATCATACGCAAGGATTCCCGAATTAATGGTAATCTCAGTCTCAGACTGATCCCAGTTTGTCAGCGGGGCCAGGCCAGTACGATTAGCCGTGATTTCCAGCGCAGACTTGCGAATAGAGAGCTCAACACCCACTTCGTCGCCAGCCAGATAATTCTCGTTGAGGTTTTCACCGAGAACAATCGTGCGGATAGGTCCGGAACTCACTCCGACAACAGCTACGTAGAAACGATCACCCTTGTTCAAAGCGGTAGAGGCGCCGAACTGAATCGTAACCGCATCCGTTCCAATCGTAACGTCGACGGCAGCAGCAGTAACGATATGAGGACCACTTTGATCAACTCCGTTAGTGGTGCTGACAGAAATCTCTGGGCTGCTTGCGAACAAGCCGCCTTTAGTAACTTCCACGATATACGTGGTGTCAGAAGCACTTTCGTAGGTGCCGCCTGACGTTGAAGTTGTGGCTGTGAAGGCCTGAGCAACAGCAGCGGTGAACTCCTGTCCTGCAATCAGGTCGTTATAACTGACAGAGTCGTTGACCGCAGACAAAGAGCAAGCAACGGTATCGTCGTCAGCAAACGTAACAGTCAACCCGCGTGTACCAATCGCTGTGGGCGATCCGGAAGCAGCAGGAGTAACCGAAGCTACGTCATCCGTACCACTGGCAGACACAACTCGAAGACGAGCAGACGTGTAGTCCATGTTAACTGAGCTATCCAACACAGTAATAGTGTAGGTCTCGGTGGTATTTCCGTCAGGGGTTCCGTCATAAGCGGCACCATCGACAGCTGCGGTTACACAGTTCAAGTCACCGGCAGTCTGAGATATAGACTCCGCGAAAGAATCCGTAGCCGCGTTTGAAGCATCAGCGGTGGACGCACCCACAGTTGCAGCAACTACGTCAGCAATGAGCCCGGAAACGTACGTCCAGAGCGTAACCGCGGAACCTGTGGCGTCAGGGCCAGTAGGCACACCGCGAGCGCGGATAACGTCTCCGACCTGAACATCTCGATCGAGGAGCGCGGCATCACGAGCAAAAGCTCCGTTAGTCGCGAAGTTTGTGGCGGCGGCCGAAATTCGGTTTGAAAAGCCACTCGTTACCGAAATTGTGTCGCCGGCGCTTACAGGATCGTTAAAGTACTGAAGCAAGGCGTCCTGAATGAACACCTTGGTGTAAGTCTGGTCGACTTCGGCACCCGCGGGACGATTCGGCCAGAGAGAGGCGACTGTACTTGCATTGTCATACAAGCCCAAGTCTCCGAATGCTTTCTCATCTGAATCGGCATAGCGGACTAGGTAAGCGTTACCGCCAGCAATATGTGCTGACAGAGGGTTAGCAGCCACTGCGGGCTGCACCGTGAGGTCCTGGAACACCAGGACCTGTGGAAGAACGTAAGTTGCCATTGTGTAGACTCCATTGCCATGTTTGATCGTTTAGTTAAGGACCTTGGTAATCGGTGCCAAGTGCGACACCATCAAAACCTTCACCAAGAATTCCATGAATTGATACATCCTGTAGGGGCATGGATTCCAGTTTCAACTGCCAGGTGTGCTCATAGCCCCACCCAACGGTGATTGGAATCACATAGTTTTCACTTGACTCTTCAATTTCTTGAATAGCCCCAACTTCGGTGACTGAGAATTGCCTCAGTCCTAGATGCTGCCGAATCGGATAAAGACATGCCACCACATGCGCCATGACTTCCGCTGCCAGTATCTCTGTTGAAGCACCCGTCCCATGGATGCAGAAAAGAGTGTGTGACCCTACAAAGAGAGTCGTGTGGCGACTAATCGCACCCTTTTCGTTTTCGTATGCCGCCATACCCGCTCCGTTTATTAGACCGCCAAATCCGGTCTGCATGTTCCGCAGTGAGTTTCGTTTGATCATTATGGCAGGCCGCTTCTCCACGAGATCGGCCCTATAACGGTAAACACTTTCAATTAGTATACCTGTTGTCTGTCCCTCACTCCATACATATTGCTTATTATCTGGACTAACGATGTTCCCGGCGTCAGACCACTGACGAACAAGCAGGTCCCGTAAGAAGCCTGTAATTAAAAGTGGTTGCCAGCCATTTTCACATAAATAGTCGGTACTAATCGTTCCGCTGTTGCCGCACGCATCCTTACTAGGAGGATCGCTCGGGGTCGGACACCATTCCGCTGTGCTCATCGGCTACCATCTCCTTTCCTAGTAGTTGTTGTAGGATCCGCATGGGGTCCACGTCCCAGGATTTCATATCTAGCTTGCTTGTGAACTGGGAACCTCGTGGCGATTCGACGTTGCTCTTCTCTGAACCCTTATAGGGAACCGAAGGCCGGGCTCGCGCTTTACGTGGAGCCGCCTTGGGGGCGTCGAAAGCTCCGCCGAGTTGTCCGGAGGGAGCTGTGTTTCTAGGTATATGAGGCATGCTGGTATTCTAGATTAACAGTGCGCTTGAAGCCATGCGTCTTGCTGAGGAATGGCTATTTGGTATATGACATCCGTAAAGGGGGCTGGGCGCATCTCTACGTTGGCCACCAGCGGTACGCCCCGTATCTCTGCTACGTCCTGGATAGAACGAATATAGTAGCGGTCATCCGTCTTCCGGGAGACCCACACGTCCTGCTCGGAAATAAGCGGTAACATGAGCATTCGCCCGGTAACAATAACGTCATTCACGGTACCTCGACGACCTTGATCCTCAATGTGCATGTTTCGAGTTTTCGGAGCCAGGTCAGCCCAGATGCATGCCAGGGGGTAAAAGTACCCGCACTGCTTGCCGGTTCCCCAGCACTCCTGGCAATAAGGGTCCGTCACCTCATTTGTCTGGAAGTCTAGACAAAGTGTGCAGTTCTCTCCAGATACTCGACGCTTCAGCAGATACCCGTCCTGGGACGTGTAGCGGAACCGTAGCTTCTCTTTACGTACTATTTCTCTCGCGATTCTCCAATCCCTCACCCCTAGAATCCCGTCCTTCGCGGTTAAGTCCGAGTAGTACACCCCCTTCGAAGTTGTGACTACTACGCGATAGTGTGTGTTCTGGGTCTTAGAGTATGACCGCTTTACGGAATCAATAGCGTAACAGGTGTTATCCGCTGGAAGTCCAACGTTCGTCCAGTCGTCCGCAGCCTGGATACCCGTATGCCCAACCTGGAGCTGGAAAGACCAGGGAAGCGGGTCTACGAAGTCGGGCAACATTTGCCACATCACTCGCGTGCCGCCTCGAATCAAGTACGAAACGTGCACCATAGCAAACGCGTCCGGACAATCCGGGGGACAATAGTCGCCCTCACACGAAATGTTGTAATTAGTTGAGTTAGGTAACCCACTCTTTGTGTAGTCTACCATGCGATGCTCCTTTGCCTGTTAGTAGAACAACCCGCCGTACGATGATCCGATGCTGCCGGAAAACATCGAAATGTTAATCTCGATCTTCTTAGCCCTCAACATGCCCTGGAACTCTTGCATCAAGCGACCCCCTGCTGCGGCATACACCTGCTCCTTGGCTTTGTCAGCCACGGCAACTCCTCCCGCAGTATATTGCAAGTCGTTACGTCGATAGTTGTTGGCGGCAATGCTGAATAGGTTTGCCTGGATACCCAGCAGCCACATCTCACGGAACGGGAATGTCTTCGTGGTTTGTGCTGGACGTAAAGGTGGTGGTATTTCGTTCCAGTACTGCAAGGGGCGTACAACCGCTTGAGCAATCTCAGCTGCGTCAAACTCGAAGTCGTCTAACAGCGTATTATCCGCCGGAGAGTTATCACGTAAAGACAATCGAATTTCCTCAACAGTCGGCGGACCCAGGTTTCTTTTACTCACATCGTTGCTCAAGCCAAACAGGCCCCGGCGTACGAACGTGCAGCATTGGTTGCTGAAAATCATACGGCTGTCCTCAGTAAAGACACCCCACTCTTCTATGTAGATACCTGGTTCCCGGATTACTGCGTCCGGTAGTGCGGCTGCCCGGACAGAGCCAGTAGCAGCATCTAACACCTCTACAGCTAGGCTATGCACCGGATCCAGGTTAGGGTTGCAGCCGGTAATTTCCCGGACACGCAGCTCTACTCCGCAAGCCGGAGTTCCTGCCGCGTCAAAGACCTCGCCGTCATCGCTGCTGACGCTGGGGCAGCTGCCAATACAGTCGGTGAGGTTAACCGCCTCGCCTTGAGGGTTAACCATATTCCACAAAAGTCGAGCGTCTTGCCCCTGCTGGACTTCGTGGCATTTCAATTTTGGCAGGACCGGGCATCCATCGACGACAGTTTGCTCCGCCGAGATCATGTTCTGTTCGTTGCACGTGACATCTGACTCTGGCATGGGTATCCCTATCTCTGAATGCTAGGTAATTCTTAGTTCTTACTATCACGTAAGAAACGTTGTTTCATTAAATGTGCTGTAAGCCGGGCTGTCGCTGACCCTTTAAAGCGGATAACTCAAATCTTAGATATTTAAACCCATTATCACGATGCCAGTCTGACGGGTAAACCTCAGTTAGTTGCACCTGCTGAAAGCGGCACCGAATGTTACCGTTACGGGTCGCCATATTCTTACGGATATAGGGGGACATACTCATTGCACTAAACTGAGACTTCCACTCCACGTCCCCATACCCCAAGCCAGAGTGCACCTCAGGTACGATGATTGTTAGATACCCTCCAGGAATTAAAGAGTCATAAGCGGCATTCATAAACTCCCGCACCTGGTAACCGTCCAATCTCTGGAGCTCGTCGTCTGCCATAATGTGACCATACTGCGCTTTCCCGAACCCTTGAAGCAGATGCTTGTCTGCATTCCATCCCGATCTCCGCAGCTCGCTTATATCCATTACGTTATGATTTTCCCGGTCAACCCATGACTGGACGAGTGCCGGGAAGTGCTCCTGCTTCAACAACTTCGTGGTGCTCTGGATCTGTGGGTTACGCATGATGACCGTGTTGTGGTCAAACATGCGGTACAGATAGTGGCAACCACCTGTGTACACAAACGGGGCTCCCGTTAAGTACGTCTTAATCATTAACTCCAAGTCATCGCACACCGACAACTCCGGATTATGCCCGCCGGCCTCGTAGTACGCTTTACGTGACCAGCAACGAACGTGATCCGGGGCGTAGTATATTTCGCACAGGGATCGAGGGGTAACGTCAAATGACTCCGTAGCTAACAGAGGCCTGCCGTAAACAGAAACGTCATACTCCTGCCAACCGTGAGCCCTGGAATAACAGTACTTGCTAAAGGATGGAGCATCTCCAGGGCGGTAACGAAAAACAGCAGCATCCGAATAAACGAACCCCGCGCCTTCGTCGAATTTCTTTTGAATGGTCGCCAAGGTATCTCCGGGCATTAGCAGATCGTCATGATCGAACTCGATGAAGACATCTCCTGAGGCCGCGTCGCAAGCTCTGCGCTTTAAAGCTCCAATGTTATGCAGGTCCGTACCACCGACAACAATCTTAACGCGGGGGTCCCTAGAAATGACTTCCGGGATATTAGCCTCAGGGCCGTTGGGAAGTATTACCCACTCCCAGTCCTCGACCGTCTGCAACTTCAAAGAGTTATAAGCCTCTACCAAGTAGGTAGGCTTGTGTGTGGGTGTAAAAAGACTGAGCATGCGTAGTTGCCTTTAAAAGGAAAAAAAAGCCGGTCGGTATATTATAACCGACCGGCCTTCTAAATCACTACTAGGCGACAAAGCCGCAAAGCTTATAGCGAGTTGTGCCAACAAGGGTCGACAGTACTCAGTACGCCAGCGGTTAACTGAAGCATCTTGGGCAGTTCCGTAGACAGATCCTGAAGGATCGGGCTAGGGGTGTGCAGGATTTCCAAGTCACCAGATTCGATAGCTGCTTCGAAAGCTGCGTTATCTCGTCGAGACACGCTGCGATCTGAACCGCGGTTACCGCCAAGGCCTTGACGAATGTCACCGAAAACGGTGAATTCTGCGTCAACAGCTAAGGTGCGACCGTGCGGGGGTAAGAAGCCAAAGATTTTCACTACTCCACTTGCATTCTTGACGGTCGAGTAAAGACAACTCGTGTCCATAATGTGAGCAGAACTGCTAAATGAATGTGCCATTATATATGTTCCTTATATATTACCCGCCAACGCAGTAGCTTCAGCAGCTTTCAGAGAAAGTACAGCATTGTAAATGCTAGGATCCTCTGCGAGCTGATCAACAGCCTGCTTGATGGCTTGCTGGTTAGCAACAGCTGCCTGCTGCTTACCTGCGGGGGTTTGGTTCATGATAGTACCGAGAGCATTAGATGCTCCCCCAAAACGGCTCTGAGACGCGGCTTGCTTCTCGGAACCGTCGACGTGACGCAGTTGTCCCGCAATAGCAAACAAATCCGCGGCTTCTTTTTCAGTTGTTGGCTGAATACCGTAGGATGCTAGTTTGCCAAGAAAGACTTGGGCGTGCACGTCTTGATAAAGCTTATTGTATGCGTCCTGCGGTTCAGGCAGGCTTGCAGCTTTTATATTAGACATGCGTGTTCTCCAAATTCTGGAATTTAAACCCAACTAGCTTCCGGAGTTATCAAGATACGAAGCCCATCCGCCATCTGTAGCGTATGGATCGTAACCTGGTTGCCAGGAGTTAGGTGGGAAGGATTTAGGTGTGTTACCATCTTGAGCAGAATAGTCCTGCGAACGTGGTGGGTCGATTCTGTCCTTCGTGTACACTCGAGTCTCGCCAAGTTCCGGAGGATCTGTGACGGGGGCGGGTGTAGCTGTAGGAGAGAACGGGCCACGCGACGTAAGACCGGTGTCTACGTATGGTCCTGAAAATGCTGTTGTCATAATTACGGATCCTTAAGTAAAAGGGGAGAGTCCCCGGAGCGAACTCCGGGGGCTCTACCTGATTAACTATGACGATTAAGTGAAGTCCACTCGGGCCAACCCGGAGGTATGGCCAAGGGTTCCACCTAACGACTCATATGCAAAGAACTCGATGAAGTACGCTTCTCGGCGTATGTACATCGTGGTGTCTTCGAGCATATAACTCTTACCAATAAACTTAGGATCAGCGAAGTGATACATCGTATTAGTAGGGACAAGACCCTTCTTAATAGTGATGACCCACTTAACACCCATTGCTTCGCTCAGAGTCCAGCCATTACGCATGATCTCTTCACTAAGATCTCCACCCATTTCGTTACGAGTAAACTTCGCAACTTCTTTGATGGTGATGTTGTTAAGTAACACGCAGTGAACCTCAAGGTTCGAAGGCGTGTTCGGCATGATCTTCAGACTGTCCCATAAAGTATCACGAGTGATACCGCCGGCAATCTGTTGGTACTGAACTGTTCCAGAAGTTGGAACAATGAGTCCGGCGCCTACCAGCGCAGTGTTAACTGCACTGATGAACTTACCATCTTCTTCCGCCAGCATGTCCTTGATAGCGTTGTCGCTAAGAACTTGACGAATGTCCATGTACCAAGTACGAAGTTCATCGACGTCCTTGGTGAACTTGGGAGTAACGATTCGGTCGAAATGCACACGGTATCTGTCACCTTTGATGTACAGATTTGTGGGCAAAGTCGCGAACGGAATCGAGACAGCCGCAGGGCTATCAGGTTCTTTGTCCACGATTTTAACCGGCTTATCCGTATCAACTTGACGATCGAGATCGTCATTGCTGATTGGGATAGGTGGCATAATTCGACGGTAGAAACCGTCTTCACGCATTTTCGTACGAGTGAAATCATTAACCGCGTCAACGGCTTGTTTTTCAAGCGACCGATCGTGCGACGAGAGTTTCTCAAAAATCGCCTGGCTCAAGAGTTTACTCTCTTCTTGAGACATGACATTTGAGTTGGCCATTTGGATAACCTCCTTGTGTAAAAACTGCTCTAACCTTGAGCAGCGTTAGAATTTAAGTAGGGAAGACAGGGCAGGGCCAAAATGCTAATGCATTCTGTCCGTAACCGTTGTCAACAACGCCGCGAGAAACCAAACCAACAATCATGTCGGTATACATAGTTCCGCCCTGAAGCAGACCTGGGTTTCCGCCGCCCGACAAGTCCGCGGTAAGCGGGTCATTGGGAGCATAAGCAGCAACGACAAAAGCCGTGCTGACTAACTCATAAGCACCAACCGCGACGAGAGCCATTGCCTGGCCAGTCGGGCTGATTGGAATGAACACGCCTGCGGTAGTTGAGGCGTCGCCGCCATCATTACTCACATCCGGATCATCCGAGCTATTAAAAAGGAAAAGCGGCATCACTTTGCTAGTGCCGACGCCTAGGATAAATTTACCGGTTGCATTTAATTGCACAACGGTACCCGCAAGAACGGGTAGATCAATCGCCGGGATGCCCGAATCGAGCTCCGAATGAAAATCTACTGCATTCATGTTGGGCCAACCCTTCAACGCATTGAGAGTGTTGGCTGTCATTTGCCGTGGAGCGGCCATAATCATGTCCTCCTTGAACCATTAAGGCTCTGAGCCTTGTTTTTGTTAAATTTATAAACGAGGAGCGTCCAGAACTGCCATAATTGCTAGATCTGATGCCTTCTTTTCAGAAGTGCGACGTCCCACATACGGATCATTTAAACTGTCGTGAGCAGAGGACGAAGTCGAAACTCCGGCTTCCTTCTCAGTAACAGCTTGGCCTAAGTCTGACGCAGCCTTTTCAGATGCTTGCTTATAGCTTTGCATCTTATTAACAGCGTTGACCAAGAGATCCAAGCTTTGGCTGTGATCACCAAGCATCTCAGCAGCGGACTGCTTTTGATGTGGGGCGACACAGCCCGTTTCAAGCATGCGATTAAGCACGTCGTTGAGTTTCCCAGTCGCAGCCTGCTTTTCAGCACGATTTGACTGAACTTCGCTTAGTAGTCGATCCGTCAACGCCGATGAGGCGGCAACGAATTCGACTGCTTGAGCAGCAAGTTTAGTATTCATATCGGATTCCTCCGTGAATTGTTATTAGTGATGGATTAACGACGAGACCGTTCCAGGACTTCCTGAATGTAGTCACGAGTCGACTTACTAGCCGAGCCTTTTTTAGCTGCGGCAGTTTTTGCGGAAGCTTCCACTTCCATGCCAGGAGGAGCTGAAGCAGCATCTTCTTCAAGCGCTGCTTCTTCTGGGATCGGTCCTTCGCCACCAATAGGTGGTAGCTCTTCGCCGCCCATTTCGCCACCCATTTCGCCGCTAGCTTCAGCAGCCATAGCTGCTTCAAACTCTTCCGGTGAAATGCCAAGCTGTTCTAGCAATGCTGCTAGTTGCTCGATGTCTGCTCCGCCTTCACCTGCTCCGGGATCTCCACCAGCCATCGCGCCAGCCATTTCGGCTTCTTCAGCGGCGGCTTCTGGAGGCAAACCCATGGCAGCTTCTTCTTCCCCTAACAGAGCGGCGGGATCTACGCCTTGTGGCATTTCCCCCATAGCTTGTTTTTGAAGTTCGGACTCGTAAGCCAGGACATACTCAGCTACTTTCTCAGCATCCGCATCTGCGGTACTAATAATATCACCAAGTGTGTTCTTAACCAGCGAGTCAGCGGCGGCCTTGTCGAAGTTTCCACTCAAAAGACCAGCGAGTTCCCACCCTGCCTGTCCGGCAACGTCAGAAGATTCCTTGATCTTAGTTAGGAAGGTTTCGTCTTTTTCATCTTCGCCCTCGTCTTCGTCCTTCTCTTCGTGGTCTTCACCACAATCAGCAGCTTTAAGGCTGCCTGAGTTGGCAATACCAGCGAGTAGCTGGTTACCGAGGTCCGAAGCGACTTTAGCGTGCTGCTCAATATTTAGCTCAGCATACTTGAAGCCGTCGAGTTCGCTGTTGTTAGTCCTAGCCGGGCTTGAAGAATGGCCCATCTGTCCGGCAGGTGCCGACGCAGGGTCTTCCTTCTCAGCCTTGACTGAGGATGTTTCAACAGAGGGGTCTTGGCCTGTTGGTTCTTTTTTAGTACCGATTTGAATTTGGTCTTCAGCTGCTGTGCCGGGAGGATTAATGTTCCCAGACTCGGATTTACCGTCAACTGCTGCGGCCTTCTTGTCGGCTACACCTTCGGGCGTGTTGTCCACGGAGGGAGGGCCTTGGTCAGCTTTCACGTCGGCATCATTTTCTGCCGAGCGAAATCCTTCTTTGGCTTCTTCTGTGAAGTCATCCACGTCCTTTACAGGATGGTCAGTCGAGCCACCAACGCTGCCTGGCTCGGTGTGAGCTTCGGCGGCTGTTTTTTCGGTGGCGGCGACTTCCTGCAAAAATCTGTCGATGCTGTTCATCGACTGCGTTGCAGATATAGTCATTTACGCACTCCTTGCTAAAACGGTTATGACTTCCGTCTCATAGTCTTAATTAGTTATAAGACTTGATTTTGACGAAGTGACAACCTAACTGTCAATGGAAATTCATCGTCTAACGCGGCTGAACGCCATAAAGCTGCCAATTTATACATTGAGTACTCCTTGGCAAGCTCTTCGCCAGCCTCATTACACGAGGCTGTTTTTTCAAACGATATTAACTCGGGCGCACGGTGCCCCCGAATACAACTCAGAAAATTCCTATCTTGTGCTGCCTGCTTGCTCAGAGAATGCTCTGAGTAAACAGAAGCAGCAAGTATTCTAGAATCCTCGCTTGCTGTTTTGTTGATGAATTCACAACTGCCGCCCTCTACTCGCAGCGGTAGTGATTCATCTTCAGTCATACGGGTGTAAATTCCCGGAAGCACGCTAGCAGCACTCTTAATGTGCTCTTCCCGTGCAGAAAGCCGAGCATAGTCAGACAGGGACAGAATGATCTGTCTGTCTGCCATCGCAGCTAACTGGTTGTTACACTTATCCGACCCGAACGACGCTAATTTTTCTATTGGAAAAGGCCTAGTTACAAAGCATCGGTAGTTATCAATGTCTACCGACGTTCCGTTACCCTCTATAGCTGCCAGGCCGTAGCCAAGGCGAATCTGGGAAGCCAATTTCTCCGACCACATGCCATGGTTACCCGCCTGGTAGAGGATAACATCTAAGGGTGCCGTCGAAGACTCGGACGCCTTTATATAGTCTTGCAAATCAAATAGATCTCCGTCTGACCCAGCTTTGGTGAGGTAATCGGCCTTCGCACCGTAAGCAATGCGATCGGCAGGTCGGAATACCCGGCTGATGTCAAACCATGTTGGATTGGGGTTATCGACGTGTAGGTGGTGTAAGTCACCCGCGACTTTAACAAGCCGTGTCAGGTTAGACTTACATCCGCCTGCTGCGCACTTCTCTCGTGTGCAGTACTCGTCGCGGTTCTTAGCTGCGTTCTTGCAGAAAGAACAAGTATCGTGGGGAACTCGGCAAGCCATGCTGACCGGGATATCCTCGCCACGGGCGATCTTCTCAAGCTCAGCGTCAGCAACAAAGCCGCCATTGCGGTCTACGGCAGACTTCTCTGCGTTTAGAGCCAGTAGTAGCTCTACCCGACGCATGTCTTCGTTGTAAGCCGACGCTTTAACAGTGCCGTAGTAAGGGTCTCCCCGCTCGGCCTTGTTCTTATGATTCCGAAACACCTTTGCGAACTTCACAAAAGTATCGTGGTACTGTCGACAAGTGGCTTCCTTGAATCCGTCGCCATTGCGATTAGGCCCGTAAGCCTCGCTTGACCCCAGAGCAATCACGTGGAGCGGCACTTCATCTTTAGCGAACTTAATGTGATCCAGTTGATCTACAAAAGAGCTGCTAGCTGACTTCAAGAACTGTTGGCGGTCAGCCCCAATCAAACCACGACTACTCCATTTTACAGGAGTAACAATCGGGCCATCAAAGTCCCATCCGCTCGGTGATACAAATTTTACATGTGCCATCTTATGGGTTTCCTTGTGGTGCGTTCAGCCGTGCTTCCGCCCCGCTGATGACGTTCTGCGCGTGAGTTCGTTCGGCTATTGCCCCGTCCCGCTCGCCGCCTATGAGCTTGGCGATAAACGCTGCCAAGGTACCCGCACTCGCCAGCATGGCAAGCTTACCCTTTGGCAGGTACCGCAACTTGGTGAGGACCTTCTGGGCGACCTCGCCGGTGGCCTTACGAGTGACGGGCTTACGGTAAGCGGATGAAAGAGTAGATTTAATGGCATCCGTCCCCGGAATAAGTGAACTTAAAAATTTCGGAGATCTAGCTGTTGCCTGCTCTCGGAAGTCCTTTAACATCAAATTCTTAAGTGCATCGTCGGTGTAGTTGTCATAGAACATAGAAGTATCCATACCCGACGCCCGTGCAAATTCCAGAAGTTCCGTCTTATTCATTTTGCCTAAGGCATCCCGGGCATGTACCATTGCCTCCGTTGCACCCCCTGTAGTCTTGGGTGTCTTCGCGCCACCCGCTTCGCGAATTCTATTCATATTGGCTATAGCCTCAGCCATCTCGTCATACTCCCGATAGGGCCGGGTTTGCTTACTCAGGAGTTTGCTTGCTGCACTGGTAGGGTCTGCTGTTAATCTGGAGTAATCGATATTATCCAAGTTGCTCCGGAGTGCCCCGGGGAGGTCAATTGACGGATTGTTTTTCCTTAGCCTGTTCCAGGCGAGGGCAGGGACTGCTGCTGTGCCGACCTGGCCGGCCCTAAATAGCCCCGGAGTCATTTGATTCGCTTGGCCCGAGAACTCATGAAGTGCGTCTGGATCAGCTACAGCGCTGGTAATGTCTCTGTCAAGCTTCTGCTTCTGGCGGTCCTGGGGGGTGCCGCCCGTCGTAGCAGGAGGGGCGTCAGTATCTTGCTGGAAGTACTTTACAATCTTATCCCGAGATGCCGGGTTTGCCATCAGCCCTAAGCCCCCGCCAAGAGCTGCCCCGCCGACACCGCCCATAAGCATATTCTGCCCGTAGTTATCATCATCTTCATCAAACATTGTCTTGCCGAGTCCGCCCACTGCTCCAAGCCCGCCACCAATGACTGTAGCTTTCACCGCTGGGTCTTTCCACGCACCCCGGAGAGTATCCATAAACCCGGCAGCCCGCTTCTCTGAGGAACTACGTAGCAGCCTATTGCCCGCATCCCGCATCGGGAATGAGGTGGCCAATGTCCCAGGAGACAATGGAGTAACGTCCCCCGTATCAATCGCTTCTTTACGCAATTGAACAAGGCCGAGGGCGTGCTCGTAAGTTATATCAGCTAATGATGCTTGCTTCATTTTTCATCAAATCCGTTTGAGATTTTTTAGGTTTTGACGGAGACGGTGACTTACCCGAACCACGTGGCTCCAATGACCTGATTGAAGATTCCAGCCGTTCAGCCAGACCCTCCTCAGACTCGATGGGACGGGCACCTTCGTCTATCGGTTGCGTCTTCTGGAGACCCTCCTCCAGCTTAAGGCTCTCGCCAATTTCAAATGGCTCCATGTTGCCCATTAAACGCTTGTTAAGCAGAGGCCCAAGAGCTGACGGTTGATCCGCAAGTCGGGGAGCCAACTGGGTTAACTCGTTGTAAGCGGCCATGACCTCTTCGGGCTCGTACTCGCTTATAGGGTTTCCGGGGTCACTCATTAGCTGGTTTAGGGCTGTTTGAGCTCTGATCTTCCGCAACTCGTTGGTGTGATCCGGGCTATCTAGTTCGCCAATCTGCTCTTCTATCAGCTTCTTCTTCGCCCCCTCTTCGTCAGAGACCAGGTTCCGGGACAGCCCCAGCCCCATGCCTCCGGCAATGCCACCGAGCATGCTTGCTGCCTTTTCCCCCGGTGCGTCTTCAATCAATGAGGGGGTTATCAGGGCAGCTCCTCCTTTTTCGAGCTCCAAGCCACGTTCCGGCGCAAATCCCGCGGGGACAGGCCCTGGATTGTCGTGCTCCAAGCCACGTTCCGATGGTAACTTGGAAAGGTCTACCGGTAACGGGTTATCGGCTGTGCCGCTTAGTCCGTTGGCTGCGCTCAGTGGTTTAGGGCCTGTTACGGCTGGTGCTGGTAATTCGTGCTCCTCGAGACCAAACGCTCTACGTATAGCTTGTGCGGCGCTAGAGTTTCCGAGCGTTGGCATGGCGACCTTTTCCCCCGGGGCGTCTTCAATCAAGGAGGGAGTCAGGGTAAACTGGCTCCCACTGTTGCTTGACGACCGGGGCTGTGAAAAAGGGGCAAAGCCCTCCTTCACTCCAGCTAGTTTCTCTTCCGCTTCTTTAAACCCGGCTGTCGTTTGATTTAACGCCTGGGCCTGCTTAATACAAGCAGAGATCAATGTATAGGGTTCCTGCGTTCGATCTGCCACCTGAGCAAAGCCGCTCCATGTCGATTGGTGGTCCGAAGCTCGCTTCTCGGAGGGGAACTTGGCAGCTACGTAGCTCATTAAAGCTGACCCAGGCTCTCCATAGTATGCTGCTGCGGCGTCTTCCACTTGTGCGAAGGGTAAGCGATCGTAGGAAAACTTCTTAAAGTAACTCTCTAGAAAGTGCATACCCAGGTTCAGTCTGTTCTCGGCTGCAACCTTCTCGCGACGAGCTTCTTCCACCTGACGGCGTTCCCACCTGAGCTCGTTGTAGGCCTTCTTTACCCGTAACTCGCCCTCGTAGTCAGCGATAAGTGGGTGAGGCTCTTCCGCAGAAGCTGATTTCTCAAACGACCCAAGGTCCATATCGAGAAGTTCCTGGCGAGCCTCGTCGTCGTAAGACGCGAACTTGGGCATGAACGAAGAGACTGAAGCAACCTTCTCTTCTGAGCTACCCCAGATGGACTCGTGAATATCCTCATAGTTTGCTAGGGGGAAGCTTGCCAGCTTGTCCAAT